>JACCDS010730506.1_pt1 | contig 11159 bp, 12 predicted proteins | sample 7446441 | NCBI WGS metagenome assembly JACCDS01 (sample SAMN15323445, study PRJNA562643) | freshwater metagenome | isolation source: river surface water | place: USA:Blue River Watershed | collected 2017-08-17 | reverse complement strand
TTGGGAAGTGCAAGTCCGCTCACAGCCGAAACGCTAGAAAGATCGGAGCGCGTGGTCGGCATGATGGGCCCCGAGCCGTACCTCGCAGCGCTGGAGGCTGGCGCCCAGGTCATACTCGCCGGGCGCAGCACGGACCCGGCGCCGTGGGCTGCGCTCGCCATGCACCACGGGATGCCTGCGGCCCCGGCCTGGTACGCGGGGAAAATGCTCGAATGCGGCACCGGCGCCGCGGTGCCGAAAGGCCACGACTGCCAGCTCGCCTTCGTGACCAAGGCCCACGTTGACGTCGAGCCTGCCAGCGACGAGCGCCGCTGCACGCCGCTGTCTGTCGCGATCCAGGCGTTGCATGAGAATTCGAGTCCGACGATCCATACGGAGCCGGGAGGCAAGCTCGACACCAGTGACTGTCGCATCGAGGCGATATCGGAGCGCGCGGTGCGGATATCCGGCATGCGTTGGCACGCGCAGCCGTATACCGTCAAGCTCGAAGGCGCCGAATGCGTCGGCTACAGCGCCATCACGGTCGCCGGCACGCGCGACCCGCTTCTCATCCAGCGCATGGATGCCTTCCTCGAAACGGTGCGCCAGCAAATCGCATTCAAGGTCGGCGGCTTCGGCGTCCGCTCAGATGACTATCAGCTGGTGTTCCGCATCTACGGCCGCGACGGCGTCATGGGCGCCTGGGAGCCGGAGCGCGGTCGCACATCCCACGAGCTCGGCATCGTCGTGGAAGCGATCGCTGCGAGCCAGGAGATCGCCAATGCGGTCAACGCTATCGCCCGCGTGACGCTGCTGCATACCGACTTCCCCGGGAGGCTGTGCAAGGAAGGAAACATGGCATTCCCCTTCTCGCCATCCGATATCGAGCGCGGCGCGATTTACCAGTTCACCCTGAGACATGTCGTCGAGCCCGACAATCCGCTTCAGATGTTCCCGATCGAATACGAGGAGGTGTGAGGATGCCCAAGCTCAGGGAGATCGCGAAGGCGTGCAAGAGCAAGAACGCCGGTCCGTTCGAGATCACGATCGACGTCATGTTCGACGATGCCGGCATGTTCGAAGCAGTGAAGCGCACGGGCATCATCACACCCGCGCTCTTCGCACGGTTGTACAACGTGCCGGTGGACCGCATCCAGTTCAGCGAATACGCGCCCGCCTATGCCTTCAAAGCGTCGTTCGAGCGGCCGATACCTTCCGGCGCGGTCGGCGATACGGATGTCTACGGCGCCCAGCAGCATGCGCCATTGCTGGACGTCGATATTCCGATTTGAGCAGCTACTTGCCCTTCATGAGCCCCGCTTCGCGCATGAGAGGCACCGCGTTCTCGGCGCTTGCTTTCGACAGACGCTCCATTTCGGCGCCGCCGAGCGGCGGGCGCTCGGCCTGGTTGTCTGCAAGAAACTTGGCCCAGCGCGGATCGCCCATCACGCGCGTATACAGTCGCCCGTAAAAGTCCTTGGTAGCCTGCGGAATCTCGGCACGCGCGACGAAACCGCGGAAGTTCCCTTCGACGATGTCGTAGCCCATTTCGCGGAACGTCGGCACATGCTGCGCAGCGCGATGCCGCTCGGACGCCGCGATGACGAGCGGCTTCAAGAGATCCTCCTTCCCGAGCAGGTCACTCATGTCGCCGACGCCGAGGGCAACGTGTTTACCGGCGACCGCCGTATTGAGTGATGCACCATCCTTGAACGCCACGTACTTCCCCTTGTAGCCAAGCCGCTGCCAGATGACGTTGGTCACGAGCCACTCGACGGTGCCCACGAACGGACCGCCCCAGCTTTGCTCGCCCGGCTTGGACCTGCCTTCGGCAATCATCGCTTTCACGTCGGCATAGGGGCTTGCGGTGTAAGTGAATATCGTCAGCGGCGAATTCATGGTGAGCCCGACGTAATGGTACTTCAGCAGCGGATTCGCCATGTCCGGCTGAGTGAGGAAGTTGATCGTGTAAGACCGGGTCATGCCGAACAGCGTGAGCCCATCGGCCGGCTGACGCAGGACGTGATTCGTCGCGATGATTCCCGAGCCGCCGGTCCGGTTGTCGACGACGAACTTCTGCTCGGTGTACTTGCCGGCAATGTCGATGAACGTGCGGACCATCGTGTCGATGCTGCTGCCGGGCCCGCTGCCCGACACGACCACCACCGCGCGATCGCGCGCAATGGGCGCGATCGCATCATCGGCCGCGTGAGCGCCAGACATCATGCACAGCGCGACCAGCAAGGCACCGCGGGACAGTGCGACCATGGTCACTCCTCCTTTTCTTTTTTGGCTGACGGGTAGAGCGAATCTACTGGATGGCGACGGCGAAGTCGAGTTCGGGTCTGCGCATGCGCTCAGACATGGGCGGGGCCGTCGAGCCCGTGCTCCATGGCGTACATGACGAGTTCGACGCGGCGGCGAACGCCAAGCTTGCCGTAGATCGAAGCAAGATGGTTGCGCAGGGTGTTGGGACTGATTTTCAAGGCGCTCGCAAGCACCTTGTTGGGCGCTGCCTTGTTCTTCATGACCTGGTTCACGATCCAGCGCTCGCGGGAGGCCAGGCGCCCGCACTTCTCACAGGCCGCCGAGCCCTGCCAGCCGCTGTCGCCACCGCGTGCGTCACGCATGGCATAGGCGCTGCCGCGGCGCCAACCGGCGGACGGAACCTCCGCGTCTCCGTCCGGCGACGCAAGTACGGCCTTGTTGCTGCTTTGCTTCAAGCTGAACTCCAATCTGCCCCCAGCGCCGACGGCCCGGATCGGGCCAGACACAGGATCGACGGTGAAGAGCGCCCCGTGCTCAGCAATCCCTATGCCGAAGCAGGCGACACGCTCGCCCGGAATGCCGCCTTGTGCCAAAATTTAGCCCCTCGTTTGCGCTAACGATGCAAGCCCCCGGAGACTTCCTCTGCTGCCCCACGACTATGCCTGGCTGCGCCGCGACCGCCGCTCGGCGCGCTTCCAACGAACGGATGAATGAATGAACATGAAGTCTCTACGAACGCTGTTGGTCGCTATGCTGACCTTGATTGGTGCGCCACGTGCATGGGCCGTCGTCACGGCGGAGGAGGCATGGGTGCGCGCAACGGTGCCCGGGCAAAACACGGCGGCGGCCTATGTGAGGCTGCGAAGCACGGAAGCGGCCCGGCTCCTCGGCATACGGACGCCTGCCGCTGCTCGCGGTGAGATACACGAAATGAGCATGGAGAACGGGATCATGAAAATGCGCCGGATCCCCACGCTCGCGCTGCCTGCCGGACGGCTGGTGGAGCTAAAGCCCGGCGCCCACCACCTCATGCTGATGAACGTCGCTAAGCCTCTTAAAACGGGCGACAAGATAGCGCTCACGCTCATCATCGAGCGCGAGGGTAAATCTCCGGAAGAGCTGGAGGTGACTGCCGAGGTGCGGACAGGGCGTGAGGTCGCGAACGCGCACCGCCACTGATTATTGTCTTCCGCCGGAAAAGCTCAGCCGCTGTATCAGCGGCGGTCATACAGGAAGGAAAGTGGCGGAGAACGTCGGCAGGACACCGAAAAGGAACTGGTCGGGGCGAGAGGATTTGAACCTCCGACCACCTGCACCCCATGCAGGTACGCTACCAGGCTGCGCTACGCCCCGAGAGCGAGGATTATAGCAGAGGCGCGCGAAACACGGCGATCAGCCGCGCAGCACGTCCAGCACGCTCTTGATCTCGTCGCGCAAGGCGCCGAGGCGAAGGCCGCTTGCGTTGCGGCTGGCGGCGGGCTTCGGCGGCTCCGACACCATCTCGTCGAGGCGGTTGCGCGCGCCGTTGATGGTGAAGCCCTGGTCATAGAGCAGCTCCCGGATCCGGCGGATCAACAGCACTTCGTGATGCTGATAATAGCGGCGGTTGCCCCTGCGCTTCACCGGTTTCAGCTGCGTGAATTCCTGTTCCCAGTAACGGAGCACGTGCGGCTTCACGCCGCACAACTCGCTCACTTCCCCGATCGTGAAGTAACGTTTGGCGGGGATAGGCGGCAGCTGGGCCTTAGGACTGCTGTGGCTCGCGTCCATTGCCGTAGTGCTGCTCCACCATCGCCTTCAACTTCTGGGAGGCGTGGAAAGTGACGACGCGTCGCGCAGTTATCGGAATCTCTTCCCCGGTCTTCGGGTTGCGGCCCGGGCGCTGAGGCTTGTCGCGCAGCTGAAAGTTGCCGAAGCCCGAGAGTTTCACGCCGCTGCCGTTCTCGAGAGCGGTGCGCACTTCCTCGAAAAACGACTCAACCATATCCTTGGCCTCGCGCTTGTTGAAACCCACTTTTTCAAACAATAGGTCCGCCAGTTCCGCCTTCGTTAAAGTCATCTTCTCCCCTCGTCAACGTAGCTTCGCGTTGAACTGCTGCTGCAGAAGCTCACGCAACTGCGCGACTGCGGACTCCACTTCCGCGTCCGTTAAAGTCTTTCGAGTATCCTGCAATAACACCCTGAAAGCAAGACTTTTTTTCCCCTTTCCGAGATCTGCGCCACGGTATACGTCGAACACCTCGATATCGGCAACGATGGGCGGTTTGTGCGCGTGCAAGGCCTCGAGTATCGCGTCGTAGCGTACGGTCTCGTCGAAGATCGCGGCCATGTCCCGGCGCACCGGCGGGAAGCGCGATATCGCGGCATGGGCAGGCAGGGGCGTACGGCGCACGACATCCAGATCCAGCTCGAATACGACCGGCGCCGACGCGAGGTCGTATTTCTGTTGCCAGCGCGGGTGCAACTCGCCGATCCATCCGGCGTGCGCGCCATCGCATACCACTCGCGCCGACTTTCCAGGATGCAACGCCGGATGTTGAGCCGCCTCGAATCGCACGGCGCGCGGTACGAGCAGGCTTTCGACGTCGGCTTTCACGTCGTAGAAATCCACCCGGCGGCCCGCGCTTCCCCACTGCTCTTCGACTGCGGTCCCGTATGCGGCACCGCCCAGGCGCCACGGCTGCTTACGCTCGGCGTCGGCGCCAGAGAAACACCGGCCGACCTCGAAGACACGCACGCGCGGCTGCTTGTGCCTCGCGTTGAACGCCACGCAGTCGACGAGGCCGCCGATCACGCTGGAGCGCATCACGTTCATATGGCTCGCGATCGGATTCGCCAGGGCGATGGGCGCGTCGTTCGCGCAGAAATCCGTCTCCCATGCGCGGTCGACGAAGCTGTACGTCACCACCTCCTGATAGTCGCGCCCCGCCATGAGGTGACGAATCGCGCCGTAGCTGCGCGATTCCTCCGCCAGCGGCAACATCGCCGCGGCCGTCACCGGCGTCGTGGCAGGCACGCGGTCATAGCCGTACACGCGCACCAGCTCCTCGACGAGATCTTCTTCAATGGCGATATCGAAACGGAAGCTCGGTGGCGTGACGAGCCAGTGGTCGGCGCCGCGCACGGCCTGGCACCCCAAACGATTCAGTATGTCTTCGGCGACGGCGGGCTCTATGTCGACGCCGAGCAACCGTCGGACACGAGGCAGACGAAGGGGAACCGGTGTGCGGCGCGGCAATGTGGCAAGCGCTTCGGTCACGGGCCCGGCCTTGCCGCCGCAAATTTCGAGGACGAGCTCAGTGGCCCGATCGAGCGCATCGCGCGTCGCGGCGTAGTCGACACCGCGCTCAAAACGATACGAAGAATCCGACCCGAAGCCCAGCTCGCGCGATTTGCCGGCGATCACATCGGGCTGGAAGAACGCGCTTTCGAGAAAAATGTCGGCGGTCTCGCCGTCGACAGCCGTCGCTGCGCCGCCCATGATGCCCGCGAGCGCGACCGCCTGGCGGTCATCCGCGATGACCAGATGGCGCGGGTCGAGCTTCACGGTCTCGCCGTTGAGCAGCTCGATCGACTCTCCCGCCTCGGCAGAGCGCACGGTGATGCCACCGCTCAATTTGCGGGCATCGAACGCGTGCAACGGTTGCCCCTGCTCGAGCATCACATAGTTGGTGATATCGACGATCGCGCTGATCGTTCGCAAGCCGCTTCGGAGCAGGCGCTGCGCCATCCACTCCGGCGTCGTCGCGTCTGCGCGCACACCGACCACCATACGCCCGCAGTAGCGGGGACACGCATCCGGCGCTTCGAGCTTCACCGGCACCGCGCCGCTGTGCTCGGCCCGAACGGCGGCACGATGCGGCGGCTTGTACGCTGTGCCCGTAAGAGCAGCGACTTCTCGCGCGACGCCGACGATCGACAGGCAGTCACCCCGGTTGGGAGTGGGCTTCGTGGTGAAGAGCACGTCGTCGAGATCGAGAATCTGCCGAACATCGGTGCCGTTTGCCGCATCTTCGGCAAGAGCCAGGAGTCCGGTCGCATCTTCGCTGAGTCCCAGCTCTTTGGCCGAACACAGCATGCCGTGCGACTCCACACCACGCACTTTCGCTCTCTTGATGCTGAGGCCACCGGGCAGCACGGCACCTGCCCGCGCGAGCGGCGCTTTCATGCCGACGCTCACGTTGGGCGCGCCGCAGACGATGGTGAGCCTGTTGCCGCCGGCGTCGACTTCGCAGACGTTCAGGCGATCCGCGTCCGGATGCCTGGTGACGGAAAGTACTTCTGCCACGACGACGTTGTCGAAAGCCGGCGCGACGGGCTCCACGAGCTCGACCTCGATGCCGCCGAAGGTCAAGGTATCGGCAAGCGCCTGGGTCGCAAGCGGAGGATTGCACAGGCTCCTCAGCCAATGTTCCGAGAATTTCATCGGGTACTCACTGCAGATGTAGCGGGCACAGCGTGGTCATCACGCAAACTGACGCAGAAACCGCAGATCGTTCGCGAAGAACAAACGCAGATCGTCCACGCCATATCGCAGCATGGTGAGACGGTCGAGCCCCATGCCGAATGCGAAGCCCTGGTATTGCTCGGGGTCGATCTTCACGTTGCGCAGCACCGAGGGATGCACCATGCCGCACCCGCCGACTTCGAGCCAGCTCTCGCCGAAGCTCATGTCGATTTCGGCCGAAGGCTCGGTGAACGGAAAGAACGAAGGACGGAAGCGCACGCGTATATCATCGCGCTCGAAAAAACGCCTGAAGAAATCCGCGACGACGCCTTTGAGGTCCGCAAAGGTGATGCGCTCGTCTATCCAGAGTCCTTCGACCTGGTGGAACATCGGCGAATGCGTCGCGTCCGAATCCACCCGATACACGCGGCCCGGCGCGATGATCTTGATCGGCGGACGATGTGCTTCCATGTAGCGCACCTGGATAGGCGAAGTGTGCGTGCGCAGCAGCGCCTTGCCGTCCGCGAGATAGAACGTGTCGTGCATCGACCGCGCCGGGTGATTCTCCGGCTGGTTCAGCGCGGTGAAATTGTAGTAGTCGGATTCGATTTCGGGGCCGTCGGCCACTTCGAACCCGACGGAGCGAAACAGCGCTTCCACGCGCTCTAGCGTGCGGCTCACGGGGTGCAGCCCGCCCCTTCCCGCGCCTCTCCCGGGCAGCGTGACATCGAGCGCTTCATCGCGCAACTTCGCTTCGAGCTGCTGCGCCTGAAGCCGCTCCCGCTGCTCGCGCAAAGCCGTCTCGAGACGGTCCTTCGCCGCGTTGATGCTGCTGCCCCTCGCGCGGCGCTCCTCGGGTGCGAGCTTGCCCAGCCCCTTGAGCGCCTCGGTCAGCACGCCCGTCTTGCCGAGGTAGCGCGCCTTGGCCTCCTCGAGCGCATGCGCATCGGCGATCTTCGAGAAGAGCTCGATCGCTTCGTCGACTATGGCGTCTAGGTCAGACATGTGCACTTCCGCTTGACGAAAAAAAAGGAGGCCCGAAAGCCTCCTTTCTGGAGCATGTCGCTTCAGGCACCGAGGCTCGCCTTGGCCTTCTCCACGAATTTCGAAAACGCGCCCTTGTCCAGCACTGCGATGTCGGCCAGGACTTTTCGGTCCACCGCGATCGCGGCCTTCTTGAGCCCGTTCATGAACACGCTATAGCTCATGCCGTGCTCGCGGGCTGCCGCGTTGATGCGCGCGATCCACAACGCGCGGAACGTACGCTTCTTGTTGCGACGGTCGCGATACGCATATTGCCCTGCCCGCATCACCGCTTCGTTGGCGATGCGGAATACATTCTTGCGGCGGCCGCGGAAACCCTTGGCCTGCGCCAGCACTTTCTTATGGCTCGCGCGAGCCGTTACACCACGTTTGACTCTCGGCATCTCTCGGCTCCTCTCAGTAAGGCATCATCGCCTTGATGGCGCGATGGTCGGAGGCATGAACACCGGTCGTGCCGCGCAAATGGCGTTTGCGCTTGGTGCTCTTCTTGGTCAGGATATGGCGGAGGTTCGCGCTCGAGCGCTTGAACTTGCCGCCGCCCAGCTTCTTGAAACGCTTCGCGGCGCCGCTCTTGGTCTTCATCTTCGGCATAGGACTACCTTTCGTTTATAGATTAGCGCCAGGTGCTCCGGGAGGAGACTTTAGACCTGACGGCTACTTGTCGTGTTGCTGCTGTTGCTCGTGCATCCTCGCGGCGGCGAGGTCGCCGGATCGTGCTGCTGCTTGCTTCTACCGCCGTCGTGCTGCGGCAGCCAACGCTGCTGCCGCTCCTTACTTCTTCGCTTCGGTGACTGCCGCGTCAGTGACCTGCGTCGAGCCGCGCTGCACCGAGTCGCCTTCGGCCTTGGCTGCAGGCCGCCCCGCCTGTTTGGGCGGTGGCGCAACTTTCTTGGGCGACAGCACCATTACGAGCTGCCGGCCTTCCATTTTCGGGAACTGCTCGACCACGCCATAGGGCTCGAGGTCGTTGCGCACGCGCTCGAGCAGCCGGATGCCAAACTCCTGATGCGCGAGCTCGCGTCCGCGGAAACGCAGCGTCACCTTGGTCTTGTCGCCCTCTTCCAGGAAACGGACGAGATTTCTCAGCTTGATCTTGTAGTCGCCCTCGTCGGTTCCCGGTCGGAACTTCACTTCCTTGACGACGATCTGCTTCTGCTTGAGCTTCGCCTCGTGCCGCTTCTTGCTCTCACGGTACTTGTACTTCCCGTAATCCATGATGCGGCACACGGGCGGATTCGCCGTGGGCGCGATTTCGACGAGGTCCAGCTGGGCCTCTTCAGCCATCCGGTTCGCCACGGCGAGGCTCACCACCCCGACCTGCTCACCGCCGGCACCGATCAATCGAATCTCGGGCGCATTGATCTCGCCGTTGATTCGCGCTTCCTTTTCCTGTGCTATGCGACAAACTCCTTTATCTGGTCACAATCAAGCCGCGCGACCCTTCCGTCCTTCCTCTGTTTGGAGTCGGGCGAGGAACTCATCCAGGCTCATCTGGCCCAGATCTTCGCCCTTGCGGGACCGCACGGCCACTCTTTGAGCTGCCATCTCCTTGTCGCCGACGACCAGTTGATAAGGCAGCTTCTTCAAACTATGTTCCCGAATTTTATAGGAAATTTTCTCGTTCCTCAAGTCGGCTTCGGCCCGCACACCGGCGCCCCGCAGCTGCTGGGCTACCTGATCGGCGTAGCCCCGCTGCGATTCCGAAATATTCATCACCACCGCCTGCACCGGGGCGAGCCAAACCGGCATCGCACCGGCGTAATGCTCGATCAGGATGCCGATGAAGCGCTCCAGCGAGCCCAGGACGGCACGGTGCAGCATGACCGGCGTGCGGCGGGTATTGTCCTCCGCAACGTACTCGGCGCCGAGGCGCCCGGGCAGCGCGAAATCGAGCTGCAGCGTTCCGCATTGCCACACGCGGCCGAGGGTATCTCTCAGCGAAAATTCGATTTTGGGGCCGTAAAACGCCCCCTCGCCGGGGTTCAGGTCGAACGCGAGGCCCTTGGCCTGCAGCGACGCCTGCAATGCCGCTTCCGCCCGGTCCCACACTTCGTCGGCGCCGATGCGCTTGGGCGGGCGCGTGGAGAGCTTCACCTCGACCTGGTCGAAGCCGAAGTCGCTGTACACAGCGCGCAGCAGATCGATGAAACGGCCGGCTTCATCCTGCACCTGATCCTCGGTGCAGAAGATGTGAGCGTCGTCCTGCACGAAGCCGCGCACCCGCATCAGTCCATGCAGCGCGCCCGATGGCTCGTTGCGGTGACAGGACCCGAACTCCGCAATGCGCAACGGCAGATCGCGATAGCTGCGCACGCCCTGGTTGAAGATCTGTACGTGGCCCGGGCAGTTCATCGGTTTCACCGCGTAGTCGCGCTTCTCCGACTCCGTGGTGAACATGTTCTCGCGGTAATTCTCCCAATGGCCCGAGCGTTCCCACAGGGAACGGTCCATGACCATCGGCGTCTTCACCTCCTCGTAGCCGGCGCGATCGAGCACGTGGCGCATGTACTGCTCGATGACCTGCCAGATCACCCACCCCTTCCGGTGCCAGAACACCATGCCGGGCGCTTCGTCCTGGAGATGGAACAAGTCCAGGCTGCGCCCGAGCTTGCGGTGATCGCGCTTTTCCGCTTCCTCGAGCCGATGCAGATACGCGTCCTGGTCTTCCTTCTTCGCCCAGGCCGTGCCGTAGATGCGCTGGAGCATCTCGTTGCGCGAATCGCCGCGCCAGTACGCGCCGGCGACTTTCATCAGCTTGAAGACCTTGAGCTTGGCAGTCGTCGGCACGTGCGGCCCGCGGCACAAGTCGACGAAGTTGTCCTGCGCGTAGAGCGAAATCTGCTCGCCGGCCGGGATGGACGAGATGATTTCCGCCTTGTAGCGCTCGCCCATGCCTTCGAAAAAACGCACCGCCTCATCGCGGTCCATCAGCTTGCGCTCGACCTTGATGTCGCGCTTCGCGATTTCCGCCATGCGTTTCTCGATCGCCGCAAGATCCTCAGGCGTGAACGGGCGCTTGTACGAGAAATCGTAGTAGAAGCCGTCGTCGATGACCGGACCGATCGTCACCTGCGCATCCGGAAACAGTTCTTTCACCGCATGCGCGAGCAGGTGAGCCGTGGAGTGGCGCAAGATGTCGACGCCCGATGGATCCTTGTCGGTCACGATGGCAAGATCGCTGTCGCGCTCGACGCGATACGAGGTATCGACGAGCCTGCCGTCGACGCGGCCGGCGAGCGCCGCCTTCGCAAGCCCGGGTCCGATGCTCGCGGCCACTTCGGCCACTGTCACCGGATGATCGTATGACCGGACGGAGCCGTCCGGCAGCTTGATGTTCACCATAGTTTTCCACGAGCAAAAAAAATGCGGCCGCGCCGCACTTTTCGCCAGAACTGCGCGGGCGATTTCACGGTTGCGAACC
>JACCDS010275478.1_pt1 | contig 11161 bp, 10 predicted proteins | sample 7446441 | NCBI WGS metagenome assembly JACCDS01 (sample SAMN15323445, study PRJNA562643) | freshwater metagenome | isolation source: river surface water | place: USA:Blue River Watershed | collected 2017-08-17 | reverse complement strand
TGAGAAGGAATAGATCATGCGCCATCGCAAGAGTGGTCGTCAGTTAAATCGGAACAGCAGCCACCGTCAGGCAATGTTCCGCAATATGGCAAGCTCGCTGGTGAAGCACGAAATCATCAAAACGACTCTGCCAAAAGCAAAAGAGTTACGCCGTGTAATCGAACCTCTGATCACACTGGCTAAAAATGATAGCGTTGCAAACCGCCGTTTAGCTTTTGCCCGTACACGTGATAAAGAAGTTGTTGGTTTACTGTTCAACGTTTTAGGCCCGCGTTACAACGCGCGTCCAGGTGGTTACACTCGTATTCTGAAGTGTGGCTTCCGTACTGGTGACAATGCACCAATGGCATACATCGAGTTAGTTGACCGTCCAGAAGTGGGCGCTCTGCCAGTTGAAGAAACTGCTGCTGAGTAATCAACTCGATATTAAAAAAGCCGGCGTCAGCCGGCTTTTTTTTGCGAAAATTTTGGTGCAGTTGCAAACTCGGTTTGGCTCCTTAACTACTGATATTTTCAATAAGTTGTTTTGCCTGGCCAACATGTCCGGCAAATCTCCAAGCTGTTGTAAGGCTTTAGACTTAGCTGCCAACTGTACGAGTTTTTCTGTAATGACCGAACTGCTGAGTTGTCGAAGTGACAACCTACTGCGTCGTCACCTTACAGCGTTAGTGCTGCCTGCCGGAGATCTCATTTACGCTTTGGTCTAATTTTCACACTCTACCCAGCATGAAGCCTAATTGGCTTGCCAGCTGAATCATGGCTAACGACTTTACCCCGCTTCGTGTAGAACACTGTTTAAAATTGTCGGCATTTCCTCGACAAAGTGCTGCGCTGCACCAACACTGAAAGGCTGAGCTGGCTTGGTGTGAGCGTGATGGAATTGCTAAGAAACTGGTTATTACACAGACCCTATATCCAAAGTGCCGCACTGCTGCTGGTGTTGGGGAATGGCGTTGTTTTGCTGGCCAGCCAGAGCCTGTGGTGGTTATTACAGCCGGCAGCATTGTGGTCGCTACCAGTGCTCAGCGTGGTGCACCTGTTACTGAGTGGACTACTGGTGTCACTGCATCGCTGGCTATTTGACCTCAGTGCTCAGTCGCAGGCTCAGCAACAGTCAGAGTTAGAACTTACCAGTCGGGTGGACGAATTATTGCAGGACGCGTATTTACCGCTCAGCCGCGACAGCAGTTTGCCCGATCGCTTGGTGTTGTTACGCCAGACGCTGCAGCATCAGCTGCGGCGTGAACAGGAGATCCGGCAACTGGTGCGGGTACAAGGTCTGGTCGATCACGAACTTGCCATCGGCAACCGGATCTATTTTGAAAGCAAACTCCAACACTACTTACTTGATCCGGCTGAACCACAATCCGGCGCGTTATTTTTGATCCAGCTCAGCCATCCGGAACTCAGTGTTGGCCCCAACGATGCTATACAACGGTTGGCCGGCAGTGCGGATTTAATTCAGCAATTGGTCAATCACCTTGCGATGTCTGTTCTGGCCCGTGTAGCCGACGCTGATTTGGCATTGCTGATCCCTGGTATGGAACAAAAAGACGCGGAGCAGCTTGGTGACCGATTGGCGATGGTATTGAGCCGAGCCAGCTTTTTTGCCGGCTATGAAGACTTTGATCTGGTGCATCTGGGTTACGTGATTTATCAGCAGGGGCAAACCAGCTATCAGGTGATGTCAGAAGCGGATATGGCGTTAAAAACCGCACAGCTGCAGGGGCCCAATGCGGCTTTTGGGTTTTATCCGGAGCATAAACCCAAAATTAAGGGGTCAGTCTGGTGGCGAACTGAACTGGGCAACGCCCTCAGAGAGCACCGCTTTCTATTAAGTTTCCAGCCAGTTTTCTCCTGGCAGCAACATGACATCATTCAGCATGAGGTACTGGTCCGCTTACAAAGCAGTGATGGTGATAAATTAGCGGCAGCTGTATTTCTGCCGATGGCGGTGAACTGCGGGTTAACGGCAGCGCTAGACCAGTATGTACTGAGCAAAGCAGCAAAGCTTTGTCAGTTGGAACAAAAGATGGGTGTGCGCTGCAGTGTGAATATGACTGTGGAGTCCTTACTCAATCAGGATTTCATGCAATGGCTGCAGCAAAGTCTGCAGACGGGCCAACTGGTGGCCTCCCAGCTCGCGCTTGAAATCGACGAATACCATCTGATTAAGCAATATAAGAAATTGAAGCCGAAGTTGCTTCGGCTGCAACAGCAGGGATTTAGTCTGATCATTGACCATGTGGGCTTAAACATCAGCCCTTGCCAGTATCTGACAGAATTACCTGTGGAGGCCGTGAAGTTGCATGCATCTGTGGTTCGGCGTATCGACAGCCAGCTGGAACAACAGTTATTTATCCGCGGTCTGGTGGCCAGTCATCAGGCCCGTGGCGTCAAAGTGATCGCCACCGGCGTCGAATCACAAGCGGAATGGCAGATGTTGCAGAAGTTAGGTGTCAATGGCGCGCAGGGGTTCTACTTCAGTCAGCCGTTAGCCGAACTGATGCCACAGGCGCAGCTCAGCTGATTTAATCTGCTGATATTGTGCTGGCGTGATGCGGTTTTGGTGTAACAAACCATCGAGCCCCTGTAAGCCGCCGCTATGAAAAAATACCAGCCGTTGGCCGGCTTGAATGCGCCGCTCGCTCAACGCAGTCAGCAGAGTGTGCAGTGCCTTGCCGGTATACACCGGCTCCAGTGGCAGATCCTGCTCACTGAGCTGCAAACAGAGCTGCAAAGTTTCGTCGTCAAATTGGCCATAACGCTGACCACTGCAATCTGGTATCAGTTGCCAATTGTGGTGGTCCGGTGCCAAAGCGGCAATTTTTCCGGCGAGACTGGCGTCTTTCACCACAGTGATCCCCCAAACCGGTATTTGCGGGTGCCCCAGTGCCAGTCCGGCCACAGTACCGCCACTGCCGGTGGCGCAACAGATGAGGTTCGCCGCGCCGGCCGGGGTGTGGTGTAGTAGCAATTCAGCGACCCCCTTTACCCCTAAAGTACCGGTGCCACCTTCTGGCACCAACAGCCAATCCGCAAATTGTTGCTGCAATGTCGTCAGATAATCTGACTGCTGACGTAGCCGGTACTGCTGCGGGCTGACAAAACTCAGCTGCATACCTTGTTCCTGACATGCAACCAAGGTTGGATTCAGCACAGCGCCATCGTGACGTACAATTGCATGCGTTTGAAAGCCAAAGGCTTTTCCCGCAGCAGCGACAGCAGCTAAGTGGTTGGAAAAGGCGCCGCCAAAGGTCAGAATTCCCGTTTTTTCATATTGTTGTATATGCTGAATATGGTACTTTAGTTTCAACCATTTATTGCCTGCGATCGCAGGCACACGGCACTGCAGATGACAAATCCACAACTCTGTCTGGTGTTGCGTCAAGATTGGCAAATGGATTTGTTGCCAGTGTTGTTGATAAAACGGTGTGTTCACAGATGCAGCCAGACCCGGCATAACCAGACCAACAAGATGTCAGAGTGTTTGCATGATACAGAAATTTGCCCGGATATTCCGCAGCCAGGCGGGGCGACTTCAAGTGCCTACGCATGTTGCTGCGATTTATTTGCAGCCTGAGCAGCTGAAACTGGTGTTACTGCAAAGTAGTGACCGCACGTTGGTCAAAGTTGAAACCGTCCGGCTGGCTGACGATGGCAAACTGGTCTCAGCCTGTCTACAGCTCGCTGCCGAACTGCCAAAAAATACCCCCCTGTGCCTCGTGCTGAGCTCGGATCGCTACCAATTATTACAGTTAGACAAACCCGCGGTGGCCGATGAAGAGATGTTACAGGCCCTGCCATGGCAAATTCGTGATCTGGTCAATTACGCTCCCGATGATTTAGTGCTCGACTATTGTGATGTCGCAGAGCAAACCAATCAAAATCAGTCTCGAATTCAGGTTGTTGCCACTCAGCGCAGTTTCCTGGCACCGATCTGCAAAGCGTTACAGCAGCAACAGGTATCGCTACAAAACATTCAGCCGGATGAATGGCTGGCGCGCAACCTGCTTCCGGTGCAGCCACAGGCCGTGTTAATACTCAGCCATCAGCCGGGTCAGGACGTCAATATTCAGATTGTGCGCGACGGCATGTTATACGTCAGCCGTAAATTGCGCGGTTTTCAGCGAATTGATCAGATGTCGTTTGCCGATCTTAGTCGTGGTTTGCTCGATAACCTGTTATTAGAAGTGCAGCGTTCGCTGGACTTCTTTGAAGGTCAAATGCGTCAGCCGCCGGTGAAAGAAATCTTGTTTTTGCTCGCGACGCCGGAGCTGTCGGCTATCGTGCAATATTTTGTGCAGAATGGTTTCACTCAGGTGCGGGCGATGGATTTATCAGCACGGATGCCAGGTATCAGCCTGGCTGAGCAAGGTGAGTACTGGTTACCGCTGGCTGGGGCGCTGGAATTGTTGCTGAGTGCGGAGAGTCCACTTGAAACAACGCATTAATTTATATCAGCCGTCATTACAACCGGTGCAGCATCGTTATGCACTGGCCGGGTTAGTGCGCAGCTGTGTGATCATTGTGGTGATATTTGCACTTGGTGTTGGCGGTCTGCAGTTTCAGCTGCAGCAGCAGCAGCGCCAACTTGCCAGCATGAACCAAGCGGTACAGCAGAAGACAGAAGAACTGACGAATCTGCAACAAGCGCTGGATAACCGGCAGCCGGAACAATCGTTGGTGTTGCAAGTGGATCAGCTGAATACCGAAATTAGCCAAAAGCAGCAGCTGTTGCAGTACCTGACGACCGATCAGCAAGCCAGTAGGCCCGCTTTTGCCGCAGTCATGCAGCAACTGAGTGCGCAGGATTTGCCCCAGTTTTGGTTGCGCAGTTTTCGCCTCGGCAAGCAGGGTATTGAATTTGATGGCGTGACACGGGACGCCGCGTTGGTACCGCGTTGGTTGCAACAATTAGGTCAAAGTGCGTATTTCAGTGGTCAGCATTTTTCCAGCGTCGGCTTACAACCGTTGCAACAAGATTACCTGCAATTCCATGTCAGCAGTGTGGCGTCGTTACAAAGTGCGGAGATGCCGAAATGAGCCAATGGCAACAACTCAGTGAACAGTATTTGCAGCTGCAACTGCGCGAGCGACGGCTGATTTATCTGGCTAGTCTGGTGCTGTTATTGTGGCTAGGGGCTTTATATGCGGTTGAGCCATTATGGCAATCGCTACAGGCCAGCAAACAACAGCAGAAATTGGTGTTGCAACAAATGGCGCAACTACAACAACAGGTCGACACTGTGCTGCAGGTGCTGAATACTGACCCAAATACGCAGATCCGTACCCAGATTAGTCAGAGTGAGCAAAAACGTGACGAGCTCAGTCAGCAAATTAAGCAGCTGACCGGTCGTTATGTCAGCCCGGAGCAGATGTTGCCGTTATTGCAGGATGTGCTGAAAAGCAGTCCTGGCGTGAAATTGCTGCGGATGCGCAGTCTGCAGGCGGAGCCGGTCAGTCTGGCACCCGTGCCACAGGTTGCCGCTCCGGCTCCAGCGGTGGCTACGCCAGGTCAGAGCATGCCTGCAGCACCTTTGTTGTATCTGCATAAAACTGAAATCAGTTTTAGTGGCCAATATGCGCAGCTGCAGCGGTTATTGCAGCAGCTGGAACAGCTGCCGTGGCAGCTGCACTGGCATCAGTTAGAGTACAAAGTATCAGAACACCCTCAGGCCGAACTGCGGCTGGAACTGGAGACTATCAGTGAACAAGCCGATTATCTGCGGATTTAGTCTGCTGCTGGCCAGCTTTGCCAACCTGGCAGCGGCCGCCAGCGATCCGACAGCGCCAGACGTCGTGCTGGCCGCCGATCCGTCTGTCACCGCAAGTGTGCAGGCAGTGCCCAAGCTGAGTCTGATCCGGCAGGAAGGTAAAGAACGGCTGGCGGTGCTTGACGGTCAGCAGCGACGGGTCGGCGCTATGCATGGTCAGTATAAAGTGCTGTCGATCGGAGCGGGTACCGTGATATTAGCGCAGGGGCAACGTCAGCTGACGTTGCAGTTATTTCCTCCAATGAAAAAGTAGCAGATGTTATGGCGAAACCTTTTCCACTGATCGCAGCGCTCATCTTGCTGCAGGGCTGCAGTCTCACGTCGGGCTCTGACGTGCTGACACGTTCGCAGGCTGAACTGAATAAAAATCAACAAACGCCGGCCAAGCCTAAACCGCTGCAGGTCCCGGCAGCTGTCAGTGCCGATGTGTTAAGCGCCAGTGCGATGCCATTGCAGAATACACCGTTACTGCCGCGTTTTAATCTGGCAGCATCTGCGGTGCCGGCTGCGGAGTTTTTTGCCTCACTGGTCAGCGATTCCGATTTCAGTATCGTGGTGCATCCTGATGTCCGCGGTACCGTCAGTTTGCAGCTGAAACAAGTAACATTGCCGGAAGTGATGGCGGTGGTGCAACAGATCTACGGCTTTGATGTGCGCCAGCAGGGCTTAATTTATCAGGTTTACCCGGCCGGTTTACGCACTGAAACTATTGCCGTGAATTATCTGCTGATGCAGCGCAATGGTCTGTCGTCGATCGCGGTAAATTCCGGCGGCGTGTCGCAGGACCAGCAAAACAACGGTCAAAACGGCAGTAACCAAAACAATCAGAATAATCAACAAAATCAAAATGGTGACAGCCAAAACGGTCTTGGTAACGGCAATCAGCAGCAGCAATTTAATGGCAGCATGATCCAGAGCACCAGCAAAACCGATTTCTGGAAAGATTTGCAGGAAGCGGTACAGGGTATTTTGGGTAATGCAGCGCAGCGCACCGTCGTGGTATCGCCACAAGCAGGTTTGGTCACAGTCCGCGGTATGCCGGACGAAATCGCAGCAGTGCGGGCCTTTTTGCAACAGACAGAAACTCACCTGCAACGCCAGGTCATTCTTGAAGCCAAGATCATCGAAGTGACGCTGAATGACGATTACCAGCAAGGCATTAACTGGCAAAACGCCTTGGCAAACATTGACTCGACCAACCTGACTCTGAGCAATACCGCCGGCAGTTTTGGCAATAAAATCAGTGCTGGCATTGGTGGCTTAACGTCGATTGCGTTTGAAAATGCCGATTTTGAAGGCGTGATCAGCCTGCTGTCGACGCAAGGCGATGCGCAGGTGCTGTCGAGTCCGCGGGTGACGGCGGTGAATAATCAAAAAGCGGTGATTAAAGTCGGTCAGGACGAATATTTTGTCACCGACGTGTCGAGCAACACCACAACGGCTAATAACGGCGTGCAGAACACCACTCCGAGCATCACGCTCCAGCCGTTTTTTTCCGGTATTGCGCTGGATGTCACACCACAAATTGACGCCAATGGTCAGGTGATTTTGCATGTGCATCCGTCGGTCACTGAAACCGCCGAGCAGGTGAAAACTATCCGGCTGTCCAACGAAGACGTTATTTTACCGTTGGCACAAAGCAATATTCGCGAATCCGATACCATCATCAAAGCCAGCAACGGCGAAATTGTTGTCATTGGTGGCCTGATGCAAACCGTGATCAGCGATCAGGAAAGTGGTGTGCCGGGCCTGCGCTCGTTGCCGCTGCTGGGGAACTTGTTTAAGTCGACCAGTAAGTCGGAAAAGAAAAAAGAACTGGTGATCCTGCTGAAACCCACAGTCACTGGGGCTGAGGTGTGGCAGCAACAGATTCAGCAGTCCAGCCTGCAAATGCAGGACTGGCAACAACGGCGCTGACGATGTATCTGGCCCATTTTGCTCTGCAGCAGTTACCGTTTGGCCTGACGCCGAATACCGGCTTTTACGTCGGTCTGAACGGCCATCAACAGGCGATGGAAGTACTGCAGACCGCATTGGGTCATGGGGAAGGTTTTATCAAAGTGACGGGCGAAGTGGGGACCGGCAAAACCTTGTTATGCCGCAAGCTGCTGAACGAAGCGCCGGCGCACTGGAGCCTGGCCTATATTCCCGACCCAAATCTGGACCCGCAGCAGTTACGCTGGGCGTTAGCGCTGGAACTCGGCCTGAAGCAATCTGACAATATCGACCAGCAGCAACTGGCGCACCTGCTGCAACGCCAGCTGTTATTGCTGGCGGGGGCCGGCCGGCAAGTGGTGTTGTTAGTGGATGAGGCACAGGCATTGCCGGATGAGACGCTTGAAGCGTTGCGGTTGATCACCAATCTGGAAACCGAACAACATAAACTGGTGCAGGTCGTGTTGTTTGGCCAACCCGAACTCGACAAACGTCTGGCGCAGTCCAAATTCCGTCAGCTGCGCCAGCGCATCAGTTTTTCTTACCAATTACCACAGTTACAGCGGGCCGAAGTTGCGGCCTATCTGCAGCAACGGCTGCTGTTTGCCGGCAGCCAGCAGATGTTATTCAGCAAGTTGGCCTTGTGGTTACTGAGTCATTACAGTCGGGGCATTCCGCGGTTGATTAATGTGCTGGCGCATAAAGCCCTGTTGTTAAGCTATGGTGCCGGTCTGAGCCGCGCCGGCTGGTGGCAAATCTATCAGGCCGCCGTGGATACCGAAGATGTGCAACAGTCTTCCCGCGGCTGGCTGACCACCGCTGCGATAGTCGCGATGCTGTCACTGCTGTTGTCCCTGTGGTTGCAACCTTCGGGCATGCTTGCGCTCTGGAGTTTGCCATGAGTGTGATCAACCAGATGCTGCGCGATTTGGACAAACGCCAGGCCCGCCCAGCAACATTAGCAGGACCGGCACTGCAAAATACCAGTTCAACCAGACGCTGGTTGTGGTGGCTATTGCTGTTACCAGTGCTGTGGTTTGGTGCGCAGTGGCTCAGTAAAGATGGGACTGCTGTGACGCCTGCAGCCTCGCCGGTACCCGCCACGCAGCCTGCAGCAGAAGCTACAACACCAGTCACTGCAGAAGTCACAACGGCAACTTCACCGCCTGCGGTGCAGGCTACCGAGGTCTTTACTGCCAAGCCGGAGGTTCCAGCACAAGCCCAAGTGGTACCAGCAGCGCCTGCTGTGCAAACAACCGATACGCAGCAAGCGGTGACACCCGCCCCGGTGGTGGAGATCACTGCACCAGCAGTCGCGACAATGACAGAAGCAGAATCTGACAGCGCCGACGCTTTTGCCTTGTCGGCAGAAACCGAAGCCTTTTTGCAGGACGCCGAAACCCTACCGGCCCCGGAACCTGTGAAAAAAGCCCAGATGAGCGTGACACGAACAGACCCGGCACAAGACGGCCCACAGCAGCTCCGAGCGCTGGCGATGCAAGCACAAGCTGCTGGCCGGTTTGCCGAAGCGGAAACAGCCTGGTTACAGCTGAGCCGGCAGCAACCACAACAGACAGAATCATATGAAGCGCTGGCACAGCTGTATCTGCAGCAACAGCAGCCACAACGGCTGGCGTCATTGCTGCAACAAGCCCAACAGCAGCAGCTACAATCGCCGGCATTACAATGGGCACAAATCCAACTGCTGGCCAGCACTGCACAATGGCAAGCACTGCTCGGCGCATTGACACCCGAACTGCAGCAACAATATCCACAACAGGCCCTGGCATTAGAAGCGCATGCGGCGCAGCAATTGGGCCAGACTGACCGTGCTTTACAGGTTTATCAGCGCTGGACCGAGCGATCACCGCAGGACAGTCGGGCTTGGCTCGGACTGGCGACGTCATTGGATCAATCCGGCCAATGGCCACAGGCACAACAGGCGTACCAGCAAGCGCTGCAGCTCGGTGGTTTGACCGACGCCAGCCGCCAGTTTATTCAACAGCGATTACAGCAGAACACACAGAGTTGATATGCAAAGACCCCGTTTAAAAATGCGGCTTGGCGACCTGCTGGTGCATGAAGGCATCATCACCGAGCAACAGCTGAATAACGCGCTGGCAGCGCAGCAACAAAACGGCCGCAAGCTCGGCGCGACGCTGATCGGGCTGGATTACCTCAGCGAAGATCAACTGCTGCAGTTTTTATCACAACAGCTGAACGTGCAGTTCCTCGATATTGCGCAGCGCCGCATTGAGCCGCGCGTGGCGCAAATGCTGCCTGAAGTGCATGCGCGCCGGCTGCGGGCGCTGGTGCTGGAAGACCGCGGTGAGTCGGTGTTGCTCGGCATGAGCGATCCGGCGGATTTATCCAGTCTCGACCAAATCGCGCCATTGCTGGAACCGAAGCAGATCGAAATCGCTGTAGTGCGGGAAAGTCAGCTGATTGAAGCCTTTAATAACCTGTATCGCCGTACTCAGGAAATTCAGAGTTTTGCCCATCAGCTGCAGGAAGAATACGAAGAAACCGAAACCATTGACTTCGCGGCGCTCAACACCGAAGGCGATCAGGACAATACCATCGCGCGGTTGTTGCAGTCGTTATTTGAAGATGCGGTCCAGGTGCGCGCTTCGGATATTCACATTGAGCCGGACGAAAAAGTGCTGCGCATCCGGCAGCGTGTCGACGGCGTGCTGCAAGAAAGTGTGCTGCAGGAAACTGGTATTGCTCCGGCGCTGGTGCTGCGGCTGAAACTGATGGCCAGTTTGGATATTTCGGAAAAACGGCTGCCACAGGATGGCCGGTTCCAGATGAAAATCAAAGGCCGTACTATCGATGTGCGGATGTCGACGATGCCGGTGCAACACGGCGAATCGGTGGTGATGCGTCTGCTCGATCAAAGTGCCGGCTTGCTCAGTCTGGAAGAAACCGGCATGCCGGCGGCGATTGTGTCGCGTTTACGGCGGATTATTCAAAGTCCGCATGGCATGGTGCTGGTGACAGGCCCAACCGGTTCCGGTAAAACCACCACGCTGTATGGCGTCTTGTCTGAGCTCAATCAACCGGGCGTAAAAATCATCACGGTCGAAGATCCGGTGGAATACCGGCTGCCACGGATTAACCAGGTGCAAATCAACCATAAAATTGGTCTCGATTTTGCCGGAGTGCTGCGCACCAGTTTGCGGCAGGACCCCGATATTCTGATGGTCGGTGAGATGCGCGACCAGGAAACTGCCGAGATGGGCCTGCGCGGTGCATTAACCGGCCACCTGGTGTTGTCGACGCTGCACACCAATGATGCGGTGACCAGTACGTTGCGGCTTATTGATATGGGGGCGGCGCCTTATCTGGTCGCCAGTGCGCTTAGGGCCATTCTGGCGCAGCGTCTGGTACGGCGCGTTTGTCAGCATTGTAAACAACCCTACCAGCCAGATGAGCTGGAACAGACC
>JACCDS011525508.1_pt1 | contig 11164 bp, 8 predicted proteins | sample 7446441 | NCBI WGS metagenome assembly JACCDS01 (sample SAMN15323445, study PRJNA562643) | freshwater metagenome | isolation source: river surface water | place: USA:Blue River Watershed | collected 2017-08-17 | reverse complement strand
CTTGAGTTTGCCCAGGTCATGGCCATACGTCTCCATGTGGTCAGCATCGATGTTGGTGACCACCGCCATCACCGGCAGCAGGTTCAAGAAGGAAGCATCCGACTCATCGGCTTCCACCACGATGTATTCACCCGTACCCAGCTTGGCATTGGCCCCTGCGCTGTTGAGGCGGCCGCCAATCACAAAGGTCGGGTCCAGTCCGGCCTCGGCCAACACACTGGCCACCAGACTGGTGGTGGTGGTTTTGCCATGGGTTACCGCACTGGCCTCCCCCTGCTTCATGCGCATGAGTTCGGCCAGCATCACGGCACGCGGCACGATCGGGATGTGCCGCGCACGCGCGGCCAGCACTTCCGGGTTGTCGGCTTTGACGGCCGTTGACGTCACCACCGCATCGGCATCTTGCACATGGTCGGCGCTGTGCCCCACATGGGTGTGAATGCCCAATGTGGCCAGGCGGCGCAAGGTGGCGCTGTCCGACAGGTCAGAGCCTGAGATTTCATACCCCAAATTCAGCAGCACTTCGGCGATGCCGCTCATGCCCGAGCCACCAAGCCCAATGAAGTGGATTTTGCGGATGGCGTGTTTCATGCGGCCAACTCCTCACAAGCCATCACGACCTCCCGGGTGGCTGTTGTTTTTTTCTGGGCGTGGGCTCTCTCCGCCACTTGCAACAATTGCGCACGGTCCAGGCTTTCCAGTCGCTGCGCCAAAGCCTGCGCCGTGAGTTCGGCTTGCGGCAACAGCCAAGCCCCGCCTGCATCGACCAAGAACCGTGCATTGGTGGTTTGGTGGTCGTCCACCGCAAACGGGAAGGGCACCAGCATGGCCGCAGCACCAATGGCGGCCAACTCGGTCACCGTGCTGGCCCCTGCGCGGCAGATCACCACATCGGCTTGGGCAAAGGCCGATGCGGTGTCGTCAATGAAAGGTGTCAGTTCGGCCTCGACACCTGCGGCCTGGTAGTTGGCACGCAAAGCATCGATTTGTTTGGCGCCGCTTTGGTGCACCACGAGGGGTCGGCTGGCGGCCTTCATCAATGACAGCGCCTGGGGCACGATGTCGTTCAAGGCCTGGGCTCCGAGACTGCCGCCCACCACCAAGAGGCGCAAAGGCCCCGTGCGTCCGGCGAACCTTTCAGCGGGCTGCGCTTGGGCCAAAAATTCGCGCCGCAAAGGGTTGCCCACCCAATGGCCTGTTTTGAACACCCCGGGGAAAGCGGTGAACACACGGTCGGCCAACTGGGCCAACACCCGATTGGCCAGGCCAGGCACGGAGTTTTGCTCGTGCAGCACCAAGGGCTTGCCCCACAGGCTGGCCATCATGCCGCCCGGAAAGGTGATGTACCCCCCCAAACCCAGCACCACGTCGGGCTGGACACGACGCACCACCTGCAGGCTCTGCCAGAAGGCCCGCAGCAGCCGCAAGGGCAACAGGGCCAATGTCTGAATGCCTTTGCCCCGCACGCCACCGAAGGCCACCGGCTCAAAGGGGAAGCCGCGTGCAGGCACCAGGGTGTGCTCCATGCTGTGGGGCGCACCCAACCAATGCACTTGCCAACCTTGTTCGCGCAATGCCTCGGCCACAGCGAGCCCCGGGAAGATATGCCCGCCTGTCCCACCGGCCATGACCAAAGCTGTTTTCGGCTTGGCGCTCATGACCGGCCTCCACGCATCATTTGTTTGTTTTCTGCATCAATGCGCAACACGATCGCCACGGCGATCAGGTTCATCATCAGCGCTGACCCGCCATAGCTCATGAAGGGCAAGGTCAAACCTTTGGTGGGCAGGGCGCCCAGGTTGACCCCCATGTTGATGAAGGCCTGGAAGCCGATCCAGATCCCCACCCCCTGTGCCACCAAACCGGAGAACACCTTTTCCAATGCGATGGCCTGACGCCCGATCACCATGATCCTGCGGCTGAGCCAGAGGAACATGAAAATCACCAAGGACACCCCGATCAAACCAAACTCTTCCCCGATCACGGCCAGCAAAAAGTCGGTGTGCGCCTCTGGCAGCCAATGGAGTTTTTCAACGCTGCCACCCAATCCCACACCCCACACCTCACCCCGACCGATCGCGATCAGCGAGTGGGTCAATTGGTAGCCTTTGCCCAAGGCATGCTCGGCACTGAAGGGGTCGAGGTAAGCAAAAATGCGTTCTCGCCGCCAGGGCGACTCGGCGATCATGATCACGAATGCCAGGATCAAAACGCCCAGGATCAGAAAGAACATCCTGGCGTTGACACCCCCCAAGAACAAGATGCCCATGGCGATGGTGGCAATGACCAAGAAGGCGCCCATGTCGGGCTCGGCCAGCAAAAACACCCCCGCCAGACCCACTGCGGCACCCATGGGCCAAACGGCTTTGATGAAGTTTTCCTTCACTTCCATCTTGCGCACCATGTAATTGGCCGCGTAAATGATGGTGGCCAATTTGGCCAATTCAGAGGGCTGGAAATTCATCACGCCCAAAGAAATCCAGCGGCGGGCACCATTGACGCCCTTGCCGATGAAGGGCACCAGGACCAAGGCCAGCAACACCAAGGACAAGACAAACAAGGGGCGTGCCATTTTTTCCCATGTTTCCATGGGCACCTGGAAGGCCAGCAAGGCCATGACGCAACCGACCGTGATGGCCATCACGTGGCGAACCAGAAAATGGGTGTGTGTGTAGCGTGAAAAACGCGGGTTGTCAGGCATGGCGATCGAGGCCGAATACACCATGACCATGCCCCAGAGCACCAGGGCCACCACCACCCAGACCAAGGCTTGGTCCACGCCCATCAGGCGAGACGCCTGACCACGACCGCGGCTGGCCGCGTCATAGCCGCCCAGGTTCACTGGCAAGCCTTGTTGGGCTGCGGTTTGCCCACCCCAGACGCCCCCTGTCAGCAGGCCAGCGAAGCGGGCCACCATGGTCTGAATGCGTTGGGTGAAAGTCACGGCTTCGCTCACAGCCCACCCTCCATGGCCACACCTGCGGCCTCGGCCAGGCTGGACACAGCCTGCACGAACACCTCCGCCCGGTGAACATAGTGGTCAAACATGTCGAAGCTGGCACAGGCGGGCGACATCAACACCGCATCTCCGCTTTGGGCCTTGTCGGCCGCCATTTCCACTGCGGTGTGCATGTCGGGCGCATCGCACAGCGCAACGCCTTGACCCTGCAAGGCAGCCCGGATGAGCGGCGCATCCCGACCGATCAGCACCACAGCGCGGGCATAACGGGACACGGGTTCGGCCAGGGGCGTGAAATCCTGTCCTTTGCCTTCACCGCCCATGATCAACACCACCCGGCGCTCTTCGCCCAGACCCTTGAGGGCTGCGACCGTTGCACCGACATTGGTGCCCTTGCTGTCGTCAAAGAATTCAACCCCCTGAATGATGGCCACCGGCTCAACCCGATGGGGCTCACCCCGGTATTCGCGCAAACCATACAACATGGGCCCCAGCGCACACCCTGCACTGCTGGCCAATGCCAATGCGGCCAAAGCATTGACCGCGTTGTGCCGTCCCCGGATGCGCAGAGCATCTGCAGGCATCAGGCGTTGAATGTGAAGCTCGTCCTCTTCGTCCTTGCGACGACGCCGTGTCTCGTCGGCTTCCAGGGCACGCACCAGCCAAGTCATGCCATTCATCACCTCGATGCCAAAGTCACCCGGGCGCTGGGGCATGTCGCCGCCAAACAAAATGCATTCACGCTCCACCGGTTTTTGCAGCTTCACGCGCACCGGGGCGGGCCGCATGGCCATGACTTCAGGGTCTTCGCGGTTGAGCACCATCAAAGCCTGCGCGCCAAAAATGCGGGCTTTGGCTGCAGCATAGGCAGCCAACGAGCCGTGCCAGTCCAGATGGTCTTGCGAAATATTGAGCACCGTGGCCGCTGTCGGTTCAAAACCCTCGATGCTGTCGAGCTGAAAGCTGGACAACTCCAGCACCCACACTTGCGGCAAAGCCTGCGCCATGGGGTCGAGCACCGGGTAAGCCAATGGTGCGTCCGGCAGCGGCGTGGCTTCGGGCTCAGCCACTTCCAGCACCTCAGCTTGACGCTCGGCCTCTTCTTGCGCCACCTGTTCTTGGGCTTGTGCGATGGCTGCGCTCAGGGTGTCGAGCAGCGTGGGGCCGATGTTGCCCGCCACTTTCACCGTCTTGCCAGCACGCGCCACCAGCTGCCCGGTGAGCGAGGTCACCGTGGTCTTGCCATTGGTGCCCGTGATCGCCAGCACCTGCGGTGCATAGCCAAAACGTTCTTTCAGATCTTTCAAGCCTGCAGCGAACAGGCTCAACTCGCCACCTTGCCACAAACCCATGGCACGGGCCGCATCGACCACCGGGGCCACCACTTCAGGGGCCAAGCCGGGGCTGCGGAACACGGCGCGCACCGAGGTGCCTTCGACCAGGCTGGCGGCCAAAGGGCCTGGTACAAAGCGCACGGCAGGCCACTCGGACTGCAGGGTGCTCAACTGGGGAGGCGTTTGCCGTGTGTCGGCCACCGTCACGTCAGCCCCGGCTTGCGCGCACCACCGGGCCATGGCCAGGCCCGAGGCACCCAAACCGAGAATCAGAACGTGTTGACCCTGGAGCTGCATGCCTTACCTCAGCTTCAGGGTCGACAAGCCGACCAGGCACAGCAGCATGGTGATGATCCAGAAACGCACGACCACTTGCGTTTCCTTCCAGCCGCTCTTTTCAAAATGGTGGTGCAGGGGCGCCATCTTCAAAATTCGGCGACCTTCACCGTATTTTTTCTTGGTGTACTTGAAGTACGTCACCTGGGCCATCACCGACAAGGCTTCCACCACAAAGATGCCGCCCATGATGGCCAACACAATCTCTTGGCGCACGATCACGGCGATGGTGCCCAAAGCGGCCCCCAAAGCCAAGGCCCCCACATCGCCCATGAAGACTTGGGCGGGGTGGGTGTTGAACCACAAGAAGGCCAAGCCTGCGCCAGCCAGGGCAGCGCAGAAAATCAGCAATTCTCCAGAGCCGGGGATGTGCGGGAAGAACAGGTATTTGGAAAACACGGAACTGCCGGTCACATAGGCAAACACACCCAGTGCAGACCCCACCATCACCACCGGCATGATGGCCAAGCCATCGAGGCCATCGGTCAGATTGACAGCATTGCTGGAGCCGACGATCACCAGGTAGGTCAAGACCACAAAGCCCAGCACACCCAGGGGGTAGTTGATTTCCTTGAAGAAGGGCACTTGCAAACCGGCATTGGGGGGCAAGTTCACATCAAAACCGGACATCACCCATTGCACGAACAAGTCCATCACCCGCTCGTTGGAGCTTTCAGAAATGCTGAAGACCAAATACAGGGCCGCCAGCAAGCCGATGACGGATTGCCAAAAATACTTCTCGCGCGAGCGCATGCCTTCGGGGTCCTTGTTGACCACTTTGCGCCAATCGTCGACCCAGCCAATGGCGCCAAAGCCCAAGGTGACGATCAGCACGATCCAGACAAAACGGTTGGACAAGTCAAACCACAGGAATGTGGAGATGGCGATGGACAACAAAATCAGAACGCCGCCCATGGTCGGTGTGCCACTTTTGGCCAGGTGAGATTCCATGCCATAACCGCGAATCGGCTGACCAATTTTGAGCGCGGTCAAGCGCCGGATGACCCAGGGACCGGCGGCCAAACCAATCAGCAAAGCGGTCATCGCAGCCATCACGGCACGAAATGTGATGTATTGAAAGACGCGCAAAAATCCCCAGTCTGGAGACAAACTTTGCAACCACTGGGCCAGGCTAAGCAGCATGGGCCTCCCCTTTTTTGTTGTTGTGCAGATGGGCGCTCTCACCGTCCAAGGCCTGCAAAGCTTCCACCACGCGCTCCATTTTCATGAACCGGGAACCTTTGACGACGATGCTCTGGAATTGCTCAGCGCTTTGCTGGACAGCCACCAAGAGGCTGTCCATGTCCTCGAAGTGACGGGCAGCGCCAAACGCCTGCCCGGTGAACTGGCACAAAGCACCCAGCGTGTAGACGGCCTCAATGCCACATTCGGCGGCATAGGCGCCCACTTCGGCGTGAAATTGGGGGCCTTGGTTGCCCACCTCGCCCATGTCGCCCAGGACCAGCAAACGTGGTGAGGGCAATTCGGTCAGCACATCAATGGCCGCGCGCACCGAGTCGGGGTTGGCGTTGTAGGTGTCGTCCACCACGGTGATCGGCCCTGTGGTGCTGTGCACCACCATGGCGCGTGAGCGCCCCTTGACGGGCTCGAAGGCCTGCAAGCCCTGGGCAACAGCTGCCAGACTGACCCCTGCCGCCAAAGCACTGGCACTGGCCGCCAAGGCATTTTTGACATTGTGGCGCCCCGCAATGTGCAAGCGAATCGGCGCCGTTCCCTCCGGGGTCTTGAGCGTGAACTGCCAAGCCCCCGCTTGCCAGACCACCACCGCGGCCCGAACATCGCCGGGGACTTCCGCATGGCCCATGGCAAAGGTCCGCTGTTGACGTGGGCCAGACTGGGTTTGCCAAATGGGGGTGTAGGTTTCGTCCGAGGGGTAAACGGCCACCCCTTGGCTGGGCAAGGCCTCAAGGACTGCACCATTTTCCAGGGCCACCGCCTCCACCGTGCCCATGAACTCCTGATGTTCACGTTGCGCGTTGTTGACCAAAGCCACGGTGGGCTGGGCCAAGCGGGCCAAATGGGCAATTTCGCCAGGGTGGTTCATGCCCAACTCCACCACGGCCATGCGGTGGTGCGCGCGCATATTGAGCAAAGTCAGCGGCACCCCAATGTCGTTGTTCAGATTGCCTTGAGTCGACAAAGCATGCTCACCGGCTTGGGCACGCAAAATCGCGGCAATCATTTGCGTCACGGTGGTTTTGCCGTTGCTGCCGGTGACGGCAATCAAGGGCAGCTCAAACTGCGCGCGCCAGCCTGCTGCCAATTCGCCCAAGGCCAGGCGGGCATCGGGCACCACCACCGCAGGCAAACCATGGGCCAAAGCATCGGCTTCGCCTGCGGCTTCACACAGCACGGCCACGGCACCCAAGGCCTTGGCCTGGGCGATGAACTGGTGGCCATCAAAATGCTCGCCACGCAAGGCCACGAAAAGATCACCCTGGCGCAAGCTGCGGCTGTCGGTGTGCACCCGCTCGACCACCACGGCGTCGATGTCGACACCCCGTGCCTTGTTCAGCCAAGCGAGGGCCAATGGCAGTTTCAGGTTCATGGGTGTGAAGGCCTGGCTCATGCCGAAGCCCCCGGGTGCAGCGCTGCGCGCTGCTGCAAAGCCATGCGGGCTTGATCCAAGTCTGAAAAAGGGTGACGAACGCCCATGATTTCCTGTTCCGACTCGTGACCTTTGCCGGCGAGCAGAACCACGTCCCGGGCTTGAGCTTGCGACACGACTTCTGAAATGGCCAAGGCGCGGTCCAACTGGACCCGAACCTGATGGGGACGCTGCAAGCCCGTCACCATGGCCGCGACAATGGCTTGGGGTGATTCAGAGCGGGGGTTGTCGCTGGTCAACACCACTCGGTCAGCAGCGGCCTCGGCCGCTGCGGCCATCAAGGGTCGCTTGTGGGTGTCGCGGTCACCGCCGCAGCCGAGCAGGCACCACAAACGACCGCCACGCAATGCCGCTTGCGGGCGCAAGGCCGCCAAAGCGTGGGCCACGGCATCGGGGGTGTGCGCGTAATCGACCACCACCAGGGGCAGGTCCTGATCGGCCGCCTCTGCCTGCACGCGCTGCATGCGCCCGGGCACTGGCGTCAAATGTGCACAAGCCATGACGGCAGTGGCCAAGTCCACCCCCAAAGCACGCAAACAGCCCATGACACCCAGCAGGTTGTCGATGTTGTAGTCACCGATCAAGCCGGTGCGCAGCGTCTGAACCTGGCCGTCTTCGATCACATCAAAAGACAGGCCATCGGCACTGGGCAAGGCACGGGCTTGCAAGCGTGCGGGTCCACGGCGCGAGCAGGTCCACAGCGCCAGTGAGCCGCCCTGCAACTGGCGGGCCAAGCGCTCACCCTGGGCGTCGTCGATGTTGATCACGGCCGCTTGCAAACCAGGCCAGCTGAACAGCGCCGATTTGGCTGACCAATAACGGTCCATGTCACCGTGGTAGTCCAAGTGGTCTTGTGTGAAATTGGTGAAAACCGCCACGCGAATCTGGGTGCCGCCGAGGCGGTGTTCGGCCAGGCCGATCGAGGACGCCTCGATGGCGCAGTGCGTCAAGCCCGTGTCGGCCATGGCCCGGAACTGTTGCTGCATCAAGACCGGATCGGGCGTGGTCATGCCGGTCGAGACCAGCGCCGGCAGACGCCCCACGCCCAAAGTCCCGATCAGTCCGCAGGGTTGCGACACTTCGGGCGAGGACAGGGCTTGCGCCAGCCACCAGGCGGTCGAGGTCTTGCCATTGGTGCCTGTGACGGCCAGCACCTGCAAGGCCTGGCTGGGATGCCCGTAGTACGCATCCGCCAGACCCCCTGTTTGCGCCTTGAGCTCAGGCATGCACGCCAATTTGTCGTCCGAGGTGGCGTCATCCAAAGCACTCACCCAAGGCGCATGACCCTGGGCTTCCATCAGACAGGCACTGGCGCCTTGGGCCAGGGCTTGCCCCAGGTAACGACGGCCATCGCTGGCTGCCCCGGGCCAGGCAATGAAAGCATCACCTTGCTGCACCAGGCGGCTGTCGGTGCGCAGCTCACCCGTCACCCGTGAGCGCAGCCATGAAACCGCCTGAGTGGCGCTGTGCAGGGTCTGCATCAGAACGACTCCTCCACGGTTTTGGCCACAATTTGCGGCTTGACCGCCATGTCGGGCTGCACGCCCATCAGACGCAGTGTTTGCTGCACCGTCTGGCTGAACACCGGCGCTGCCACAGCGCCGCCGTAATACACACCATTGGAGGGCTCATCGATCATCACGGCCACCACAATCCGCGGCTGGTCAATCGGGGCCAGGCCCACGAAAAAGCCACGGTATTTTTTGCTGGCGTAACCCTTGCCCTCTTGCTTGCGGGCGGTGCCTGATTTGCCCCCCACCGAATAACCCATGGTCTGGGCCTTTTGACCGGTTCCGCCAGGCCCCGAAGCCATCTGCAGCATCTTGCGCATGGCGATGGCATGTTCCGGGCTGAACACCCGCGTGCCCACCACGGGCTGGTTGGTTTTCATGAGGGTGGCAGGCACGATCTCACCGTCTCTTGCAAAGACGGTGTAGGCGCGCGCCACCTGAAACAGACTGCTGGAGACCCCGTAGCCATAACTCATGGTGGCTTGCTCGACCGGGCGCCAGGTTTTGTAGGGCCGCAGGCGACCGCTGACCACCCCGGGAAAGGGCAATTGAGGCTTTTGACCAAAGCCCAACTCGGCAAACATCTCCCACATCTCACGGGGCTGCAATTGCATGGCCATCTTGACGGTGCCCACGTTGCTGGACTTCTGGATGACCTCGTTGACCGTCAGCACCCCATAGGGGTGCACATCGGTGATGGTGGAGCCGGTGATGTTGATCCGGCCAGGCGCAGTCTGAATCGGGGTTTCGGGCTTGACCAGCCCTTGCTGCAAGGCCAGGGCCACCGTGAACGGCTTCATGGTGGAGCCGGGCTCGAAGCTGTCGGTCAGCGCCCGGTTGCGCAACTGCTCACCCGTCAGATTGCCCCGCTTGTCGGGGGAATAACTCGGGTAGTTGGCCAAGGCCAGAATTTCACCGGTCTGTGCGTCGAGCACCACCACACTGCCCGCCTTGGCCTTGTGTTGGGCCACCGCATCGCGCAGCGTCTGGTAAGCGTAAAACTGGACTTTGCTGTCGATGCTCAGCTGCAGGTCTTGTCCATCCACCGGGGGCACGGTCTCGCCCACCGCCTCGACCACGCGGCCCAAGCGGTCCTTGATCACACGGCGCGAACCCGCCTGGCCGGCCAGCTGCTTCTGAAAAATCAGCTCCACGCCTTCCTGGCCTTTGTCTTCGACATTGGTGAAACCCACGATGTGCGCCGCAGCCTCGCCCTCCGGGTACAAACGCTTGTATTCCTTGATGTCGTAGACGCCCTTGATGTTCAGGGCGCGGATGTCCTTCACCACGGATTCGTCCATTTGGCGACGCAACCAGACAAAGGTTTTTTCCTCGTCCTTGAGCTTGGCTTCCAGCTCGGCCGGTGCCATCTCCAGCAATTTGGCCAACTGACGCAGCTTGACCGGATCGCGCTCCAAATCCTCCGGGTTGGCCCAAATGCTGGGCGCTGGCACGCTGGAGGCCAGCAACACACCGTTGCGGTCCAACACGCGGCCGCGGTTGGCGGGCAAGGTCAAGGTCCTGGCAAAGCGCACCTCGCCTTGGCGGATGAAGAAATCGTTGTCAATGACCTGCACATGGGCGGCTCGCCCCACCAGTCCGGTGAAGCCCAGGGCCATCGCCGCCACGATCAGTTTGCTGCGCCAAACCGGTGTTTTGCTGGCCAGCAAGGGGCTGGAGCTGAGCTGCACGCTGCGTACCCGGCTCATGGCGTACCACCCTGTTTGGCCTCTGCGCCTGCGCCCCTTGCAGGCACGGCGGGGTTGGCTGCGCCGGTTGCCGTCACGTATTGGGTGATGGCAGGAGAGACATTGCGCATCTGCAGCTGCACGCGTGCAATCTTTTCCACACGCAATGGCGTGGTTTGAGCGCGGCGCTCCACCTCCATGCGGTCCAGATCCAGCTCAATGCGCTGGCTCTCCTTGCGGGCCGACTCCAGCGCCATGAACAAGCGCCTGGACTCGTAGTGGGTGTGCACCAGCAACAAGGCACTGCCCACGGTGGCCACCAGCAAGAACATGCTCAAGCGCATCATGCAGGCACCTCGGTGCGCTCGGCCATGCGCATGATGGCACTGCGTGAGCGGGGGTTGCCACGCACCTCGGCCTCACTGGGGCGGCGGCGACCACACAAGTTCAACCGCATCTTGACGGGCTGGGCAAACGGCACGCGGCGGTCCACCACCTCTTTGGCGTGTTTGGCCATGAACTGCTTGACGATGCGGTCTTCCAGCGAATGGAAGCTGATGACCACCAAACGGCCACCGGGTGCCAGCACCCGCAGACTGCCTTCTAGCGCCTGTTCGAGCTCTTCAAGCTCGGCGTTGATGAAAATCCGAAAAGCCTGAAATGTCCGCGTTGCAGGGTTCTGACCCGGCTCGCGGGTTTTGACCGTG
>JACCDS011062964.1_pt1 | contig 11166 bp, 9 predicted proteins | sample 7446441 | NCBI WGS metagenome assembly JACCDS01 (sample SAMN15323445, study PRJNA562643) | freshwater metagenome | isolation source: river surface water | place: USA:Blue River Watershed | collected 2017-08-17 | reverse complement strand
GGCGGCGGTCGCCATCGGTACCGCGGCCGCGATCCCCGGCACGCTGGTCAATATCGCGGCCGGTGGCGGCGAGCGGACTGCGGTGCGCTTCGGCCATCCGTCCGGCACGCTGCGCGTCGGCGCAGAAGCAGCGCGTGTGGACGGGGAGTGGAGCGTGAAGAATGCGATCATGAGCCGCAGTGCGCGCGTCTTGATGGAAGGCTGGGTCAGGGTACCGGGCGACACCTTCTGACACCGGGCCGGATTGGCTGGCGCGGCCCGAAAAGCATTCGAAAAAAGATGGAGAGACTATGAACTATGCGGAGTTCTACCGGAAGTCGATTGATGAGCCGGAGACTTTTTGGGCCAGCGAGGCCAGTCGCATCGACTGGCATACGCCGTTCGAGCAGGTGCTCGATTATTCGCGTGCCCCGTTCGCGCGCTGGTTCGTCGGCGGCGAGACCAACCTGTGTCATAACGCGGTCGATCGCTGGGCGCTAAAGCAGCCAGAGCAACCCGCACTGATCGCGATCAGCACCGAGACCGCCGACGGCGCGCCGGTCGAGAAAAGCTGGAGTTTCGCGCAGTTGCAGCGCGAGGTCGAGCGCACCGCAGCGATCATGCAGTCGCTGGGCGTGGGTCGCGGCGACATGGTGCTGATCTACATGCCCATGATCGCCGAGGCGATGTTTGCGATGCTGGCCTGTGCCCGGATCGGTGCGATCCATTCGGTCGTGTTCGGCGGTTTTGCCGCCAACAGCCTGGCCACGCGCATCGACGACGCGAAGCCGACACTGATCGTCTCCGCCGACGCCGGCTCGCGCGGTGGCAAGCCGATTCCGTACAAGCCGCTGCTGGACGAGGCGATCAGCCTTGCGCAGCACAAACCGGCCCATGTACTGCTGGTGAACCGGCATCTGGCCGAGATGACGCTCGTGGCCGGCCGCGACGTTGACTACGCGGCACTGCGCGAGCGCCACATCGATGCACAGGTGCCCGTGACCTGGCTGAAGTCGGACGATATTTCGTACATCCTGTACACCTCGGGCACCACCGGCAAGCCGAAAGGCGTGCAGCGCGACGTCGGTGGCTATGCGGTCGCGCTGGCCAGCTCGATGGAACACATTTTTTGCGGCAAGCCGGGCGAGACTTATTTTTCCACCTCCGATATCGGCTGGGTGGTCGGTCATTCCTACATCGTCTACGGTCCGTTGATCGCCGGCATGGCGACCCTCATGTACGAGGGTACGCCGCTGCGGCCGGACGCCAGCATCTGGTGGCAGATCGTCGAGAAACACCGGGTCACGCGGATGTTCTCCGCGCCGACTGCCGTGCGCGTGCTGAAGAAGCAGCCACCGGAGTTGATGAAGCAGCACGACCTGTCATCGTTGCAGGCGCTCTACCTGGCCGGTGAGCCGCTGGACGAGAGCACGTCGGCCTGGGTAGCCGATGCACTCGGCGTGCCCATCATCGACAACTACTGGCAGACCGAGACCGGCTGGCCCATCCTGTCGATCGCCAAAGGAGTGGAGGACAAGCTGACACGACTGGGCAGCCCGGGCGTGCCGATGCCAGGCTACCGGGTGAAGATCCTGAACGAGGCGAGCGGCGCACTGTGCGGCGCGAACGAGAAGGGTGTGGTCGTGATCGAGGGGCCGTTGCCGCCGGGCTGCCTGCAGACGGTGTTCGGCAATGACGAGCGTTTCATCAAGTCCTACTGGTCCAATTTTTCGACCGAGCCGGTCTACTCGACTTTCGACTGGGGCATCCGCGATGCCGACGGTTACTACTTCATCCTCGGCCGTACCGACGACGTCATCAACGTCGCCGGCCACCGGCTTGGCACGCGTGAGATCGAGGAAAGCATTTCCAGCCACGACAATGTGTCCGAAGTCGCCGTGGTCGGTGTTGACGACAAGGTGAAGGGGCAGGTGGCGGTCGCGTTCGTCATTCCCAAGCATGCGGACAAAGTCGCGACGCCGGAAGCGAAGAAGCAGCTGGAGAAGGAGATCTTCGGCGTGGTGGATCGCCAGCTCGGCGCAGTCGCGCGCCCGGCGCGGGTCTACTGCGTGAACCTGCTGCCGAAGACGCGTTCGGGCAAGTTGCTGCGCCGCTCGATACAGGCGCTGTGCGAAGGGCGCGATCCGGGCGATTTGACGACGATCGAAGATCCGGCATCGCTGGCGCAGATTCGTGACGCGCTGCAGTCTTAACCGGGATGAACCCGTCCGTCACGCTGTCGGTATCGATTGCCTGCGCACCTGCGGCCGTGGCGGCGTTCGTCGCTGACCCGCGCAACCTGCCGCAATGGGCGAGCGGCCTTTGCCGGTCGGTGCGGCAGGACGGCGATGGATGGGTGGTCGAGACCGGCGAAGGTGAGGTCGGGTTGAGGTTCACCGGTCCGACCGACTACGGCATCCTCGATCACGTCGTCACGCTGCGACCCGACCTGCAGGTGGCCGTGCCGATGCGGGTGGTGCCGAACGGCGATGGCAGCGAAGTGCTGTTCACGCTGTTTCGCCAGCCGGCGATGACGGAAACCAGGCTTCGCCAGGATATCGCACTGGTCACTGCCGATCTGCAGATGCTGAAAAGGCTGCTGGAGGCGCGCAGCGTGGCGTGAATGCGTCCCTCGAATTCGTGCGGATCGCTAGGATTTTTTCATGCCAATGCCGGGTGGCAAAGCGGGCGGCAGGTCGGCCGGAGGTGCGCTGAACTTCGTCGAGGGCGGGCCGGCAGTATTTTTATCCGGACGCGGGGGTGGCGCGTACCTCGGTGGGGGAGGAACTGGATCGTACTGTGGTGGTGGCGGGCCCGGAACATAACGCGGCGGAGGCGGGCCAGGATCGTATTGAGGTGGAGGTGGCCCCGGGTCGTCTTGCGGCGGAGGGCGGCCAGGATCGTATTGAGGTGGAGGCGGTCCCGGATCGTCTCGCGGTGGTGCCGGCGACAGCCCGTTTGCTGCCAGATTTCCCGGCATACGCATCTTCGTTGGATCGAGTACATCCTTTTCTGCCGAGTTGAGCAAGAACATCCCTTCGTCGACTATCTCCTTGGTCGCGTCTTGTGAAGCCATCGACAGCATGGCTGCGACAAACAATTCTTTATCCGAGAATTGAATCTCACCTTTGATATTGGCGCCGGCGTGCGCTGTCGATATACGTGAGGTGACCGCCTTCTTCGCTGCAGACTCGGGCTTGTCCTTGCCCAGGCCGAGCGCTTTTGCCAATCGCGTGGAAAACCCCGGTCCTTTTTCGTAGCGTACTTGCTGGTAATCGTTTTTTCGCCCGGGTTTATCCAGCTCGGGAGCTGAGCGGAACGCCGATGTGAGTTTTCCAATAATGGATGGCATTTTTTTCTCCACGGTCAATGGCGTGACTTGGCATTCGTCACTGCGGCAAACATCCGGACACCGACAAGCCTGAACGCAGCACATCGGGTGCCGCGGCAGGTGGTTATCCGCTCAATTGCGCCGGCGTGCTACGACTCCTTCGCGCCATATCCGGGTGGCAAAGCGGGAGGCGGGTCGGTGGGAGGCGCGCTGAAGCGGGTCGACATCGGTGTCGTCGCGGATGACGTCAACTCAGGCGAGGTGCGTTGCGCCGACGGCGGTGATGCCATGGTTCGCGATGGCGGACGAGGCAGCGGTTTTGGTCGCCGCGGTGTCTCGCTCTGCGACGCAGACCCGGGCGACTTCTCCGCCGTTGACTCAATAACGCCCTCGGCCCTGCGAGTCGGCGTGGCCAGTTCATCTTTGCTACCGTCGATCTGGCTGTCGTGTGACAAGCTCGCGATCTCGTCTGCCAATTCCCTCGCCAGCTGATCCATATCGTCCATTTCCGGGATCGCCTCACCACTGCTGCCGACGGTGATGACCTCCTGAGCGGGGCCATGGGCGTCCGAAAAAGCCTTTTCAACCTGCGCGAGGTCGTCCAGATCGTCGATCGCCGGATCCAGCAAGCTGGCACGTGTTGGGGCCCGGGCTTGCTGAGTCGCTCCGGGCTCCCCCGGGGTATCGATGGTGAGTCTGGCTGATAGCTTATCCGGCGTCCCTTGCGGTTGCTCGGCTTCGGTCTGCTTGTTCAATTCGTTGATCCGTCGGTCGCATTCCGCCTTCAGTTGCTTTACTTCAGCGGTGAGGCCGTCTTCCGGGACGGGCAAGGCTTTGGATCCTGCGGTCGTGTTTACTGCAGCCTTCGCGTCCGGCGTCAGTGCAGGTTTCGATTTCAGTATGCCGTCCAGGTAGTCGCTCAGTGCAAGCAGATCGTCTACGTTGGCGGACTGGTTGTCGGAAAGGCCCGTGCATATATCGAGCGTCGACAGTAATTGTCTGCGTTGCCCCGAACTCAGCTGATGAAAAGATGAACCTGGCGCAGTTTTTATCACCGTCTCCAGCCGGCTGTGGAGCGCAACGTTGCGCCGTTTTTCGCTATCCGGCGACATGGGTAAAGTCCCGTTAGGGGTAGCCGAGCTGCTGCGCGGCCGGACAGGTGAGGGCTTTCCAAAGCCGGCTCGCCGGATGTTCGATGCGATCGAATTAAAGCTTGCCAGCGACAGGCGCATCGACGAACGGGTGCTGGCCCGGCCGGTGTCCAGCTTGCCCTTGAATTTTTCGAACTGATCTCGCAGATCTTCCAACAGTCCCGATTTTCGCTCGAACCCAAGCGACTTGCGGCTTTCACGGGGGAGCGGTGATGTCGCGTCGGATCGGTTGTTGATTGAAACAGCGTGAGCGTGAAGACCAGCTTTATCCATGAGTTCAACAGTAAGGAGGGTTCGGATTCGCTGTTCCCAGAGAATGGAACGACGCGGCATGCGGTGGAAGGCGGTCGCGCCGGTCACGGCGGCATGTCTGCGCTCTCCCGCAGGCGGCTATCGTCAGATCCCGGTCTTGCTCTGAGACTTACTTTTCCGTTGCGAAAAATAAGTAGGATTTGTCGCAAAAATGTTCCAATCACCGCGCAAAAGGGCGGTGAGTGCATAACGACCATGGGCAAGACGATGAAAAAGACGTTCGTGCCGAACGCCTGTGCCAGCCGCTCAGGGCGACAGCGTAGCGATCACGGGCGTGTGATCGGACGGTTGTTCCCACTTGCGCGGCAGCTTGTCGATCTCACAGGCGACACAGCGGGCCGTCAATGGTGGCGACAGCAATATATGGTCGATGCGCAAGCCGCGGTTGCGGCGGAAGGCCATCTGGCGGTAATCCCACCAGCTGTAGAGCTTGTCCGCTTGCGGAAACAGCCGAAACGCATCCGTCAGTTCGAGCGCAACCAGCCGCTGGAATGCGGCGCGCTCGGCATCCGAGCACAGCACCTGCCCGGCCCAGGCGGCCGGGTCATGCACGTCGGCGTCGGCCGGCGCGATGTTGTAGTCACCGAGTAGCGCGAGGCCAGGATACTGCGTCAGTTCGTTCGACAGCCATTGCGCGAGTGCATCCAGCCAGCGCAGCTTGTAGTCGTACTTGTCGGTGCCTACTGCCTGTCCGTTCGGCACATAGGCGCAGACGATACGCATGCCCGCCATCGTGGCGCTGATGATGCGCTGCTGCTCGTCGTCGAACAGCGGGTTGTTCTTCACAATCTCCGTCATCGGATGGCGCGACAGGATGGCCACGCCGTTGTAAGTCTTCTGCCCGGTGAACGCCACCTGGTAGCCGGCCGCCTCGATCTCGGCGATCGGGAACTTGTCATCGGTGAGCTTGGTTTCCTGCAGGCAGAGCACATCGACCGGGTTGGACTGCAGCCATTGCAGCACCTGCGGCAGCCGGACTTTGAGGGAATTGACGTTCCAGGTAGCGAGTTTCATGGGGCGTGGTCCGGCTGGCCGCAAGCCAGCACACAAAATGGGTTAACCGGCAACCCGGAGTGTCAGTGGCTCGGGCTGCCGCGCCAGATTATGCCTGCAATGGCAAGGCGACGGGCTGCCGGCCCCGGGTGTAGGTGCCAAGCAAGTCGAGCAGCCTGGCTTTGGCGTGGGCCGGGGTGACTGCCGATGTCTGCCCGGAGATTGCCAGCGCTTCGCCACTGTCGTCGATGCGGTTGACCCGGTCGACCGGCAATCCGCTCTGCAGCAACTCCGTGGTCTGGACGACCATCAGCAAGGCATCAAGCTGCTTATCCATCAGCAGCGCCAGCGCGCGCGCGAACAGGCCATCGGCCGGCAGGTGCCGCAACCTGCCATCCGCGTCCCGGGTGTGTTCATGGGTCGTCAGGCAGGCGCGAATGCCATCCGCGTGAAGTTCGCGTTGCCGCAACTGTGCCTTGTGCAACGCGGCATCCTGCCCGACAAATACTTCAACCGGGATCCTTCCCTGATCCGGCATCAGCTCGCCAAAGAAGCCCGACATTGTTGCGCGTGCGGTCGGGTTGCCGCCGAAGTAGGGCGCGTAATTGACCTCATTGATGATGGCGCCGCTCTCATGCCAGGGGCGGCTGATATCCGTGGTGATGAGGTCAATGCCTGCATTGAGCAGACCAAACAGGCGTGCAGCCTGTACCGCCAGCAGCGCGTTATCCGGATGTACCGCGACGCTGACGTCGGCGATGTCGCCACGCCACTCCGATGATTCGATCCGTCGCAATAGCACCTTGTGGCCGGCGGGCGGTACGTCGGATGGCATCCAGCCGTTGGCGGACAGCGCATCCAGAGTCAGCGCATCGATTTGAATGTCTGACGCCCGCTCCCACGGGGGCTGCCGGCACATGGACTGGTTGCGCAGCGCGATCATCTCGGCAATCGTGTGCGTACCGTCGGCCGTGATCGCCAGCGGCCCGCGGCTGATCGCATAGCGCAAACAGCCATTGGCCACCAGCAGCCGGTAGCAAATACCCGGTACTTCTTTTTCAACCAATACCTGATTCGACATGGCGCGTACTGCAGCGAAGGCCTCCAGCAGCTGTTCGTTGTCACGAATGCCCACCGTGACGCCTTCGCTACGCTCGCGGTCGGCCGGCTTGACGACCACCGGCCAGCCCAGTTGAACGGCAGCCTTGAGTGCCGAATCCGGATTGTTCACCAACCAATGCTCGGGGGCAGGTAAGCCGGCTGACCGCAGGCAGGCGGCCGTCGCCGTTTTGTCCCGCGACAGGCGTGCCCCGATGGCGGAATCCTCATCCACCGAACTACGGTCAAACAGTCGCAACCGGCTACCCCAGCCGAGCTGGTACACACCGGCGTACAAGTGGCGGAACGGAATGTCCAGATGGTATGCCGCCTGCAGCAGCGGCAAGGTGGAAACGCCAGCGGTGGCCATGGCTTTCATCGGACGTACCGTGCGCTCGAAAATTTTCTCCTGCAGCTTGGCCAAAGATTCGCGTTCGCCTTCCTTTTCCAGCAGCCATTTCATTATCTGTAGCGATTCTGCATAAGCCATCTGCGTCAGGGCCAGTGGAAGCTTGTCAATGATGGGCACGGCGGCGACAGCGTCCCAGCTACCGCGTACCCGGGGGTCGCGTGCGATACGCTGCAGCCGTCCGGCGTCGAATGCCGGCACCCGGGCCAGCTGCAGCAAGGCGCGACCTGTCAGCAGGCAGCGCCAGGCGATCGATGCGGCCCGCCGCGTTGCCGCATCGCGCGCAGGATAGTCAGGCGCCGCCTCCGATGTCACGCCGAAGCACTCTGCGAGCATCGTATCCATGCGAGTCAGGTCAACCCTGTCGGTACAGCGAAATCGCAGGGCAATCGTCTGGGCCGGCTGATGAAGTCCGAATTTGTAACCGCCTGCCCTTGAGGGTGGATGCATCTGAACTTGACCCATTGAATTATAAAAATTAACACCGTATACTGGATTTCGCGTTTTGAAAAATTTTTGGGAGATTATTCATGAACAAGCTTGTTCCTGACCTCAGCCGGCTGCTTGGATTCAAACTTGCCGGACAAGTCGGCAATGATGCGGTGGTGACGGGTCCGAAGATCGGCAAGATCACTGACATAGCGATGCTGACCGGCCCGAAGATCGGCAAGCTGCCACCGCCGGGATAATCGCCGATCTGGTCGCGCGCGATGTTTTCGCTGTGGTGACAGCGCAGCTGAATCGTCGGCGCGGACTGGGGAAGTGTAAAACTTTCTTCGCCGGCCAGTACAGCACAAGGTCGTTCATCTGCCTTGTTCAATTGCAAAAATCAGTACCGTATGCTGGGTTGTCATTACTTGGAAAATTTCTGAAGGGCATAGAGATGACAAAACTTGTACCGGACTTGAGCCGCCTGCTTGGCTTCACGCTTGCCGCGCAATCAGGCAGTCGCGCAGGGCTGTCTGGCTCGACGCCTGGCAAGAACCCGGATTTGTCGGTGCTGACCGGCGCAAAGATCGGAAAGCTGCCGTCGCCGCCGCCACCACCACCACCGTAATCGCCGATCTGCTCCCGGGCGATGCTTTCGCGGTGGCTACAGCGCCTGTGAATGGTTGGCGTACATTGGAAAAGCGCAAATTTTTCTGTGCCGGCCCGCGCAGAACAAGGTTGCTCGTGTCCCTGCGGATAGCGGCACGATGGTGTTCTTGAATACACTGAGCACGCATGGATATCTCTTTCGAATTCCATCCGAGCGCATCGCGCGCGCGCGTGCTCGATGCGCGCATGCGAAGCCACCTGAACGACAGTCTCGATTACCTCGCACAATGCCTTGCCGCGGCAGATCCGTCGCGCGCGCAAGTGCTGGCTGCTCTGGCGAATAAAGGACGGCGAGGCGTGCAGTTGTCGCCATCCGGGTTCGGTCTTTATTATCAACTCGCCGGGGCGCTGATTCAGGATGACCTTGCTGCAGCCGTGCCGCTGATCGATGAGTTGCGTGTCGAGCCCGAACTGGCGCCGGCAGCGTTCGATGTGCTGCCTCTGGATGCGCTGCCGGCCGCGACCCGCGAGCGTTATCGGCGGCTGATGGACACCGATCCGCAGACGCCCTTCATCATCGTGGCGCCGCCGGCGGCGCAGACTGATGAACATCGGCGCCGGTTCTGCTCCGCATTGCAACGACTGAAAATACTGCTGCCTGAACTCGCCGGCGAGGTCGATGCGCTCGTGCGCGAAGTGATTCTCGTGGTTGGCGATCCAACGCTTGGTTACGATTTTGCCGGCGGCTCCTGCTACATGCTGTGGGGCGCACTCTTCATCAACGGCGCGTCTCATTCGGACGAGTTATCGATGATGGAAGCCATTGCGCATGAAAGCGCCCACAGCCTGTTGTTCGGCTTCACGATCGACGAGCCGCTGATACACAACGACGCCGCCGAGCGTTACGCTTCTCCCTTGCGCGATGATCCGCGGCCGATGGACGGGATTTACCACGCCACCTTCGTTTGTGCGCGTATGCATTGGGCGATGCATCAGCTGGCCTGCTCAGCGGACATCGATGCGAAGCAGGCGGCGCAGGCCGCGGCGCGCGCCGAACGCCATGCGCGCAGTTTTCGCGACGGACTGGCCCTGGTCAGGGAGCATGGGGTGCTGTCATCCACCGGACGCGCGTTGATGGAGGGGGCTGAACGTTATATGGCGGGATTCCCTGCCTGACCGCCTATGCAGCGTGGCGTTAGGAAATTTGCATGATCGGAGCCATAATTCGGCTATCCGGAACCCTGTCACGTTGAGGCAGACTATGCCGACCTTCCGAATGTACCCGTTGCAGACCCCCTGTCTTGAGATTGTCCCCGGACACTTCCAGCGCGACTGGATGGGAAAGACGCAGGACCGACACGCCTATCGCTGCCTGCCGATGACGGTGGCGAACTGCTCGGGCTGGGAGCTCCTGTCGCCGTGCAGTTTCGAGGCCAGCTGGGACGGCCAGGACAACATGACATCGATCAGCCTGCGTGTGCTCGATGGCTATGCGCACCTCGATACGCTGGCCTCGTCGCACTTCGGGCACGGTATCTTGTCGATTCGCCCGGGCTATGTGTTCGTCACCGATCCCGGCTGGGGCGTGATTGTCAGGGGCGCGCCCAATTTCCCGAAGGACGGCATTCACCCGCTCGAGGGTCTGGTCGAGACGGACTGGCTACCGTTCTCGTTCACGATGAACTGGAAATTCACGCGGCCGGGCACGGTACGGTTCGACAAAGGCGACCCGCTGGCCTTCGTGGTGCCGACCCCGCATCGTCTGCTCGATGACATTCAACCGGAAATCCACAATCTCAACGACGACCCGGACTTGTATCGGCGCTATGCGGAATGGCGCGAAAAACGCGATGAGTTCATTCGCAAACTGTCCGACTGGGATCCCGACACGGTGAAGCAGGGCTGGCAGCGCAATTATTCGCGCGGCATCCATCCGGACGGCAGTCCTGCGTCGCGGCCCCATGTGCTCAAGCGTGCGCTGAAGCCACCGCGCACCTCGGACTAGCGGCAGGGCGGCAGGCCCGCCGCCGTGCCCGCCGCCCGCAATGAAACAGGGGAGCTTACGCCCCCCTGTGAACTACGGCCCGCGACCAGACGGGCGCGCCTTCGACTGTTACCGCGTTATTTCCCCGCCCGGCCGAGCAGGAAGCTGGTCAGCAGCGGCACCGGGCGGCCGGTTGCTCCCTTGGCGACACCACTCTTCCAGGCGGTGCCTGCGATATCCAGGTGGGCCCAGGTGTACTTGCGCGTGAAGCGCTCGAGGAAGCAGGCCGCAGTGATCGAGCCGCCCGGCGGGCCGCCGATGTTGGCGATGTCAGCGAAATTCGACTTCAACTGTTCCTGGTACGGCTCTTCGATCGGCATCCGCCATGCGGTGTCGTTGGACGCCTTGCCGGCCGACAGCAGCTCATTGGCCAATGCATCATGCGCGCCGTCGTGGCGAGTGAACAGGCCGCTGTTGTGATGGCCGAGCGAGGTCACGCAGGCGCCGGTCAGCGTCGCGATGTCGACCACCGCTGCCGGCTTGAAGCGCTCGACATACGTCAGCGCGTCGCACAGGATCAGGCGTCCCTCGGCGTCGGTGTTGAGGATCTCGATGGTCTGGCCCGACATCGACGTGACGATGTCGCCCGGACGCGTCGCGCGACCCGACGGCATGTTCTCGCACGCCGGGATCACGCCGATCACGTTCAGCTTCAGCTGCATTTCGGCGATCGCGCGGAAGGTGCCCAGCACCGACGCTGCGCCGCACATGTCGTATTTCATTTCGTCCATGCCGGAGCCCGGCTTCAGCGAAATGCCGCCGGTATCGAACGTGATGCCCTTACCGACCAGCACGACAGGCGCGTCCTTTG
>JACCDS011631796.1_pt1 | contig 11167 bp, 4 predicted proteins | sample 7446441 | NCBI WGS metagenome assembly JACCDS01 (sample SAMN15323445, study PRJNA562643) | freshwater metagenome | isolation source: river surface water | place: USA:Blue River Watershed | collected 2017-08-17 | reverse complement strand
AACTCGACTTTCATGCTCTCCCCGTAGAAGTGGTCGTAGGTCTTGAGGGCCTGGATGATCATGTAGTTGATCGGCAACCAGACGGGGCCGCGCCAGTTGGAATTCCCCCCGAACATCCCCGTCCTCCCCTCGCCCGGTTCGTAGTCGACGGAGTAGACGGTGCCGTTGACCGTGTAGGTGTAGGGGTGCTTTTCGTGGTACTTGGAGACCGATCGGATGCCGTGCGGGGAGAGGAACTCCTCCTCGTCGAAGAGGTAACGGAGCATCTTCTCGAGACGGTCACGCGGCGTGACGGTGAGCAGGATGTCCTTGTTGATGTCCGAGAGATCCCCGTTCACCTCGAGAAGGTGGGAGGCCATGCGGGGACGGTTTTTCACCGACCAGCGCAGACGGGTCTCGAACCCCGGGCTCTTGCGCCGCTGGATGCCGGTGACGTAGCTCGTGGCCACGAGCGGCATGAATCCCTCGATCGAGCGCACCCTGATAGGCACATGGTTCCCGTCGGGAAGCTCGAGCAGGTCGTAATAGAATCCATCCTCCTCGTTCCAGAGGCCCGTCCCGCCGAAGTCGTTCATCGCCGAGACAATACGGGTGAAGTGGACGATGAACTTCGTCCCCATGTCCTCATAGACCGGATTCTTTTCGGAGAGGGTGAGCGCGATCTGCAGCATCGTCATGCAGTAGAAGGCCATCCAGGAGGAGCCGTCGGCCTGCTTGAGGCGGCCGCCCGTCGGGAGCGGCTTGGATCGGTCGAAGACCGAGATGTTGTCGAAGCCGAGGAACCCCCCCTCGAAAAGATTGTTCCCGTCGCTGTCCTTGCGGTTGACCCACCAGTTGAAGTTGAGCAGGAGCTTCTGGAAGACACGCTCGAGGAAGGCCGGATCATCGTGGCCAAGCATCCTCTGCTGGCGGTAGAGGCGCAGCGCGGCCCAGGCATGGACGGGAGGGTTCACGTCGCCGAAGTTCCACTCGTAGGCGGGAATCTGCCCGTTGGTATGGGTGTACCACTCGCGCAACAGGAGGATCAGCTGATCCTTGCAGAACTCAGGATCGACGCGCGAAAGGGCGGCGGTATGGAAAGCCAGGTCCCAGGAGCAGTAGTAGGGATACTCCCAGGTGTCGGGCATCGAGATGATGTCGCGGTTGAAAAGATGCATCCAGTCGGCGTTGCGGGCCGCGTGGCCGGGAGGCGGGGCTGGTTCGGTCGAGTCGCCGAGGGACCATTCGGATTGGACGAGGTTGTAGAACTGCTTGCTCCAGAGCAGTCCCGCATAGGCCTGCCGGGTGACGAGGCTCTGGGCGGCGGCGAGTTGTGAATTCCCTTTGGCGGCATGAAATTCGTCGGCCTCGGCGAGACGCTGCGCAAAGATCTCGGCATGGTTCTCGGCAAGTGGATCGATGGAGGCGTCGTGCCATTCCCCCTTCTGGGCAAGACGCAGGCGGATCTCCACGGATGCTCCCGCCGGGATCCGGAGATCGTAGCGCGCCGCGGCCTTCGTTCCGGTCATCGCCGGATTCACCGCGTCAGTCTTTCCGTGAATCACCGCGTCGTGGAAGGCGTCCTTGGTGTGCTTCTTCCGGGAAACACCTCCGTAGAGACGCTCGCAGTTGGTCTCGTTGTGGGTGAAGAGAAAGTGCGGCAGCTTCCCGTCGGGCCCCTCCCCGCACGCCAGCAGATACTCCCCCATCGTGGCGTGTCGCGCCGAAAGCACACCCGGTCTGGAGACGGAGATCTCGGGTTCCTCAAGGCACTCCTCGCTGATGTTTCCCCAGGCCCAGGTGTTGCGGTACCATAGGGTCGGGAGCAGGGTGAGCGGCGCCTCTTCCGGGCCGCGGTTGGTGACGGTGATCCGGATCAGGATGTCCTTGATCGATTCCTTGGCATACTCCACCTGGACGTCGAAGTATCGGTTCCCGTCGAAGACTCCGGTGTCGAGCAGCTCGTACTCGGGGAGATCCCTGCTGCGACCAGCGTTCTCCGAGACAAGCTTCGCGTAGGGGAACTCTGCCTGCGGGTACTTGTAGAGCCCCTTGGCATAGGAATGGGTCGGCGTCGCGTCGAGGTAGTAGTAGAGTTCCTTGACGTCCTCGCCGTGGTTACCCTGCGGGCCGGTGAGGCCGAAGAGACGCTCCTTGAGGATGGGATCCTTGCCGTTCCAGAGTGCGAGGCCGAAGCAAAGGCGGCCGAAGCGGTCGCTCAGGCCGAGCAGACCGTCCTCGCCCCACCGGTAGACGCGACTGCGTGCCTGATCAAAGGTGAAGGAGGTCCAGACATCGCCGTCAGCCGAGTAATCCTCGCGCACCGTCCCCCACTGGCGCTCGGAGAGGTAGGTACCCCAGAGCTTCCAGAAGCGTTCCCGGCGCGCATCCTCCCCGAGACGGATTTCCTCCGCGGTGTGTGGAGTCACGTCGGTGGGGGTAATCACGGAAGGATGGGTTGTCAGGAGTCGTTATTTACCGGAACCCGCCGCAAGTTCGGCGATCTGGGAAGGGGAGAGAACCCTGTTGTAAACCCTTACATCACGCAGTTCGCCCACGTACTTTGGAAGGCCCTTTTTACTCTTCGCGGCATTCTCGTTGAGCACGATCACGTCACTGACGGCATCAAAGAGATCCGTCACGGCTCCCATGCGACCGGGCGCCGTCTTGTCGTTGCAGGCGTAGGGGGCGACCTCCTCCTCGGCCTTGAGGATCCCGTTGATGTAGATCAGGGCCTTGCCGTGGTCGAAGACGCAGGCGACATGGGTTTCCTTGCCCTCGGGATAGGAGGCGTCCGCCTTCACGCTCTTGTAGGATTCCGCGCTCCCGATCCGGAAGAGCACTTCCCCCTTGTCAGTCAACTGCACCGACCAACCGTCGTTGCCGGTCTTGGGTGCCCGGGCAATGGGGCAGGTATTGGCCAACTTTCCGGGCTTCATCACGAAGGCAACGGTGAAGGCGCTCCCGATGCCGACGCTGCGGTCGAAGAAAAAGAATCTGCCGTCTCCGGTAAAAACAACCGCTTCCTTGAGACCTTGGCTCCAGATCGGATCAGGCATCGGGAGAAATGGGGTCACAAGCGGCTTCTCGCCGGGAAGGGGTGGCTTCTGGAAGCGGATGTCGTCCACTTCAAGCCATTGGCCGGCACTTCCCTTGGATTTCACGTCGATGGTGACTTGATGCGAAGTTACTGGAATCTTGGGAAGTGACACGGGGGTCCAGTCAGAGGATGAAGTGATCGGGATGACCAGGGGTTCACCGCCGTATCCGCTGACCGTGATGGCCGCATTCTCCTGTCCTCCGGAGGATCGGACGGCTGCCGTCAGCTCGTAGTCACCGTTGCGAAGAAATTCCAGGGTCTGCCAGGTTGTCACCTCGTAGGGAGCGGTGTCATTACCCTGGCGCAGTTTGAATTTTTCACGGAAGGCATTTCCCTCCGTGACCACGCCGCTTCCCTCGGGGATCGAGACCTGTTCCCAGGCAAGCGGCTTGCTGCGGTCATACTTGCCCGTTGTGTACTCAAAGTCACCGTTGGGGAGAAGATTCACCCCGGGGTAGTCTTTCGCATAGTACCGGAAGTACTGGAAGGTGGTCTCTCCCACTGCCCCGTCATCGACTTTGCCCGTGCCGTTGAGCGCTGTCAGAAGGACCGTCTGTGCGGCGGTCAGCTCATTGTAATCGGCTCGGGCGATCTTCTTTCCGTTTTCGTAGAAGATCACTCCCTCGGGGGTGAATTCGTAACCCAAAAGATACGATCCGTCCGGCAACAGCTTCAAAGGCTGATGGTCGCGCGTCGGCCACGGGGCATTGAAAACATAGAGATTGTGACAGGCCATCGGCTGCTTGGAATCGATCTCGTAGCCATCGATCTCGAAGAGGTTGTTGTTACCGCGGCAACCGCCTGCCTGCCAGAACGCGGAGTGAACACCCCGGGCATCCATGAAGGGCTTGGAAAGGGATTCGAAATAACCATAGCCGAACTGGTGTTTGCTGATCACTCCCCCGCCGGTGTTGCAGAGCTTTCCGTCAACGTTCTCCTGATAGGTGGCGATATGGAGCTCGTTGTTGGAGACCGAGACATTCTGCTTCCGGTTGAGGCTGTTGTTGAACATCGATCCACCTCCCCGGAATCCCTCGCGGTATTTCCAGTCGTTGGTGTTGAGTGAGTCCCCCTTGAACTCGTCCTCATAGAGAAGCTCATAGTCGTTGGAAGGGGGCTCGGCCTTCAGCGGGAGGCAACACAGGGAAAGGGAGCCCATTCCGAGGATCGGAAGAAGCAGACGGCTCAGACGGTGATGGAGGGTGTGGTTCATAAAATGGGGAGAATTCGACCGAGTCTACAATGACTCAGTCCTGATCACTAAAGAAAACCGAGCGGCGGGAAAAGCTCTTCTCCGCTCCCCCGAGGCTGATTTCGGTGTTGAGCGGAAAATCAACGGAGGATGCCCCGGCGAGAATGCGGTACTTGCCGGGACGGATATTCCAGGTGCCGTTCTTCCAGACGGCGAGTTGCTCCGGAGAAAGCCTGAAGGAAACCTCCTTCTCCTCACCGGCCTTGAGGTCGATACGACGGAATCCCCTGAGACGAAGCGGTTTCATTCCCTCGATCCCCTCGCCCGGCGCGACGTAAAGCTGCACGATTTCGGTGCCATCCCTGGCACCCGTGTTCTTCACCTTCAGGGAAACGGGAATGGAGGCATCGGACGTGCTCGCCGCGGAGGGAACCTTGAGATCGGAATAGGCGTAACCGGTGTAGGAGAGGCCGAATCCGAAGGGATAGAGCGGCTGGAGTTTGTCCGTGTAGCCGTTCTCGTAGCTCAGCTTCTCCTTGGAATCCTCGCGGGGCCAACTGACGCAAAGCTTCCCGGAAGGGTTGATCGCTCCGAAGAGCAGATCGGCCACGGCATTCCCACCCTCCTCCCCGGGATACCATGCCTCGACGATAGCGGCACATCCCTCGGGTAGGTTTCCAAGAGCCAGCGGACGCCCCGAGAAGAGCACAAGAATCACCGGCTTGCCGGTGGCGATGAGTTGCTGGACGAACTTTTCCTGCTCTCCGGGAAGGCGGATGTCGGCACGTTTGCGCCCCTCGCCGCAAAGGGCGAAGTTTTCACCCATTGCGGCGATGATGACATCGCTCTCGGCGGCGATCGCCATGGCTTTTGATAAATCGGCGGGAGGCAACCCCTCGTGCATGATCCCCTTGAGGCGCTCGATCATCTTGGCAACCTTGTCGAGGCGGTCATCCCCTCCCTCGGACTTGGCGTCCTTGCCCTCCAGGGGGTCGCTCCAGTCACAGCCGCGCTCCACCGAGAGAGAGAGACCGTCGGGGAGACGGCTCCTGATACCCTGTAACAGGGTGACCAGTCGGGGTTTGTCGGCATCGGGCTTGATCCCCCACCAGAAGGAGGCCAGGGATTGGTAGCTGTAGTCTCCGCACAGGCAGTAGATCGTGTCCGAATTGGGGCCGACCAGGGCGATCTTGGTAGCTTTTTTACCAAGGGGAAGGATCCCGTTGTTCTTGAGAAGGACCAACGACTGGGCCGCCGACTCGTAGGCGGCCTGGCGATGGGCGGGAGGATCGAGATCGAGGGTGCCGTCCTGCCCGAGGACGGGATGCTCGACCAGCAAGCCGAGACGCGCCTTGAGCGTCAGGGAGCGTTTGACGGCCACATCGATCGTCTCCTGCGACACAAGCCCCGACTTGAGGGCTTCCAGAAGCCAGGGATAGCAGATCGGATGGGCCAGCTCCACGTCGTTGCCAGCGTTGATGGCCTTCACCGCCGCATCAAGGGGATCCTTGGCATATTTCGATCCCCCTGTCTGGAGATTCACTGCGCCATAATCGCTGAGAACCGCTCCCTTGAAACCAAGGTGGCCCCTCAGGATGTCGGTGAGAAGCTCCTTGCTGCTGATGCTCGGAACATCCTTGAACTTGGCGTAGCAGGGCATCACGCAGGCTACGTTCCCAAGGGTGATCGCCGCCTCATGGGGCATCAGGTATTCGTCGTAAAGTTCGCTTTCGTTGCGGGTATCGCCGCCGTAACCCGCGAAATGCTTGGTCGTGGCCGCAATCCCGGTCGCAAGATTGGTTCCCTGAAGTCCCTTCACGAAGGAAAGCCCCATACGGGAAGTCAGGTAGGCATCTTCGCCGAACCCCTCCTCCATCCTCTCCCAGTAGGAGGTCCTGATGAGATCCACCATCGGGGATAGAGCGAGTGTGGAACCGATCTTGCGCCCCGATTCGGCGGTGAACGAGGCACACTGCTCGACTAATGCGGGATTCCAGGAGCATCCCACCCCGAGATGCTGCGGATAGGTGGTCGATCCGGGGTTGGGGAAGCCCGTGATCATTTCCTCATGGAAGATCGCGGGGATCTTCGCATGGGTCTCGGTCATCAGGTAGTGCTGGATCGAGCGGACCAGATCCCTCATCTCTTCGGGTGACTTGTGGAGCGCCGTGGTGAACTGGCAAAACTGACCGATGCCATGGGGAATGACCTTACGGCACTTCTCAAGGGAGAGATTTCCCGACTCGTCCAGGATCTCCTTGGGACGGATGCCGGTGATCTCGGCGATCTTGTCCTCCTGGGACATCCTGGAAAAAACCCCGTCCACCTTTGCGGCGACGGGATCCTTGAAACAGGAAAGTGATGAGGAGGCATGGATCCGCTCACACGACAGGAGCGGAATCAATGCCAGAAGAAGCCGCACGGGATGGGGCTTCATTGGAAGGAAATCGTCACGGGACCGAGGAGGCCGGAGGGTTGAAGCGGATCCTCCTTATGGAAATATCCCCAGGAGCTGAAACTCTTTCTTCCCTGCGAGGGCCTTGGCAGATCCTTTGCAAGCCACTCCGGGTATCCCAAGAGAGGAAAACCTTTCGATCCATGTCCGGTGACAAAGCCTTCCTTTCCCCACTGGAGATCGGCAGGCTCCGCTTCATCACCGATCATGCGGTTGACCCAGAGGTTGGCGACATCGATGACGACCTCGTTCTTTCCGGGACGGAGAGCTCCCGTGATGTCTCGGAGGAACGGAGGCTTCCAGCACTCGGGTAACGTCTTGCCATTGACGGTGACGCGGGCGATCTCCTTCACGTCACCGAGGTTGATCACGGCGCGTCCACCGGACTGAAGCATCGCTTCCGGCACATCGACCGTGGTGCTGTAGCGGGCAATGCCCGAGTAGTGACTGATCGCCGGATCCTGACTCTCTGTCCATGAAACGAGCTTGGGGAAAGAGACCTCTTGGGCTGGCCCTCCACGCTCGGCGGAGAAAGCCACACTCCAGGAACCGTTGAGATCGAGAGTCCCGCGAACCGGGAGGTCGTCGGCAGCAGGGACTGCAGTGCCATCCTTGCGGAAGTAAACGAAGGCGGACTCGCGGGGCGAAAGCTTCAGCGGAACAATGGTACGGCCCTTCTCTTCCCTGCATCCCTTCACTCCGGAAATCCCGGCACTGTCGGGATCCCATCGCTCGGGAACAAGGCCCGTGACGCGGAACGAGACATTCAGGGAGAGCTCTTGTTCGGTCTGATTGGACAGGAAATAGAGTTCCTCCCCGTCGAGATGACGATGAATCCAGGGAACGGAAGCGGCGTCCGCCCCCTCGATGGTGACATCAGGCGTCTGGCCGGTCTTCGCCAGCACCTCGGCGAGGCTCATCTCCGAGAAGACCTTGCCCTTGCCGACAGTGCGTTCCGCGGGGGCATCACCCGAATCACTCCCCCAGAGTTCCTCGACAAGACCCTGGAATTCCTTGTTCACGCCGGGATAACCGGAGAGCCCCGGTGTGGAGACGGGACGGGGTCCGAGGATGACAGCGCCTTCCCTGACCAGATCGCGCAGCTTCCGCAGAAGCGGAAGGCTGACGGTATGCTGGAACGGTTTCTTTCCCAATCTCGCCTCGATGCCCGAGGGAGAGAGGGAATGGGAAAACTCGTTGGGTGTTCCGGGCTTGGAGACCGTGGAGGGAATCTCCAGGACCCGGTAGCGCATGCCGCTCGGCAGGACGAGCATTCCCTGATCACAGGTCATCGAGGAGAGGATCACCTCCTCGTTGCAGAGATCCGCAGCGTAACCCTGCGGCGGCTGATAACCCTTCTGCCCCGGAGTGAAGAGAATCGCGGCATCCGCCGCGAATCGTCCCTGGCGCAGGAGATGGGAGCATCGGGCCAGATAAGTGACCCAGGAGGTGGCAAGATCGTTCCAGGTCTGCCCCTGGCCCAGAATGATGCCGTAGGCTCCGGCCAGCATTCCGGGCGCCTTTTTCGGCCAGGGATTATGAGGGGTGATGCTGACGTTGAAGGAATTGATTCCCATCGTGAAGGCAAGATCCGCATCGCGCTTCAACGACCAGGGAAAGAGTCCCATGTGGAAATCCTCCGGACTGCAGGTGAAGGCCTCGGCGGAGGCAACGGGCTTGCCATTGATGTGGCAGACGGAGGCGATCATCCTGAGCGTCCACCAGCCGTACTCCTTCCTGACGAACCAGAACTCACCCTCGGGAATGTCGGCAACGGCACCCGCGGTCATGAAATTCACCGGGCCGTTGTAAGGCTGGAGAATGAAGTCGCGGCTCCCGTCCTCATGGGCAAGACGAACCAGTTCGGTGAAATGGCGGTCGGTGACGAGATCACGGATGGTGTTGGCCCAATCGTTGTCAAAGCGGCGGCTCAATTCCTCGCTGCCGATCAACTGACCGGTCATCACGGGAAGCCACGGAAGGATGTCATACCCCCGGCGCTTCCTGAACTCCTCGCGGAAATCGGAGGTCCAGTTCTGGTGACCCGCCTCCCAACTGTCGAAAAGGACGCCCGGCTTTCCGGCAGAGGCGGCTGCGGCGAGCTTCCCGAAATAGGAACGGTAATGGGTGCGGGTGGCGGAGATGCTCATCTTGTCGCACTCAAGCCCCTTCCCCTCCCTGCTCACCGGCCCGTTCTCGGCTCCGGTCGTGGTGTGTCCGAAACGCACGACGTTCCAACTGCCCGAGACGGGAAGCCAATCGAGATTCCCCTCCTTGTCCATCCTGGAGGTCAGCTCGACGACTTCCTCAGGCAGGACGGCGGCACCCCCCTCCTTTTTGGGAAAGGCCACCACGGCTATATCGCGGTAATAGTTCCACTTGTGATCGATGTCAGGAACCGGAAGTTTCACCGGCTTGGCATCACCCGGGGAAACGCTCGTTTGGGAGTAGACGACCTTCTGCATGGCCTCCTCCGGCTTGATCCAGGGACCTCCGGAGGTCTGGTAGCCGGGGCATTGCTGGAACCAGAGATCGACACCTAGGCGCTTGGCCTCGGCATCCTGAAAGGCGCGCATCTCCCACCATTCCTTGGAGAGAATCGGAACATGCAGGGATCCAAGCGGTGCTGGATTCAGCGAATTGGAGCAGAAAGAAACGATGGCCTTGGCCACTCCGGCTCTCTTCATGGCCTCCAGATCGGCGGTGATTCCCTCGCGACTCTCCACATCGCCCATGAATCGCCACCAGATCCCGGGTCGGGCTTCCTTGGGCGGGGTCCGAAACTCTTGGGAGAGATCAAGGGCACGAGCCCGGGAAACAAAGCAGGAGAGGAAGAGTGCAGCCGTGACTCCCGTCACGAGGAGATGAAACAGGGAAGAGATGGTGATGCGACGGTTCATGGGGAGAAGATCGAGATTATTGGCGCGATCCCGCGATGGAAAGGCTTCCGGTGCAGGGAATGGAGCCACGGAGGCATGGATTGTCTGAGATCGCAGCCATCGGTGAACATTTTCGCAATAGGCCCTCAGTTATTCTCGGGCTTTCCGCTCGGCCAAGTGACGTTGTGGATCGGCTTCAGGATTTCAAGGACCTCGGACAGAAGGACCTTGTCGATAGGTTCCTGAATCTGGCGGATGTTCTCCAGGATACGCTCGGGATTGGCCGTCCCGACGATTGTGGTGTGGATATCGGGGTGCGACACGGAGAACTGAAGCGCGAGCTTTGCCAGATCGCTCCCCTGTCGGGCGCAGTGGGCGGCTGCTTCGGCGCACTTCTCCTTGAGCAAGGCCGGAGCGGGGTGCCATTCGGGAGGCCCTTCCCGAGTCAGGAGACGCATCGAAAGCGGGGCGGAATTGAAAATGCCCACGTTTTTCTCCCTGAGGTAAGGAAGCGAGTCCTCAAGGGCGGTGTCGTTGAGTGTGTAATGGCAATAGGACTGGATCTGATCAACATCGATCCGATCCATCACTTCGCGGAAGAGGCGGATCGGAAGGCAGGTGATGCCGACATGGCGCACCTTGCCGAGCCGCTGCGCCTCCTGAAGCGCGGGCAAGGTCTCATGGACGATCCGGTCGATATCGCCGAACTCCATGTCATGCACCTGGATGAAATCGATATGCTCGATCCCGAGACGTTCCAGGCTCTCGTCGATGCTGCTGGCTACGCGGGCGGCCGAAAAATCGAAGTTCTCCTGCCTGTATCCGAAACGGCCGACTTTCGTGGCGAGAAGATAGCGGTCCCGTGCAACCCCCTTGAGTGCTTTGCCAAGCAGTGCCTCGGCCTTCGTCAGTCCGTAAAAGGGGGCCGTGTCGATCAGGTTGATTCCGTGATCAAGCGCCGCATGGACCGTGCGGATGCCATCCTGCTCCGCAACCGAACGGAAGACGGATCCGACTGAAGAACCGCCGAAGGCAAGTTTGGAGACCTTGAGACCCGTTTTTCCGAGGGTTCTGTATTCCATGGAGTGGTTGATGGGTTGGGAAAGACGTTCGGGGTGAATTGTCGTGACGGAACGCGGGCATTCGTGATCACCGGATCAACTCACCGGCGATCAGGATGGCCGCCAGATGCAACGTGTTGGGTGACTTGATCAAGTCCTCCTTCTCCCGATCGGAAAGGTTTTTCCCCTTGAGGATGCCGATCTTGTCAGGCGGTTCGGACAACAACTCTATCTTCACATGATGGACCCCCTCGGGGAGATCCTTCGGATAAAACCATGCACGGTGGCTCATGTTGCCGGCGTAGGCATAGGTATCAAAAAAGGAATCCTTCACGGGAGGAAGATCATCCACCGTCACGGAAAAGAGTCCCGCATCGTTGCCACGGAAGCCCGAAAGGCCGAAGGCGGTCCCCCGGAAGGTGAACTCAAGCGTCCCTCCCGGCCGGGAACACTTCCAGAAACTCGGAAAGTACTGGCTGATCCTCTGTTTGCGCTCGGGTT
>JACCDS010101892.1_pt1 | contig 11167 bp, 10 predicted proteins | sample 7446441 | NCBI WGS metagenome assembly JACCDS01 (sample SAMN15323445, study PRJNA562643) | freshwater metagenome | isolation source: river surface water | place: USA:Blue River Watershed | collected 2017-08-17 | reverse complement strand
GGATGTAGATGGCGAAGCATTATCTACATTAGTAGTAAATAAATTAAGAGGTGCTCTAAAAATTGCTGCTGTAAAAGCGCCAGGTTTTGGTGACAGAAGAAAAGCAATGCTTGAAGATATTGCTATCCTTACCGGAGGAACCGTAATCTCTGAAGAAAGTGGTTACACTTTAGAAAACGCTACTTTAGAGATGTTAGGAACGGCTGAAAAAATCACTATAGATAAAGACAACTCTACTATTGTAAGTGGTGCTGGTGATGCAGATACAATCAAAAATCGTGTCAACCAAATCAAAGGTCAAATGGAAACTACTACATCTGACTATGATAAAGAAAAATTGCAAGAGCGTTTGGCTAAATTAGCTGGAGGTGTTGCGGTATTGTATGTTGGTGCAGCTTCCGAAGTAGAAATGAAAGAGAAAAAAGACCGTGTGGACGATGCACTTCACGCAACTCGCGCAGCGGTTGAAGAAGGAATTGTTGCCGGTGGTGGTGTTGCCTTGTTGAGAGCAAAAGCGGTTTTAAGTAAAATTAAAGCGGACAATGCTGACGAAGCAACAGGAATCCAAATCGTATCTCGTGCTGTAGAAGCACCTTTAAGAACTATCGTTGAAAATGCTGGTTTAGAAGGTTCTGTAGTAGTAGCAAAAGTAGCTGAAGGAAAAGGTGATTTTGGTTACAATGCTAAAACAGACGAATATGTAGATATGTTAAAAGCAGGTATCATTGACCCTAAAAAAGTAACTCGTGTAGCTTTAGAAAACGCAGCTTCAGTTGCTGGAATGATCTTAACTACAGAATGTGCTTTGATTGACATTAAAGAAGAATCGGCACCAAGTCCAATGGGAGGCGGTATGCCAGGAATGATGTAATTCCATATACGAAGTGAGATATAAGAAGTACGAAGTACTATGAAATAAAAAATCCGAAGTTTTCACTTCGGATTTTTTTATGAGTAATACTATATTATGAACGCTTTTTTAATAATTTTAATACAACTGGAAAAGTAGATATCAAAATTATTCCGATTACAATCTTTTCTATATGTTGTTTTAAATCAATGCCATAATCTAAGAAAACGCCATATAAATAATGTCCTGAAAACACCAAAATAAAAGCCCATAAAAAAGAACTCAAGGTGTTAAAAAACATAAATTTCTTTTTATCCATAGAAACGATTCCGGCAACAATAGGCGCAAAAGTTCTAAAAATGGGTAAAAAACGAGCATAAATAATTGCTTTCCCTCCATACTTTTCAAAGAAGTCTTTGGACTGTAAAAGGTATTTTTTCTTAAACCAAAAAGTATCTTCTTTTTTAAACAAATAATACCCACTTTTAGCTCCAAACCAATACCCAACTGTATTTCCAATAATTCCTGAGAAAGCAACTAATAAAGCTAGTAATGTAACATTGACAAAATCATTTTCAATTACTACTATGTTTCCTACCAAATCGCCGCTGTATATTCCTGATAGAAAAAGCAAACTATCTCCAGGCAGAAAGAACCCTGCAAAAAGTCCAGTTTCAGCAAAAATGATAAATAATACAATAAACAAACCAACTTGAACACCACCTAAGGATAAGGTAATGTAAAACTCTGGGTTCAGCAATTGAGTCCAATCAAAATTATTCATGCGTTGGTATATAAATTAGTATCTTGGGTGTGAAAGTAAGAATAATTTAGCTTAACCACAATTTAAACCTTGTTTTTAGAATTATATTAACGTCCTAATCACTTTCTGTCGTACAAACAACAATGATGTAAACTTTCATACACTTCATCTTTTGCTCGTACCTCATCAGTATCGTGTCCTACTTTAGCAATGGATTTTTTTACATCCAAAAGGGTACATTTTTCTTCGTTTAAAATCACACTTAACTGATGTGTTTCAATATTCCAAACGGCTGATTTTACTCCTTCAACTGAAAAAGCGGCTTTCTGAATTCGTTTTTGACATTGTTCACAATTCCCATTTACTTCCGTTACGTATTTGGCATTTTTATTCTTTTTAGCTTGTGCTTGAACAGAAAGTCCAACAAACACTAAAAACACTAGTACAATTATTTTTTTCATGATTTCTATATTTAATTATTGATATTTAATTTGATTTTTGACATTGATTTTTGATATTGATATTGCATCCTATTTAATCTTAAATCGTAAACCCGCATAATACATCTGTCCAAAAATTGGCGCATAGACTATTGACGAATCAAAATTGGTTCCAAAAGGATTTTCAGTTCCTAAAATAGCTTTAGGCTGTGTATAATTTCCCATATTTTCTCCACCAACATACACTTCAAACATTGACGAAAACACTCGGGTGATTTGAGCATTCATCAACGAATACGCGGGAGAAAACTGAGGCAATCTTTCAGCATTTGGATTCGATTGCGTGTTCGGTAGTTGTTGCTCTCCAATCCAATTGTACGTAAAATCAAATTTCCAAGGCTTTGGATTAGCAAACGATGTCGTTTCGTATTCTAAATTCCCAAAGAATCGATTTTTAGCTTGTAACGTTTTTTGGAAAGTTCCCGAAAGATAATCCGTTTGCACATCATACATTTTGTAAGCCGAACGCAATCGAAGATTTTTAACCAACTCGTAATTGAACTCTATCTGAAAACTATTGGCAAACGAATTCCCTTTTAAATTATAAAACAGCACTTGTTGCGGACTCTGCATCAAATCCACCACCACTTGATTTTGAAAATCAGTTCGATACCAATCAAGAGTAACATCGGCACTTTTCCCAAAAAGTAAAAATGATTGCGTGAAACTTGCTCCATAATTCCAAGCAATTTCAGGATTCAATCCATACATTTTCCCATGGGTATCCAAAATAGAAAAAGCCCTTGAACTCGCAAAAAGCGATTGGTTTTCGGCAAAAATATTAGCCGTTCGCTTGCCTCTTCCTGCCGAAAATCGAAAAACAGCTTTTGCCCAAGGATTATATCTCAAATGCAAACGAGGCGTTACAAATGTTCCCAACCGATTATGATTATCGATTCTTCCACCAAGAATTAAGCTGAAATTATCGCTATTATCGTAAGTATATTCAAAAAAGGCTCCAAGAGAATTATCTGTTCTGCTCCAATCTTGGGTTGTAACCAACTCTTGATAATTATCCAACGTAAAGTTCAAACCAGTAGCAAACTTATGCATGGTATTGTTGATAATCGAATTAAAAATTAGGTTTGAATAATAACTGTTTTGCTTGATATTGTATTGGCTTAGGCCAAAATACGATTGCTGATTATGAGTTGTAAATGCATTTTGAAAACCAATACTTTGGTAAGGCATATCTTTAAAAACATAGCCTAGTTTAGTTGAAACGTCCAAACGTTCCGTATTGATTTCAGAACCCCAAGCAGTAGTTGTCCCTCTATCTGTGTTAGGATTGAAATTCATTTGGCCCATTTGCTTTTTATCATTCATGTACCTGAAATTGATAAAACTCACCCAACCCTTATCGGCATCGTAATATTGATATCGATTCAAAATATTGATTTGTTTTGCCAAAGGATTATCCATAAAACCATCGCCATTTTTATCCATTTTCGCTGTTCGGGTATTCCCGTGCAAGAACAAACTACTACCCCATTTATCCGATAGATGGGTATTAAAATGCGTATTCAATTCAAACCTTGAATCGGTTGAACCATAAGCATTCAAAAAAAACGGAATGTTATTGATGGGTTTTATCAATTCGGTATTGATTTGCCCCGAAATACTTTCGTAACCGTTGATCACACTCCCCGCTCCTTTAGTGATTTGAATACTTTCTACCCAAGTTCCAGGCGTAAAAGACAAACCATATGCTTGCGAAGCACCTCTAACAGAAGGAATATTTTCTTCAGTAATTAGTAAATAGGGACTGGTCAAACCTAACATTTTAATTTGTTTGGTTCCTGTTAACGCATCCGAGAAATTCACATCAATAGACGGATTGGTCTCAAAACTTTCTGCCAAATTACAACAGGCGGCTTTGAGCAATTCTTTACTGGTAACCAAGGTAGTATTTCCCGTAACTGTAAACGACTTTTGAAGTCCTTTACGCTTTTTGACAATTTTTACTTCTTCCAACTTTTGCTGTGCAAAAACAGGAACGGCAACTAAAAAAAGTACAAAAAGCAAGATTGATTTTTGCATATAAAAAGATTTTAATGTTTGTAGAATAAACTTCAAGCCACAAAAAGACTCGACTTTTAAAAACATCAAAAATCAGGCGTAGAAAATATATTGGTGGTACAACTTAAAGAGAGGCGGCGCATTGGCATCACAATAATAAGTCGAAATTGATTGGTGTATAAAAGTAGCTTGTGCAGTAACTATCCCCTCTTTATTTTGAGGAACTAGACAAGCTATATAGGGCGTAAAAGAAAATGCCTTAAGAGTAGCATCCTCTGATTTTTTCTGAAAATGAACCGTTTTGTTTTTACAGCAAGAGTCCTCCGCAATCGGTTTTTTAGCGCAACAACTTTTTTCGGAATCAATTTTATTTGCTAGAGTTTGAACAGATACAGAAGCCATTTTCCCTCCACAAAAATGCACATTAAACGCCAAACCGACATTGGAAACCAATATCAGCAAAGCCAAAAATAATCCGATGCATTTTTTAAAATTCATACTGCAAATTTACATAATTATCAGACGCTCAGGATTAAAATCCTGTTAAAGTTCCATTTCTTGTCCCATTAAAGCAACCGAACAATCATACCCATATTTTTCTTGAATCTTAATTCGAAGTTCATCTGCTGGTTCATTTTCTCCGTGAACTATGACTATTTTTTTAGGTTTGTTTTCCAAATCCGAAAGCCAATTCAATAAATCATTTTGATCTCCGTGAGCTGATAGTCCCTTAATTTCTAAAATAGTAGCCAAGACAGGATGGTATTTTCCGTGGATTTTGATTTCCTTAACACCTTCCAATAATTTTCTACCACGAGTTCCCTCGGCTTGATAGCCCACAATAATCACGGTAGTTTCTGGCAGACTAATATAATGTTCTAAATAGCTCAAAACTCGACCCCCTGTAACCATACCGCTAGCAGCAATAACTACTTTTGGTTGCTGGTCAAAAATCACCGAAGTACTTTCTTGATAATCAGAAACTAAAAGAAACATTTTGTTCATTGCCTCTAAATCCTCCAAGGATAATTTATGCCACTTTTTGTTATTAGAAAAAATATCCAAAGCGTTAATTCCCATTGGGGTATCAATAATATACGGAATATTAGGAATCCGTTCTTCTTCCTTGAGTTGCCAAAGCAAATACATTAAAGTTTGTGCTCTTTCGACTGCAAAACTTGGAATAATTAAAGTTCCTCCTCTATCCACCGCATTATTTACATAGGTTTCTAATTCCAATTTAGCATCCGAAGTGGGATGAATCCGATTACCATAAGTACTTTCTAAGAAAATATAATCCGCTTTTTTAGGTTTAATTGGTGGAAACATTAAAACATCATCATCACGACCAATATCTCCAGAAAAAACCAAAGTCTGATTTTTGATTTGCAAAGCAATACTGCAGGCTCCTAAAATATGTCCCGCATTAGTAAATACCGCACTAATTTCGGCATCCAAAGGAACTTGTTCCTCAACGGCAGCAATTCTAAAAAGAGGAAAAACGGCCTTAGCTTGATCTACGGTATACAATGGTTCAGCCACTTCGTGTTTAGAAAACTTTTTTTCATTGGCTAAACGTGCCTCTTCTTCTTGGATTTTTGCCGAATCTAAAAGAATCAACTTTGTGATTTCTTTTGTGGGGCCGCTACAATAAATTTTTCCTTCAAACCCCTGAGCTACCAATCTGGGTAACCAGCCACAATGATCCAAATGTCCATGTGTCAACAATATATAATCAATGCTCGAAGGCAAAATAGGTAATGGTTCCCAATTGAGCTCTCGCAAGGCTTTGAGACCTTGAAACAAACCACAATCTACTAGAATACGAATTCCATTACTCTCTATCAGTGTTTTTGAACCTGTAACGGTTCCCGCTCCTCCTATAAATGTTACTTTCATCGTTTAACGTTTTTAAACTGAATTTTATATATACCTACATAATTCTGTTGCTTCTTTCAAAACATTTTTAATTCGGTTTGGACTAATGCCTATTTTTTCCAAACAATCCGAATTATTAATAATTTCTTTTACCAAAATCACATCTAAAATCAGCAATTTATCTTTCTCAGCAAGAGACAAAGTGGTCAAGCAAGTTACTGGATACAAGGCATTACTATCATTTTTCGTTTTCAAATTATTATTTTTGGGATAATCCCAACTCAATAGATTCAAACCAGAACAATTGGCAAATGTCATAGCATCAAGAGTAAACCGATTATTGGTCACAATCCAACATTTAGTAATGTGTTCTCTGTCATCAAAAACAGGATGAGTTCTTTCTTTCAAATCGTTGAATCGCGATAGAATATACATGGGGACTTTTACATCTGACGCAGCATCCCTACCCTGATGAAATTTACATTCTACCATAGCAATTGAATTGTTTTTTTTCAACAGCACATCAATTTCGTGCGTAACACATTTACCTTGCAGCGTAAGATTAGTTAAGGTTTCAAAATGTTCTGAAGCAAATAAACGTGCCACATATTTTTCGAAGAAGAAACCCGCAGGACCTAATAATCGAATAGATTCCCGCAAATTGTATCTTGCAGCGTGGGCGTTAGCCGTTTTCTTTAGCAAACCGAAAGCCAGTTTGTAAATTTGCTTGGTTGTCATTCCTTGAAAAAGCTCTTTTTTAATCTCTTTCAAAATAGACTCAACTACCTGATGCTCGGCACCTGATTTTAAAAGTGACGCTCGAAGTTTTTCAGGGTCAAAATCGACTATATCGCCTGAATGTTTCACAATTTTCATAGCTACTTACTTTATATCTCCTTTAAAGGTACGAAATAAATAGCATATCTATTTATTTAATACTTTTGTATTAAAATCAAAGTCAATGACCTTTCAAGAATTACACCCAAAAGTTTCAGCAATCATTTCAGATAAACGATCTTCAAGAGACGAAAAACTACTAGCTATTTGTCAATTACTTAATGAAAATGTAGCTCATTACAATTGGGTTGGTTTTTATTTTGCCAATCACGAAGAGAGAACTCTACATTTAGGACCTTATGTTGGCGCCCCCACAGATCACACTGTAATTCCATTTGGAAAAGGCATTTGCGGACAAGTTGCTGAATCCAATGCGAATTTTGTTGTGCCAGACGTAGCAGCTCAAGACAATTATATTGCATGTAGTTTCACTGTAAAATCCGAAATTGTAGTGCCTTTATTTGTTAACGGAATCAACATTGGTCAAATTGATATTGACAGCCATGTTTTAGACCCTTTTACTGCCGAAGACGAACACTTTTTAGAGGTTGTAAACCAAGAGGTTGCAAAATTGTTTTAATCTGGATTAGTTTTATGAGAAATCAATTAATCGTCCTCTTTGTACTATTCACGAGTATTTTGTTTGCACAAAAAAGTAACGATTTGGCATTTTATGTCGATTCTACACATACTATATCCAAAGAATCAAACTATAAATTCATAAGGGTAGTAAAAGAGTACCATTTAGAAAAAGAAAATTATGTTTTTGCAGAATATTACAAATCTGGAAAAATAGCTTTAAAAGGAATTACTAAAGATAAAAATAGTCTTAAATTTATTGGATCTACCGTATCATATTATGAAAATGGCACTAAAAAGAAAATTTCAAATTATCTAGACTTTCATCTGAATGGAAAACAATTTGGCTGGTATGAGAATGGTACTACTGAATTTGAAAAAGAATTTTTAATTGATAAAAAGAACAATACGATTGTAGAAAAAATCCTCCAACATTGGGATGAAAATAACATTCAAGATGTTGTCAATGGGAATGGATTCTATAGAAAAACAATCGGAACTAATATTGAAGACAACAATTTTATTAATACTTTCTCTGAAAGTGGCGAAATAAAAAACGGACTACGCAACGGCATTTGGACAGGAAAATCAAACTATTTTAAAACTAATTTCGTAGAGAATTATAATGAAGGTCGATTAATTAATGGAATAACTACAGATGAGAATAAAATAGAACATCCTTACACAAAAGTTTATAAAAAACCCATTCCAAAAACCGGAATAGACAATTTTTACAAATACATAGGTCAAAACTATACTATTCCTAGAATCACGCCTAGTTACGAAAGACCTCTTACTACTAATATTGACGGTAAAATTTTAATTTCTTTTATAGTAGATGAAACTGGAAAATTAATAAATCCTCAAATAATTTATGATTTAGGTTATGGAACTGGAGACGAAGCATTACGAATCCTAAAAAAAGCAGCAGATTGGCTTCCTGGAGAGATTAGAGGAATCAAAACTAAAGCTTATTATACCCTGCCTATTACTATAAAAAATTAACCCCAAAATATTTTATTATTATTGATGAATTTCCGAAAATAAATACTACTTTTGCAGCCGTTATATAATAGCTATATAACATACATAAAAATCATTTAAAACAATATTGGAATGTATTTAACTAAAGAAATTAAAGAAGAAATCTTCGCTAAACACGGAGGAAAAGCAGAAAACACTGGTTCTGCAGAAGGTCAAATCGCTTTATTCACACACAGAATTAGCCATTTAACAGAGCACTTGAAAAAAAATCGTCACGATTATAACACAGAGCGTTCACTAGTATTATTAGTAGGTAAAAGAAGAGCTTTGTTAGATTACTTGAAGAAAAAAGAAATCAACAGATATCGTGAGATTATCAAAGTATTGGGTATTAGAAAATAATCAATATAAAAAAGAGGTGCGAAAGTGCCTCTTTTTATTTTTACATAACAACAAAAAAAGTTTGGTTTTTCATTGGGATTTTTAACAACAACTACACACAACAACACAACTAATTCCAAAGTTCTAATCAATATTAAAAATTTATGATTCCACAATTATTTGTAGAAAGTATCGATTTAGGTGATGGCAGAAACATCACAATCGAGACAGGTCGTTTAGCCAAACAAGCTGATGGATCTGTAGTAGTAAGAATTGGAAAAACTGTAATTTTAGGTACAGTTGTTTCCGCAAGAAAAGCAAGCCCAGGTATTGACTTTTTACCATTAACGGTAGATTACCGTGAAAAATTTGCAGCAGCAGGTCGTTTCCCTGGAGGTTTCTTCAAAAGAGAAGCACGTCCAAGTGATAGCGAAGTATTGACAATGCGTTTAGTGGATCGTGTATTACGTCCTCTTTTCCCATCAGATTACCATGCTGAAGTGCAAGTAATGATTCAGTTAATGTCTCATGACGAAGACGTTATGCCCGATGCTTTAGCAGGATTAGCTGCTTCAGCTGCATTAGCGTTGTCTGACATTCCTTTTGAAACCTTGATTTCTGAGGCTAGAGTTGGAAGAATTGATGGTAAATTCATCATCAACCCATCTCGCGCACAATTAGAATTATCAGATATTGATATGATGATTGGAGCTTCTGTAGATTCTATCGCAATGGTAGAAGGAGAAATGAAAGAAATTTCAGAAAAAGAAATGGTAGAAGCCATTAAATTTGCTCACGAACATATTAAAGTTCAAATTGCTGCTCAAGAAAGATTGGCGCAAGCATTTGGAAAAAAAGAAGTTCGTACGTACGAAACTGAAAAATCAGACGAAGCTATTTACGCTAAAGTAAAAGCGGCGGCATATGATAAAATTTATGCTATTGCTAGCAAAGGTTCAGCTAAACACGAACGTTCAGCTGCATTTGATGCTGTAAAAGAAGAAGTAAAAGCATTATTTACTGAAGAAGAATTAACTGAAAACGGGGATTTAGTTTCTAAATACTTTTACAAAGTCAATAAAGAAGCCGTTCGTAATGTTACTTTAGATTTAGGAACTCGTTTGGACGGTAGAAAAACTACTGAAATTCGTCCTATTTGGAGTGAAGTAAATTACTTACCATCAGTTCACGGATCAGCATTGTTTACACGTGGAGAAACTCAAGCCTTGGCAACAGCTACTTTAGGAACTTCTAGAGAGGCAAACCAAATTGATTCACCATCAGAACAAGGAGAAGAAAAATTCTATTTACACTATAATTTCCCGCCATTTTCTACAGGAGAAGCGCGTCCATTAAGAGGAACTTCAAGAAGAGAAGTAGGTCACGGAAACTTGGCACAACGTGCGTTGAAAAACATGATTCCTGCTGATTGTCCTTATACAATTCGTGTAGTTTCTGAAGTTTTAGAATCAAATGGTTCTTCTTCAATGGCAACAGTTTGTGCTGGAACATTATCATTAATGGATGCTGGTATTCAAATGATTCGTCCAGTTTCTGGAATTGCCATGGGATTGATTACTGATGGAGAACGTTTTGCCGTTTTATCTGATATCTTAGGTGACGAAGATCATTTAGGAGATATGGATTTCAAGGTGACTGGAACTTCTGAAGGAATTACAGCTTGTCAAATGGACATCAAAATTGACGGATTGAAATACGAAATCATGGAACAAGCCTTGGCTCAAGCTCGTGATGGACGTTTACACATCTTAGGTAAAATTTTAGAAACGCTCGACAAACCTAATAATGACGTTAAAGTTCATGCACCAAAAATCATCATGCGTACTATTCCTGGCAACTTCATTGGTGCTTTGATTGGACCTGGTGGAAAAGTAATTCAAGAATTGCAAAAAACTACAGGAACTACTATCGTTATTAACGAAGTAGACGAACAAGGTGTAGTAGAAATCTTAGGAACTGATCCTGATGGAATTGCAGCGGTATTAGCTAAAATTGATTCGATCATTTTCAAACCAGAAATGGGAGAAGCTTACGAAGTGAAAGTTATTAAAATGCTAGATTTTGGTGCGGTGGTAGAATACACTGCTGCTCCAGGAAACGAAGTTTTATTACACGTATCTGAATTGGCTTGGGAACGCACTGAAAATGTTTCTGATGTAGTGAATATGGGCGATGTATTCCAAGTGAAATACCTTGGTCTAGATCCAAAAACTAGAAAAGAAAAAGTATCAAGAAAAGCACTTTTACCAAGACCTCCACGTGAGGAGAAAAAAGAGTAATCCAATCTTAGTTTACTAAAGGTTTATTGATAGCAAAAATCCTGTTCCGAATAGTGGAACGGGATTTTTCGTTTTT
>JACCDS010411540.1_pt1 | contig 11168 bp, 6 predicted proteins | sample 7446441 | NCBI WGS metagenome assembly JACCDS01 (sample SAMN15323445, study PRJNA562643) | freshwater metagenome | isolation source: river surface water | place: USA:Blue River Watershed | collected 2017-08-17 | reverse complement strand
TCGGCGTGGACGAAGTCCGGCGTGGCGACGATCACGGCGTCGAGGTCGGGCACCGCGGAGAGCATTTCCTGGTGGTTCTCGAAGGGCTTGGCCTCGTGGCCGAACTTGCCCAGCAGGCGCTCGGCGTAGGTGCGGTTGTAGGGCCAGATGTCGCAGACGGCCTTGAAGCGGACGTCGGGGATCTTGAGCGCGGCGTTCAGCAGCACGCGGCCCTGTTCGCCGCAGCCGATGAGGCCGATGTTCAGGGTCTGGCTGCCGGTCGCGGCGCGGATCACACTGGGGGCGGCAACGAGCACGGCACCGAGCTTCGCGCCGGTGGCGAGAAAGTCGCGCCGCGTGAAGGCCGGGTAGGAGGAAGGGGAAGTCGCGGGCATGGCGCGGGTCAGTTCTTGTCGGCCCAGAGGGCGAAACGGTTGTGCTTCACGAGCACGAGGGCGCCGGCGATGAGGCCGACATGGATGGCGAGCCAGGCGACGCCTTCGGCTTCCTGCACGGCCATGAGCCCGAAGGAGAGACCGACGTAGAGCAGGCCGGTGAGGATGAGCGAGCAGCGGGTGCGCAGGCCCAGCAGCAGCGTCGTGCCGAAGATGATGAGCAGGTAGCCCAGTGCCATCGCGAAGCTCTTGGTCATCCACAGCGGCATGAACGACGCGCCGGTGATGCCGGAGGCCATGCGGGCCATGTTCGCGTAGTAGTTCTCAAAGGAGTATTTGCCACCGGACTCGAATTTCTCGATGCCGGCGAGCAGGGTGCGCAGGCCCAGGAAGAGCCGGAGCAGCAGGAAGGCCGCGGTGTAGTCGCAGTTGCGCGTGGGGGTGGAGGCGGAGTTGTCGCTCATGTTTTTGATAAAAGAGTTGGGGGTGGGATTCAGACGCCGTGGCCGGGGCGGTAGGACTTGGTGACGTATTGGTTGGCCTCGGGCAGGTTGGTGACCTTCATGGCCGCGCTGTCCCAGTCAATGGGGCGGCGGGCGCGCACGGCGATGTTGCTGAGCAGCACGGCTTCGGTGACCTGCGCGGCGTATTCGAAGTTGGCGCCGGCGGGCGTGCCGCCCTTGCAGGCGTTGATCCATTCGAGGAAGTGACCGCCCTGCACGCGCGGGAGGGTCTTGGCCGGGAGCGTGGGCGCGAGTTCGCGGCGCTTCACCTCGGGGATGATGCGGGCGCTCGAGTAGTAGGTGTCGGCGAAGACCGTGGCTTTGCTGCCGACGATGAGCGTGCCGTTGGGCTCGAGCTTGCGCGTGGCCTCCAGGTCGTCGGGCAGAAGCGGCATGAGGCCGCCGTCATACCAGGTCCACTTGAGGGCCGGGAATTTGCCGCGGGCCGGGAAGTGGTAGGTGACCACCGAGGCGGTCGGCGGACTGAGGTCGGTCTGGCGGGCGCTGATGGCCTCGACGCGGGTCGGCTGGGTCAGTTCCAGCGCCCAGTAGGAACCGTCCATGATGTGGCAGCCCATGTCGCCGAGGGCGCCGGTGCCGAAATCCCAGTAGCCGCGCCAGTTGAAGGGCGCGTAAGCGGGGTCGTATTCGCGCATGGCGGCGACACCGAGCCAGAGATCCCAGTCAAGGGTGGAGGGAACGACCGGCATCATCTTGCTGTGATCGGGGGCGCCGATGCCCTGCGGCCAGATCGGACGGTCGGTCCAGCTGTGCAGTTCGCGGACTTCGCCGAGCACGCCGGCCTGGTGCCATTCCTTGAGGAGGCGCATGCCCTCGTTGGCGTGGCCCTGGTTGCCCATCTGGGTCGCGACCTTCTTTTCGCGGGCGAGCTTGTCGAGCTGGCGGGCCTCGGCGACGGTGTGGGTCAGCGGTTTCTCGACGAAGACGTGTTTGCCGAGCGAGAGGGCCGCCATGGCGATCGGGAAATGCATGTGGTCCGGCGTGGACACCGTGACGGCATCGATCTTGCTGCCCATCTGCTCGAGCATCTTCCGGTAGTCGCGGAAGCGGGGCACGTTCGGGAACTCCTCGTAGGTGCGGGCCGCGCGGGCGTCGTCCACGTCGCAGAAGGCCACAAAGTTCTCGCTCTTGAGGCCCTGCACGGCGTCCCACCCGCGGCCGCCCACGCCGACGAGGGCGATGTTCAGCTTGTTGCCGGGGGTCTGGCTGCGGAGGATGGCGGGGAAGGCGAGAGCGGCGGAGGCGAGAGACCCGGTCTTGATGAAGTCGCGGCGGGTGAACGAGGGGGTATTCATGAGGAGACGTCAGACTGAGGTGAGTTACGGGGGAAGCCCCGCGGGGAAGGCGCAGCGTAGTTAGTCCCGAAGCCGTGCGCCAAGCGGGAAAAACGACGATCTGTTGCTGAAAACTTATACAAATTTGTCCTCCCGCAAGGCCGGGATAGCCTCCGGAGCCCAAAAAGTCCCCGCTTCCGCCGTCCTCGGAGGCGTTTGCCCGAGGAGAGCGCGTGCGCCACGGCGGTTGTCGTCCCTCTTTAGAGGGAGCAAACGCGGTGATGTGCGCCGCTTTTGCCGGCCAGTGGTTGCATTTATACTTGGCCGGATTGCACGGGGCTCACTCGCTGCGCAACGCGATCATGGGATCGACCTTCGTCGCCCGGCGGGCGGGGATGAAGGCCGCGGCCAGGCAGGCGAGGGTCATGAGCAGGGCCGCGGCCAGATAAACAACCGGATCGAGCGACGCGACTTTGTAGAGCAGGGTGTCGAGTCCCCGGCTGGCTACGCCGGCCAGCAGCACGCCGCCGACGAGGCCGATGAGCGTCTGCCCCAGTGTTTCCCCGAGGACGAGTCTCCGGAGGTCGCTGGCGCCGGCGCCGAGCGCGGCGCGGATGCCGAACTCCTGCACGCGACGCGCCACGAAGAACGAGTTCACCGCGTAGATGCCGGCCAGGGCGAGGCCGACCGCGAGCAGGGCGAAGGCGACGACCAGCTGCGTCACAAACTGCGACTGCCACGCCGAGCGCGCGTAGATCTCGGACGGGGCGAGGTGGGCGAAGAACTGCATGTTGGGGTCAAGGCGCGAGAGGGCGCGCTGATAATCCTGACCCGTGAGGCGGGCCGCTCCGGGCTTGGTGCGGACGATGTAGCCCATGCCGAGGCCGGGCGGGTTGCCCTGGGCGATGGTCATGTAGGCGGTGTCCACGACGCGCGGCTGGTTGCCGGTGCCGGTGAGGTCCGACACGACGCCAACCACCTCGAGCCAGCCCGCGCGCACGGTGTCCACCTGCAGGCGTTTCCCGAGCGGGTTCTGGCCGGGCCAGTATTTTTCCGCGAGCGCCGCGTTGATCACCACGGCCGGAGGGCGCCCCGCGGTGTCGGTCTCGTGCAGGAAACGTCCCGCGATGAGCCGGAAGCCGAGCACCTCAAGCGAACCGGGCAAAACGAAACAGGGCAGCAGCCGCTTCGGGCTTTCGCTGAAGTCGAGGCCGTCACCCTCCTGGATGAAGCCCTGATAGCCTCCGGGCGGCTGGGCAAAGAGGAAACTCGCCACGCCGACGCCCGCGACACCCGGCAGGGCGGCGACCTCGTCGCGGAGTTGTTCGAAGAACTGCGAGCGGCGGAGCGGATCGCGGAACGCCTCGCCGCGCAGACCGACGCGGAACTGGTCGAACTCGGCAACGGGCAGGCCGACGTCCACGCGTTCGAGTTCCCCGCGGCTGCGCAGCAGCAGCGCGGCGCAAATGAGCAGGGCCAGCGCGACCGCGACCTGTCCGGCCGCCAGCCAGCGCGCGGCCAGAGTGCCGGAAGGGGAGCCGGCCGAACGTCCTCCTTCGCGCAGCGCGGCCTCGAGGTTGAGCCGCCGGGATTGGAGCAGGGGAATGGTGCTGAACACCCCGGCGATCAGCAGCGCGGCACCGACAACCGCGAGCACCACCGTGGCGTCGAGTTCCGGTTGCGGCAGGGTCTGGAGCGTGGTCTGGACAAAATCCGGGAACAGGGCCACGCCCAGCGGCAGGGCGTAGGTGGCGAGCGCAAGGGCGAGTGCCGCGGCCGGGAGCGACAGCCAGAGCGACTCGGCGAGCAGGTGCGCCAGCAGGTGCCGGCGCGCGGCCCCGAGCGCGAGGCGCACTGCGAACTCACGGCGGCGTTGGATCGCCCGGGCGATGAGCAGGCAGAGGCAGTTGAAGCAGGCGACAATGAGCACGAGCAGCACGGCGACCTGGAGCAGCAGCAGCTGGCGGCCGAAGTTGCCGAGCAAATCATCGCGCACGCTCCGCGCCATGAACGCCCGGTCGGCGTTCTCCTTGGGAAACTCGGTGCGCAGCGTTCCGGCAATGCGGGTGAGTTCGCCTTCGACGGCGGCCGGGCTCACGCCCGGCGCAAGTTCGCCCCAGAAATGGTGGCGGCGCTGCGTGCGCTCGTTGCGGTCGATGTCGGCCGGGAGCAGCGCGGCCCAGGCCTGCGGGCTGTCGTCCGCCGTGGGCACCAGGAAGTCTGCGGGCAGCACGCCGGCGACGTGAAAGGCGGTCTGGTCGAGCCGGATGGTGCGCCCGACAACCGCCGGGTCGGCGCCGAAACGCCGCCGCCAGAGCGCGTCGGAGAGCACGATGGAGCGGAGACCGCCGACCTCGAGGTTGGCCGGCGTGAGCACGGAGCCGAGCGCGGCGCGCACGCCCATCATCGGGAAGATGTCGGCGGTGACGCGCTGGATGAAGGCGGTTTCCGAGCCCTCTCCGCCCTGGATGGTGGCCGACTCGTTGCGGAACAGCCCCGAGCGCGCGAAGACGGTGGCGCGTTCCTGAATCGCCACGGCGTTGCCGTAGGTCACGCGGCTGAAGTTGGTGCGCCCGCCCTTGATCGAGTGTTCATAGACGACGAGCAGGCGGTCGTTGTCGCCGTAGGGCAGCGGACGAAGCAGAAAGGAATTGAGAAACGAGAAGACCAGCACGGTTGCCGCCAGCGCGATGCCCAGCGTGCCGATGATGGTGAGCGCCAGCAGCGGCGAGCGCCGGAGCGAGCGGAAGCCGAGAATAAGTTGCGTGGTCATGGCGGGAAGGGAGGCGGGCTATTCCGTCCGCAGAGCGGTCATAGGATCGACCCTGGTGGCGCGCCGGGCGGGGAGGAGGCAGGCGACGGCGGCGGTCAGGAGCAGCAAGGCGCCGCCGACGAGGAGGGGTTCCCACGCGCTGCCGCCAAAGGCTGGCAGGGCGCCGGTGAGGAAGCGCGCGAAGGCCACCGCGCCGACCGTGCCGAGCGCGATGCCGAGGAGCGCGGTGCGCAGACCACCGCCGAGAACGAGACGGAGAATGGAGGTCCGGTTGGCGCCCAGCGCCATGCGGATACCGATCTCGCCAGTGCGTTGCAGCACCAACCGGGTGACGACCCCGTAAATGCCGATGGCCGCGAGCAGAAGTCCCAGCCCGGCGAAGGCCACGAGCAGCCGCATGATGGTTTCCCAGACGCCGAAGTTCTCGGTGATGCGCTCGGGAACGGTCATGAGGTTGGAAACGGGCTGATCGGGGTCGAGGGCCGTGATGGCCTCGCGGATGGGGCCGAGCAGGGTGGCGGCCTGGCGCGGGTCCTTGGCGCGCACGGACACGGAGACGTATTGCCAGGCTTCCTGGGTGAACGGCTTGTAAACCTGGAACCGGATCGGTGAGGGCGTGATGTTCAGCGGGTGCACGTCCCGGACGATGCCGACGATCTCGGCCCACTGCGGCTGACCGGTGGCCAAGGCGATGCGCTCGCCGACCGCGTCCGTATCCGGGAAAAGCGTTCGGGCCATGGTTTCGTTGATGACGACCACGGGCCGGGATTCCAGCCGGTCGGTTTCGTCAATGAACCGGCCGCGCACGAGATGGAGCCCGAAGGTGTCGAGGAAGGTGGCGGAGACGCCGTTGGTGAACGCCGCGATCTCCTCGCCCGCGCGCGGGGCCGGGCGGCCGGCCACGAGGTAGTTGCGGTTGGCGGGCGGGTTGTAGATCGGGGTCGCATAGCTGACGGCGACATTGGCGACGCCGGGATGCGCAAGCAGGCGTTCGCGCAGCTGGGTGTGAAACGCGATGATGGGCGTGGCGGTGGAGTAACGGGCGGACGCGAGGTTGACGACACCCGAGACGACCGGCGCGGGATTCCAGCCGTGGTCGGACCGGATCAGTCGTTCCAACCCGCGCAGGAAGAGTCCGGCTCCGGTGAGCAGCACGAGGGAGAGGGCGAACTGGACGACGATGAGGAAATTTCGGAACCGGTGCTGCTGGCGACTGCCGGTCGAGCCGCGCGCGCCGCTCTTGAGACTGTCGTCGAGGCGGACCCGCGAGGCCCACCAGGCCGGCGCCACGCCGAAGAGGAGCGCGGTGCCGGTGGCCGCGATGATGGTGAAGGCCAGCACGCGGCCGTCGGTCGAGAAGTCGGCCGGGTTGGCCGCGGAGCCAAAGCGCGTCGAGAGCCAGGCGCAGGTCCAGACCGACACGAGCGATGCGGCGAGGCCTCCGGCCAGCGCGAGGACGAGGCACTCCATCGCCACGGGCTTGACCAGCTGGATGCGCGCGGCACCCAGGGCCGCACGGATGGAAAACTCCCGGGCGCGGGAGAGGGCGCGGGCGAGCAGCAGGTTGGCCAGGTTGGCGCAGGCGATGAGCAGGACGAAACCCGAAAGCCCCACGAGGATGAAGGTCATGTTGCGGCCGGTGCCGGTCAGGGTGGTGCTCTGCATCGGGCGCAGGCCGAGGGCGAGGTTGGCGTTTTCGGCCGGGTGATCGGCGACGAGTCGGGCGCCGATGGCGGCGAACTGCATGGCGGCGCCCTCCGGTGTGACGCCCGGCCGAAGCCGAGCGATGACCCCGAGAGAAGCATCCGTGCGGGTGGCGCGTTCGTCGTGGTTGAGTCCCAGCGGCCGGTAGAGCTCGATGGGCGAGAGAATCCGGGGCGTGTCGCGGTCCTCGGGCATGACGCCGACGATGGTTACCGGTGATCCATCCACCCTGACGGTGCTGCCGATGATTCCCGGGTCGCCCCGAAAACGATTTTGCCAGTAGCGGTGGCTGATGACGATGACGTTGTTCCTGCCGGGGGCATCCTCCTCATTCGAAAAGAAGCGGCCCAGCGCGGGGCGAAAACCTAAGACGTCGAAATAGTTGGCGGAGACGCGCAGGGATTGGGGCGTGTCAGCCGGCTGGCCGGGCTGCGTGAGCGTGAAGCCCCAGAAGCGGAATGTGGCCAGCTCGGCGATATCGCGGCTGGCCTCGGTGATCTGGGCGAGGTTGGCGGCGGAGTGGTCACCGAACGGACGCTGGGGCGAACTCCGGTCCAGCCGGAACAGGCGATCCGCCTCGGGCAGGGAAAGCGGGCGCAGCAAAAATCCGTTCAACATCGAGAACATGGCGGTGTTCAGGCCCAGGCCGAGGGCGAGGGTGAGCACGGCGAGGGTGGTGAAGCCCGGGGATTTGAGCAGTGAGCAGAAGGCCAGGCGAAGGTCGGAGAGCATGGGAGCGGGGCGGGGTTATTCGGTGCGGAGAGCGATCATGGGATCGACCTGGGTGGCGCGGCGGGCGGGGAGCCAGGCGGCCAGGAGCGCCACGAGGGCAAGCGCGGCGGCGACACCGGCATAAACCAGCGGGTCGCGGGCGTTCACGTTGAAGAGCAGGCTTTCGATGAACCGGGTGAGGGCGAACGCGAGACCCGCGCCCGCGGCCAGGCCGATCGCGACGATGCGCCCGGTGCCGCCGAGGATCATCCGGGCGATGTCAGCGGGCCGGGCGCCGAGCGCCATGCGCACGCCGATCTCCTGGGTGCGCTCACCGACACCGAAGCTCACCACGCCATACAGCCCGATCGCGGCCAGCAAGAGGGCGACCACGGCGAAGCCTGCCATCAGTTGCGCGCTGAAGCGCTGGCTGGCGCTGGCGCGCGCGATCCGCTCCTCGATGGTCGTTACCTCCGGCACCGGCACGTTGGGATCGAGCGTGGTGACGAGTTGGCGCAGGCTGGCTGCCACCGTCCCGCCAGTGTCCGCGGTGCGGGCGATGAGCGTGAAACCGGCGTTTCCCCGCGACTGCGCCAAGGCGGCGTAAACATCGGGATCACGCGTGGGGTTCGCGACCAAGCCGCGATACTTCGTTTCCGCCGCCACGCCGATGATGCGGAACCATGGGGCATTTGCGGCGGTGCGGCCGGGCTTCAGGCGCTGCCCGATGGCGTTGCCGTTGGGCCAGAAGCGCCGGGCAAAGCTTTCGCTCACGATGGCCACAGGCTCGCTGCCCGCGGGGTAGGAGTCGGCGAACGGCTCGCCCTGCAGCAGGGTGATGCCGGTCGTGCGGAAAAAGCCGGAACTCACGAAATGCGTGTAGATGCGGGTCTCGTTCTCCGCCGGCACGGCCGAGCCGCCCTCGATCGTCGCGACCATCGCCACGGAATTGCCCTCGAGCGGGCTGTCGCTGCCGATCGCCACGGACTGCACGCCCGGCAACGCCGCGGCCCGTTCGAGCAGCGCGCGGGCAAATTGCTGCTGCACCTCCGGGGTGTAGCGGGCCCCGGGCAGGAGGGCGCGCACGGTGAGCACGTTCTCCGTGCTGTAGCCGGGTGCCTGGGTCACGAGGTTGACGAAGCTGCGCACGAAGAGCGCCGAGGCGACGAGCAAAGCGAGGGAGAGAGCGATCTCTCCGGCGACGAGGACTGCGCGGACGCGTCCGCCCCCGGCGCCGGCACGGCCCGAACGGCCGGCGTCCTTCAGCGACGCATTCAGGTCGGTGCGACCCACCAGCAGCGCCGGCAGTGCGCCGATGGCCAGCGCGCAAAGTGCGGTGGCCGCGAGGGCAAAGGCCACGGCGGGCCAGTGCAGATTGATCGTGATGAAGCTTGGCAGGTCCATTGGCGCCCATCGCGCGAGTCCGCTGACGCCCCAGGCGGCGAACAGCAGGCCCAGCAGGCCGCCCGCCGCGGCGAGCACGACCGATTCGCCGAGAAACAGTCGCGCCAGCGCGGCGCGGTTCGCCCCGACGGCAACGCGGATGGCGATTTCCCGTCGCCGGCCGGCGAGACGGACGAGGAGCAGGTTGGCGACATTGGCGCAGGTGATCGCCAGCACGAGGCCGACGGCGCCGAGCAGCACGAGCAACGGCCGGCGCAGGGAGCCGAAGAGTTCCTCACGCAGGGGAACCAGGTCGGCGCTGTAGTTGGTGTTCGTCGGCGGATAGGCGGTGGCAAGGCGGGCCCCGACTGCCGCGAGGTCGGCCCGCGCCTGCTCGAGCGTCACGCCGGGGCGGAGCCGTGCGACCACCTCGTGGCCGCGGTTGCCGCGGCCGTTCCACCGCTGGGGGTTGACCGTCGAACTCGGCACCCAGAGCTGCGCATCGTCGCCCACGCCGTGAAACCCGGCCGGCATCACGCCGACCACGGTGTGGCTGACCTCATTCAAACGGATCGTCTGGCCAATGATGGCCGGCGAGGAGGCATAGCGCGTGCGCCACAGGTCATGGCCGAGCACGACGAGCGGCGGCAGGCCCGGCGCGGCGTCTTCGTCGGGGGCGAAGGTGCGTCCGAGCGCGGGCTTCGCGCCCAGCACGGCGAAGTAGTCGTGCGAAACGACCTGGCCCGCGACGCGGGCCGCCTCGCCGTCGCCGGTGAGATTGAAGCCGCCGTCGTCGGTGAAACTGGCGAAAGCCGCGAAGCTCGCGGTCTCCGCACGGTAATCGCGGAAATCGGGCAGGGAGAACGCCCGCCGTTCCCAGGCGTCGCGCTTCACCATGGTGCGCACGCTCACGAGCCGTTCTCCTTCGGGGAAGGGCAGCGGCTTCAGGAGCACGGCATGGACCGCGGAGAAGATTGCGGTGTTGGCGCCGAGACCGAGGGCGAGGGTGAGAACGGCGACGGTCGTGAAAGCGGGAGCCTTGAGGAGGCTGCGGAGGGCGGATTTCATGACGGATGAGAGGAGTTGGCGCGGTTCAATAGGTGTCGGCCGTGGCGCCGGTCACTTTGCCGACGCGGGCGTCCCGGCTGATGCGGAGTTCGACCTCGGTGTCTGGTTCAATTTCGATAAAGGCGACGTCGGCACCCGGACCGATGTCGATCCGGGGCACTTCGTGGTCGTCGTCGCGGATCCTCGCGTGCCGTATCACCAGGCCGGCGCGCAGCACGGTGGCGCCGCGGGTCCGCAGATCTGTCCTCGTAATGCGGACGGGGCCGTCGATGCGGCAGCCAGTCAGTTCGATATTACCGGCGGCCAGGGTGATGCCGCCGGTCACGTGGCTGCCGGCTCCGATCCGGATGTGACCGGCCAGCGTGGAAACGTCACCGTCGATCTTCACGGATTCGCCGACCTGGATTTCGCCGGCGGTGGTCTTGAGCGAGCGGGTGGTTGCACCGTCTCCCACTTCGATCGTGCCCGCGACCGTGCGCGCACTTTCGATGGCAGCATCACGTCCGACATGGACGGAGCCGGCAATCGTGCGGTAGCCGCGGGACATCCGGGCGCCTTCGGGAATCCGATAGCCGCCGGCGATGGAGCAGCCGGAGGTGACAAGCGCAACCGCGAGGAGCGCAAGCGACCCGCCGCGGCGGACCTTGGTGCGGGGGAGATGGGAGGCGTTCACGTGGAGGGGAAATCTGAAAGCAGGCATCTAAAGCCGAAAATCCGGATTTCAGGGTTCGGTTAGATGAGGGTGAAAGAGAAAGAAATTTTGGATTCCGGGTTCACTCCGAGCGGAGCGCGACCATGGGATCGACCTTGGTGGCGCGGCGGGCGGGGAGCCAGCAGGCGAACAACGACACGGCAAACAGCACGCCGAGCACGCCGAGGAAGGCCGGCAGGTCGAGGCCGGGCAGACCGGGAAAGGCGGCGGCAAGGGAGGGCAACAAGAAGGCGGTCAGACCCAAGCCCAGCGTCGTGCCCAGCCCGGCCAGAAGCGCGCCGTTGCCGAGGACGATCTTCAACACATGGTCCGGTTGTGCGCCGAGGGCTAGGCGGATGCCGAATTCCTGGGTGCGCATCGCGACCAAACCGGAGATCACGCCATAGACCCCGAGCGCCGCCAGCCCGAGTCCGAGTCCGGCGAAGGCGGCGAGCAGCTTGTTCGCCACGTGGAGATCATGGAGGGCGCCGGCCACGGTATCGGTTACGGTGCGGAGCTCGACGATGGGCAGGTCGGGGTCGAGTTCGGCGACCGCGCGGCGCAGCGGTTCCGCCAGCGTGGCCGGAGTCCGGCTGCGCGACACCAGCGTGAAATAGCCCCAGGGATTCTGGGCGATGTTGTGGTAGATTTGGTAGTGGGTCGCAG
>JACCDS010500225.1_pt1 | contig 11170 bp, 9 predicted proteins | sample 7446441 | NCBI WGS metagenome assembly JACCDS01 (sample SAMN15323445, study PRJNA562643) | freshwater metagenome | isolation source: river surface water | place: USA:Blue River Watershed | collected 2017-08-17 | reverse complement strand
TCGTGATCGCCAAGGCCCAGGCCGACGAGGCCGCCCGCGTCGTGCACAAGGCCTTCGGGTTGGAAAATCTTTGAGAAAAGGAGCGAGCAGCGGGTAGCGAGTAGCGGGGATGCTTCGAGCGCCGGCTACTCGCTACCCGCTACTCGCTCCTCGCTACTTTCGATGAAGTTCCTTTCCACTCGCGGCCAAACCCCCGCGCTCGGGTTTTCCGATGCCGTCGCCACCGGGCTCGCGCCCGACGGCGGCCTGTATCTGCCGGAAACGCTGCCGGATTTCTCCGGCCGCCTCGCGGCGTTTGAAAAACTCTCCTACGCGGAGCTGTGCTTCGAGTTCCTCCGCGGGTTCGCGACCGATATCCCGGCGGACACGCTGCGGTCGATCGTCGCCGCGAGCTACACGCGCTTCAGCGATCCGGCCATCGCCCCGCTCAAGCCCCTCGCGAAGAACCTCTACGTGCTCGAGCTCTTCCACGGGCCGACGCTCGCGTTCAAGGATTTCGCGCTCCAGCTGCTGGGCAACCTCTACGCCCACCAGTGCCAGGTGCGGCGGCAGACCATCAACGTCCTCGGCGCCACGTCGGGCGACACCGGCGCCGCCGCGATCCACGGCCTCATCGGCCGGCCCGGCACCGCCATTTTCATCACGTATCCCGACGGGCGCGTCTCGCCGCTGCAGGAGCGCCAGATGGCGTGCACCGGCGCGGACAACGTGTTCGCCCTCGCGGTCGACGGCACCTTCGACGACGCGCAGGCCGCGCTGAAGGAGATCTTCGCGGATCAGGAATTCCGGACGCGGCACCGGCTGTCTGCCGTCAATTCCATCAACCTCGCCCGCGTGCTCGCGCAGTGCGTGTACTACCTGCACGCGTGGCTGAAGCTGCCGGCGTCGGAGCGCGGCAACGTCGAGTTCGTCGTGCCGACGGGCAATTTCGGCAACGTGCTCGCCGGCTGGATGCTGCAGAAAATGGGCGTGCCGATCCGCGGTTTCCGCGTCGCCACGAACCAGAACGACATTCTCCACCGCCTCTTCACGACGGGCGAATACCGCGTCGGCGACGTGCTGCCGAGCCTCGCGCCCTCGATGGACATCCAGGTCGCGTCGAACTTCGAGCGCTTCATCTGGTTCGCCGTCGGGCGCGATCCGGAAAAAGTCCGCGCGGTGATGGCGGAGTTCAAACGCACGGGCGCGTACCGGTTCGAGAATTTCAACCGCGACACCTTCAGCGCCTCGCGCACGACGGATGCGGAAATCGCGGCGATCATCGCCCGCGTGTATCGCGAGTACGGTTACATCGCGGACCCGCACACGGCCTGCGGCTTCAAGGAACTCGCGCCGGACCGCGTCAACGTCGTGCTCGCGACCGCGAGTCCCGCGAAGTTCCCCGACACGATCCGCGCCGCGATCGGCGTCGAACCGACGGACCCGAGCCTCGAAGTCCTCAAGACCAAGCCCATCGTGAAACACCGGATCCCCGCCACCCCGGCGGCGATCCGCGCGTTCATCGACGCGCGTGCGGTCGGCAGATAGAGACCAAGGCAGGGGACGGGAGGGACAGGACGGGGGCAGGAGATGAACAGGACGAAGGATCCGGGCCGCTGATTGGGGCCCGTGCTTTCACCTTTCATCCTTCAACTTTCAACTCCGCGGTGCGGTCGCGCGCCGCGTCAGAAACGCCTGCAGGCGCGCGAGGTCGTCGACGTTGAGCAAATCGACGCCTTGGTCGAGCAGCCAAGTCCAGACGCGTTCGGTCTGCGGCGCGGCCCAGAGACGCACCTTCTTGCCTTCGGCGTGCGCGTCGCGGACCAAAGTTCGGAGGCGGGCGGTTTCTTCGGGCGTGGGTGAACCCTCGCCGCGCCACGCGAGCACCTTGCCGTAGGCGACACTGACGACGGGGCACACGGTGGCCGGAATGCCCAGGCCCAATTCCTCGGGCGTGGCGTCGAGGGCGACGGGCGCCGACGGGTCGGAGAGAATGGCGTAGAACGGACGCGCCTTGCCGCCGGAGATGAAGATCGTCACCGGGCCGCCGCGGCCGGTGGCCGGATGGCGGAGCAGATCGCGGAACGGTTCCAATTCGGTGCGGAGCCGCGCGTAGGTTTCCGGGCCGGCCGTCTTGAAATCGATCATCAGGTAGAACGGGCCGTCGTAACCGGGATACACGCGGCTGCCGTTGGCCTTGATCCGGGCGGCGAGCGGCTCGAGGTAGAGCTTTGTCAACGTGCGCGCGGGATCGAGGGTCTTGGGGCGGTTGTGCGCGACGTGCAGCTGGCCTTCGATCAGGAAGACATCGGCCTCGATGGAAACGAAACCGTGGTCGAGCGCGTCGAGCAGCGGGCGGGCGTGTTCGTAGTCGTTGTGCGCGTGCGCCTGCGGCAACGGGGTCGCGGCGGCGAAGGCGGTGGCGGTGGCGGCGGCGAGGAGGGCGAGGGCGAGCAGGGCGGGCAAAAGAGAGCGGAAGGCGGAAGACACGCGGGGAGGGATAGGCGGAATGGGACCGAGGGGACCGATGGGACGGATAGCTGCGGAGATCACCGCGCTCACTTCAGCCGGAGTTCGGCGACGATGGGCAGGTGGTCGGAGGCCTCGGACGAGAGGACCTGCATGGAAACCGGCGCGAAGGCGCCGGGCGTGAGCCAGATGTAATCGATGCGCTTGTTGGGTTTGCGCACCGGGATGGTGTAGCCCGGTTCCTGATACAGCGCGGTCCAGGTGTCGGTGAGGAAGGCGCGGAGGGCGGCGATGGAGGGGGCGTCGGGGGCGGCGTTGAAGTCACCGAGGAGAATCACGGGCAGCGCGGCCGCCGCGACGAGGGCCTTGAGCTCGGTGGAACTGTGCTCGCGCTCGGCCGGGTCGCGGCGGGCGTCGAGATGCGTGTTCATGAAGAGGACTTCGCGACCGCCGACATCGAGGACGACTTGCTGGACGCCGCGCTGCTCGCCGTTGGCGAAGGATTTGAGATGCGTGTTTTTCGCGCGCTTGATCGGCAAGCGGGAGAGCACCGCATTGCCGTATTCGCCGCCCTGATGCGGGATGTTTTTCTCGAAGACCGCGGCCATGCCGGTGAGCTTGGCGAGCTCGGCGGGCAGGTCGCGCTTCCGGGTGCGCTCGACGCCGCGGTCGACTTCCTGGAGGCCGACGACGTCGACTTTGGCGTCGAGGATGACGCGGGCGATGCGCTCGACGTCGAGTTGGCCGTCGATGCCTTCGGCGTGGTGGATGTTGTACGACATCACGCGGATGGTCGCCGGCGCGGCCGGGGCGGCGCGGAGGGCGGCAACAGCGAGGAAGGGCAGAAGGGCGGCGAGCAGACGGAGGGCGAAGCGCATGGGGAATACGGGACCGGCAGTGTGGCGGGGCCCGGGGCGGAGTTGAAAGGTGAAAGGTGAAAGTTGAAGGCAGTCAGCTTTCAGCAGCCAGCAATCAGCCGTCGGCTTCGGCCGGCGGTTGCCGGCGATCGGACCTTCGCCTTTCAACCTGCAACTTTCAACTGCCGCCGCGCGGCGCGCGGCGGCCTCAGAGCTTCGTCGTGAGCGTGAGGGTCCAGCTGATCGGCTGCTTGAAGGCGTAGTAGCGCGGGACGGTCTCGCGGGCGGGCGAGGAGTAGTCGTTGTTGCGCGGGCGCAGGACCGAGGAGTTCTGCGCGGTCGAGGAGTAAGTCGGGCCGCGGTCGTCGAGCAGGTTGTTGATCACGAGGTTGGCCTGGACTTCGCGGCGGTTCTTGAAACGCCAGGTGTAGGCGAGGGTGGCGGTGACGATCTTGTAGTCGTCGGGCGTGTAGGCGGGCGTGTAGGCGTCGACGGTGGGATCGTCGATGGCGCGCGCGGGATTGGCGGGGTCGACGATGGTGTCGCCGACTTTGGACCAGTAGATCTGTTTGCCGCGGTAGCGGACGCCGGCGCCGAAGCGGAGGCCTTTGAGGCGGCCGGTCTGGATCGTGTAGTCGCCGAAGAGATTGGCGACGGGCTGGTCCTGCTGGAGGCGCTTTCCGTCCACGATGTTGCTGCGGAAAATGTAGATGTTGTTGTAGGCGTTGACGGCGTTGTTGACGTCGGAGGACCGCTGGTCGATCGGAATGGTTTCGTTGACGCGGGCGACGTTGTCGGCGCCGATGACGACGCCGGCGTCCTGGGCGATTTGTTTGAAGGCGTCGGCGTTTCTGTCGATGTAGGCGCGGACATCGGGGTAGGCGTCGGCCTCGTAGAGTTTGGGGAAGCCGACGTTGCCGGTGAAGCGGAGGCCGCGCACGGGGTTGAAGACGATCTCGATTTCGTAGCCGTCGCCGCTGCGGGTGCGGGTGTCGCGGTATTGGTTGGGCAGGCGGCCGAAGCCGCGGATGTTGCGGCCGGTGGCGGAGGTGTCGCCGACGACGTTGGCGTCGTAGAGATTGTTGAAGAAGGCGGGGCCGTCCTGGGGGATGGTGTTGTTGATCTCCTCGGTGGTGTAGTACACGAAGTTGAGGTTCAGCTTGTTTTCGAAGAGCTCCATGCGGAGGGAGTAGTCGATGCCGGTGGCGACGGTGGGTTCGAGGGAGCGGCCGTCGATGCGGACGATGGAGCCGGGCGGGTTGAAGGTTTCGGCGAAGTTGATCGCGGGGTTCAGCCAGTTCGTGAAATGGAAGACGGTGCCGACGCTGCGGGTGACCTGGTTGCCCTCGACGGGCGGCGGGTTGAAGTCGTCCTTGAAGCGGACGTTGGCGTACTGGGCGTCGCGGGTGCCGTTGGCGGGATTGCGCGGGCGGATGGCAGCTTCCTGTTCGGGGCCGGTGGGAGTGCCGGCGGCGTTGCGCGGGGTGAACATCAGCGTCGCGTAATCCGCGGGCGCGGCCGGGCGCAGGATACGGGACTGGGCGTTCCAGTCGGAGGGGTAGTCGCCCTGATGGATCTGCTGTTGCGACTGGAAGAAGAACGAGTCCTTGCGGACGGCGCCGAGGACGACCCAGCGGCCTTTGAAGAACTTGGCGTTGAGGGAAGCGAGGGCGTACTTGAATTTGTTGGTGGAGATATTCTGCGTGTCGCGGCGGTCGGCCTCGATGGCCCAGATGGGCTGGATGGTGCGGCCGGAAGAGAAGACCGGATTGGGATTCGGGTCGAAGTAGGCGAGCGGGCGGAGCGAGAGGTCGGGCGTGGGGCGGCTCTCGTTGTTCCAGTAGCGGCGGATGCGGATACGCTGGTTGCTGAAGGCCCAGAGGCGCGGATCGGAGCCCTGCGCGACGCTCAGGTAGCGGTGATCGCTGGTGTTCTCGCTGTTGTTTGAGCCGGCGAGGGAGTTGACGGTGAAGTGGCCGAAGCGGGTCGGCAGGACGTAGGCGAGGGCGGCGCGGACGTTGTTTTCGGAGAACGTGCGGTAGCCGCGCATGAACTGGCCGTCGCCGTAGGGGACGAGGAAGTTGGGGTTGGCGGTGCCGTCGGGCAGGACGCGGTTGATGTCGATGAAGATGTTGGGCAGATCGCGGTTGGGTTCGCCGTTGGTGAGGGCGGCGGTGCGGTTGATGTCGCCGGCGATCTCGAAGTGGAAATTGCCCCAGCGTTGGTTGAAGGTGAGCTGCAGGTCCTTGAAGCGCTGCTGCAGAATCGGCAGGTCGGGCGAGAGGGTGAATTCCTCGGTGGGCGTGCGGAAGGAGGAGAAGCGTTCGGCGTTGGCGAAACGGTCGGCGGGCACGTTGAGGGCGTAGAGCAGATCGGCGCCGGCGGTGTTGAACGTGAGATTGGAGCCGTAGGTGAAGCCGCCGATGGGGGTCTGGGCGGTATTGCCGCCGGCAACGGTGATGGGGTCGTTCTGGTAATTGTAGATCGTGTTCGGCGAGGTGAAGGGCTGGTAGACGAAGTAGTTCGCGCCGCGGCGGCTCACGCCGATGGCATTGGCGTTGCCGGGGAGGGTGGCGAGGGCGCGGGGGGCGTTGTAGGTGGTGCCGTTCCAGCCGGAGAAACGGTCGTTGAGAAACGTGACGGCGACCTGGCGGGAGTTGGTGCCGTATTCGCCCTCGAGGCGGAGCTCGGTGTCGCGCCAAGGCTTGAACGTGGTGGTGAGGAAGACGGCGTCGCGTTTGTCGAAATCTTTCAGGCGCCAGCCGCCGGCGTCGCCCCACACGCCCGCGGCGCGGACGGCGAATTTGTCGTTGAGGGGCTGGTTGACGTCGAAGGTGGCGCGGTAGTTTTCCCAGGAACCGACGGCGAACTGCACCTGGCGGAGCGGGCGGTTGGTCTGGGCGCGTTTCGTGGTGGAAGAGCTGATACCGCCGAGGGAGCCGTTGCCGAAGAGGACGGCGTTGGGGCCGCGGCCGAAGTCGTAGCGCTCGAGATTGTAGGAGTCGCCGTTGTTGAACTGCGGGAAGAAATTCCGCTGGGGGCGGCCGCCGCCGGCGCCGCGCACGGTGTACTGGACGGGGTTGAAGAAGAAATTCTGCTGGCCGTTGTCGACGGCGACGGTGCTCGAGGTGGTCCACTCGGCGGCGGACTGGAGGTCGACGAGGTTGAGGGCGTCGATGAAGTCGCGGGTGACGACGGAGTAGGCGACGGGGGTGTCGCGGAGATCGCTGGCGAGACGGCCGCCGGCCATGGAGCTGGCGGCGGCGAAGCCGGTGTCGCGGTCGGTGTTCACCTCGAAGGGCGAGAGCTTCACGGCGGGCGCGGGCACGTCGGCTTCGACCGCGGGTTTGGCGGGGGCGGCGGCCGGCGCGACTTGGCCGGAGGCGACGGAGGCGAGCAGGCAGAAAGCGGCGGCGAGGCCGCGCGCAGGGGCGGGGAGGTGCATGGTGGAGAGATCCGCCGGACGCAGCGAGAGCGGGGGTGCCGCCGGGCGGAAGCGGCAGCGCGGATATCGGTAACGGCTTTGGCGGCGGCGACTAGCCAATTCTGGCGGCGCGACGTTTCAGGCGGACTCAGAAAGTTGAGTGAGGTTGGTTGAGAGATGAGAGAAGAACCGTTCGGTTTCGCACGGGCCGGGCCGCGATGGCGTTTTCCGTACCTATGTTCTGACACGAACTGCCGGGTGGCTTCGCTTTCAACTTTCGACTTTCAACTTTCAAACCCGCGCCCGGCGGGCGCGCTCACGGCAGGGGGTCGAGCTGCTCGGCGGGCACGCGCACGTGGAGGCCGCGCTGGAGGACGTCGACGGAGACGACGATGCCCTGCGGATCGGCGGGATTGTCGACCAGGCCCTCGAGGCCGTGGAGGGCGCCGCCGAGGATCTTCACACGGCGGCCGCGGCGCAGGAGCGGCATCACGCTGAGTTCGAGGCCGGAGGCGACGATGCGTTTCACGTCTTCCATCTGGACGAGGAAACGCGGCACATCCTCGACCGGAATGGCGCGGGCGACGTTGTCCTGCTGGTAGATCCGCGGCTTCAATTCCGGGTCGACCTGGGCGAAAACGTAGCCCGGGAAGAGCGGTTTGGTGAAGCGCTTGGTGCCGTCGTGGTAGCGCCGGACGCTGAGGATCAGCGGCAGGTAGTGCTCGATGCGTTCGGCCGTCAGGACGGCGGCGAGTTTTTTTTCGCAGCGCGGGCGGGTGTGGCAGACGAACCAGGGGCGGTCGGCCATCGCGTCAGCGCTTCAGCAGGAAACGGATCGCCGCGTGGTAGCCTTCGAGGCCGAGGCCGGTGATGACGGCGAGGCAGGCGGGAGCGGTGAGCGAGACGTGGCGGAATTCCTCGCGCTTGTAGATGTTGGAAATGTGGACCTCGACGGTGGGCAGGTGCGCGCCGAGCAGGGCGTCGCGCAGGGCGACGCTGGTGTGGGTGAAGGCGCCGCCGTTGATCACGATGCCGTCGAATTTCGCGTCGGTGAGCGCGGCGATTTTGTCGATGAGCGCGCCCTCGTGGTTCGACTGGAAGCACTCGAGCTGGGCGACGGCGCCGAACTCGGCGCGCAGGGCGGCTTCGAGGTCGGCGAGCGTGGCGCGGCCGTAGATCTCGGGTTCGCGTTTGCCGAGGCGGTCGAGGTTGGGCCCGTTGAGGACGGCGATTTTCTTCATCGGTGGGTGGCGGAGGAAACGCGGAAAGCGGCCGGGAAGCCAATCCCGTTTTCCGGAGGCAGGGGGAGCTGAAAGCTTTAAACTTAGAGCTGTAAGCTCCGAGCCATCGGCCCTTGGTCGCGGCGGTGGCGAGGCGATCAGAGCGGATTGTCCGTGGCGACGAATTCCCAGGGCAGGCGGAATTTGCGGGCGAGCTCGGCGGCGAGGGCGCGGACGCCGTGGACCTCCGTCGCGTAGTGCCCGCACAGGTACAGGTTGAGTTTCTCTTCCTGGGCGCGGTTGAACCATTCCTCGCGCAGTTCGCCGGTGACGAGCGTGTCGGCGCCCGCGGCCGCGAGTTCGGGAATCGCGCTGTTGCCGGAGCCGCTGCAGAACGCGACGGCGCGAGGATGGGCGGAACCGTATTCGATCGCGATCACGCGGCCGTATTTGGCCTCGAGTTTTCGCCGGAGCGCGGTGCGGGTGGCGGCATGGGCGGCGATCCAGCCGACGGGGGTGCCGTCGCGCACGAGGAAGGGCCGCGTCGGCTTGAGGCCGAGTTGGCGGGCGAGCAGGGCGTTGTTGCCGAGCTGCGGGTGGCCGTCGAGGGGCAGGTGGCTCGAGTAGAGCGCGCAGTTGCCGTGCACGAGGGTCGCGACGCGGGCGAAGGCCGGGCCGACGAGGGGGCGGGGCATGTCCCAGTAGAGACCGTGGTGGACGATGAGGAAATCGATGCCGGCGGCGACGGCTTGGCGGAAGGGCGCGACGCCGGCGTCGACCGCGGCGCCGATCTTGGTGACGTGGCCGTTGTTCGCGACCTGAAGGCCGTTCCAGGCGCCGGGGGCGTCTTTGTAGGCGGTGCGGCGGGTGCGGGTGTCGCAGTAGGCGACGAGGCGGTCGAGCGGGACGGACGTGGGCATGGGGAGGATGTAGCGGGCCGCGGGGGCGGTAGGCCAGTCCGCAGCGGCGGACTTTTCGCAGGGCGGGATTGCCGGCGGGCGCCGAGGTGTCCAACGTGCGCGCCTGCTGCATGAGCGCCGCCCCCCAACCTGTTTCCTCCTCCTCCGCGCCGGCGGACGAAGTCCGGCCCGTCGATTTGATCGCGGCCGCGGCGGAAAAGTTTCCGCACCGGCCCTCGTGGGACGAATACTTCATGGCCACGGCCGTGCTGATGTCGTCGCGTTCGAACTGCGAGCGGCTGCATGTCGGCTGCGTGATCGTGACCGGCGGCGAGCGGAAAAACCGGCTCGTGGCCGCGGGCTACAACGGCTTTTTGCCGGGCACGCCGCATGTCTCGCGGGTGCGCGAAGGGCACGAGCAGGCGACGGTGCACGCGGAGCAGAACGCGGTCGCCGATGCGGCGCGGCGCGGGAGTTCGGTCGAGGGCTGCGTGGCCTACGTGACCCATTTCCCGTGCATCAATTGCGCGAAGATCCTCGCGGCGGCCGGCATCGCGGAGATCCGGTACCGGCTGGATTACTCGAACGATCCGCTGGTGACGCCGTTGCTCGCGGATGCCGGCGTGAAGATTCTGAAACTCTGACGCCGTCGGCCGCCGTTTCCCCGCCATGCACGAACGCAGCTCCGCTTCGCAGGACAGCGAAACGCTCGGGGGCTCGTTGCTGCTGGCGCATCCGGGGATGAAGGATCCGAATTTCCGGCGCAGCGTGATTCTGATGTCGTTGCACAATGCCGAGGGCGCGATGGGCGTGGTGCTCAACCGGCCGCTCGGCAAACGGCTCGGCGAACTGAGCGGCGACTTCGCGCTCGGGCCGTTGGCGGGCGTGCCGTTGTTTGCGGGCGGGCCGGTGCAGACGGAGCAAGTCGTGCTCGCGGCGTGGCAGCAGCGCGACGACGGCTTCCGCCTCCACTTCGGCGTCGAGCCCGAGAAGGCGATCCAGTTGCTCGGCGAGGACGGCACGCACGTCCGCGCCTTCATGGGGTATTCCGGCTGGTCCGCGGGGCAGTTGGAAAACGAGATGAAGCACCGGACCTGGGTGGTGGCCGATGTGCCCGAGGATCTGTTGCTGCATCCGCAGGACGAAACGCTGTGGCGGACGGTGCTCGGCCGCGAAGGCGCGGAGTGGCGTTTGTTGGCGGGCGAGCCCGAGGATCCGGAGCGGAATTGAAAATCCGGCAACGGCGCGCGGCGCGGGCATAGTTTTCCCTTGCCGTTGACTTTCGGTGCCCCCTAGTAACGTCCCTCCTGCCGGTTCGGGAGCGACTTCCGAAACGGCAAACAGCAAGGCGCGGTAGCCAAGTGGTAAGGCCGAGGTCTGCAAAACCTCTATGCGCCGGTTCAATTCCGGCCCGCGCCTCCAAGTCTCGCTCAGAGGGGAAATGGGGTCGTAGGTCCGGAAACGGACACCAAAACGGACACCAAAATAACCACTCTGCCAGAGCTTGGCCCTACCGGCGGTAACCCGCCCACAAAGCGCTAACTCTGCGGAATCCGTTTCCTTTATCGTTGCGGTTGCGCCCACCGCCATGAAATCACGCTATCGTCTAGTCTGCCGGGGCAGCCGGGGAGGAAAGTTCTACTGCTATGACACCCGTCTGCGCCAACGCACCAGCCTCAACACGACCGACCGCCGGGCCGCCGTGCAAATCGTCAACGCCAAGAATCAGGCCGAGCAGCAACCCGCCCTGAATCTCCAACTCGCCAAGGCCTATCTGGCGGGCACGGACAATGGCATCACCAAGCGCACGTGGGCGGATGCCTTGGCTGCGCTGACCGCGATGAAACGGCCCGCGAACCGGGCGCGCTGGGAGCGCGCAGCGAAGGACAAAGCCTATGTGCCGCTGCTGCCCTTGATCATCACAGAAACACCGGCCGAGCTAGTGCTAAAAGTGCTTCAGTCCGGCACAGTTTCCACGAACATCTATCTCCGGCGCCTGCACAACTTCTGCGTCGATATGAATTGGCTGCCCTGGCCGCTCGTCCCCAAACGCCAGTGGCCTGCCGTCCGCTTTAAGGAAAAACGCGCCATCACCGCGGACGAGCATGCTAAAATTGTGGAGCGGGAACGAAATCCCGAGCGGAAGGCATTCTATCAACTGTCCTGGCACTTGGGCGCTTCGCAATCGGACTTGGCCCATTTGCAGGCCGAGGACGTAGACTGGACCGCGGGTATCATTTGCTTCGTGCGGATGAAGACGCGTTGGCGCGGGGTGCAACCGCCCCAGATTCGATTTGGTCACGCCGTCGCCGCGATTTTGGC
>JACCDS010810496.1_pt1 | contig 11172 bp, 7 predicted proteins | sample 7446441 | NCBI WGS metagenome assembly JACCDS01 (sample SAMN15323445, study PRJNA562643) | freshwater metagenome | isolation source: river surface water | place: USA:Blue River Watershed | collected 2017-08-17 | reverse complement strand
CTTTTCATGACTCCTTCCTGTTCGCTCGACGAATTCGCCCCAGAAAACTGCTCGAACCCGGCTCAGGCTTGGTCATCAAGGATACGACGACGATGGTGGCAAATCCGGCAATGACACCGAACAGGCCGGCCGACGTTGCCTGAACATGGAACCAGGGCTCCATGTTGAATCCGCTGAGACCCAGCCACGGAATACTGTCGAATTCGACACGCAGGATGTAGTAGAGCGACAGGCTCACACCGACAACCATGCCGGCCAAGGCCCCCGCCCTTGTCGCCCGCTCCCAGAAAATACCGAGAACCAGCGCGGGGAAAAAGGCCGAACCGGCAATTGAAAAAGCCCAAGCCACCATGGAGAGGATCGTCCCCGGCTTTTGCGCGGCGACGGTGGCTGCCAGAACGGCAACTACGAGGAGCATGGACTTCGATATCACCAGGCGGAATTGTGTCGAGGCATCCGGCCTGATGATGCGGTAATACACGTCGTGCGACAGGGCACTGGTGATGGTCAGCAATAGACCATCGGCCGTGGATAGCGCCGCAGCAAGGCCACCGGCAGCGACCAGGCCGGAAACGACGTAGGGCATGCCGGCGATTTCGGGGGTCGCCAGCACGATCACGTCCGGATTCAACGACAACTCGGCCAACTGGAGAATCCCATCGAGGTTGATATCCTCGATACTGACCAGCCCGACCTTGGCCCAGGCGGTCACCCACCCCGGCAGCTTGGCGATGGGAATCTCCGCCAGATGCGACAACACCTCATACTTGGCGAACACGGCGTAGGCCGGTGCCGTGATGTAGAGCAACAGGATGAACAGGAGCGACCAGAACACCGACTCGCGGGCCTCGTGGACAGTTGGCGTCGTGTAATAGCGCACCAGGACATGCGGCAAGGCGGCCGTACCGACCGTCAGACAAAAGATCAGCGCGAGAAAATTGATGCGCTGGATATTCCGCTCTTCCTCAGTATCGCCAGGGAAGGCCTCGGCATGATGAATGGGCTGCCGGCTACGCTCAACAGCCGAGAACATCGCCGCCTCCCAGCGCACCTTGGCTTGCTCCGGATCGTGCGGCAAGTCACGACGCTGACGCTCCAGGGCAACGATGTCGCGCATTTGCACATCGCTCGCCTTAAGCTGGTTGATCTGCGATGACAGTTGCTCCCGCTCATGACTAAGCGACTGTGGCAGCTGCATGATCTTCTGGGCATACAGGTCGGCGCGCTCCCGGAACAGCTGGCGCACCTCGACCTCCGCTGGCGAATCGAACAGGCGATCCTCAAGCTGCGTGACTTTCTGCAGTACCTCGCCATAGACCAGCTGCGGCACCGGATTGCCGGTAACGTTGTACGACAGGATGGCGACGGGCGTGATGTAGGCAACGATCAGGATCAGGTATTGCGCCACCTGGGTCCAGGTTACCGCGCGCATCCCACCCAGGAAAGAACAGACCAATATCCCCGCCAGCCCGACAAAAACACCGATCTCGAACTGGAGGCTGACGAAGCGGCTGGTAATGACGCCAACACCGTAAATCTGTGCCACGACGTAGACGAAGGAAGCAAGGATGGCCGCCGCAACAGCGACCAGCCGTATCGCATTACCGCCATAGCGCGCGCCGAGGAAATCCGGAATGGTGTATTGCTCGCAACGTCGCAGATAGGGCGCCAGCAGCAACGCGACCAGCACAAAGCCGCCGGTCCAGCCAATGACATAGGCCAGCCCCTGAAACCCGGACAGATAGAGCGTTCCAGCCAGACCAATGAAGGATGCGGCACTCATCCAGTCGGCACCGGTCGCCATTCCGTTGAAGAAGGCCGGTACACGGCGCCCGGCCACGTAGTACTCCGAGACATCCGAGGTCCGGCTGATGATGCCAATCCCGGCATACATCGAGATGGTAAAAATCAGGAAGGCGTAACCCACCCAGCGCGGCGGCATGCCGTGCTGTTCAAGAATTGCCAGGGCGCCGATAAAAGCCAGAAAACAACCTGTGTAGTACAGGTAGTACCTCTGCAGCCTGGTCAGCTTTTTGGTTATGAAATTCACAGCTTGAGGATGTGCTCAGTCACGCATTTGAATAGGGCTGTTGAAACTTTTTCATGCCGTCAAAACGGGACCCAGTTTAACGCCAAACGCACCGGCTACAGACGCTACAAGCACGACACAATGAAATTCAAAAACGCGCAAAACCTTAAAAAAAGCGCCCTGGAATTTTGCAATCATTTGGAATTATCATAAAATCAACAAAAATAAAATAAGCACTCCGCCGTACTCAAAATCACTATTGGCACTCATCAGTTCAAAGAGAGAGAGAAAAATGACCGAGAGAAAATCGGAAGGAATCATTTTGATTGTCGATGACGATTCCTTTTCGCGAGCCCTCCACAGAGAAATCCTTGCCAAGCATTACGACGTCGTAACAGCGGCGACGGGTAAGGAAGCGCTCCAGATGTTTGACACGGTCGCCCCACAACTCGTCGTGATGGATGCCGTCATGCCGGATATGGATGGTTACGAGGCAAGCCTCGAAATTCGCAAACGGTCCAAGGTACCCATCATATTCGTCACGGCCAGCACGTCGCTCGAAGAACATCTGAAGGCTTATGACTGTGGCGGCACCGGATTAATGACCAAGCCGGTCAATGCTGACTTTCTGACAAAAAAAGTTGCGGTTGCTTTGGACCGCTACAACAGCGCATGCCGAAATGAGCAAGAAAAAAACGCCTTGCATCAAATGGCGTTGAATTTCCTGTCCAGCGCGGGACAAAGCGGTGCCTTGCTGAATTTCATGCGCACCTCCATCGCTTCCCCGACCTACGAGCATCTCGCCAAAGCGCTGCTCGAGGCAACCAATTCGCTGAATCTGAATTGTCTGATCCGGATCGACCACGGCACTGAAAGTACCGTACTGGCCTACCACGGCGAGCCGAATCCGCTGGAGCATTCCATCCTGGAACATGCATCTGGAATGGGACGCATCTTTCAGTTCAGAAATCGCTTGGTCGTCAATTACGAGCGCGTCACTATTGTGGTCTCCAACACATCGGAAGACATTTCATCTGCAGAAGCCGGCATGGCGCGGGATAACATAGCCATCCTGGCCGAAACCGCACAGGCGCTTGCCGAGAACATCGATATTCGTCGTGCCGCCGCTCAGCAGGCAGAACAAATGCAATTGGCGCTATCGAGCGCCGAACAATCGCTCGGTAATCTGCGCGAAAGTCAGAGTGCCGCACTGGCCGACGTCCAGGTTCTTCTTCATGAACTCGTTGAGGGTGTCGAAAAAAGCTTCAGTTGGCTCGATACCACCCAAGCGCAGGAAGAAGAAATCAGCCGGCAAATGCACAGCTCTTCGGAAAAGGTCTTGGCTCGCCTGGCCAGCGATGCCTACTTCAAACAATCCCTGGAGCACGTTATCGCAGCGTTGCGAAGCGGTTACGACCGACCGGATGCCGTCGAGTTGTTCTGAGCCCATCCAAGGGAGAAGGCGGCTCCGGCCGCCCCCCGAACTAATGAGTACGCCTGAGGAAGCTACTGGCCCGCGACTCGTCGACCAGGCGGGCTGCCGTGTCGATCTGCTTGCCAACAGCGCGAACCAGCAGCATCTGGAAAATCCTGCCCAGCAATAGCGTATTGGCCATCGCATCACGCCGCCCCTCCCCAACTCCCAGCCCGAAGCTTTCCAGCCAGTGATCAAGTGGCATGACGGTATGCCCTTTCTCCTCGAACATGGCCGGCATCAGCCAGGCCATGTCCACCCATTGCGGCTGGAAATCAAGACCCAGACGCTCCTTGAAGGCGCGCTGCAGAAAGCCACCGACATACGGAACGTGATAGGTCACCAGCGGTGCCTTGGCGGCAAATAACAGGAAGGCCATCAGTTGGCGGTCAACTGCCGCTCCTTCACCATCCAGCGTGGTGAAATCGACGTAAAAGGTGTCATCCGGCTGAATGGCTCCTTGCCAGATGCTGCTGGCGGCAAGCCCGAGCAGTTGGTCTTTCTCAGGATCGAGTCCGCTGCTGACGATATCGACGACCACATAGCGGGTATGAAAATGCATTTCGTCCAAAGCCGGCGCAGTACTGCCTCGCCAGGCCTCCAGCGAAGCCCTGACGTCATCAGGCAAGCCGGCCGGTGCTCCACCGCGAAAAAGGAATTTCTTGAGGCCGAGCATGGTCAGTTCACCTGATAGTCGAGTTTGAGGCGCGTCTGTATCTTGCGGGCCTGGCGGAAGGATTCCTTCAGGATGCGGCGATCGAGTTCGTTCAGCGTTTCCGGATCGATCAGGTTGTCACCCTGCTTGCCCGGCTCACCTTCCAGGTATTGATGCTGGAGGCGGAGCAGTTGAATGAAATTGAGCGCCTCCAGCACCGCATTGACCTCGTCGGCGCGAATGTTCAAGCGCTGCGATGCCAGGCGCAGGCGCTGGATAGAGTTGGTGTTGTGCACGCCGCTGGCCATCGCATAGATGCGGGCCACATCGACAAAAATCCGTGAACCGTATTTCTTGAGGTCGATCTTGCCCGGATGGTCGGCCTCCAGATCGGTCAGGAAATCGCGAATCTTGCCCAGCGGCGGCTCGACGTCGAGTGCGTTCTTGGCCATGGCGCGCAGGAACATCGGGTTGGACGCAGTCAGCGCCAGCAAATGGCGGCGCATCGCCTCAGCCAGTTCGGCCTTGCCGAACAGTGAACGGAAATCGAAGAAGATGGTCGCGTTGAGCAGGGCATCCGGATGTGGCTGGCGAATCCAGGTACCGAACTGCTCCTTCCACTCGTCGAGCGTCAGGCACCATTGCGGATTGCTCGCCATGATGTTGCCCTTGCACAGCGGGAAACCGCAGCGGTCGAGATCCTTGTTCACATCCAGCGCGTAAGCCAGGAAGCGTTGTTTCAGGGCGGCAGCATCAGCACCTTCCGGCGGCAGGAAAACGATGCCGTTATCCTGGTCGGTGCTGAAAGTTTGCTCGTCGCGCCCTTCGGAACCGAAGGCCAGCCAGGCCCACTCAATGCCATCGAAATTGTGGTTTTCCAGGTTGAGCTGAATCACACGACGGGTCAGCGCGTCGTTCAGGGCGGAAATGAATTGGGTCAATTGCTCCGAACCCACCCCCTGGGCCAGCATGTTGAAAGCCAGCTGGCGGACATCGGCCGCCGCTTGCTGCAAGGCCTCGACATTGCGCGCGCCATCGATGGACTGACGAATCTGGCGCAAGCCAACACGTTGCAGCGAGAACAGGTCGCGCTCAGAGACGACACCGGTCAGGCGCCCCTCGGCATCGGTGACCAGCACGTGACGAATGCCGTGCGTGGCCATGGCGAACATCGCGTCGTAGGCCGTGGCATGCTCTTCGATCATGAAGGGGTTGGGCGTCATCGCATCAATGACCGGGGTGGTCAGCGGCAGTTGGGCGAGCACGACGCGATCGAGCAGATCGGTACGGGTAAAGACGCCAACCGGCTTGCGATCTACCCCAGCGATGACCAGCGAACCAACGCCGGCCTGTGACATAGTTTCCAGCGCGGCTCGTAGCGGTGTTTCCGGCGTCACCGTAATCGGCAAACGAGACCCGATGCCGGCCAGGGGCGAATTGAGTGTCTGCTGCTCGCTGGCGCGCTGGGCAAATTGAAGTTGCAACTGGCGACGCGACTGATCGAGCAGACTGGCGATGTACTGGGTGCAGAACAGGTTGAATTCCGGGCTGGAAGCCAGCAAGGCCAGGAAGTCCTCAGCCGGCAACTGATAACAGAAGGTATCCTCGACCGCCAGATAGACATTGGTAGACGGCCGACCGGCGGTCACTGCGCCAATCGGAAAGCCCTCCCCTGCCCCCAGGCTCAGGATGGAGTATTCCGTCACCGTTACTTCGCCTGCCTGCCGAGCCTGGACCTTGCCGGATTCGATCAGGTAGAAATAGCGGACATTGCCGGAATCGGGCCCGATGATCTCGCTACCAGCCGGATAGAAAGCGATCTGCGCCTTTTCGGCAAAGCGCTGCAGTGCATCCGGCTGCATTTTGTTGAACGGCGCATGATTGCGAAGAAAAGCAATGGTGTTTCCAGCCATGCGGGTGCGCCCTTTTTCACGCAGCGTCATTTCCACTTGGCCAACGACCATTTCCTGCCCTGTTTGCTGTTGCGTATTCACGACAACCTCATATTTTCTTCAAAGTGCATAGTTTAACTTGAGACGCTGTTGCAGGCGTTTGGCCTGCTTGATCGCCTCACGCAGTATGGCCTGATCCATATCGTTCAACTCGGCCGGCTTCAGACCTGAACCTGCCATTATTCCTAATTTCGACGCCATGATTTGCTGCGCCAGGCGCAGGCGCAAGATATGGGCAAAAGCCGCCTGGAGGCCGGATATTTCGAGTGCCGGCAGGCCGACCGCGCCGCCTGCCTCGTGCAGGCGCTCTACCGTACTGACCGTCCGTGTACCGCTCGTCAGTGCAAAGATTCGGGCTGCATCGACAAATATACGGCCGCCATATTTCTTGAGGTCAACCAGCCCATCGCTATTCAACGCCACCTCGCCACGAAAATTCAGCGGGGCTTCGGCATGCAGGGCATTGGCTGCCATCAGGTGCTGGAACGAAGGCGTGCTGCTCGTCAGGGACAACAGCAAGGTACGCAATAGCTCACCCAGGTCGAGTTGCCCAACCAGGGGACGCAGGTCAAAGAAGATGCTGGCATTCAGGAGCGCTTCCGGCTCCGGGCGCCGCACCCATTCGATGAATTGCTCGCGCCATTCGTCCAGCGACAGGCACCAGTCGGGATTTCCCGCCATGATCTGGCCGGTACACAACGTGAAGCCGCAATCGGCCAGGCGCTGGTTGGCTTCCTGGGCAAAGGGCAGGAACAATGCCCGCAGCGCACCGGCCTCCTGCTCGCTACTGGCATGAAAGAGCAGGCCGTTGTCCTGGTCGGTTACGAAAGTCTGTTCATGCCGCCCCTCCGAGCCGAGGGCAAGCCAGCACCAGCCAACCTGCGGCAAGCGATGACGGCCAGCGGTCATCGTGACAACCCGCGACGTCAAACGATCGTTGAACAGCGAAATGAGGCGTGTCGCCGCCACGCCATCCATGCCGCCCTCCACCGCTTCCATCAGGTGGGCACGGATGCTGCGGGCCAGGGCCGGGGCTTCGCTCAGTTCAACGAGCGCGTCAATCGCCCTTAGGAGTTCGAGTTGCTGCCGGCAAGGCAGCGCCAGGTCTGCAGTCACGAGATCAGTATTTCACCCGGGCAAAATAGGTTTTCTCGGCCGCTTCCAGCGCCTGGCGTACCGTGACGATACCCTTGTCCTCCAACAACTTGACCAGCTTCAGGAAAACTTCGCCAGTCGCCAGCGCATCTTCCAGCGCATTGTGGCGCGTGCCGATGGTGATGCCGAGGCGCTCCAGGATCACGTCCAGCTTGTGCGATTCCTGATTGGGATGCACGACGGCAGAGAGCAGGAGCGTATCGAGCACCGGCTGCGTGAAGCGGATGCCGGTGCGCTCTTCCTTGAGCTGCAGGAAGCGCATGTCGAAGGCGGCGTTGTGGGCGATCAGTACCGTGTCTTCGCAGAATTCGTGGAAAGCGGGCAGGACGACATCGATGTTCGGCTTACCGCGCACCATGTCTTCGGTGATGCCGTGAATGGGGATGGACTCCGGCTTGAGCGGAATTTCCGGATCGACGATCTGGTCGAAAGTCTCCTGGCGCAGCAAACGGTTATTGACGATGCGCGCGGCGCCGACCTGGATGATCTCGTCACCGTTGGACGGCTCCAGACCGGTCGTTTCGGTGTCGAACACCGTGTAGGTTAGTTCGGACAGCTTGCGGTCGAGGTCGATGGATTTGTCTTCGAACTTGAACAGGTCGAAATCGTAGTATTCCGGGCGGCCGGTGACATGGCGCTCCTCGACCACCTGCTCCGCTTCCGGGATAGCTACCGGCAACACGAAGCGGAAAAACGCCCGGTGCGCCGCCTTTTCGCGCTCGTACCAGATTTCGCCGCCATGGCGGTCGATGACGTCGCGCAGTGTCAGCGGCGAGCTCTCGCTGCCAATCTGCATGGACTCCATTTCCCATGTGTAGAAGGTTTCCGACGACATGGCCGGACCAGCCCAGATCAGGTCAAGATAGGCCAGCTTGCCGGTGGAAGTCAGCCGGAAGCGCAACTCGCGTGGCTCGTAGTGATCCTGCAGCTTGGAGGCCAGCGAGACCAGCGCGAAGACCAGCGAGAAGCTGTCCGCCTTGATCCACAGGTTGTCGTCCATTTCCTCGGTCTTGGTCTGCAGCTTGAGCTTGTCGTCGATGCGACGCTGGGCGGCAGCGACGATATCGATACCGAGCACATCCTCGAGCGGCCAGCGCGTCTTGATGGCATCCGAAAACTGGTTCATGGTCTGGTCGATGACCAGGCTGCGCTTGGCCACTTCGTCGTCGATGACGTGCAGGAAGCGTTGGCGCAACTCCGGCTCCATGTCCGGATAATCGATCAAATTGGCCACCGCGGCCCGGATATTACCGATCGCCGAGCGGCTGCCCTGGGTCAGGGTATGCAAAGCCTGATCGCGGCGCTCTTCCTCCTCGATACTGCGCGTGATGTTCTCGACGGTCAGCACGTAACCCGACATCGAGGCCTCACCCGCTCCACCCAGCACCGGCACCATCTGGATACGCAGCAATTGGCCGCCGCGCGTGGTGGTGATGAAATTGGCAATCGCCGTCTTGCCGTTGGCCAGGCGCTGATGGATCACCTCGCGGGAATGCTCGACCTGGCTCTTTTCCAGGATCGAAAAGATCGAGCGCCCCAGGCCGATCAGCGCCCCACCGGCTACCGAGGTCGGCCCCTGGGACAGCGCCTTGAACTGCAGGCGGGCACGGTTGTTGTAGAGCAGGATGCGGCCATCGAGGTTGCAAACGACCACGGCCTGCGCCAGTTCCGACATCAGCGCGGCCAGCCGGTTCTTTTCCTCCTCGACCGAGGCTTTGGCGCGGGCGATCTGCGAATCGACATCATCCATCAGCGCGTCGCGCTGCTGGGCGAGGTCATTGGCGGCCTGCGCCAGTTGCTGCACCTCCGGCGGTCCTTCCAGCGTCACACGGAAATTGCGATTGGCGCCCAGCATCAGGCGCAGGGTCTCGGCCATGCGCAGCAAGCCCTCGACGTATTGCTTGAAGAGCTTGTGCAGCACCAGCACGCCGATCACGAAACCAAAAAGCGTCATCATTGTGCCGACCGGCAGGCGGGAGAGCAGCAACTCGGTCAACATGTTGCGCTCGGCCTCCTTCATGTCCAGCCAGACCAGCAAGGAGGTGACGACAAAAGGTCCGGTCATCAGCAGACCGAGAACCACAACGGCGAGACTGAAACGATGTTTTGCCTTCATGGCATGCATCCCAGAATTGTTGGTTGTCTTTATGGGCGGTTTCCGGCCATGCGCCGGAAAATTCGGGAATCAGGCCGTGCCGAGCATGCCCTTGACCTTGACCACCAGGTCCTTGGTCGAGAACGGCTTGGTCACGTAAGCGTCAGCGCCGATGGCCAATCCCTTGGCCACCTCGGTCTCCCGCCCCTTGGCAGTCAGCATGACGACCAATAGTCCGGCTTTTTCCGGATCGGCACGCAAGGCCTCGCAGACCTCGAAGCCGGATTTTTTCGGCATCATGACGTCGAGCAGGACGAGATCAGGCCGGAAACTGTCGACCTTGGCGAGCGCCTCTTCGCCATCGACGGCGACAGCGACATCGAAACCTTCCTTTTTCATCAGAAACTCGAGCGAGATGACGATGTTGGGTTCGTCATCGACGATGAGGATTTTTTTGGTCATGTCTTTAGTCTCCCTTGTTATTCCTCCGATGCCGGCAACGGCACCGTGAAAATGAAATTCGCACCCTCTCCCGGGCAGCTTTCAACCCAAAGCTTACCACCGAAATATTCGATGATCTGCCGGCTGATCGGCAGCCCGAGCCCGGTACCTTGCGGCTTGTCGGTCAGGGTATTTCCACCCTGACGGAATTTTTCAAAAATGACATCGCATTCCTCGGCCGTCAGGCCCGGACCGTTGTCGCTGACCTCGACCCGAACCATACCGCCATCGACACCGACCCGGACATGAACCCGGCCGCCGTCGGCCGGTACGAACTTGACGGCATTGGACAGCAGGTTGATCAGTACCTGGGTCAGGCGGTCGCTGTCGGCCAGGACCACCGGGCCGGTGGCCGGAATATCACCGTCCAGGGCAACGCCTTTCTCGCAGAACAATTGCTCTAGCGATCCCATTGTTTCGCGGGTAATTGCACCGATATCGACCTCGCCGGTAGTCCACTCGGCACGCCCGGACTCCAGCTTGGCCATGTCGAGAATCTGGTTGATCAGGCGTGTCAGGCGCTCCGTTTCATTGACGATGATGCCGAGGAAACGCCGCCGGTTTGTCAGGTCGATACGCGGGTCTTCGTGCAACATTTCCGACAACGCACGAATTGAGGTGAGCGGCGTGCGCAACTCGTGCGTCACCGTCGAAATGAAATCGTCCTTCATGCGGTCCACTTCACGCAGCCGCTCGTTCGCCTCGCGCAGTTCGTTGGTCGCTGCCTCCAGCTCCTGCTGCTTGGCCTCCAGCTCACGGCTGTAGGCCCGGACCTGGGTTGCCTCGTCGAGGATGTCGAGGACCTCGTCCAGCCCGAGATCCTCTTCCTCGGCCACCGATGCGACCATCACCCGGGCGCTGGCCGAACCGATCGCTCCGGCCAGCTCGGCCTCGGCAAAATGGACGAATTCGGCATCGGCCGGCAGCTTGTGCCAGTCGTCAATCCCCCTGCCCTGGGCGTAGAGCGCCAGTTGCTGCCGTGCCCGGCCCGCGCCAAGGAAACGCTCGAGCAAACGAACCAGTGCATCCAGCGATGCCTTGCCACGCCACAGCCGGGCTTCGGTATTCCGGCGATCGAAGCGGAAGACATCGACAAAGCGCTCCGCCTGGCTGGCCTCCACCGCATCCGGCTGGGAATTGAGGGAGACAGCGACGTAGCAGCCGATATTGGCCAGCATGCTCCACCACAGACAATGCGAAATCTCGTCCAGGCCACCCAGCCCGAACAGCATCTGTGCCTTGGGCCACGGAATGGCGAACAGACCTTGCTCGACGAAACCACTGGAGATCCACCCCGACTTGGCGAACGAT
>JACCDS010188729.1_pt1 | contig 11174 bp, 8 predicted proteins | sample 7446441 | NCBI WGS metagenome assembly JACCDS01 (sample SAMN15323445, study PRJNA562643) | freshwater metagenome | isolation source: river surface water | place: USA:Blue River Watershed | collected 2017-08-17 | reverse complement strand
AGCAGCCGGTAGCAGCCGGCGAGCATGATCACGGCCGGCAAAAATCATTGTCCCCGGAGCGGTGAGCATGAAATAGTACCAGTACAGCACCAGTACAGCGGACAGGATAGCGAACGATCCAGGGGGCGCTTGCGCTGTTGTTATTCCTGTGCGATGGCTGCTTTTCTGGTGGACGGAACACCGTGGGCATCAGCACGGTGGCGTCGCCGATGACGCGTCGTGCCGATAGCGGGTAGCGCCATGTATCGTGCGTTGCTCCGCCCCCGATCTGCGTTCGGTTCGTACGCCAAAGTGATTTTCTCAAAAGGTCTCTGTCATGGCTGACCATCAACATCCTCATACACACGGCGCCGAAACCCGCGCCGCTACCGACATAGCGCACAAGCCTTACACCGATCCGGTATGCGGTATGAAAGTCGATGCTGATCCGGACAAGTCAGTGTCGTTCGAGGGACACGACTACTATTTTTGCAGCCCCAAGTGTCTCGGCAAATTCAATGCCGATCCCGCGTCTTATGTGCCGCCTGATGCGGCAACCGCGCCATTGGTACCTGCGCCCGAGGGTGCCATCTACACATGCCCGATGCATCCGCAGATCCGCCAGCCGGTGCCGGGTAATTGCCCGATCTGTGGAATGACACTGGAGCCGGTGCTGCCCTTACTGGAGGAGGGCGAGAACCCGGAGTTGGTCGATTTCCGCCACCGATTCTGGTGGACGCTGCCGCTGACCGTCATCGTGACGGCCATGGCGATGGGGGCGCATCAGCTGTCGCACGGTGGCTTTCCCTACCAGAGTTGGGTTGAATTCGCGCTCAGCACGCCGGTAGTGCTATGGGCAGGCTTGCCTTTCTTCCGGCGCGGCGTCGATTCAATACGGCATCGCAGCCCCAACATGTGGACATTGATCGGGCTTGGCGTATTCGCCGCGTTCTTCTTCAGTCTCGTCGCGACGATTGCACCCGATCTGTTCCCGGCAGCCTTCTCGCGCGACGGCAAAGTCGGCGTCTACTACGAAGCCGCCGCCGTGATCGTGTCATTGACCCTGCTCGGACAGATCCTCGAGTTGCGCGCCCGGTCGCAAACTTCGGCGGCCATCAAGTCGCTGTTGGGTTTGGCCCCCAAAACCGCGCGACGCATTCGCTCTGATGGTGGCGAGGAGGACGTGCCCCTCACCCATGTCCATGTCGGCGACGTGCTGCGCGTGCGCCCCGGTGAAAAGGTGGCGGTCGACGGGGTGGTGACCGAAGGCGAGAGCGCGGTCGATGAATCGATGCTGACCGGCGAACCACTGCCTGTGATGAAGCGCGCCGGCGACAAACTGATCGGCGCAACGATCAACACCAGCGGCAGCCTTGTGATGCGCTCGGAAAAAATCGGCGCGCAAACCATGCTGTCGCAGATTGTTCAACTGGTCGCTCAGGCGCAGCGTTCGCGTGCGCCAATGCAGCGGCTGGCTGATGTCGTGGCCGGCTGGTTCGTGATGGCCGTGCTGGCGATTGCGATCGCCACCTTCTTCGGCTGGGGCCTCTTCGGCCCGCAGCCGAGCTGGGTTTACGGCTTCGTGAATGCGGTCGCTGTGCTGATCATCGCCTGTCCCTGTGCACTCGGGCTGGCCACACCCATGTCGATCATGGCCGCCACCGGCCGTGCGGCCACGCAAGGCATCCTGTTTCGCGACGCGGCAGCGATCGAAGGCTTTCGCAAGATCGATACGCTGATCGTCGACAAGACCGGCACGCTGACTGAAGGACGACCGACCTTTGAGCAGGTGGTGGCGGCACAAGGCTTCACCGAGGCTGACGTACTGAAATTTGCGGCCAGCATCGATCAGGGCAGCGAACATCCGCTGGCCCATGCGATCGTGGCCGCTGCGCGCGCACGTGGCATCGGTCTGAGCAAAGCCGATGCATTCGAATCATCGACGGGCATTGGCGTGCGCGGCCGTGTCGAAGGACGCCGCATTGCCCTTGGCAATACGGTACTGATGTCGATGGAGCGTGTGGCAGTGCAGTCGCTACAGGTCAAGGCTGAGGCATTGCGGCGTGAGGGCGGCAGCGTGATGTTCCTCGCCGTCGATGGCCAGCTAGCCGGCCTGCTCGTTGTTGCCGATCCGGTCAAGGCGACCACCCCAGAGGCGCTGGCTGCGCTGCGTGCGAACGGCATCAGTGTGTTGATGGCGACCGGCGATGGTGTGACGACCGCCCGGGCGGTGGCGCGCCGTCTCGGCATCGATAAAGTTTTTGGCGAATTGAAGCCGGCGGACAAGCTGCAGCTTGTCGAGAGCCTGCAGAAACAGGGAAAACGAGTCGCCATGGCGGGTGACGGCATCAACGATGCGCCGGCGCTGGCGCAGGCCGATGTCGGCATTGCGATGGGTACAGGCACCGATGTGGCGATCAACAGTGCGCATGTCACGCTGGTCAAGGGTGACCTGCGGTCGATCGCAGCGGCACGTCAATTGTCTGATCTGACGGTCCGTAACATGCACCAGAACCTGACCTTCGCTTTCCTCTACAACGTGCTGGGCATACCGCTGGCAGCCGGCCTGTTGTACCCATTCACCGGTCAGCTGCTGTCACCGATCATTGCTGCGCTGGCGATGAGCCTGAGCTCTGTTTCCGTGGTCATGAACGCGTTGCGACTGGGTCGGGCCCATTGAGGGAAAATGCAGCACCTTTCTGCATCACCGAGCTGCAAAGTCTCGACAAAAAAGCCGTTGATCTCAAAGAAATCAACGGCTTGGATAAACTTTGGTGGTGATAGGTGGATTTGAACCACCGACCCCAGCATTATGAGTGCTGTGCTCTAACCAACTGAGCTATATCACCACGAAGCCCGATATTATCGTCTTGAGTGTTGTTCGTGTCAACCCGCATTTTTCCGGATGGCTTGCAGCAGCTGTTGTGCTGCGTCCGGTGCCAGACAGTCGATCACGCTCCGGTCATCCATCCCGCGCAGCCAGGTTAACTGCCGCTTGGCCAGCTGACGGGTCGCCGCGATGCCTTGCTCGCGCAATTCGGCGCTCGTGATCCGGCCGTCCAGATAGTCCCACGCCTGCCGGTATCCGACACAACGGATGGCCGGCAAGCCCGGGTGCAGGTCGCCGCGCTTGCGCAGCGCCTGAACCTCGTCGAGCAGGCCGGAGCGGGCGTGCAGCATCCGGTCGAAGCGTTCCGCTATACGTGTGTGCAGCACGCTGCGGTCGGACGGCTCGAGCGCGATCGGCAGCAGCGTGAACGGCAAATCGGGCGGCGCGGATTTCGCCAGCAGCGCTGACATCGGCTGCCCGCTCAGCAGGATGATCTCCATCGCGCGCTGCACGCGCTGCGTGTCGGTCGGCTTGAGCCGGTCGGCGGTGACGGGGTCGAGCGCCTTCAGCCGCTCGTGCAGCGCAGCCACGCCGTGCCGCGCAATCTCCATGTTGATCTGCGCGCGCAGCGCCGGGTCAGCCGGCGGCAGCTCGTCGAGTCCGTCGCGCAGGCCCTTGAAGTACAACATGGTGCCGCCGACCAGCAGCGGCAGCCTGCCGCGCGAGTGAATATCGGCTACCAGCTGCAGCGCATCGTCGCGAAACTGCCTGACGGAGTACGACTGAACCGGATCGAGGATGTCGATCAGATGGTGCGGTACAGCGGCCAGTTCATCGGCCGTCGGCTTGGCCGTGCCGATATCCATGCCGCGGTATACCAGCGCCGAGTCGACAGAAATAATCTCGGATGGGATTTGCCGGGCGATCTCCAGCGCGGCGGCCGTCTTGCCCGACGCGGTCGGGCCCATGATGGCCACCGCCAGTGGCTTCTTCATGCGGGCTGCGGCCGCTTTGCGATCAGCCGCACCGACAGGAAATTCAGCGTCCCCAGTACCGTCGCCATGATCGCCAGCGGGTACAGCGTGCCGTTGTGCGTTGCGCCGACGATGCTGCCGATGACGAACGCAAAGGCCATCATGATCGCGCCCATCAGCCCGGCGGCGGTGCCGGCCTGCCGCGCGAACGGCGAGATGGCCCCCGATTGCGATACCGGGAAGTTAATGCCGTGGGCGATCATGGAAAGGAACATCGCCAGCACCACGACCGCCCAGTGCCACAGGCCGAGCAGGGTCGCGCCGAGGAAGTAGAGTCCCGCAGTCAGCGAGCAGGCCGTGCCGATGCGCAGCGCCTGCTCGCCACTGATGGTCTTCAGCAGCCGCCGGCAGATCAGGGTGCCGGTCATGTAGCCGGACACACCCAGCCCGAAGCAGTAGCCGAACCATTGCGTGGGTACGCCCAGCACCTTGATCAGCACGAAGCTGGAGCCCGAGATGAACATGAAGATCCCGCCGTACGACAGCGCGCCCGGCATCACGTTCAGCCAGAACTCACGCGAACCCAGTACCAGCCGGTAATTGGCAGCCAGGCCACGCAGGTTGGTGGCGTCGGGGTTCTTGTGCTCGTTAGTCTCCGGCAGATGCAGGATGCAGGCAGCCATAAGGCAGGCAGAAAACACGCCCAGCGCCACGAACGCAGCGCGCCAGCCGAAGGTAACCTGCAGGTAGGAGCCGAGGATAGGGCCGACGATCGGCGCCAGCGAGATCCAGGTGCTCGCGCGTGCAATCAGACGTGCGCTATCCTGGGGTTCATAGGCATCGCGCACGATCGCACGCGAGACCATCACTGCCGCGCAGCAGCCGAGCGCCTGCAGGAAACGCGCGGCGATCAGCAGGTTGATGGTCTGCGACAGTCCGCACAGCGCAGTCGCCGCTACATACAGCGCCAGTCCGGCCAGCAGCACCGGGCGCCTTCCGTAACGATCGGACAGCGGCCCGACCACCAGCTGCGCACTGCCGAAACCGACCACGAACAGCGACAGCGTCAGCTGTACGGTCGACACCGGCACGCCGAAGCCGCTGGCGAGGCTGGGCAGTGACGCCAGATAAAGATCGGTCGACAGCGGCTGCGTCATCAGCAGGGTGGTGATCAGCAGGAAAAGCGGCGCATGCACGAATTGCGGCAGCGGGGATATTTTCATCGTCATTGCCCGCGAAGAAAGAGCTTGTCGAGGTCGGACAGTGCCAGCTGTACCCAGGTCGGGCGGCCGTGGTTGCACTGGTCGGAGCGTTCGGTGGTTTCCATCTGCCGCAGCAGTGCGTTCATCTCCGGCACGGTCAGCTGCCGGTTGGCGCGCACTGCAGTATGGCAGGCCAGCGTACCGAGCAGTTCGTTGCGGCGCTCGACCAGCACACGCGAGCCGCCGAATTCGCGCACATCGCGCAGGATGTCACGCGCCAGCGCCTGCGCATCGCTGTTCTTCAGCAGCGCCGGGATCGCGCGTACGGCGAGCGTGGTCGGCGACATCACGGCGATATCGAAGCCGAGCGCGGCCAGCGTTTCAGCGTGTTCTTCCGCGCTGCCCACTTCGACCGGATCGGCATGGAAGGTCACCGGGATCAGCAAGGGCTGCAACTGCACGGTGTCTGCTTCGAGCGCCTGCTTGAACTGCTCGTACAGGATGCGTTCGTGGGCCGCATGCATGTCCACCAGCACCAGTCCGGCACGGTTCTGCGCGAGCACATAGATGCCATGCAGCTGCGCCAGCGCGAAGCCGAGCGGGAAGGCCTCGTCATCCGTCGCTTCGGCCACTGTGCGCTGCGCCGCAAACAGTGACGACAAGGTGCCGCCGCCCGCCGGCAACGCCGCGTCGGCGCGCAGCGTGTCGGCGAACATCGAGCCATACGCCGCGCGTTCCTGGGCGACACCGAACGATGCCTGTCGCATGGTCTGGTTCACCCACGGCAGCGCGCCCGACGGTGCTGCCGACAGGCCGGCGACCGGCGCCGGCGCGTCGCCCTGTGCGGTGGCTGACGTGCGCGCCAGCGTGCGGCTGACCGCATGGAAGACGAACTGGTGCACCGCGCGGCTGTCGCGGAAGCGCACCTCGATCTTCGAGGGATGCACGTTCACATCGACCAGTGCCGGATCGAGCGCGAGTTGCAGCACATACGAAGGGAAGCGGTCGCCGTGCAGTACGTCCTGATAGGCGGCACGCACGGCGTGCGTGAGCAGCTTATCGCGCACGAAGCGGCCATTCACATAAAAATATTGTGAATCCGCCCGCATCCGCGCTGCTGTCGGCAGGCCGGCGAATCCGAGTAGCGTGAGCGGTCCGGCCGCTTCGTCCAGCGGCAGGCGCGCATTCGCAAATTCGTCGCCGAGGATCTGCGCACTGCGCTGCGCGAGACCGCTTTCCTGCCAGTGCTCGGCGGTCTTGCCGTTGTGCGTGACGGTGAAGCGCACGTCGGGACGTGCCAGTGCGATCCGGCGAACCACCTCGACACAATGGCCGTACTCGGTCTGCTCGGATTTCAGGAATTTGCGCCGCGCCGGCGTGTTGAAATACAGGTCCTGCACATCGACCAGCGTACCCTGCGCGCCGGAAGCCGGGCTGGCCGACTGCGGATCATGGCCGCTGACCTGCCACGCATGGTCGGCGTCCGCTGTGCGCGATGTCAGGGTCAGTTGCGCAACTGACGCGATCGACGCCAGCGCCTCGCCACGAAAGCCCAGCGTCGTTACATTTTCCAGGTCGTGCAGGCTGGCGATCTTCGAGGTCGCGTGGCGCGCGAGCGCCAAAGGCATCTGTTGCGGCGGAATGCCGCAGCCGTTGTCGGTGATTGCGATGCGCTTGACGCCGCCAGCCTCGAGCCGGATGGTCAGTTGGGTTGCGCCGGCATCGAGCGCGTTCTCCAGCAGCTCCTTGACGACCGCCGAGGGCCGTTCGATCACCTCGCCGGCGGCGATCTGCGAGATCAACTGGTCGGGAAGCTGGCGAATGACGCGGACGCCGCTGAAGGGGATGCTCATGCTGCGATTATACCGAGCGATTGCTGCGGTATTCCTCAGCGCCGGCACGCAGGCCCGCGTGTATCATCGGCGCTTCGTCATTTCCTCAGCGACCTGCCGGCCTCATCATGGAATTCACCCAATTGCTCGATCTGATCCTGCACGTCGACAAGTCGCTTGGCAGTCTGCTCGAGGTCTACGGCCCGCTGGTGTACGCGGTGCTGTTTGCGATTGTGTTTGCCGAAACCGGGCTGGTGGTGTTTCCCTTCCTGCCGGGCGACACGCTGCTCTTTATTGCCGGCGCGTTCTGCGCGAACGGCATGATGAGCGCGCCGGTGCTGATCACCTTGCTGGTCATTGCGGCAGTCACGGGCAATACCGTCAACTATTATGTCGGCCGTGCGATCGGCACGCGCGTGTTCACACGCGACTATCGCTGGATCGACCGTTCTGCACTGGAGAAGACGCATGCATTCTTCGAGTCGCACGGCGGCAAGACCATCGTGGTGGCGCGCTGGCTGCCGGTGATTCGCACCTTTGCACCCTTCGTCGCCGGCATCTCGGCAATGGGTTTCGGCCGCTTCCAGATGTTCAATGTCAGCGGTGCGCTGCTGTGGGTGGTGGCGCTGGTGATGGCCGGCTATTTCTTCGGCAATATCCCGATCATCCGCGACCACCTGAACACCATCGTGCTGGTGGGTGTGGCCGCAGCCGCGGGGCCGGTGGCGCTGGCTGCGCTGGTGCGGCTGCTGCGCCGGTTATTCGCAAAGAAGGCAGGTACCGGCACCTGAGGCCGGCCGGGGTCAGGTGACCCGGCCGCGGTTCAGGGTCGGATGCTTGTGCAGGTAGCGCATGATCCCGCGCATCAGTGCGTCGGCCATCTGGTCCTGGTATTTCTCGTCGGTCAGCTTGGCCTCTTCATCCGGGTTCGAGATGAAGGCGGTCTCGACCAGGATGCTCGGGATGTCGGGCGCCTTCAGCACCGCAAAGCCGGCCTGCTCGACGCGCGGCTTGTGCAGCCGGTTGATCGTGCCGATTTCGGTGAGCACATGCCTGGCCAGCTTCAGGCTGTCATTGATCTGTGCCGTAGTCGAGAGGTCGAGCAAGACGCTGGCCAGCTGCGGATGCTTGTTGCGGATATTGATCCCGCCGATCAGGTCGGCAGCATTTTCCTTGTTGGCGAGCCAGCGCGCGGCGGTTGAGCTCGCGCCTTTCTCCGACAGCGCAAAGACCGATGAGCCGCGTGCGGTCGGCTCGATGAAGGCGTCGGCATGGACCGAGACGAACAGGTCGGCCTGCACCTTGCGTGCCTTCTGGACGCGCACATGCAGCGGCACGAAATAATCGCCGTCGCGGGTCAGCAGCACGCGCACGTTCGGCTGCTGTTCCAGCCGGTCCTTGAGGCGCCGCGCGATCGCCAGTACCACGTCTTTTTCAAAGTTGCCGCCGCGGCCGACTGCGCCCGGATCCTCGCCGCCATGGCCGGGATCGAGCGCGATGGTGATCATGCGCGTGAATTCGCCCGGCACGGCGGGGGCTTCCGGCTCCGTTCGTGCGGCCGGCTCGCCGGTGCCGCGGGGTGCGGCAGGGGCGGGCGCTGGCGCACGGTCTCTCTGCAGCAGCTCGGCGATCGGGTCGACCGGATGCGCCGGATAGAGGTCGAATACCAGCCGGTGGCGGTACTCGCCGACCGGCTCGAGCGTGAACACCTGCGGCTGAATCTCTTCCTTCAGGTCGAGCACCATCCGCACCACGCCGGGCCGGTTCTGGCCGACGCGCACCTGCGCGATGTACGGGTCGTTCGGCTGGACTTGTGCCACCAGGCTCTTGAGCTTGGCGTCGAGATCGACGCCTTCGATCTCCACGACCAGCCGGCCCGGATCCTTGACGATGAAATGGCTGGCCTTGAGCTTTTCGTTGGTTTCGATGGTGACGCGCGTGTAATCCACCGCTGGCCAGACGCGCACAGCGGCGATCTGCGCGGCGTGCGCGAAGCGCGGGGCGATCAGGGACAGCAGGAGGGTGCCGCCGGCTTTGAGCACGGTACGGCGCACGGCAGGACTTACAGATTCGGGCTGAGGTGCAGTTTTTCGAGACATGATGCGCCCAGATCGGAGTTTCCGCGCAATTCTACCTCACGGCCTTCGCCTCTTGCAGAGAGGAAAACTTCGATATCTGCCGGCGGCAGCACGCCGGCACCCTGCTCCGGCCATTCGACCACGCAGATCTTGCCGGCGCCAAAGTGTTCGCGGAAACCGGCGTCGAGGAATTCTTCCGGGCTGCCCATCCGGTACAGGTCGAAATGCAGCAACTCCACCGGCCTGCCGGCCAGCGTGATCGTGTACGGCTCAACCAGGGTGTAGGTCGGGCTCTTCACCCGACCTTCGTGACCGAGTGCATGCAACAGCGCGCGCGTGAGGAAAGTCTTGCCGGCGCCAAGGTCGCCATGCAGGTGCAGCGAGAGCCCCGGCACCAGCACCCGCGCCAGCGCGATGCCGAGCGCCTGCGTGCCGGCTTCATCCTTCAGGAAGTCCTGCCAGTGCCTCATCACTTAAAATGCCTGTCTGCGCCATGCGGGCGCATAGTCAATGAATTCCCACCATTCCATCCATTTCGCCACCGTGCCGCACTCCTCCGAACAGCTTGCCGCGCTCGCGCAGTCGATCAGGGACTGGGGGCGCGAACTCGGCTTCGCCGAGGTGCGCATTGCCAACGCCGATCTCGGCGATGCTGCGCAGCAGCTGCGCGACTGGCTGGCCGCGGGCTTTCACGGACAAATGGATTATATGGCAGCGCATGGCGAGAAGCGTGCTCGTCCGGAGCAATTGGTGCCGGGCACGGTGCGCGTGATCAGCGCACGCATGGATTACCTGCCACGCGATGCCGCTGCCGACTGGCGCGAGCGCGAAGCAGCGCGCCAGCACGACCCATCGGCCGCGGTGGTGTCCGTCTACGCGCGCGGACGCGATTATCACAAGGTCTTGCGCTCGCGCCTGCAGCAGCTGGCCGAGCGGGTACAGCAGTCCGTCGGTCCCTTTGGCTATCGCGCCTTCACGGATTCCGCACCGGTGATGGAGGTCGAAATCGCGCAGCGTGCCGGCCTTGGCTGGCGCGGTAAGCATACTTTGCTGCTGAGCCGCGACGCCGGCTCGATGTTCTTCCTTGGCGAGATTTTCACCGACCTGCCGCTGCCGGTCGACGCGCCCGCCAGCGCACACTGCGGCGAGTGTCGTGCCTGCCTCGATGTCTGCCCCACCCAGGCGATCGTTGCGCCGTACCGGCTCGATGCGCGTCGCTGCATTTCTTACCTGACGATCGAACTGAAGGACAGTATTCCGGTCGAGTTGCGGCCCCTGATTGGCAACCGCGTGTACGGTTGCGACGACTGCCAGCTGCACTGCCCGTGGAATAAATTCGCGCAGCGTAGCGCGTTGCCGGACTTCGACGTGCGCCATGGGCTCGACAGTGCCACCCTGGTTGATCTGTTCGCGTGGACCGACGTCGAATTCGAGCGCCGCCTCGAAGGCAGCCCGATACGCCGCATCGGCCACGAGCGCTGGCTGCGCAATCTCGCGGTCGGTCTCGGCAATGCCGCCGACGGCCACCGTGGCGATCCGGCCATTGTGGCGGCGCTGCGCGCGCGTGCCGGCCATTCGTCGGCGTTGGTGCGCGAGCATGTACAGTGGGCGCTGGCGCGCCACGAGAACGGCTGAGGTCCGGCACAATGCCGGCGGCGGCAATGGTTGTCATGGCGACCACGAGCCGACACAATACGCGCCGAGACAACCATAACGACTGCCCCCTTTCCGACGGAGACCCGTATGCCACGCCGCCCGCTTCTGCTTGCCCTGCTGTCCGCCTGCCTGCCCCTGTTCCTCGGCGCCCCGATGGCGTTGGCGCAGGCGCCTATCGTCATCAAGTTCAGCCATGTGGTTGCGAAGGACACGCCGAAAGGCAAGGCGGCCGAGAAATTCAGGGAACTGGCCGAGGCCGCGACCAAGGGACGCGTGAAGGTCGAGGTCTATCCGAACAGCACGCTGTACAAGGACAAGGAGGAGCTCGAAGCCCTGCAGCTGGGCGCCGTACAGATGCTGGCGCCGTCGCTGGCGAAGTTCGGGCCGCTGGGCGTAAAGGAGTTCGAACTGTTCGACCTGCCCTACATCTTTCCGGACAAGCAGGCGCTGGACCGCGTGACCGACGGCCCGATCGGGCGCGAGCTGCTGAAGAAGCTCGACGCCAAGGGCATCCTCGGGCTGGCCTACTGGGACAATGGCTTCAAGATGATGTCGGCCAACCGGCCTTTGCGCGTGCCGGCCGACATGAAGGGACTGAAGATGCGTATCCAGGCCTCGAAGGT
>JACCDS012376786.1_pt1 | contig 11177 bp, 10 predicted proteins | sample 7446441 | NCBI WGS metagenome assembly JACCDS01 (sample SAMN15323445, study PRJNA562643) | freshwater metagenome | isolation source: river surface water | place: USA:Blue River Watershed | collected 2017-08-17 | reverse complement strand
GACTGGCTTGCCGCTATCTAACGCAGTCACCCAGACCAGGGCGTTGTCCTTCCCCACCTTGAGATGGACAGCCAGGTTAGTCACCAGTACGGCTGCGCGGACATACATGGGTTTGGGCGTTGCCAGTAATGCCTTGCCAAGCAAGTGGCTTTCGATCTCAACGATGTGGTAGCCGGGCTTTGCCAGCGGAATGCCGATCACCTCGAATGCAGAACTCCCGCCGGGCTTAGGCAAATCGCGGCGAATCACGCCGGCACGGTTCGCGAGGAACGACAGTTCGCGCGCATAATAAACATCGGTCGAGGTTCGCTTTTCTCCGTTGACGATGAGCTCGACGTCGCGCACTTGCCTCTCGAATTGTTCCAGCGCCTGCATGGCTGCAATGACGTCACCATCTTCAGTGAGACGCTGTTCACTCAAACGATGTCCGCCGGCCAGCGCAATGCGCGCGGTCTTCAACGATGATTCGACATGACGCAGCGTGACCGGAAGCACGCCGCCTTCCTTCAGTTCGAGAATGCCGAAATTTCCCGGAAATTTGACCAGCGGCGGCAGCTTGCCGGCTCGGATCCGAAGCGGGAAACTGGCAGCATTGCTCAAGGCACGACCGGACTCATCTTTCATCGACTTGGGGATGTCGACCGTCATCTCGGCATCCGGGGGAAACGGCCCGGGAAAGATGACCGACTGCAGCGCGCTCCGCCCGCTGTTATCGCCTTCAGCCAGGCGCACACCTGCGGGTGTCCGCAGCCGGAAATCTGCGAGCAATTTGGCATCGAACGATGCGTTGAAGCTTACTGTCAGCGGTGACAACGGCGAACAAGGTGCCGTCGCATTTTCTCGCTCGCAGCTCAGGGTTGCCTTGAACGGCTCGCGCACTTTGTAGATGAAACTTTGCTGTTTATCTGTCGGAGTGCCATTCTGTGTTTGAATGCCCCTGCCCCACACCAGCTTCATTTTGCTTCCCGCAGGCAGGCGTTCGGCGCAGGTCACGACGATGGCGAATTCTCCCATGTCGTCCGCCTGCTGCAATACGGCGTCCCTGATGTCTTTTCTGACGAGGCGGGCAGGCATGCGTTGACCAACGCCATCGGCTTCACACCACAATCCTTTTTCGAGCGAGGATAGCTTCAGCGGTCCGCCGGGATTCATAATAAAAGCCTGATCCTCTTCGATACTCGAACCCGCTGCCGGCCGCACGCGTAACGGGCGTGGTGCAATTCCCGAGAACTCGAAATGATTCTCGCCTTCGATGGCTTTGCCGGCGAGGTCAGTCAGGCCATCGCGCAATGTGAAGGCACAGCGCTCGCCAGGTTGCAAGGGACGCCTGGCCTGCCAGGTCCACGTGCGGGCATCGCTCCAGCGGCTCTCACCGCGCTGGTGAGGGCAATCGATCGTGAAAGGTGCGGTTGCCGACGGATCGCCCATCCGGACCATATCGCTCGTGAACATCGCGGTCGCACGGCTCTGGCCAGCAACCGCGCCTTGCGGCGTGAACTGTTCAACGCTGGCAGCGCGTGATGCAGATCCCAGCAGGCAAAGCAGCAGCAGCAGGACAAGGCGAATAGTGTTCATGACATTTCCGCTGCAATCGAAGTTGGCTTTACGCCAGATTGGCACGAATCATTAACTTGCGATTCATCAGCCTCCTGCATGATTCCGTCCTGCTGAAGTCCTGCAAGATTCCGGCACATCCCTGTGCGGGCGTTCGATACTATTCAGGATCATGTTCACGACCCGCCGGGCAATTCGCATGCATGATGCAACATCAATGATTTGCCGGGGAAGCGCAATCAGGAATTTGTGATAAACATTAAAACTATATAAAGTAGTCGTCAATCCTTTTTAATTGCAAGAAAGCTCGAAGAGTACAAGGCAAATCGGCCGCAGCATGGTCATGATCGATATCGGCGTGACGGAAAAGCGTGGCGGGAAGTCTGGGGAACTGGAGAGTCGGGCAGCAGTCAATGACCTGCACAACGTCTTAGGGGGGAAATTGGTGCTTATTCTGACGCTGTCGCAGCATCGATAAGCCATTGGCTTCAGCAAGCGCGCCGAAGCCTGTCTGCCAGGGCCGTCGTGTCGATAAGTGAATGGCGAGGGTGAAGTCGCTTACCACTCATCGACTGCGCCACGCCGGTCCCTGGAGAACGCCATCGAAAGCGGTCGCTTCCGATGGCGGGCCAATGATCAGCGGCCGGACGACGACGGCCGGACCATATCTGCCTTCACGCCATGAGCGACCGACTTGGCCTCCATTGCGATCGACTTGGCTTCATAGACTTGGGACAGCACCGACGACACCGACGCGTTTGCCATGGCCGACCCTGCATCTGCTTCCTTGCTACGCACATCGGCCTGCTTTGCAATCTCGACAGCCTGGTTTGCGTTCATGTTGCTGGTGTTGGCGATACCCAGTGCCGAATTCGCGTTTGCGACTGCGTTGTCCGACGCCGCTTTCGCCTGGTCGGCAATCATGCCGGCTTGCTGCGACGCGTTGACGGCACGTCCGGAATCAGCCATGGCGATCTCGGCCGTAGCGGTGGCACCCTCGGCAATTTTCACCGCGTTGCCAGAGGCATCTTTGGCAGCATCGGCAGCCTGAACGGCTGCATCAGCGGTTTCAACAGCGGTATTCGCAGAAGCTTTAGCGGCATCCGCGGTTTCAATGGCGGTATCCGAAGCCACTTTGGCGGCATCCGCGGTTTCAACAGCGGTATCCGAAGCCGCTTTGGCGGCATCAGCAGTTTCAACAGCGGTATCCGAAGCAGCTTTGGCGGCGTCAGCGATTTCAACAGCAGCATCCGACGTCGCTTTGGCGGCATCAGCGGTTTCAACGGCGGCGGCAGCGGTCTCAACGGCGGCGGCAGCGGTTTCAACTGCGGTATCCGAGGCAGCTTTGGCAGCATCAGCGGTTTCAACAGCGGTATCCGAAGCCGCTTTGGCAGCATCAGCAGTTTCGACAGCGGCATCAGCAGTTTCTATAGCGGTAGCAGCGGACGCGTTGGCCGCATCGGCCGTCTCTACAGCGGCATCCGCAGTCGCTTTGGCGGCTCCGGCCGTTTCAACAGCCGCGTCCGCGTTCTCGACCGCAGTGTCGGCCGACGCTTTTGCAGCATCAGCGACTTCTGCTGCGCTCTGCGCGGTTGCGCTCGCCGCGTCAGCGGTCGTGTTTGCGCTGGCTGCGGAAGCGACTGCAGATTCGGCAGTGGCAACCGCCTGTGCCGACTCGGCTTTTGCTGCTTCAGCGACTGCTTTCGAATCTTGCGCCACGGCCACGGCATTGGTGGCCAAGGATTTCGCATCATTCGATGTCGTTGCGTTCGCATCAACCGCTGCCACCAGCTCGGCGCGTGCGGTTTCCACCTTGACCAACATGTCTTGAATGCGCGCGTTCATCGACTCTTCAACGCTCGCCTTCATCGCTTCGAGATCATGATTCGTCGCGCAGCCAGTCATTAAAATCGGTAAAGTCAGTGCACATAGGTGTTTTTTTGTACTGTAAGACATCAAAGCCCCCGAAAGTTATTCAGTCTTCTCAAAAAAAGCATGAGTTAAGAAGCATAGCGCACGGCAACTGCCGTCGCGCATTATTGAAGAAAATGATTAGATTTTCAATCTTTGAAATGTTATTTACTTACCAACGCACTATTGGCTGACACATTTTGCCAGAGGTGTGAATCAAAGAACTCGCGATCGCCAGACCGTGGCGCCATCCGGCAGCGCCCGCGACCGGCAGCAGGAGGAACCGGCTCAGTAAAGCAGGGTAGTCCCCGAGGTCAGCATTCCAGCACGCTGCATCGCCACCATAACAGATACCCCAGCCACTCCGCCGAGATCGATTGACCCAGCTTGACCGCGCACGATCGGCGGCGCTGCCGGCAGTCGACGCAGTTGCAGGCAGGCGCTGATACAGCGGAGGGAAATGGACACAACGGAATTGATACAGCCAGGCGATGGCGCGTACCGGCCAAGGCCTGGTGGTTTATTTTGTCAGCTTGCTGGAAAACTCACGCCCGCACCCAGCAATGTCACGCCATATGACGGCGCATTTCATCAGGCAGACCGGACGACCTGCGGCCGGACGTTCATCAGCCCAACCATAATTCGCTATCGACAGCGCGACAACCAGCAAGAAAAGCGCGGGCGCAGTTGGAAAGTTTCCGATGCACCCGCCGGCCCGCCAGTTCATCGCAGCACGTCATGCGGCGGCAATACCTACGCATTCAGACCATAGTCGCTCGACGACTTCCGAAGCCCCGGGAATATCGTGTATTGCCCCGATTCCGGTACCCGCATACATCGCCATATCTTCAACTTTTCCCTTTGTCACCACGAAAGCAGGAAACAGGTTGTAGCGCTCGAATTTCATGTCGCCGATGCTGCCCACAATCTCACCCTCCCCGGGACGCATGCCGGCACCTTGTGCGCCGGCAGCCTCCCAGGTCTCCAGCGTTGGGTTGCGCAGTACGCGATGCAACGCGCCCGGCCATCCGCCGTCGAAGCAGACGGTCAGCGCAGTATCTGCTGAACGCGCACTGACCATGCGCTTCTTGTACTCAGGGTGGCTCGGGTATTCGCGCGTTGCGGCAAAGCGCGTACCAAAAACACCGCCGGATGCTCCCATCAGCAAAACCTCGCGCAGGTCCTTGCCGGTGGAAAGTCCTCCGGAAATCAATACCGGCGTCGTGCCTGCCATGTCCAGGATAGCGGGGACATGGTCGCGCCAGCTGCCTTGCGCCTGAATATGCCCCCCCGCCTCCTGCCCCTGGACATTGATGTAGTCCGCACCGACCTCCAGTGCCTGCTGTGCGCCACCGACGGTGCTGACCTGCATTCCGAATTTAGCTCCGGCAGCACGAATCATGCTGACCTGCTGTTTGCCTGGCGTGCCGAATGAAAACTGAATAACCGGAGCGCCCGCATCCAGCGCAGCAGGCAAGGTATGGGCCCCGAAACTCAATACGTAGCCGATCGCAAACGGCGACCTGGTCAGCGCACGGGTGGCCTTCACATAATCGCGCACTTCCTGCTCAGGGGACCATGACATACCAATGCCACCCAGTCCGCCCGCATTCGACACCGCTGCCGCCAGTTCAGGCGTGGATCCGCCAATCACCGCTTGCACAATGGGATATTTCATTCCCATTTTTTTGACGAATGCTTCAGGCCGTCCCGCCAACTTGTAGCCGGATATCGAAGCATCGGCCATCGCCTCTTTCCCCAGCATCACCGATGCCGACGCCAACAAACTGCCCAACGAAAAATTTCGTCTCGATCTGTCCATGCTGTCTCCATTGTTTTGATAGGTATCGCCAATCCGCCGGCCATCTCGCCCTGCAACGGATTACGCTAATCTAGCGACAGCGGCGGGTGTACGCACGGACTGAATGGAACCAGCCGGTTGGACCGGAGTGCACCAGCTGGGGTTAACCCCAGGGATAACAGCAGAAGGGGCTCAGCTCTTGACGCGCTCGAGACTCTGTCGCCGGAAGTCGGAAGGAGTCATGCCGGCCGATGCCTTGAAGCGCCGGTTGAAGTAGGAAAGGTCACGAAAGCCGAGTTTGAAAGCCAGGTCTGTGATCGCAATACGGGCAGATGACGGATCCGACAGCAGCGCGCGAGCCTGGTCGATACGACATGTGCAAATGAAACCGGACACGGACTGGCCGGTCGAGGCAAATAATTTGTGGACATAGCGTACCGATATACCGAAGGCTTGCGCGAGACGCTCGGCGCCTAAATCGTCCTCGTCAAGATGACGCTGCAGGTAGTTGATCAGCGCCGTCAGCCTTGCGCTGCTGCGCACGGCAGGTTCTGTATCACCCTCAAAAGCTTCCGAAAAACACGCCAGTAATCCGGCCACATGGTTGCCGACCAGTTCAAGCGATAACAGCGGCCGCTCAGGTGACGCCAGCGCCAGCGATGCATAACTGAGCAATGCCTGCGCCAGTTCGCGGCGCACTGGCGAGCGGGACAGCGCCACACCTCCCCTGTCCAGCAATACCGGGGGCAGCATAGCCGCAGGAACTGCAAACGAGAAAAGCTCGAAATCTGCGTGATGGATGATTTCAAATTCCCGAGTCGTATCGACGACCGCCAGATCAAAGGGCGCGGTCAACACCTCGCGGCCGCATTGCCGGGTCATGCCCCGCCCATTTACCTGCAAATTGACGAAACAAATGTCGGCATTGCTCGCGGCAATATGCTGCGCCAGTCGCTTGACCCGGTGCCCGGACGCACGCACACGCGAGATCTGGATCTGACCGGCACTGACCTTGTTGATTTCTCCGCGAAAGCGGGGCTCGTGGCGTACCGCACTTGGTTCGAGGCGAACAAAGGCCTGGGCGAGATCATCCGCCCATTTTTCGAACGCCCCAGCCTCAAAAGCTCCCGCCGTCAGCCACTGCATCGTGTAGATGTCCCGAAGAACCGCCCGGTCAAAATGTAATGCGCCGCTATCGGCAGGTCAAATTCTTGCGCTTTTGCATACAAACTAGTCATCCGGATAACAGCGGAATCGGTGCACCCGCTGTGCCAGTCGAGGTCGGGCCTCACTGGCAAGGCCTCGCGTACAATAGGCGACGACTCTCGAGCGGGCGGTTTTCAACGCCTCGCTCCCAGCCGGCTCGTCGTCGTCGCCGGCACCTGCCGCAACAGGCAGCGTGAAGTTGACGAGGCGCTCAATCGTTGCCGGATAATCCCGCTGGAACGCTGACCTGACTCTGCCCACATGGCTCATGACCGCCTGCACGCTGCTGGGTGGCTGACCCATGACGAGGGACACGGATGTCGGACATCCGCGGGATGGAGAAGCACCGGGTAAAGTCAAAGCGCCGGAAGGGAAGGATCCGTCCGGTACCATCCAATGCCCCTCGCCCTGCCCCGTTGACATACAGGTCGTGCGATGTAGTTAATTCTGTACTTAATTCGGACATCGATTCTCTTTCACCATGAGCGTCGCGCAGCGGCGCAGTCGCTCGCCTGACACCCCAACGCAGCCCGCAGCATTTGGGTAGACAATCATCAATAAATTTCATTCCTGCCCAGCATTCAATGAAGATCATGCTCCTGGACCCCGGACTCGCTACGATCAAGGGTCATCATTTCGACATCGATTTACGTCTCTACAGGGCCTTGCAGCAAAGAGGGCATGACGTGGTCATGCACACTTACCTGCGCCCCGAGCAGGATTTGCAAGATGCCGCAAACGCTGCCGGGATTCCACTGCACAAGACCTTTCGCGTGACACCGTATGCTCAATTGCCGACAAACCGGCCTGAGCATGAGTCCTACCGGATGCTGGAGGATGCGACTGCTGAAGACCTGAAGAATGTCGACAGAGATGGCCTGTGGCTCTGGCCGACGCTGGCCCCGTATCAGTTGGCTGCCGGGCTGAAAGCGGGTGCTGGCCTGCGGCAGATCGGTGGCATCTGGTGGACGCCGCAGGTGCCTGTCGCAGCGGGCGCGACAAGTTGGGCCAGGTCCACGAAGCAACTGGCAGAAGTTCCCGGTCATTTCCTGGTCGGTGCCTATGATGAACTGCTGTGCCAAAGATGCATCACGTTTTCGTCCGGCCTGCCGATCCTCCGCCTGCCCTGCCCGCATGATGGCGCGCCCAACGCACGGCAGTCCCAGGAACTGAAAACTATCGGTTTTTTCGGACATCAACGGCGTAGCCGTGGCCTGGACATTCTCAAGGAATTGGTCGAAGCCCTGCTGGGCAAGGGGTATGACGTCGTGATCCAGGATAGCGGCGCGAAAATCAAGGCCAGCAGCCGTGATGGCCGCTTGCGCATTCTGAACTTCGTCGATGATTTTGCCGCCGAGATTGCCAAATGCGATGCGATTGTCTGGCCCTCACGATGGGAGTCGTATACCGACTATCTGTCTGGCGTAGTCGGCGAATCGATCGCTACAGGCGTTCCCGTCATCGCTCCGTCCGGATGCATTCCGGCAGAATTGCTGGCCCGGTATGAGGCCGGCACCTTTTTCCATGAATTCTCTACCGAGGCAATTCTTTCCGCCGTGGATGCCGCGGCAGAATCTTTTCCACGCCTTCGGGACGCCGCGCGTCGCGCTGCAAAGGAATGGCACGCACATAACGGAACAACCCGACTGGTGCAATGGATTGAATCACACGACGGCTTATCCCGCGGCGCTGGCCGCGCTCTGCCGCAAGATTGCGATGGCCACTGACGGAGGCGACATCGACGTATGGGGCGACGGGTTTAACGCATGATGTGGCTGCAAGAAAAATCCAGCAGCTTTTCGGTCAACGCGCCAGACTCCAATTGCACCCATTCGGGATTATTCACTTGCCCGGTGCTGACCGGTTCGCCACCGGCGTCATGCTCCACATGCTGATTCACCCACATTGTGCGCGTCTGCCGGAACCGGCAATTGAATTCAACCAGCGAGCGCACCGAGCGTATGTTCCCGTCTTTCGGACTGGCCAGATTGACTACCTGCCACGCGTACACGATATAGCCCTTGCGGGTCATGCCTTCCTTCTCTATCGCATACCTGTTGCCCTCGGCATCCGTGACCGGCGGCGAATAGGTAGCGCCATAAGCAGGCATGGCGCCGCAGGCGCAGGCAAGCAGGACAACAGCGAATCTTGACAGGATGACGGGCATAGGGGATCGACGGTTGGTTGAACTGTTCACAGAGTGTAATTCCCGCCGATGCCGGTGTCATGAATTTTCACCAGGCTGACGAGTCAGCGCAATCCCAGCGTGAATTGCAGCATCAGCGCATTCGTGCCCAGCAGGTTGGCCTGGACCTGATAACGTCCGCCAAACTCCCAGCCCAGCGCCGGCACGATAGCCGGCGAAAATCCTTCGTAGTTGAAGGGCACCTTGTCCTCATATTTCCCGCGGTAGCCGTACAGCATCCCGGCGGTCAGCTTCAAGAACAGCCCGGTACGCTGAAAGATATCCCGGTAGACCTTGCCCCAGGGGTAGATATAGGTCGATGGCTGTCCAAAGGAATTGCTGAAGAATGCGACGCCGGCAAGCTGTGCATTGTCACGCTCCCGCTCAATGCCGACCAGCCAGACATACTCATGGCTGGCACTCGGATGAAAATGCTGCGTAAACGGCGAATACAGCAGGCCATATCGGTCACCCGCGCTGGCGCGCAAGTCGAAGCCGTCGGTCCAGTCGAATGCGGACGCAGACGCGGGTAGTACCAGCAGCGCGAGCGCAACGATCGGGGCCAGGCGACGAAAACGGCGGGTTAGATAGCAAATAATCATGATTCGGCTCGCAAAGGGTGGCGCAGAGGGGACAGGCAAATATCGCCTGCGGGCAGCCGTTCGTCCCGTTCCATTAAAATCCGGGGTTTCGCGGGCGCTACGGCACGCCTTGAGAACGCAGACTCAATTATAAATTCTTGCATAATCCCCAGTTTGATGACTTTACCGGCAACCGCGCGCAGCCCGAAGCGCATTTTCTACGCACTGCTCGCGATCACCACGCTGCTCAAGCTGTGGCTTGCGGCCGCGATTCCATTCACCAGCGACGAAGCCTATTTCTATCAGTGGGGCGCGCATCCCGACTGGGGCGGCTATTACGACCATCCGCCGATGGCGGGCTGGTGGCTGTGGGCGCTGCAGCAACTGTCGTCACATCCGCTGGTGCTGCGGCTGCCGGCAGTACTGCTATGGATCGCAGTCACGTTCGGCATGATGGACCTGCTGCACCGGCTGCAGCCGGTGCAGGATGAACGCCGCTGGCTGCTTGGCAGCCTGTTCCTGGTGCTGCCCTTCAGCTGGGCGCTGAACCTGATCACCACTGACACGCCGCTGATCCTGTTCCTTTTCTTTTCGGGCTATGCCTTCCTGCGCGCCGAACAGGAAAATAATCTGCGCTGGTATGCGGTGGCCGGCGTGCTGCTGGGGCTGGCGCTGCTGTCGAAATATTTCGCCGGCCTGATGGCAATCACTTATGCGGTTTATCTGCTACCGCGCCGCGGCGGCCTGACCCGGCTGCTGCTGGTCGCGCTGTGCGCGCTGCCCTTCATGCTGCTCAATCTCGCCTGGAATTCGACCCACTGCTGGAACAACATTCTCTTCAACCTTCTGAACCGCAACGAGGGTTCGCATTTCTCGCTCGCCAACGCCGGCATCTATGTCGCGATGATGGTGTACCTGCTTACACCGTGGACCTTGGTGGCGCTGTGGGGCGCCAAGCGCTGGCGCGGGCACGCCAGCTTGCTCGCGCTGTTTGGCGTGCCTTTCGTGCTGTTCCTGCTGCTGTCCTTCTACAAGACGATCGGCCTGCACTGGGTGCTGGCCTTCCTGCCGTTCGCTTTCCTGTTCGCTGGCCTGCAGCTGGAGCAAACGCAACTCGCGCGCCAGCATCGCTGGAATCTGTGGCTCGGGCTGCCGCATCTGCTGGTCCTGCTGGCCATCGCGTATGCGCCGTCGGACCGCTTCAGTTCGATGCGGATCCATGGCGACCTGGTGATGCAGCGCGACGGCAAGACATGGGTGGCCGCACTGAAGGAGGACCTGCCGTCGGGTGCCGTGCTGATGACGACCTCGTACAGCCCGGCATCGGTACTGGCTTACCACGCCGGCCACTATGTGCCGGTGTTCGGGAAAGGCAGTTTCCACGCGCGTTTCGATGACGGCATCACCGATTTCAGGGCGCTGGAGGGCCGAGCCATCCGCATCACCAGCACCAGGCAGCTCGATCCGACGGCCTTTGCACCTTACTTCGAGCGGGTGGAGCTGAAGGAAAAGAAGATCGCCGGTGCCAGCGCCTGGGTGGTGGACGGACAAGGCTTCCGTTTCACGCCGTATTACGAACGCGTGCTGAAACCGGTCGCGAAAAAGTATTACCGCGTACCGGGCTTCCTGCCCCTGTATGGCTGCCAGTTCCTGGAGCGCTACGGCTTCATCTGAACGAGAATTTCTTGTGCCCGAGGTAGCTGGTGAACACCGGCACGGCAACACCGATCGCATGCGCGATCTCGGGTACGAAGCGGGTGACGCCGACTTGGGGCAGCAGATAGTAGAGGGCCATGCTGACGGCCCAGGTCTGCAATACGGCAACGCCGTTCACCAGCGCAAAGAAAAACGCGCTGCGCCGCATCGACTGCGTGGCTGCCCTGAACACGAACAGGCGCGCGAGGAAGAAACCGGTGACCATGCCGGTCAGGTAGGCGAG
>JACCDS010880037.1_pt1 | contig 11177 bp, 10 predicted proteins | sample 7446441 | NCBI WGS metagenome assembly JACCDS01 (sample SAMN15323445, study PRJNA562643) | freshwater metagenome | isolation source: river surface water | place: USA:Blue River Watershed | collected 2017-08-17 | reverse complement strand
GCTTGCGCTTGCTGGTGATCGCATAGGTGAGATTGAGTCGCGCGAATTCGTATTGATGCGGCAGCGCCTGCTTGAAAAAACCACCCTCAGCCAGCCGCGCAAGGATCCAGTCGTAGAACGGTCGATGGTCCTGGAATTCCAGCGTGCACAGCGAATGCGTGATGTGCTCGATCGCATCCGAGCTCGGATGCGCGTAGTCGTACATCGGGTAGATGCACCACTTGTCGCCGGTGCGATGGTGATGCGCGTGACGGATACGGTAGATGGCCGGGTCGCGCATGTTCATGTTCGGCGATGCCATGTCGATCTTCGCGCGCAGGATATGTTCGCCATCCTTGAACTCGCCGGCCTTCATGCGGCGCAGCAGATCCAGCGACTCGTCGGCGGGGCGGTCGCGGAACGGCGAGTTCTTGCCCGGTTCGGCAAAGCTGCCGCGGTTGGCCGCCATGTCCTCGGCCGACTGGCTGTCGACATACGCATGGCCGGCGCCAACGAGCCATTCCGCCATCGCGTACAGCTGGTCGAAATAATCGCTGGCGAAATACTTGTGCTCATCGCCGCCGTGCTGCCATGAAAAGCCGAGCCATGCGACGCTGTCGATGATGGTGTCGACGTATTCCTGCTCTTCCTTGGTCGGATTGGTATCGTCAAAGCGCAGGTGGCAGCGGCCGCCATAATCGCGTGCGAGACCGAAGTTCAGGCAGATCGATTTTGCGTGGCCGATGTGCAGGTAGCCGTTCGGCTCCGGCGGGAAGCGCGTGATGACGCCCGGCAGCGCCTTGCCATGGGCATCGCTGCGGCCGCCGTATTTGCCTTGCCCGGTATCGGCGTCGATGATGCCGCGCAAAAAGTTGGACGGCGCGGTCGCCGCGCCGTTGCTGCTGTCGTTGCCCATGGAACAGGAAGATAATGAGTAGAGGTGTGGCCATCATTTTACCGTAGGCGGGTGGCGGGCCATGGCCGGCAGGCACCAATTGACTGTCGGCCCGCCATGACAGGATGGAATCATGTGGAGATATCCGAGGATCGTCGCGCATCGCGGCGGTGGCACGCTGGCGCCGGAAAATACGCTGGCCGCCTTGCGCTGTGCGCTGGCGCATGGATTTCGAGCCGTCGAATTCGACGTGATGGCGCTGCGCGATGGCGCGCTGGTGCTGATGCACGACAGCGAACTCGGCCGCACGGTGCGTGGTGCCGGCAGCGTGGCCGACTGCAGCGCTGCCGGGCTGGCGGCGGCCGATGCCGGTGCCTGGTTCGCGCCGCAGTTCGCCGGCGCGACGGTACCCTCGTTTGCTCAGGCGGCGGCATTCTGCCTGCGACATGGCCTGTGGATGAATGCCGAGATCAAGCCGGCACCCGGCCTCGAGGCCGCTACCGGTGCGCGCGTGGCAGGCGCCTGCGCCGGGCTGCCTGCGGGTAGCGTGCTGCTGTCATCGTTCTCCGAAGACGCGTTGCGGGCGGCGCGGTGCGCCGCACCGGCGGTGCCGCGTGCGCTATTGGTGGGGGCGGTGCCTGCAGACTGGCGCGACCGGCTGGCAGCGCTCGACGCGGTCGCGCTGCATGCGCAGTACAAACCGCTGACGGCGTTGCAGGCGGCTGCGGTCAAGGCCGCTGGCTTCGGGTTGCTGTGCTACACGGTCAATGAACCCGATACAGCGCGGCATGTGCTGGCGCTGGGCGTCGATGCGATCTGCACTGACCGGATCGACCGGATTCCGCCGGATTTCGCCGGGAAGGATTAATCAAATTGCAATGACAGCGCAGGCAATTGGCCAAGTTTCAGCAGGTATAATGTTCGGTTTTCTGGCGGCCACCCCGTCGAACCGAATACTGTCGAACTGCGAGCCATGAAAGCCTCCGAGATCCGCGAAAAATTCCTCAGCTTCTTTGCCTCCAAGGGCCACACCGTCGTGCGCTCGTCGAGCCTGGTGCCGGGCAATGACCCGACGCTGCTATTCACCAACTCCGGCATGGTGCAGTTCAAGGACGTCTTCCTTGGTACCGAGAAGCGCGACTACGTGCGCGCCGCATCTGTGCAGCGCTGCCTGCGCGCCGGCGGCAAGCACAACGACCTCGAGAATGTCGGCTATACCGCGCGCCACCATACCTTCTTCGAGATGCTTGGCAACTGGTCCTTCGGCGACTACTTCAAGAAAGACTCGCTGGTCTGGGCCTATGAGCTGCTGACCGAGGTGTACGGCTTGCCGAGCGAAAAGCTGTGGGCGACCGTATATCACACTGATGACGAGGCCTACGACATCTGGACCCGGGTGATCGGCTTGCCGCCGGAGCGCGTGGTGCGCATCGGCGACAACAAGGGCGCGCCCTATGCATCGGACAACTTCTGGCAGATGGCCGAGACCGGCCCCTGCGGCCCGTGCTCCGAGATCTTCTTCGATCACGGCCCGGACGTCTGGGGTGGCCCGCCCGGCAGCGCCGACCAGGATGGCGACCGCTATATCGAGATCTGGAACAACGTGTTCATGCAGTTCGACCGGCAACTCGACCCGGCCACCGGCGACTACACGCTGACCCCGCTGCCCGCCCCCTGCGTCGATACCGGCATGGGCCTCGAGCGTCTCGCGGCGGTGATGCAGCATGTGCACAGCAACTACGAGATCGACCTGTTTGACCGTCTGGTGCAGGCTGCCGCGCGCGAAACCGGCGCGACTGACCTGGGCAATGCATCGCTGCGCGTGATCGCCGACCATATCCGCGCCTGTGCCTTCCTCGTCACCGACGGTGTGGTGCCCGGCAGCGACGGCCGCGCCTATGTGCTGCGCCGTATCATCCGGCGCGCACTGCGGCACGGCAACAAGCTGGGCCAGAAGAAACCGTTCTTCCACAAGCTGGTGCCCGACCTGGTGAAGGAAATGGGCGACGCCTATCCCGAGCTGGCCGAGGCCGCTGCGCGCGTGACGATGGTGCTGAAGCAGGAAGAGGAGCGTTTCGGCGAGACGCTGGACAACGGCATGAAGATCCTCGAGGCCGCGCTGGCGAAGGATCCGGGCCGCCTCGACGGCAAGACCGCCTTCACGCTGTATGACACCTACGGCTTCCCGCTCGACCTGACCGCCGACATCTGCCGCGAGCGCGATGTGTCGCTCGATGAGGCCGGCTTCCATGCGGCGATGGAGAAGCAGAAATCGACCGCGCGCGCGGCCGGCAAATTCGAGATGGCCGCCGGCATCGAGTACTCGGGCCCGAAGACAGTGTTCACCGGCTATGAACAGCTCGCCGGCACCGCCACGGTGCTCGCGCTCTATGTGAATGGCGCTGCAGTCCCGAGCATCGGCGCTGGCCAGGAGGCCACCGTGGTGCTGGACACCACGCCCTTCTATGCGGAATCGGGCGGCCAGGCCGGCGACACCGGCGTGATCGAGAGCGAGGCGGCTGATGCCAGCTTCGCGGTGGCGGATACGCAGAAAGTGCAGCCGGAGGTATTCGGCCATCACGGCACGCTGGCCGCCGGCACGCTGACCGTTGGCGATGCGGTCGTTGCCAAGGTCGACGGCTCGATGCGTGCGGCGACCATGCGCAACCACTCGGCCACCCACCTGATGCACAAGGCGCTGCGCACCGTGCTCGGCGGCCATGTGATGCAGAAGGGCTCGCTGGTTGACCAGGACAAGACCCGCTTCGATTTCAGCCACAACGCGCCGCTGTCGGCTGACGAAATCCGCCGCATCGAGGCACTGGTCAACCACGAGATCATGCTGAATTCCGCGACCGATGCGCAGCAGATGGCCTATGACGATGCGATCAGGGCGGGCGCGATGGCGCTGTTCGGCGAAAAATACGGCGATACCGTGCGCGTGCTTGGCATCGGCTCGTCGACCGAGCTGTGCGGCGGCACCCATGTGACCCGCACCGGCGACATCGGTCTGTTCAAGATCGTCGCCGAGGGCGGCGTCGCCGCAGGCATTCGTCGCGTCGAGGCGGTGACTGGCGAGAAGGCGCTGGCACTGGTGCAGTCGATGGCCGCGCGCATCAATGATGCTGCCGCCGCGCTGAAGGCGCCGCCGGAAGAACTGAACGCCCGCATCGCGCAGGTCCAGGAGCAGGTCAGGGCGCTCGAGAAGGAACTGGCGTCGCTGAAGGCGAAGGTGGCATCGAGCCAGGGCGACGAACTGCTGGCGCAGGCGCTCGACATCGCCGGCATCAAGGTGCTGGCGGCCACGCTCGAGGGTGCCGACATGGCCACGCTGCGCAGCGTGATGGACAAGATGAAAGACAAGCTCAAGACCGCTGCGATCGTGCTGGCATCGGTGAACGACGGCAAGGTCAGCCTGATCGCCGGCGTGACGGCCGACGCGACCGCCAAAGTGAAGGCGGGCGAACTGGTCAACCATGTCGCGCAGCAGGTCGGCGGCAAGGGCGGCGGCCGGCCCGACATGGCGCAGGCCGGTGGTACCGACCCGGGCGGACTGCCGGCGGCGCTGGCCTCGGTCAGCGGCTGGGTCAGCCAGCGCGTCGGCGGCTAACCAGGGACAGGGTGAGCGAATGGATTTCCAGAAAGACCTGGATGCGCGCGGCCTGAATTGCCCGCTACCGATTCTGCGTGCGAAAAAGGCGCTGGCCGACATGGCCAGCGGCGACGTGCTGCGCGTGGTGGCGACCGATCCGGGCTCGGTACGCGATTTCAATGCCTTTGCGCGCCAGACCGGCAATGCCTTGCTCGCGCATGAAGAGAACGCGGAAGCGGCGCTGAAGGAATTCACTTTTTACCTGCGCCGCAAATAGCCGGGCCAGTGAGCCGGCAGGCATAAACAGAACGACCGTGCGGAAATTTTGCGGGCCAGCCGGACTGCCCCTATAATCGTCGTTTACGTAAACGTCAATTATCACGTAATCAGCTCGTAATTAGCCCGAATTAGCCCTATTGCATCCCTCTGAAGGACTCCCATGAAGGTACTGGTACCCGTCAAGCGCGTGGTTGACTACAACGTCAAGGTGCGCGTGAAATCCGATGGCAGCGGTGTCGACATCGCGAACGTGAAGATGTCGATGAACCCGTTCGATGAAATCGCGGTGGAAGAGGCGATGCGCCTGAAGGAAGCCGGCAAGGCGACCGAGGTGGTTGCGGTCTCCTGCGGCGTCACGCAGTGCCAGGAGACCCTGCGCACCGCGATGGCGATCGGCGCCGACCGCGCGATCCTGGCGGAGACGCCGGCCGAGCTCGACCTGCAACCGCTGGCGGTTGCCAAGCTGCTCAAGGCGATTGCCGACAAGGAGCAGCCGCAGCTGATCATCCTCGGCAAGCAGGCCATTGATGACGATTGCAACCAGACCGGCCAGATGCTCGCCGCGTTGCTCGGCTGGCCGCAGGCGACCTTCGCGTCGAAGGTCGTGATCGAGGACGGCAAGGCAGTCGTCACCCGCGAGGTCGATGGCGGCCTCGAGACCGTCGCCATCACGCTGCCGGCGATCGTCACGACCGACCTGCGCCTGAACGAGCCGCGCTATGTGACCCTGCCCAACATCATGAAGGCGAAGAAGAAGCCGCTCGATACCGTCAAGCCCGAGGAGCTCGGCGTCGATGTCGCGCCGCGCCTGAAGACGCTGAAAGTTGCCGAGCCGCCCAAGCGCTCGGCCGGCATGATGGTGCCGGACGTCGCGACGCTGGTCGCGAAACTGAAGAACGAAGCCAAAGTGATCTGACAGGAATCGCCATGACCGCACTCGTCATCGCCGAACACGACAATGCGTCGCTGAAGGCAAGTACTCTCAATACCGTTACCGCGGCCGCCCAGTGCGGCGGTGATGTTCATATTCTCGTTGCCGGCCACGGTTGCGACGCTGCTGCTGCTGCTGCCGCGCAGATCGCCGGCGTGGCGAAAGTGATCGTTGCCGACAGCGCGCAGTTCGCCGACGGCCTCGCTGAAAACGTCGCCGCCCAGGCGCTCGCGCTGGCCAGCCAGTACACGCATGTGCTGGCGCCGGCGACCGCGTATGGCAAGAATATCCTGCCGCGCGTGGCTGCCTGCCTCGACGTTGGCCAGATCTCCGAGATCACCCGCGTCGATGCGCCGGATACTTTCGAGCGCCCGATCTATGCCGGCAACGCGATCGCGACGGTACAGTCGTCCGATCCGATCAAAGTGATCACCGTGCGCGCCACCGGCTTCGACGCCGCTGCGACCGGCGGTGCGGCCGCGATCGAGAAGATCGATGCGGTGGCCGATTCCGGCAAGTCGGCATTCGTCTCGCGCGAACTGGCCAAGTCTGATCGTCCGGAACTGACGGCCGCGAAGATCATCGTCTCCGGCGGTCGCGGCATGGGCTCGTCGGATAACTTCAAGATCCTCGAGCCGCTGGCTGACAAGCTTGGCGCGGCCATGGGCGCATCGCGCGCCGCGGTCGACGCCGGCTATGTGCCGAACGACTGGCAGGTTGGCCAGACCGGCAAGATCGTCGCACCGCAGCTGTACATCGCCGTTGGTATCTCCGGCGCGATCCAGCACCTGGCCGGCATGAAGGATTCGAAGACTATCGTGGCGATCAACAAGGACCCGGAAGCGCCGATCTTCAGCGTGGCCGACTACGGACTCGTTGGCGACCTGTTCGAGGCCGTCCCGGCGCTGGTCAAGGAACTCGGCTGACCCAATCGACGACCCCGATGAGGCAGCCCGCGGCCGTTCTGTCATCCCGATGACAGACGGCCGTTTTTGTTTGCGACACAATCCACTGAACAAAAATACTGGAGATTGACATGAGCTACACCGCCCCGCTGAAGGACATGGCGTTCGTGATGAATGAACTAGCCGGCCTCGAGGCCATCAGCCAGTTGCCTGGCTGCGAGGATGCGACGCCCGAGACCGCCGAGGCCGTGCTCGAGGAAAACGCAAAATTCTGCGGCGAAGTGATTGCACCGCTGAACTGGACCGGCGACCAGCAGCCGAGCCACTGGCATGACGGCCAGGTCACGACCACGCCGGGTTTCAGGGAGGCATTCCAGGCCTTCGGCGAGGCGGGCTGGCAGGGGCTGCAGCATGCGCAGGAATTTGGTGGCCAGGGGCTGCCGAAGCTGTTGGCCACGCCCTGCATCGAGATGCTGAATTCGGCCAACCTGTCCTTCGCGCTGTGCCCGCTGTTGACCGACGGCGCCATCGAGGCGCTGCTGACCGCCGGCAGCGATGCGCAGAAGGCGCTCTATATTCCGAAGATGGTGTCGGGCGAGTGGACCGGCACGATGAACCTGACCGAACCGCAGGCCGGCTCCGATCTCGCGCTGGTGCGCTCGCGCGCGGTGCCGCAGGATGACGGCAGCTTCCGGGTCTTCGGCACCAAGATCTACATCACTTACGGCGAACACGACATGGCCGACAACATCGTGCATCTGGTGCTGGCGCGCACCCCGGACGCGCCGGAAGGCGTGAAGGGCATCTCGCTGTTCATCGTGCCGAAGTTCATGGTCAATGCCGATGGTTCGCTCGGCGCACGTAATGATGTGCACTGCGTGTCGATCGAGCACAAGCTCGGCATCAAGGCCAGCCCGACCGCGGTGCTGCAGTTCGGCGACCACGGTGGCGCGGTCGGCTATCTGGTCGGCGAGGAGAACCGTGGTCTCGAGTACATGTTCATCATGATGAATGCGGCGCGCTTCGCGGTCGGCATGCAGGGTATCGCGGTCGCCGAGCGCGCGTACCAGAAGGCAGTGCAGTACGCGAAGGATCGCGTGCAGTCGCGCGACCTCGCCGGCTCCGCCGGTCCGGTGGCGATCATTCATCATCCGGACGTCAGGCGCATGCTGATGAGCATGCGTGCGCAAACCGAGGCCGCGCGTGCGCTGTCGTATGTGACCGCGGCTGCGTTCGACGCCGGCCACCATCATGCCGACGACGCTACGCGCAAAGTGAATCAGGCGTTCTATGAATACATGGTGCCGATCGTCAAGGGCTGGTCGACCGAGTTGTCGCTGGACGTGACCTCGACCGGCGTACAGGTGCACGGCGGCATGGGCTTCATCGAGGAGACCGGCGCTGCGCAGTACTACCGCGATGCGCGCATCCTGACGATCTACGAGGGTACCACCGCGATCCAGGCGAACGACCTGGTGGGCCGCAAGACGGTGCGTGACGGCGGCGCGGTCGCCAGCCAGATCATCGCGCAGGCACGTGCCACTGCCGATGCACTGAGCCTGTCCGACTCGGCCGACCTGGCTGCCATCGGTCGCCGGCTGTCAGTGGCGCTGGATGCGCTGCAGCAGGTGGTGGAGTTCGTCGCCTCGACGATGAAGGCGGATATCAAGGCGGTGTTTGCCGGCAGCGTGCCTTACCTGAAGATGGCCGGCGTGGTGTTCGGCGGCTGGCAGATGGCGCGCGCGGCGCAGATCGCACAGCAGAAGCTGGCCTCGGGCGAAGGCGACGCATCGTTCTATCAGGCGAAAATCGGTACGGCGCGCTTCTTTGCCGATTACTTCCTGTCGACCGCAACCGCGTCGCGCGATGCGATCGTCGAAGGCAGCGCAGGCGTGCTGGCGCTGACGGAAGCGCAGTTCTGACGCGGCGCGGCGGCCGACCCCGGGGCCGGCCGTAAACTCAGCCGTACGCGCCGCCGGTCAGCATCAGGTCGAACGCGCGCGCGATGACGGTCAGCAGCAGCGTGGCGCCGTAGAACAAGTTCGCCACCATCAGCGCTGCGATCGGCCAGCGCGAGTCGGACTGCCGGCCGGAGCCGGTATTCCAGGTGGCGTCCCAGCGCTCGTCCGCCATCAGCCCGATCACGAAGGTTTCGATACTGGCGATCAGCGCCGACAGCACCAGCGGTGCCGCAGTGACCAGCAGCGGTTGCCCCGGCAGCATGGCCAGCAGCAGGGCGCTGGCCGGCAGGCTGGCCAGATGCAGCCAGCCCCAGCGGTCGCCCGGGCCCTTCAGGTAAAAGCGGTGCAGGCCGGCGGCGCCGAGTAAAAAGGCCAACAGGGCGGCAAGGGTTTTGTTCTTGTGGCGCGTGGTGCTCATCATCAGGCCCGTGGATTCATGCGGGTTTGCGGTGGAATCCGTACCCGAATGGCAAGTTTTGCAAAGCCGCCAGTGTGCCGCAGCTGGTGCCAGCCTGCAAATCCAGACGCGCGACTTGTTACGGGGTACTGAAAAACGTTATAATCCCGTTCTTTTTCCGTGTCCGAACCTATTTTTTCGAGAAGATTATGGTCGTAATTCGTCTTTCCCGTGGCGGCTCCAAGAAGCGCCCGTTTTACAATATCGTTGCCACCGATTCGCGTAACCGTCGTGACGGCCGTTTCATCGAGCGCATCGGTTTTTACAACCCGATCGCCTCCGGCGCAGCCGAAGGCTTCAGCATCAAGCAGGATCGCCTGACCCACTGGCAAGGCGTTGGCGCACAGCTGTCGCCGACCGTCGAGCGTCTGGTGAAGGCTGCTGCGAAGAAGGCTGCCTAATTTGGCTGCTGGCAGTACTTCGGGAATCCCGGTTCCTGATGATCTGGTGCTGGTTGCTCACGTTACCGGCGCCTTCGGCATTGCCGGATGGGTCAGGCTGAGGCCCTATTCGTCCGATGCTGGCGCGCTGCTTCATGCAAAGACCTGGTGGCTGGATCAGCCGGCGCTGCATGATGTGGATGTGATGCAGGTGCGTACGCAAGGTGAAGATATCGTCGCACGCCTGATGGGCATCGAAAGCCGGAACGCCGCCGAAGACCTGCGTGGCGCGACGGTGCTGATCCGGCGGTCACATTTTCCGCCGCTCGATGACAACGAGTTCTACTGGATCGACCTGATCGGCCACGATGTCGTCAATCTCTCCGGCGAAGCGCTCGGCAAGGTGGCCGGACTGATGGATAACGGTGCGCACCCGATCTTGCGGGTCGAGGTTCCGGCGCAGGACACGGAAAAGGCGCAGGAATTGCTGATACCGTTTGTCGAGCGCTTCGTGCCCAGGGTCGACTCGCAGGCCAAGGTCATCACCGTCGACTGGCAAATAGACTACTGACGGCCTGCCGGCGGACTGCCTGCCCGTCAGGTCGACAGAGCAGGAGGGAAGATGCAGTTTGACGTAATCACGCTCTTCCCTGAGATGTTCGGTGCACTGACCGCTTCCGGCATCACGCGGCGAGCGTTCGAGCAAAAACGGTGTGCACTGACGTTGTGGAATCCGCGTGATTTCACTAGCGATAACCACCGAACCGTGGACGACCGGCCGTATGGCGGCGGTCCTGGCATGGTGATGATGGCGGCGCCGCTGGAAGCCGCGATCGGCGCCGCAAGCGCGCGCCAGCAACAGGCAGGAGGACCGCGCCCACGCACGATTTACCTGTCGCCGCAGGGTGCGCCGCTGGAACACCGCAAGGTGGTGCAGCTGGCTGCGGAACCCGGGCTGGTACTGCTGTGCGGCCGCTACGAGGCGGTTGACCAGCGACTGCTGGACCGTTGCGTCGATGAAGAAATCAGCCTTGGCGATTTCGTGCTGTCGGGTGGCGAACTGCCGGCGATGGCGCTGATGGACGCGGTGATCCGGCTGCTGCCGGGCGTGCTGAACGACGATGCATCGGCAATTCAGGACAGTTTCGTTAACGGACTGCTGGATTGTCCGCATTACACGCGGCCCGAGGTGTACGAAGGCGCTGCGGTACCGGACGTGCTGCTCGGCGGCCACCATGCGGAGATCGCGAAGTGGCGGCGCGCGAAGTCGATCGAGGCGACGCTGACGAAGCGGCCGGAGCTGATTGCGAGGGCGCGCGAACAAGGATTATTGAGCAAGGCCGACGAGGCCGTGCTGAAGAAATTGCAGCAGGTGTAGTTGTTGCAGTGTCCGGGTGCAAGCCCGGTTTTGTTAAACCCCATCCTCTACCGGGCAACAGGAGCGTGGTCCCGCAGCGGGCCGCTCGGGCGCCGGCATGATGGTTTTGGAGATAGAAAATGGATCTGATCCAGCAACTCGAGCAGGAAGAGATTGCCCGCCTTGGCAAGAACATCCCTGAATTCGCACCAGGCGACACCGTCATCGTGAGCGTCAACGTGGTTGAAGGCAACCGCAAGCGCGTGCAGGCCTACGAAGGCGTCGTGATTTCGCGTCGTAACCGTGGCCTGAACTCGAACTTCATCGTCCGCAAGATTTCGTCGGGCGAAGGCGTCGAGCGTACGTTCCAGCTGTACTCGCCGCTGATCGCGTCGATCGAAGTCAAGCGTCGTGGTGACGTTCGCCGCGCCAAGCTGTACT
>JACCDS012437927.1_pt1 | contig 11183 bp, 9 predicted proteins | sample 7446441 | NCBI WGS metagenome assembly JACCDS01 (sample SAMN15323445, study PRJNA562643) | freshwater metagenome | isolation source: river surface water | place: USA:Blue River Watershed | collected 2017-08-17 | reverse complement strand
GCTTTGGCACCGTCATACCCACATCGTTGGAAGCCGTGATTTGCAGTAAATGAGCATGAAAAATTTCTTTGGAGTAATAGCACTTTCATATCGGCGACTTCGTGGCATATTCACGGCGGCGCTAACACTGGTGCGGCAGGCACGCGAAAAATCCGGTCTGACGCAGGCAGTGTTTGCAGAAAGGATAGCGACGCCAGTCGCAACCCTGCGCGATTGGGAACAAGGCCGCTTCGCGCCACCCGGTGGGGTGTTGTGCCTGTTGCGCTTGATTATCAAGCACCCTGAACTGTCACACGAACTCGCGTCTGCATGAAGAAAAAGGCACGGCGGCCTTGGGCGGCTTGGTTTTCCGGTTACACCAACACCTTGCAACCGCATTCGAGTTCAAGCGTTACCGGCGAAACCTGGCGCGTGGTGCGATCCTTGCGCACATGCAATACCAGCAAGGTCAGCGGATCAAACACAATCACATCCTTGACCCCCTGCGACAAATAAAATGGTGGCCCAATTTCCAAATCCTTGGCTTCAAAGCCCTTGCTGACGACTTCGATCACGGCTTCGGGAATCATGGTCAGGGCAGAATCCTGCTCTTCTTCTGCCGGTTCCCGGCAAAAAATGGAAATGTCGGGCCGTTTCAAGCCGTTGGGGAACTGGATATACACATCCTGGGCATGCACGCATTCGCAGGCGCTGGCATTGCTGGTTTTGTCAATGCCAGCCACAATCCGCTCGATGTGTTTTTGATGGCGATACACAGGTTGCGCTTCCCATAGCGGCAACCCGTTGACAATTTCCAGGCGAATCCCAAGTTCACTTGCTTGAAGCAGGATAGGCGAAATGCTCATGGTGTTGGGGTGCTTTCTGTTTGGCTGGCCGGATTAAGCGCTGGATGAATCGGTAGATTAAGCGGATAGGCAGATTTTACCTTGGTTGGCCGGCTTGTTGCAGTTTTTCTGACAACGCGAGCACCACCAAAAGCGGTTGGTATTGCCGCCGGTTCTGCCGCCGCAGGGCATGCGGGATCAGTGCCTACCTACAACCAACGCCTGTTGCAGCGCAGGCAAGTATTAGCTGGTGGTGGTTTTTGCCCCTTGTCCCTCATCATTGCCTGATGTACAATTAAGCCAATCCACCAACCAAAAATTCCAAAATGAAAGATTTCTTAAATGCAGCAATCTTCGTCAAAAACAAAAAATTTCCAAGATGTTAAAAATCATTATATTTTATTACGAAAAATTGCATATGAACAAACAGAACAAGAGTTTTCAGGAAATGCTATTTCTTTAAGAGAAATTTCGTTTTCTGATGTAGTCAAGGCAGACCAATGGACAAATTCTTGGTCAGAACAGCAAAAACGGCCTATTTGGTCTTGGCGTAACATGTATCACCTCTATCAAGGACGCAATGAATTAAAACGTTTTGATTTGGCTGTATGTAGCAATGGTGAATTAGCGGCACTTTGTTATGGCCGCCCCTCCAAAAATAAGATACTTCTGAAAATACATTGTGTTGCAAGAAAACCTTTCAATAATCCATTGACTGGAAAAATTTTAGATATCGTTTTGTTTGCCGCCATTTCATATGCTACCCTACTGGGAAGTCAAGAGATATGGCTAATTGAACCAATGAATTTAGGGCTAGTCAAAATTTATGAAAAATATGGCTATACAGCTCAACGAAACAAATCTGGTGTAATTACCCATTTGGCCATGAGGTTGACATGAAACATAATTCAGATTATATAACTGAAGAGGAAGCAAGGAATCTCCTTAAAAACCTTAAAGGTGATTTGGCCAAACGTGGCATTCTCTTTGATGGATCTGCTTCAAGTCCAGAAATTGAACGCGATGGAGAGGTATTTCTTTTCGCCCCACAAACGGAGCTCTCTTATCGCCGTTTAATAAAAGAAATAAAGGAAACCACAGATAATGAATAATGATCCATACGAAAAATACCCGAATGAAGTTTCTGATTTATCAGAAGCAATTGCCAGATTAGAGCAAAATAAAGCAAGAATTAAAGCAAAAGCTGAGGATTTTTCTCGACAAATACGCAACCAACAACTTTCAGAAGAAAATATAAGTAGAAGCAAATAAATTATATCAAAATAAGGCTTAGGGGCAGTCCTTGTCTTTTGCCGCAAAAGGCAAGGACTGACCCCGCCGCCCTTGCGAACTGTCACACGAACTCGCGTCTGCATGAAGGAAAAGGCACGGTATGGCATGGTTGGCCAACCCTGCCCCATGCCAGCAAATAGCCGCCACTGCTGAAGCCGGGGATGATGGCATTGGCTTTGAGCATGTTGCTTCACCTGCGCACCTGCCCGGTGCGATGCACTAAAACACCGAGCTATACCCACCCAGTTCCACCTGTACCGATTTTAGGCGCGTGTAGTGTTCCAGCGTGGTGAGGCCATTCTCACGCCCTACCCCCGATTGTTTATAGCCGCCCACCGGCATTTCGGCCGGTGATTCGCCCCAGGTATTGATCCAGCAAATGCCTGCCTCAAGCTGGTGAATAACCCGATGCGCGCGCGCCAAATTATCCGTCACCACCCCCGCCGCCAAGCCATACACGCTGGCATTGGCGCGCCTGATCACTTCTTCCTCGCTATCAAAACCCAAAATCGCCATCGCCGGGCCAAAGATTTCTTCCTGCACCATGCGCATGCCATCATGGCAATCGGTAAATACGGTCGGTTGCACATACGCACCCTTGCCAAACGCGCCGCTTTGCTCGCGCGCGCCACCGATCAACAGTTTGGCCCCTTCGGCCTGACCGATGGCAATGTAGCGCAACACCTTGTCCATATGGGCAAAACTGACCAGCGGGCCAAAATTGGTATTCGCATCGAGCGGGTCAGCCAAGCGTATCCGGCGCACCCGCGTCAGCACTTCTTGTTCAAATTCAGCCTTGATCCGATTTTCCACAAACACCCGCGTGCCATTGGTGCAAACCTGACCGGAACTGTAGAAATTGGCCATCACCGCAATATCGGCCGCGCGCGCCAAATCGCCATCGGCAAACACAATCAAGGGGGATTTGCCGCCCAATTCCATCGTCACTTCTTTTAAGGTGGATGAGGAGGCATTCGCCATCACTTGCTTGCCGGTCACGGTGCCGCCGGTAAACGAGATTTTTTCAATGCCGGGGTGGGTAGTCAACCACAGCCCCACACTTTGGCCGGGGCCGTTCAAGACGTTGAACACGCCCGGCGGCAAACCGGCTTCGGTGTAAATTTCTGCCAGTTTCAAGGTGGTCAGTGGGGTTAATTCGGATGGTTTAAACAGCATCGCATTGCCCGCCGCCAGCGCCGGTGCAGATTTCCACAGTGCGATTTGAATCGGATAATTCCATGCGCCAATGCCCGCCACCACACCCAGCGGTTCGCGCCGGGTGTAGGCGAATGAACTGGCGCGCAACGGGATTTGCGCGCCTTCCAGTGCCGGAATCAACCCGGCATAATATTCGAGCACATCAGCCCCGGTCACAATATCGACATAACGGGTTTCTGACAGCGCCTTGCCGGTATTCTGGCTTTCCAGTTGCGCCAGTTCATCGTTGCGGCTGCGCAAAATAGCCACCGCATTGCGCAAGATGCGTGAGCGCGCCATGCTGCTCATGGCCGCCCATTCGCGCTGCCCGGCGCTGGCGCTGGCCACCGCTTTATCCACATCGGCGTGGCTGGCGCATTGTACTTCGGCCAAGACCCGGCCATTGGCCGGATTAATCACGGGCAGCGTGGTGTTATCACTGCTGGCGACGGTTTGCCCGTGAATGTACAGCGGGAGTGAGCTCATCGATGGTTCCTTGGTCGGTTGGTCGGCGCTTATTTCAGAATTGATGCCAAAATTGATGCCAGAATTTATTTCGGCTCGTTTTCACGATAAAACGGCACGCCATCATCGCGCTTGCCTTCCAGCACATCAATGCTGTCGTTCAATTCGTCAGCCGCTTTGCGCAAGATTGGCGTCATTTGATTGATGTCGCTCACCCAGCCCGGCGTGTTCAAAAACTGATCAAGCTGATTGCGCACCCGTGCCGCCCGGTGCCGCGCAAATTCGTAGGCGGCGGTTTCGGTTTCATTTTTGAAGATCGAATAGCGCGTATCGTCCGGGTAGTCCGGGTGTGGGCACTGGTACGAGTTGACCATGGTAATCCGTGCTTCCTTGGCCTTGGCCACCGGGGTCACATGATGCACAAAATGCGAACCCTGCATCAAAATCGCCCAGCCCAGCCCCGGATAGGCGACTTGCAATAATTCATCGGCTGGCACCTGGTTATTGGTTTCCTTGATCCGGTCAAACGCTGCCTGAAACGGCACTTTTTTCACCACTTCCAACTCGCCGCCGGTGGCCCCGGTTAAATCGGACAGCAATACCACCAGCACAAACGGCACCGAATCGATATGCCATTGATCAACCGCACGGGTATCACCAAGCACGCCAATATTGCAATGGCCCCAACTGGTTTCATAGGTATGCGGCACCAAATCGACCCCGGCAAACTTGCCCAACAAGCCATTGGCCACCGGGCAAGAATTGAGATCACGAATAAATTTTGAGCGATAACCGAGGCCGCGCAGGCTGACCGGCACGCGCATGCCGTCGCCAAAGCTGGCGCTAAACTTTTTATTGTCATCAATAATTTTGCGCACTACTGTCACGCCCGCTGCCGACAAATACTGGAACGGCGCGGTGTAGGCCAGATTGGAACGCTCGCTGGCGCTGGCCGGTTGCGGGGCATGGCTGGTACCATGCGGCAGCAGCGAGCCATTTTTGCCGATCAACATCATCGAATCGGGCTGGCCCAGTGCCAAGTGTACGCGCCAGTCGTATTGCGGTTCGTCGGGGTCGGTAATACCCATCGAAGGCGGTGTGCCTTTGGTTGTTGGAAAAGCTTGCATCACATTTTCTCCTTCAAAATTAATATTGCCGGGGTTGAATTTTGCTGACCAATCAGCTTGGCCAATCGTCGTGGCCAATCGTCGTGGCCAAGCATTGTGTCGATTAATCGTAGTCAATCATTGCGTTCATCAATTAGCCCAGGTTTCAGGATTTGGGCAATTGCGCCAGCATATGGCTGCCCCAAATAATCAAGCCGCAGGCCAAGAGTGCCAAATACGGCAACAGCCCGGCCCGCCGTTGCGCAGGCAAGCCATGCGCCAGCTCCATATCTTGCCGCATATGCTCGGGAAACACACCCTTGTCTTGGATATAGTGCCGGTACACAAACACCGGAATGATCAGGGTGGCGGCAATCAAACCATTGCGCAAGGTGCCCTCGCCCCATACATCGGCCCCGGCCCCGACAAACACCATATTCACAAAACCGAGCACCCCGCCCAGCGCCAGCAGCCAGGTCGGGCAGCGGAATGGACGCGGCCAGTCTGGCCGGTCCATGCGGTGAATCCAGCCCGCTTGTAAATTGAGAAAATTAAACAGCAAATAGCAGACATTGGACACCGTCAGCACCATAAAATAATCGGACATCATCAATAACAGCACATTAAAGCCCAAATCGGTCCACATCGCTGCGGTGGGTGAACCATGCGCATTGACTTTGGACAGGTAACGCGGCAGCCAGCCATCGAGCGAGGCTTGATACAGCGTGCGCGATGAACCCATCATCGAGGTCATCACAATCAACAACAACGACAACAGCAACATCACCACCACCAGATTGGTGATCAGTGGCCCGGCTTTCACCATTTTTGCCATTGCCAGCGCCACCCCGGTGCCATCATAAATGGTTTTATCCAGTAAACCGTTCAAGCCGAGCGAGCCTTGAAACGCCAGCGGTACGATGGTAAACATCACGATGCACAACAGCCCGGCACTGAGAATGGCTTTAAAGGTGTCGCTGCCGGGGTTCTTGAATTCGCGCGTGTAGCACACTGCGGTTTCAAAGCCAAAGGTAGACCAGTTGGCGGCAAAAATGGCCCCCATCAACAAGGTAATGCCAACCGCGTTCCATTCGCCAAACGCCACCTTGCCCGCCGCATCATGCGCCATTGGCAACAGCGGAAAAAAATGGTCACGCGGCATGTCGCCGGTAATAATCGGCACCAGCCCCACTACCACCAGCGGAAACAGGCACGCCAGACCCAGAATTTTTTGCATGCGCGCCGCACGCAACGCACCATGATGCTGCAGAAAAAAGGTCAGTAACAGCAAGGCCAGCGCGATGATGGCCACTGCATTGATGCGCAGCGTTAAACCCTTGCGCACAAAACCCAAATCGAGCAAGGTCAGCGACCAGGTTTGGATCGCGGCATCAGCCGGAAACAGGCTCAGCATCATATACCCGGCCGCCAAACCGGTGCCCAGTGCCAGCACCGGTGACCAAGCCAGCCAATTGCACCAGACCGAAATCGGGGCAATGAATTTGCCGTAGTTTAACCAGGCAGCAGCGCCATAGACTGAGGCCCCGCCGGATTTATGTGGATATAAACCGGCAATTTCGGCATAAATAAAAGCCTGCAAAAAGCCGATCAAGATCGAAATCATCCAGACCACCCAGGCTGGCTGGCCGATGGTGGCGGCAATCCCGCCGATGGTCAGCAAGACCCCGGCGGGCACGCCGCTGGACGCCCAAAAGGCATCGCGCCAGCCCAGGGTGCGCTGTAGCGTGTGCTGCGTGTTGCCGGTTACTGGATTCATGCCTTGATTCCTGTCAGGAAATGGAGAAAGTGGGCTTATTTTTGCACTGGGCCGCGCGTGGAAAATAGATGTGGCGCACCGTTGGCCGGGCCGCCGCTTATCTGACCGCTTGCAGGGCTATCCACCAGCGCGGTCAGCACAGCACGGTCGGGCCGTTGGCTGACACTAAAGCTGCTCCCCTGATCGCGGCTTTCCAAAACCACGCCATTTAAGCCGACCGCGACAATGTTTTTATTGGCCCGTTGCAGCATGCCGGTGATGGCGCTTTTGGTGCCGCTGCTAATCGCCTGCCATGTGTAGCCGCCGTCTTTACTGCGGTAAATGGTGCCGCTCAAACCGCCCACCAGCAAGCTGCCATCATCAACCGCAGTGCCGCTCCAAAATGAACCGGCATACCCGGTTGCGCGATATTCCCACGTCACGCCCTTGTCTTGCGAGCGCAGCACCCGCCCTTGCTCGGAGGTGATAAACAAGCGGCCTTGGGCGTCGCCAAACAAGGCAAACAAATTGCGATCAGCTTTTTTGCCACCCGGTGGCGCTGGCAAGGCTTGCGTGACCCAGTTGGCACCGCCATCGGTGGTATGCAACATCAGCGACCATAAACCAACCGCCCAGCCCTGTTTGGCATCGGCAAAATACACGGAAAACAGCGGTTGATCGCGCTCCATGGCACTACGTTGCAATTGCCAGCTCTCGCCACCGTCAGTGGTTTTAAGAATCGCGCCCCAGTGGCCAACAGCCCAGCCGGTTTGGGCATCGGCAAAAAACACCGAAGTCAGGGTTGCCGCAATCGGCACGCTTTTGGCTTGGCGATAACGTGTACCTTCATCATCCGACAGAAGCACCGCGCCAAAATCACCGACCGCCACAATCCGTTTGCCAGCGCGGCTGGCGGCCAGAATTTTGACGTTCTTGACATCGAGCGCGCTGGCCGCGCTCAGTTTCAATTGCGCTTTAACAGTGATGTTTGCAGTCGTGCTTGCCGCAGTGCTTGCCCCAGCGCTTGTGGCCGAAGCGGCGGAACTGGCACCGGCATAAGTGCTGGCGCACGCCAACAACAGCAACCCGGTCGCCAGTTTTGTCATGTTCAGTCTTGATCGTTTCATCGAAATTCTCCTAATGATCCATCAGACTGGAAGCGCGCACCGGTGTTTTGCGCGGAAACAGTTTTTCCAGCCAAACCGCAATCGCGGGCAAGGCCGTCATCGCCATCACCAAATTGACGATAAACATAAACGCCAGCAAGCTGCCCATATCGGCCTGAAATTTCAGCGCCGAAAAACTCCAGGTTGCCACCCCCACCGCTAGGGTAATGGCGGTAAAAATGGTGGCCATGCCAACTTCGGTCAGCGCATGGGTAATCGCCTCGGCCACCGGTTCCCCTTCGGCCAAATGGCGTTGCAGCCGGTTATAGATGTAAAACGCATAATCGACGCCAATACCCACCGCCAACACCATCACCGGCAAGGTAGCCACGGTCAAGCCGATCTGGTTGGCTTTCATAAACCAGTAACCAATGAAGGTGCCAATCGTCAGCGGCAAACAGCAAGCCAGCACCGCGCGAAAATCGCGGTATACCGCAAACACCAGCAGCACAATCGCCAAATACACATACAACATCATCGGCAATTCACTCTGTTCGACTTCATCATTAATCGCGGCCAGCACGCCCGCATTGCCCGCCGCCAGCAAGACGGTGATTCCGTCTTCCCGGTGCGCCGCACGATAGCTTTTCACCGCCGCCAGCACGCCATTAATGGTGCTGGCCTTGTGGTCAGCCAAATACAGATGCAGCGCCGTCATGCTGCAATCCTTGTTCAGGTAGCCGCGCACCCGGCCAATTTCCGTGGCCAGGCCAGCATAGTTGGCCGGGTCAATCGGCACCACGCCCATTTTCGGGTAGCCTTCGTTATAGCCTTCGTTATAAGTGCGCAAATTGCTGGCAAAGGAACTGGTGGAGACCACGCCGGGCAGGTTTTTCAGGGTGTTTTCCAGCTTGTCGCCATACACCGCCACCGCCGGGCTTTCGCACGATTCGGGCGCGGCTTCAATCACAATCGAGAGCCAATCCAGCCCCAGATCAAACGCGCCGGAAATGGCGACTGCATCACGATTAAAGCGCGCTTCCGGGCGCAATTCCGGCGCGCCCGGTTGCAAGGTGCCAACCACCCGGTCATGGCTTTGCCAAACCGACAGGCCAAACACCAGCGCCGTTACCAGCAACACCCCGAGTGCGGGCTTGGGCTGGGCCACCTTGGCCAGCAAGGCCATCCAGCGCGTGCGCTGCTGGTGCTTCTGCATGGCTTTTTCGGCGTAGGCCTGGGTAAAATTCAGGCACGATGCAGCCAGCGGCAACATCAGCAAATTGGTGATGATTTTATACGCCACGCCCAGTGCTGCGGTCAGGGCCAGTTCGCGAATCATCGGAATCGGAATCAACAACAGGGTAATGAAGGAAACCAGGGCCGTGACCAGTGCCAGCGTGCCGGGAATCAACAAACCGGTAAAGCTGTTGCGTGCCGCATCAAACGCGGATTTGCCGGTGGCCAATTCACGGGTAATAAAATTGATTTGCTGCACCCCGTGCGACACCCCAATCGCAAACACCAAAAACGGCACCAAAATCCCGAGTGGATCAAGCCCAAAGCCCAACAAGCGCAGCGTGCCAAACTGCCACACCAGAGAAGTGAGCGAACAAACGATAGGCAGCAGGGTAAACCGCAGCGAATGGCAATACCAGTACACCGCCAGTCCGGTCAGGAAAATCGCAATCAGGCAAAAGTTCAGCACCGCTTTCGCGCCATCGGCAATATCACCAATTTGCTTGGCAAAGCCAATGATTTGGATTTCAAACTCGGCATCTTCATACTTGCCGCGCAGTTTGCTCTCCAACAGGTGGTTATAGCTGATGTAATCGATTTTAGTGCCGGCATTGTCCACTTCGCCAATTTCGGCAGTGATCATGGCCGCGCTTTGGTCGCGCGACACCAGTGAACCGATGAAATTGCCTTCTGCGGTCGAACGCTCGATTTGCGCCAACAGGGTGGCGTCCAGCATTTCCGGCGTGACGGTGCCGGGAATGATCGGTTGCGAGCGGAACCCCTCTTCCGTAATTTCATTGACAAAGCTGTTTGGCGTCCACAGCGATTGCACCCCGAGCCGGTCCACATTCGGCAAATACGCCACCTCTTGCGTCACCTGAAACAGCCGCGTCAAGCCTGCACGGGTCCAGATTTTGCCCTTGCGCGCCTTGACCACCACCGTCAGCCGATTGGCACCAAACAAATCGGCGCGGTATTTGTGGAAGGTATTGACGTATTCATGCCCGATTGGAATTTGCTTTTCAAATCCGGCATCAATCCGTAGTTGCAGTGCAAAATACCCCATCACCGCAGTTAGCGCCAGCAACGCGCCCAGTACCAGCGCGCGGTGCGAGAAGAGCCATGTTTCGAGATGGCGAATCGCTTGGTTTAACACATTTGGCCTTAAAAGTTACGCGTTAAAAAAGCACCCAGCGAATTGCGGTCGGAATACGGTTGGCTGATCGCATCACCGCCGAAATACGCGACGTAGTTTATGCCTGCCTGCCATACCTGGGGATTTTTATTAAACAGCAAATAGGCATACACCGACTTGGCCCCTTGTTGATAATTGGCCGAAAAAGTCGGGGTATTGCCTTTTACGGCGTGATAAAAGGTTAGGCCCGGCGTCACCTGCCAACCGGGGATCACGTTGCCGTCATAGGTGGCGTTAAAGTCGAGCGTCAAGCCGACCGAATTGGTGGTGCCGCGCCCGGTTGCAATCGGGTACGGTCCGTTGTTATTGAGCCAGGTGCCATAACCGGCGGCCACCAGTTGATAGGCATCTTGGCCGTTGACGCGCCGCGCATAGCGTCGGTCGTGGCTCACGCCGGGGTAACGGATCCAGGCCAGCTCGGCGGTAAACACCGCCAGATCGGCACCAATCGACTTTAACCACGGCTGGCTGGTTTTGGTCATATTCAATTGCGTGTTAATCGCGAACTGATATTTTTTATTGTCACGCCAGGCCTGGCAATCGGAGGCAACCGGCAAAAAGCTGACGTTCAGGTCAGGCGCACCACCGGCAGCGAAACAACCGGTCAGGGCCACCGCATCACGCGGGCGGTACGACAATTCGCTGCCAATCGCCCAGTCACCGAGCGTGAAATTGGTACTCACGCCAAACAACTCGCGCTCCGGCAAATACGAATATTGCGACACGCCGCTGGCCAAATAGGTCAGCACTGGCGCTTTGTCGGTATAGCGTTCGTAATAAAAGCCAAAGTTCATGTCGATTGCATCGGGCTTGTAGCCAAGGCGGATGCCATATTGCCCTTTGTGTTCCGGTAGTACCGTGGTGTAGGGGAAACCGACGCTGTTAAACGGCGCACCGGCAAATTCGCCATTCAATAAGAGGACCGGGGCGGGACATCCACACAAGACCGGGGCGGGACATCCAAGACGACAAGGGGGACAGCCACAACAACATCCACAACATCCG
>JACCDS011301179.1_pt1 | contig 11184 bp, 7 predicted proteins | sample 7446441 | NCBI WGS metagenome assembly JACCDS01 (sample SAMN15323445, study PRJNA562643) | freshwater metagenome | isolation source: river surface water | place: USA:Blue River Watershed | collected 2017-08-17 | reverse complement strand
TAGACAAAGTCACTGGAAAGGAACTCTCCACCAATGACTTCACCACTGCTGAAAAGACTAAACTTGCTGCCATTACCGGCACCAATACCGGAGATCAGGATTTGAGTGGATACGCCACCACTGCTGCCTTAGCAGCCAAAGCCAATACTTCGGATGTGACTACCAGTCTTGCGCTAAAAGCAAATACGGCAGATGTCACTACTGCACTTGCAGGCAAGGCAAATACAGCAGATGTAACCACTTCATTAGCAAGCAAAGCGAATGCTTCAGATGTAACAACCAGTCTAGCATTAAAAGCAAATACTTCGGATGTGACTAGCAGTCTTGCGCTAAAAGCAAATACAGCAGATGTGACTACTGCATTAGCCACAAAAGCAAACACTACAGATGTGACTGCCAGTCTAGCACTGAAAGCAAACGCTACGGATGTGACCAACAGTCTTGCGCTAAAAGAAAATGCAGCTAATAAATCTACTGCTACCAATTTGGGGGGTAATGCGACCAGTGATGATTTTTTTCCAACCCAAAAAGCTGTAAAAACCTATGTCGATGGACAAGTCAGTACAGGGGGCATTCAAGATGGTGCAATTCAAACTCGCCATTTAGCAAATGGGGCAGTTACTGGAATAAAATTAGCCAGTGACATTACTGGATATAAAAAATTTGTGGATGGAGCTGGGGGTGTAGCCCTTTCCAATACGGTTTCGACAGATCTAGATGTAAATACCGGATCAGTAGTTGTAGGAGGCACATCCAATTGGCAATCATTTACTGCTGGCTTATCCGGAAAACTTACAGCAGTTGAATTTCAAACAGTCAATCCAAGTTCAAGTGGTCCCGCACCAGTAGCTTATGTTGAGATATACGCAGAGCAGGGATTGGGAGGAACTTTATTAGGTACTAGTGCCAATATATCCATTTCTGGAATGGGACGAAATTGGTATTCGTTTGATTTAAGTTCAGCAACTGTCAATTTAATTGCTGGTAGTGTATACACAGCTAGACTGGTCGTGAATTCAACGAACCAAAATTATGTGTATGGGGATAATGCGCTATATAACGGAGGGATTTCAAACATTTCCTCTACTTGGGATTTAAATATTAGAACCAAACTCAAGCAATTTACGAATGACTCATTTTTAACCACCAGCGCAGCTAATGCCCTGTATGGTAGCATTAGTGACAAGGCGAATTCATCAGATGTAACAACAGCCCTTGCAGGAAAAGTAGATAAAGTTACCGGAAAGGAACTCTCCTCCAACGACTACACTACCGCTGAAAAAGCCAAACTAGCTGCCATTACTGGAACGAACACAGGAGATCAAGATTTGAGTGGCTATGCGACCACAACAGCACTGGCTACCAAAGCAAATACTTCAGACCTGACTAGCAGTCTCGCGGGGAAAGTAGACAAAGTTACCGGCAAAGAGCTCTCTACCAACGACTACACTACCGCTGAGAAAAATAAGCTCGCTGCCATCACCGGAACCAATACTGGAGATCAGACCACAATATCTGGAAATGCAGGAACTGCTACAAAATTAGCGGCACCAAAAAATATTAATGGGGTAGCATTTGATGGAAGTAGCGATGTGACAGTGACTGCAGCCGCATCCACCTTAACTGGTGCAACTTTAAATTCTACAGTGACAAATTCAAGTTTGACAAGCGTAGGTATTTTGACAAACTTAACGGTTACCAATCCAATTAGCGGAAGCATAACTGGGAATGCAGCTACTGCAACAAGGGCAAATACAGTAACCACAAATGCAAACCTGACAGGTCCAGTAACTTCAATTGGAAATGCAACTACAATTTCATCTGGTGCAGTGAGCACAGCAACAATCGCAGATGGAGCGGTAACTAATGCAAAAGTTACAGATGTAGCGGCATCCAAAGTTACTGGTACTTTATCTGTAGCCAATGGAGGTACTGGCCAAACTACTTACAGCAATGGTCAATTGCTAATTGGGAATTCTTCAAATTCCTTGACAACGGCTACGCTTACCGCTGGAGCAGGTATTTCGGTTACCAATGGAAATGGTGCCATTACTATTGCCAATACAGCTGGCCTTCCCCCTACTGGTAACGTGCGTGGTGATATGCTTTTTTGGGATGGCTCCGCTTGGGTGAAAGTTCCAATTGGGGCAAATAGTACCTATCTAACCTCGGTTGATGGAGTCCCTACTTGGGTCCCATTTATTGGTGCAACGGATGTTTTCAACCCAGTAACTGGAAAAGTTTGGATGGACCGAAACCTGGGTGCTACACAAGTAGCCATAAGTAGTACTGATCAAAATTCGTATGGAGAACTATATCAATGGGGAAGAAGAAAAGATGGGCATCAACTAAGGAATTCGAGCACAACATCTTCCCTGTCCTCAACTGATACTCCAGGTAGTTCCTTTATTTTGTATGGAGGTGACTGGAGGAGTCCTTCAAATACTTTGCTGTGGCAAGGTGTAAACGGCACTAATAACCCTTGTCCTAGTGGATACCGAATTCCAACCAATTCAGAATGGTTTCAAGAGCGGAATACCTGGGATAGCTATAATGCTGTTGGTGCATTTTCCTCCATTTTGAAACTTCCGTTAGCAGGAGCTAGGTTTGGTTGGGATGGAACCCTAATTCAGGTAGGTCAAACTGGTGCTTACTGGTCAAGTTCAATAAGTGGAAATGAGTCAATTTATTTTCAATTAAATAATGATGCTTTACTGGTGACCCATCAACGCGCCTTTGGCTTTTCAGTTAGATGCATAAAAAATTAAATCAGTTAGCAATTCACGAATTTTTACAAAAGATAATTCCATGAAAAAATTCTCTTCCACAAAATCCTCTTCCAGCTCCTGGAGCATCACTTCCTCCTCCCAGAGGTTAGCGATGCTTTTTTAATAACTCAACCCTCTACAGCATCCCGCTTATCCAATTGCAGGTGCGCATGGAATTCGGAAAGGGACTCGCCCATCAGCATTTTGAAATTGAGGTAGAAGGTATTGCCGCTCACACACGAGGTTTTCTTGGACAAGGAATCGATGGTGTGCATCAACAAATAGCCCTTACGGATCAGGGTAATGGCATAATTGATTCGCAACACATTGACGTACTCACCAAAAGTAAAGTTGCCGTATTACTTGAATAGGTACTTCAGGTGGCTTTGTGGGCAGTCCAACTGAAATAACAAAGACTTGAGACTAGGAACCTCCAGGAGCTCCTCCCCCCAAACCTACTTTATAGAAGTCTTTTGCTTTTTCTGGATAAAGCTGTAAGTACAAGGTTCTTGTTTCTTCCTTTCTAGTAGCATCAGGAATCACCGTATAATAGAGGTCACAAAGCTCCAAAAACTCAGGTGAAGGCCGCATGGGATGTTTTATTTTTTTGGACAATCGCGCAAAATGGTCAGGAATACTCCTTAGTGGACTAAAATCAGGGGCATGTAGGCCATCAAAAGAAAAGCGATGGGACTTAAACAGTTCCCGCAGTCCATCGTAAGTCGCTATCATGGGAACACTGTTGTGGTCATCATTGGGATAGTAGCGGTCGATAAAAGTTAGCCCCGAGGTACTCAGTTTTCTTGCGCGGAGCGTGAATTCAAGGATGCTTTTCTGGTGTTCAGAAAAATCAGTCTGAATCAATTTTAAGCGAGTCGTATCTGGCTCATTATTGGTATTGGCCATCGCTACGAAAAGCGACTTCCCCTCATAGTTTCCAGAGGCTAGGCTATCCAAGACCCCATTTGCAAATTTGCGCTGATCGTACCAAGTACTAGGGTCAATGACAAGGTAGTCATCAAACAATTCGGGCTGCTGGGCCAAGACTTGCAAGGCAAATATGCCCCCCAAACTATGCCCAACAAGTGCTCTATATCCACTCACAGGATAGCGAGAGGTGAGATAAGGGAACAATTCTTTCTCCATAAATTGAGCAAACTTTGCTCCTCCACCCGTTTCATTGGCCATGTCCTCTGATAAAAATCCTCCAGCAGCTACTTTATAGGGAGTTAAATCTCGAGTACGGTTGGTATTCAAAACGCAGACCACAATCATCTTGGGTAACACCGTATTTCCTCCTTTATCCGAGAGCTGATCAACCATGCCTGACACAGAAAGAAAGTGGGTATTTCCATCCAACACATACAGGACGGGGTAACGCATGGTAGTATCTTTGTTTTCTCGAACCTCCTGAGGCAGGTAGATCAGCAAGTCACGCTGCTCATTCAATAAGTTTGAGTACACACTATCCTTTACGCCTACCTGGATTTGAGCCAAGCACTTCCAAGATAAAAGCAGCAAAAAGCTGAGTAAAGTGTATTTCATAGCGGAAAAGTTAATTCGGCAACCTAATTTTCGTCTTTTTCTTTAAAGAAAAAAATTCCGAATCAAATTCGAATTTGACTAACTCAACTTACCCCACAAAATACGATTCCAGCTCCTTCAACATCTCTCCCTTATCGCGCAAGTCACGGATTACATTTCCCTTTTCGAGGAGGACAATGCGATCCTAGTGGCTTACAATTTTGCAAAGGCTTCTCTTTTTTTTGAAACTTAATTTCTAACTTCATCCCATGCTCGATTGGATTGATTTTTCGAAAGCAAGTATTCTTTGTGGTCTCTTGACCATTTACCTGCTGCTTATCCGGAAAAATGCACTCCGCTCCTTCTCGGATTACCTGTTGACAGGGTTTATTTTGACGCAGTGTTGGACCATCCTACTCTTCAGCCTGGTGTATTCGGGAAGTATTACGGATTACCCGCACCTCTACAAGACGGCAGCACCCATTACCTTTCTCATTGCTCCCCTAGGGTACTTTTATGTACGCTCGGTACTATTCAATGAGGTGGCCTTTAAAAAAATAGACTTCCTGCACGCGCTCCCATTCCTGTTCTTTACGCTGAATTACCTGCCTTTTTTTGTGAGTTCCACCGAATCCAAACTAGCGATTCTCACAGCAATTGCCTCTGATAAAAATACGGTCATCAGCACGCAAATAGGCCTTTTTCCAGAGTCATTTTTTTACCTATTTCGACCCCTTCAGGTATTTATTTACCTCTTTTTTCAGTGGCTACTGATCCTACAGTTCAAGACCACTTTTAAGGTAAAACAAGTTGAACATCAAATTCGACAGGTTATTCGTTGGCTAAAGGTCTTTACCCTCGCAAATACCTTAATTCTGTTAGGTTTTGTCCTTATTTACGCCCTTTATCTCTCTAGGGAAATCCTTTTTGATGACCCCTTATTGAGTAATATTCCAAACGCAATACTTTCCATTTCTTTTTTTGTAATATCCACCTACCTCTTACTTTTTCCTCAAATTTTAAATGGACTGCCTTTTGTCAAGTACACCGAAAAAAAATCTGAATTACTCAGCGATGAATTGGTAAAAGTGCCCTATATCCATAAAAATTACACCAAAGAAATTGCCCAGTTGGATGCCTATTTCGCCAATTCCAAAGCCTACCTGCAGCCCAATCTCTCCATTAGCGAGGTGTCGGTAGCGACGCAAATCCCCAACCGAGAACTCTCCTTTCTGATCAACAGCTACTACAAGCAACGCTTCAGCGACTACCTCAACGACATGCGCCTAACCCACTTTTTGGCCCAGGTAGATGCAGCTGCGCTAGATCAATTCACCATTGAGGCGATTGCCCTGGCCTCTGGCTTTTCTTCAAAAAGTTCCTTTTACCGAGCCTTCAAAAAGAAGTACGGGAGCAACCCCAGCACCTACCTACAGCCCTTCCTTTCTTCCACAAACGAGATAATTAGCTAGAAATATCTCCCATATTCTGAATGTGGGAGAAGAGTAGCTCTCTTGTAGAGCGATTTCTAAGGCCCTCAAAATAGTTTTGGAGGTGATGTATGTATCCTGCACAACCGGGCACAGCTGTATTTCCTTCCTGGCTTTTTTTCTCCTCGTATCGGTTTCTCTGCAAGCCCAAAGTTTAGCTACCTCGACCGTCAATGTGGCAGGGGGGCAAGGCAAGACCAGTGCCTTCTCGCTAGACTACAGCATCGGGGAGCAGAGTGCCATCGTGCGGTACCAGTCGCCTGCTTCGGGGAGCATCGCTGCGGGACTATTCCAAGCATTGACTTCTGTCATCACCAGCATCCTTCCCACGCCCAACTCTGAAGGAGAAGCCTTGGTGCTATTTCCCAATCCTGCCTCTGAGTACAGCACCCTCAAGGGAGCACTAAGCAAACCCGGATACCTCAGCTTTGAGCTGGTCGATATGCAAGGACGCATTCTGCAGTCCGATCCCAAAGCTTTCTATGGCCTCCAAGTCGAAAAGGAATTTTCCCTGTCCGGGCTCGCCGCTGGCATGTACTTCATTCGCGTCAGCTACTCCGCAGAGGGAATGACCCAAACCCGCACCTTCAAATTAATCAAAGCGTACTGATGAGAAGAATCGTCTACTCCACCCTCCTATTCCTTTTACTTTCCCTTTCTGCAGTGGCACAAAATGGGGGCATCAACTTTCAAGGCATGGCCCGCAATGCTGCCGGGGAAGCCTTGGCCAACCAGAAAATCAGTCTCCGCCTATCTGTGCTACTTAATTCCGAATCCGGAACCGTGGAGTATTCCGAAACTAAAGAAGTCACGACCTCGGGACAGGGTATTTTCTCGATAGTGGTTGGAGACGGGAATATCCTGACCAAAACAGGCAATTTCTCGGACATCAACTGGAAAACCTCGCCCAAATTCCTCAAGGTGGAAATGGATCCGAGCGGAGGAACCAACTTTGCACTTTTGGGTACTTCCCGGCTGCAGGCAGTTCCTTTTGCCTACTATGCCAATGGAGTAGATGCAGAAAATATTCAAGGCACGCTCCCAGTAGCCAAAGGAGGTACCGGAGTGGGAAGCATCACAGCGCTCAAGACCAGCTTGGGCATCGATCAGGTCAACAATACGGCCGATGCCAACAAGCCCATCAGCACGGCTACGCAAACAGCCTTAAACACCAAAGTAGACAAGGTAACGGGCAAAGAACTCTCTTCCAACGACTACACTACTGCTGAGAAAACCAAGCTCGCAGCCATTACCGGTACCAATACCGGAGACCAGGACTTGAGTGGATTGGCCACCACCGCTGCGCTTGCAGGGAAAGTAGATAAGGTCAATGGAAAGGAACTCTCTTCCAACGATTTCACCACCGCTGAGAAAACCAAACTCGCGGCCATTACCGGTACCAATACCGGAGATCAGGACTTGAGTGGCCTTGCCACCACCGCTGCGCTTGCTACAAAAGCCAATACTTCGGATGTGACTTCCAGTCTTGCGCTAAAAGCAAACACAGCAGATGTAACTACTGCACTTGCAGGCAAAGCAAATGCTTCTGATGTCACTTCTGGACTGGCTGGAAAAGAAAATGCAGCTAATAAATCAAATGCTACCGATTTAGGTGGTGTATCGCCAAGCGATGTGTTATTTCCAACTCAAAAAGCGGTGAAAGCCTATGTTGCTGCCAACGCAGCAGCAGGAGGAATTGCTGATGGGGGAATAACTACCATTAAACTTGCAGATGGCGCAGTGACCGATGCAAAAATTGCAGCCGTAGCAGCAACAAAAATTACAGGAACTTTACCAGTGGCAAATGGTGGAACAGGAGCTTCTACAGCTGCTGCGGCAAGAACAAATTTAGCATTGGGAAATGTAGATAATACCAGTGACGCGAATAAACCCATTAGTACATTAACGCAAACCGCGTTAGATTTAAAGGCGCCGTTGGTATCACCCACATTTACAGGCACACCAGTGGCTCCAACTGCAACTGCTGGAACAAATACCTCTCAAATTGCAACGACTCAATTTGTAACTGGGGCAATTACCACCGCCAATGCAAGGTTGGTTCCCTATAGCGGGGCAACCCAAGCGGTTAACTTAGGGAACTTCGATCTCACTGTAAATGGGGTAACAGTAGGTATAGGAAAAGCACAAGAAGGTAAGGACAGTAATACTGCAATTGGAAGATCCGTACTTTCTAACAATACGACGGGCAGTTTTAATGCTGCTGTTGGTTATGAATCACTTTTAAATAACACTTCGGGTTCTGGTAATACCGCGAATGGTTTTTTTTCGCTAAGTACAAACACCACAGGTAGTGGTAATACCGCCAATGGTCAGCGTTCCCTTTTCCAAAACACTACGGGTGATGGAAATACTGCAACTGGTTTTTTTTCGCTTTTTACAAACACGACGGGCAATGGCAATACTGCCAATGGTTATGAATCCCTATACTCGAACGAAACAGGAATTGGCAATACTGCCAGTGGTCAGTTTTCGCTTAACGGAAATACAACGGGCGATTACAATACTGCAATCGGATTTAATGCAAATGTGGCTACTGGAGCATTGACCAATGCTACTGCAATTGGCAGCAATGCTAGCGTAACTACAAGTAATACCATTCAATTGGGAGATCCAGCCGTTACTGCAGTGAACACCAGTGGTACGGTCACTGCAGCTGGATTTTCTGGCTTGGCAACTAACTTAACTGGACTTCCTTTAACCACTGGTGTAACAGGGACCTTGCCTGTTGCCAATGGAGGAACAGGAGCTGCAACGCTAACTGGTTTAGTAAAAGGTAATGGTACAAACGCCATGACAACTGCAGTTGCTGGAACGGATTATTTAACACCTACTGGTAGTGCAGCTGGATTAACAAATTTTCCAACATTCAATCAAAATACAACTGGTAATGCGGCAACTGCAACAATTGCGGGCACTGTAACAACGAATGCTAATTTAACAGGTCCAGTTACTTCAGTAGGAAATGCTACATCCATTGCAGCTGGAGCAATCACCGATGAAAATATCACAGCTGTAGCAGCAACAAAAATCACAGGAACTTTACCTGTTGCCAATGGAGGAACGGGAGCTTCTACAGCTGCAGCGGCAAGAACAAATTTAGCATTGGGAAATGTAGATAATACCAGTGACGCGAATAAACCCATCAGTACTTTAACGCAAACCGCGTTAGATTTAAAGGCGCCGTTAGCCTCACCCACATTTACAGGCACACCAGTGGCTCCAACTGCAACAGCGGGAACAAATACCCCTCAAATTGCAACGACTCAATTTGTAACTGGGGCAATTACCACCGCCAATGCTGGGGTGGTTCCCTATAGCGGGGCAACCCAAGCAGTTAACTTAGGGGATTTTGATCTCACTGTAAATGGGGTAATAGTAGGAAGAGGAGCAGGAATTACGAGAAATAATACTGCGATTGGCGAATTTGCACTTCGCTCAAACACGGAGGGAGCTGAAAATACCGCTATTGGTAGTCGATCACTGTCTTCAAATACGACAGGTTTTTTTAATACCTCCATGGGTTTTTGGTCTCTTTCCAATAACACGACAGGATGGAATAATTCAGCCTTTGGACAATCATCTCTTTTTTCGAATACAACTGGCACGCATAACACTGCTGTTGGGGCTGGTGCGCTTCAGTTTAACACAACTGGCACTCACAATACTGCAATAGGATGGAATGCAGGTACTTCGGGGGTAGTAACTAATTCTACTGCAATTGGAAGCAATGCCTCTGTATCTACAAGTAATACCATTCAATTGGGTGATCCATGGGTTACTTCAGTGAACACCTTTGGTTCGATCACTGCAGCTAGATTTATTGGCTTGGCAACTAATTTAACTGGACTTCCTTTAACCACTGGTGTAACAGGGATCTTGCGTGTTGCCAATGGAGGAACGGGAGCTACAACACTAACTGGTTTAGTAAAAGGTAATGGTACAAACGCTATGACAGCTGCAGTCGCTGGAACGGATTATTTAACACCTACTGGTAGTGCAGCTGGATTAACTAATTTTCCAACATTCAATCAAAATACAACTGGTAATGCGGCAACTGCAACAATTGCGGGCACGGTAACAACGAATGCTAATTTAACAGGTCCAGTTACTTCAGTAGGAAATGCTACATCTATTGCAGCTGGAGCAATCACCGATGAAAATATCACAGCTGTAGCAGCAACAAAAATCACAGGAACTTTACCTGTTGCCAATGGAGGAACTGGAGCCCAAACACTAACAGAAAATAGTGTTTTATTAGGTAATGGAACTAGTCCAATACAAGCTGTTGCGCCTGGTACATCGGGCAATGTTTTGACTTCAAATGGAACTACTTGGACATCAGCTGCAGTAACAAATTTTTTAACACCTACTGGTAGTGCTGCTGGATTAACAAATTTTCCAGTTTTTTTACCGACCGTAGTAATAGGTACTCAGCAGTGGATGGAAAAGAATTTAGATGTTATGACTTATCGGGATGGAACAGTCATACCGCAGGTAACTGATCCAGCCGCATGGGCAGCATTAACAACAGGTGCTTGGCGTTATTACAATAATGACCCGCTTAATGGAGCAATATACGGTAAGCTGTATAATTGGTATGCAGTTAATGATTCAAGGGGATTATGTCCACGAGGGTGGCATATACCCACTAATCAAGAATGGACAACTCTAACCACTTTATTGGGTGTAAATGTAGGTGGCAAGATGAAAACACCAGGTACCACCTTATGGGCCTCACCCAATATAGGAGCTACAAACGAGAGTGGGTTTTCAGGTCTTCCAGGAGGCTACGTAATGAGCAATGGACAATTTGCCAATGTAAACTCTAGCGGATTCTGGTGGAGCGCTACAGAGGAAAGTCAATCAATCGCCTCATACTGGGATCTGGCCAACGGAAATGGCAGCCTACCACAATCTGGCTTCGATAAGAAAATCGGGGCCTCAGTTCGCTGTCTAAGGGATTAATATCTGGTTTATTTGGTTACTTTATCTCGAAGGGTTCTAAAAAAAAATTAAATTTGGAATAAGTCAACGACATACCGCTTTATAATGCCTATAGCAGCTGACTTTTCTTTCTTACCCCACAAAATAGGCTTCCAGCTCCTTCAACATCTCTCCCTTCTCGCGCAAGTCACGGATCACCTTGCCCTTTTCCAGGAGAACAATGCGGTTGCAGAGGTCAGTCACATGATTTAGGTCGTGGCTGGAGATCAAAAAGGTGGTTTTGGAAGCGGCCAATTCGGATAGGATCAATTTCTTCAAACGGATCTGGGAACTCGGATCCAAGTTCTCAAAAGGCTCATCCAAAAAGACCACTTGAGGATGTCCAAGCATCGCCGCAGCAATGCCCACCTTCTTCAAGTTGCCCTTGGATAGGTCGC
>JACCDS010091886.1_pt1 | contig 11185 bp, 8 predicted proteins | sample 7446441 | NCBI WGS metagenome assembly JACCDS01 (sample SAMN15323445, study PRJNA562643) | freshwater metagenome | isolation source: river surface water | place: USA:Blue River Watershed | collected 2017-08-17 | reverse complement strand
TGGCGGGCAACGAGGCTTAAGGAAAACAAGACATGAAGATCCTGATCCAGAACGGCCGCGTGATCGACCCTGCCAGCGGCACCGATAAGACCGCAGACGTGGCGATTGCCGCGGGCCGCATCGTGGCCATTGGCCAGGCCCCTGCCGATTTTTCGCCCAACCGCACCCTCAACGCTGCGGGCTGCATCGTCGCCCCGGGCCTGGTGGACCTGGCGGTTCGCCTGCGCGAGCCCGGTCATGAGCATGCGGGCATGCTCGAAAGCGAAATGGCCGCCGCCGTGGCCGGTGGTGTCACCAGCCTGGTGTGCCCGCCCGACACCGACCCCGTGCTGGACGAGCCTGGCCTGGTTGACATGCTGAAGTACCGTGCCGAGAAGCTGCACCAGGGCCGCGTGTTCCCTCTGGGGGCGCTCACCCGTGGGCTGCAAGGCGAGGTGCTGACCGAAATGGTCGAGCTGACCGAGGCCGGTTGCATCGGTTTTGGCCAGGCCGAGGTGCCCATCGTCAACACCCAGATATTGCAACGCGCCCTGCAATACGCGGGCACGTTCGGCTACACCACCTGGCTGCGCCCGCAGGATGCGTGGCTGGGCAAAGGCGTGGCGGCCAGCGGTGCGCTGGCCACGCGCATGGGCCTGTCGGGCATTCCCGTGGCGGCCGAGCTGATTGCACTGCACACCATTTTCGAGCTGGTGCGCAGCACCCGCGCCCGCGTGCACCTGTGCCGCATCAGCAGTGCCGCCGGCATCGAGCTGCTGCGTCAGGCCAAGGCCGAGGGCCTGCCCGTGACCTGCGACGTGAGCGTGCACAACCTTCACCTGATCGACGTGGACCTGGGTTACTTTGACAGCCGCACCCGCCTGGCCCCGCCGCTGCGCCAGCAGCGCGACCGCGACGCGCTGCGTGCCGCGCTGGCAGACGGCACCATCGACGCGCTGGTGTCCGACCACACCCCTGTGGACGACGACGCCAAAGCCCTGCCGTTTGCCGAGGCCGAGGTGGGCGCATCGGCCGTCGAGCTGCTGCTGTCGCTGGCCAGCCGCTGGGCGCAGGTTGACGGCGTGGCCTGGCCGCGTGCGCTGGCCACGCTGACCGCAGGCCCCGCCTCGGTGCTGGGCAGCAGCCTGGGCACACTGGCCGCCAGCGCCGGGCAGCTGGCTGAGGGCGGTGTGGCCGACATCTGCGTGTTCAACCCCGCGGCGTGGTGGACACCGCGTACCGGTGCACTGCGCAGCCAGGGCCAGCACTCGCCTTTCATGGGGCAGGAGTTGCCTGCTGTGGTGACGCACACGCTGGTGGGCGGGCAGGTGGTGTTTGACCGCGCGTCCGAGTGTCGGCCCGAAGGCGCCGGCGTCACGTGCTGAAAGCATTTCGCGCCCTGTGCAGGGTGTTCAGCATCGTGGGCCACCTGTTGGGTGGCTTGCGCACGCTGCGCCGTGATTTCCCGGGCATGTCCCCCGCGGCGCGACAGAAAGCGGTGCAGCGGTGGTCGCGCCGCATGTTGCGGCACATGGGCATCGAGCTTCATGTCATGGGCAGCGTGCCCACGGGGCGAGGCCCCATGTTGTTGGTGTCCAACCACGTGTCGTGGCTGGACATCCTGGTCATCAATGCGGTGTGTCCGGCACGCTTCGTGTCCAAGGCCGATGTCAAACACTGGCCGGTGCTGGGGGCGCTCATCACGGCAGCAGGCACGCTGTACATCGAGCGCGAAAGCCGACGCGACGCCATGCGCGTGGTGCACCACATGGCTGACAGCCTGCGCCAGGGCGATGTGGTGGCCGTGTTTCCCGAAGGCACCACGGGCAGTGGGGCGGTGTTGTTGCCGTTCCACGCCAACTTGCTGCAAGCAGCCATTTCGACCGATTCGCCCGTGAAGCCCGTGGCACTGGTTTACATGGACGCGGCCACCGGTCGGCCCAGCGCTGCACCGGTGTACGTGGGTGACACCACGCTGGTGGCGTCCATCTGGCGCACCTTGAGTGCATCGGGTGTGCAGGCGCGGGTCACCTTCGGGCTGAAAGAACTCAGCGAGGGGCGCGACCGGCGCATGTGGGCCGCCCATTTGCGGGCAGACATCCAGACGCTGCTGGACGGCGGCGTGCCGTGCGAGGACACGCGGCCTGTCAGCCTGGATCAGCTGGACATCACGGTGGGACACTGACACACATGGGGACTTCAGTTTTTCTGGTGGGCCTGCCCGGTTCGGGCAAGTCGACAGTCGGGCGGCAATTGGCTCGTCGGTTGGGCCTGTCTTTTGTGGATTCTGACCACGTCATCGAGGAGCGGCTGGGCTGTTCCATCCGTGATTTTTTCGACCGCGAGGGCGAGGTGGCCTTTCGCGATCTGGAGCAGGCCACCGTCGATGAACTCAGCCTGCGGCCCGATACGGTGTTGTCTACCGGGGGCGGCACCGTGCTGCGCGAAGCCAACCGGCACATGCTGCACAGCCGGGGGTGGGTGGTGTACCTGAAGTCCAACCCGGTCGAGCTGTTTCGCCGCTTGCGCCACGACAAAACCCGCCCGCTGTTGCAAGTGGCCGACCCGTTGCAAAAGCTCAAAGACCTGTACCAGGCGCGTGACCCGCTGTACCGCGAGGTGGCGCACCACGTGCTGGAAACGGGCCGCCCCACCGTGTCCACGCTGGTCAACAACATTGCCATGCAGCTCGAGCAGCGTGCGTTGCAGTCGCCTCCCCAACCGTTGGCCGGTTCACACCAAGCATGATTGCCCCCCTTCGGCGGGGTTGACGCAGCCTGGGCTCCCGGGCGCGCAGCAGGTGGCATGGGGCAACCACCGGGTTGCCCAGGGGCGCTGGGCGGACCGGTGGAGGTGAGGGCCCGAACGAGCGTGTTCAGGCCAGCACGTTGACCGTCTGGCCCGTGGTGTCGCTGAAGTTGCCGCTGGCCACCTGGGTGTATTGGCTGGTCAGCTGCTCGGCCAGTTGTTGAACGAAGTCGGTCAGCTCGGTTTTGCTGAGCTGGCCGTCACTGTCTGCATCGGCCGAGCTGAACAGTTTGTCGAGTGCCGAGGTCTCGGTGTTGGCCGCAGCGCGCTCCAGTGCGGACACCACGCCGTCTTCGTTCGTGTCCAGTGGGTCATAGGTGGTGCTTGTGCTGGTGCTGGACGAACTGCTGGTGCTGCCTGCGCCACTGACGCCACCTGCACCGCCCATGCCGCCGGGCGGTGGTGGTGGCCGGTTGCCGCCCATGGCCGCCATGCCCCCGCCTTGGCCGCCGTTGTCGGGTCGTCCGGCATCGAATTCGCTCTCGCTCAGGCTGCCGTCGCCATCGGTGTCCAGTGCGGCCAGCATGTCTGCCGCGGCCGTGCTGCTGGTGCTGTCTGTTTCGGTGGTGCCGGTTGTGCTGCTGCCCGGGCCATTGGCCATGTGGTCCAGCAGGGTCTGGAGTTCGGTTTCGTCCAGCGTGCCCGAACTGTCGGTGTCGACCTTGCCAAACAGGTCGTCACCGGCGCCGCCCGATTTGCCGGCGCTGCGCGACTGGGCAAAGTCCATGGTGCTGGGCGGTGGGGGCAGCACGCTTTGCATGGCCGTGCCCAGTTCGTCGCTGCTGAGGGAGCCGTCGCCGTTGGCATCGGCCTGAGTGAGCAGGTCGGCTGCCGTGGTGTCGATGCTGATGCCCGATTTGCTGGCCACCTTGTCCAGCGTGGCTTGCAGTTCGGTGGCATCGACGCCGCCGCTGCCATCGCTGTCGGTTTTCTGGAACATGCGTTCCTGCATGCGGGCTTGCCGGTTGGTTTGCGAACTTTGTGCGGTGGCCCACGCGTTGCTGCCCAGGCCGCTGATGGAAGTCATGGTGTGTACCCTTTCAAGTGCTGTGTTGCGGTGAACCAGATCTGATGCCGCCAGTGTGGTCAGGCCGTGTCAACGCACCGTATCGGTTGTGTATCAACCCTGACACACAAGGCGTGCCGAACCGGGGAACAATCGGGTTTTTGCCTGCCAGTTCACATGCGCCGTTGTGTTCGGTGCGTTTCATGCCATGTCCAAGTTGCCTCACATCCTGCTGGTCGATGACGACCATGACATCACCGCACTGCTGTCCGCTTACCTGCGCCGCTACCATTTCGAGGTGACCTGCGCCCACGAGGACCACGGCATGCGGCAGGTGCTGGCGTCATCGGTGGTGGACCTGGTGGTGCTGGACTGGATGCTGCCCGGCACCGATGGGCGGACGCTGGCGCGCGAGGTGCGCACCCAGTCGCGCATCCCGGTGATCATGCTCACGGCGCGCAGCGGGCGTTTCGATTGCGTCATGAGCCTGGAAAACGGTGCCGATGACTACATGAGCAAACCGTTCGAGCCGCGCGAGTTGGTGGCGCGCATCCAGGCCGTGCTGCGCCGGGTGCGCGAACAGCCGGTGGAGCAGACCCGTCCGCAGGATGCCCATGTGGTGTGGTTCGACGGCTGGCGGTTGCACCGCATGGAGCGCCACCTCACCTCGCCTGCCGGGGTGGTGTTGCCGCTGTCGAATGCCGAGTTCCGCCTGCTGACCACCTTCGTCAACCACCCCCGCAAGCTGCTGACGCGCGAGCAGCTGATGGACGAGGCCCGTGGCCGCGACGCGGACGCTTTTGACCGCAGCATCGATCTGCTGGTGTCCCGCGTGCGCCAGAAGTTGGCAAAGGGCTTGGCTGCGCCTGCTGAGCCCGGCCCTGATGCCACGCTGGCCGAGCCTGTGGAGGAACTGATCAAGACCGTTCGCGGGGCGGGCTACATCTTCAATGCCCGCCAGGTGCAGGCCCTGCCAACGTGGGGGCTGTGATGACCCGGTGGTTGCCCGCCACGCTGTTCGGTCGCCTGGCGCTGTTGCTGGGTGTGGCCGTGGTGGTCAGCCACGTGATGGCCCTGACGCTGATGTTCCGGTTGCTGCCTGGCCCGCATGGGCAACCGGGCCATCCTGGCCCGCCGCCACATGCGTCCGCAGGTGCACCGGTGCCACCCGATGGGCACCACAGCCCAGATGTGCGGGACCTCCAACCCGTTGCACCGCCCCCGGATGACGGGCCGCCACCTGGCCCGGCAGGCGGGCCCCCAGGCGTGTGGGCCTACCCCGGTTTGCTGGTGGACGTGGGGGTGCGCCTGGCAGCCTTGCTGATGGTGGCCTGGTTCGGCGCGCGCTGGTTGTCGCAGCCGCTGAACCAACTGGCCAAGGCCGCGCAAGAGTTGGGTGAGCACTTTGACCGCCCCCCGCTGCCTGAGGTGGGCACCACCGAGTGCCGCGAGGCCACCCGCGTGTTCAACCAGATGCAGCAGCGCATACGCCAGCACATTGCCGAGCGCGAGCGTTTTCTGGCTGCCGTGTCGCACGATTTGCGCACACCGCTGACGCGCATCCGCCTGAGGGCCGAGAGTGCCGATGCCGCCCCTTTGCGCGACGGCTTGCTGCGTGACGTGACCGAGATGCAGACGCTGATCGAAGCCACCTTGAGCTATTTGAGTGGTGAGCATGCGGCCGAACCGCTCACCCTGCTGGACGTGTCAGACCTGCTGCACAGCTTGGCTGATGACCAGGCCGATGCGGGCCACCCCGTGCAGGTGGAGGCCCAGGCGCAGCCCTTTCTGGGCCAACCGATGGCGTTGCGCCGTTGTGTGGACAACCTGGTGTCCAACGCGGTCAGGTATGGCGGTGGGCACGTGGCGTTGCGCTGCCGCGACGACGGCACGCAATTGGTCATCGAAGTGCAAGACAACGGACCAGGTTTGCCCGATCCCGAGCTGGCCCGTGTGACCGAGCCGTTTTACCGGGTGGAGGCCTCGCGCCACAAAGCCCGTGGGGGAGTGGGGCTGGGTTTGTCCATTGCACTGAATGAGGCCCGCCGCCATGGCGGCACACTGGTGTTGACCAACGTGCCGACCGGTGGCTTGCTGGCCACACTGCGTTTGCCCAGGGGTGTGCCCGGTGCCTGACTGAAGTGGCTGGGGTTGAGGTTGGGAGAAGCGTCAGCTCAGGTTGCTGCTGGCAGGCTCTTCGGCCAGTTGCAACAGCGCAGTGTGCAATGCATGGCTGAGGTTGTCGAGTCGATGCAGGGCCTGTGTCTGTGCCGATGCATTCAGCCCGCTGCTTGCCGGGAGGCCGGGCAGCAGCGCATCGGCTTGCAGGTGCAAGGCAAGGTGCATGTCGATGATGCGCACCAACAAGTCTGAGCCGGCATGCCGGTTGGCAGCCTCCGTGTTGTGGAGCCATTTGCCGAACCGGCAGGTCTGCGGGTCCATGGCCGGTTGCGGTGCATGGCCGTGCTGCACGTGGGCCTTGAACGCGGCAATCCATGCCCGGTGTTCGGCAGCGGCGAACAGCAACGGCAAATCTTCGGTGTCAACGGCTTGCTGTGTCAGCCAGCTGGCATCGGGTTGCCAGGCCGCAGCCCAGCCGGGGAGTGCATCACCTGCCATGGGGCGTGCAATGGCGTAGCCTTGGGCACGCTCGCAACCCAAACGCAGCAGCATGCAGCCGTGTTCGATGGTTTCAACACCTTCTGCAATGACGCTGCGTTGGAATGCCGTGGCCAGGCCGAGCACACCCTGCAAAATCGCCAGGTCTTCGGCATCGTCCAGCATGTCTCGGATGAAGCTTTGGTCAATTTTCAGCTCCCTGGCCGGCAGTTGTTTCAGGTAGGTGAGTGACGAGTACCCGGTGCCGAAATCGTCCAGTGCAAACCCGATGCCGATGGCGCCGCACTGCTTCATCACGGTCGATACATGGGCCATGTCGTCCAGAGCGGTGGTTTCCAGTACCTCAAGTTGCAGGTTGTCAGGGGGCAGTTCGGGGTGTTGGGCCAACTCGGCAGTCAACCAGTCCATCACATCGGGTTGTTGCAGCAGCCGCGCGTCCATGTTCACGCTGACCGGCAGTGCCAGCCCAAGCTCGCACCACGTGACCATTTGTTGAAGGGCCGTGCGAACCACCCATTTCCCCACGTCAATGGACAGGGCATGGTTTTCGATGCTGGGTAAAAAATGCGCGGGCCCGAGCAAACCTTTGTCGGGGTGTTGCCAGCGGATCAGGGCCTCCGCTCCCAGCACTTTGCCGGTGCGCATGTTGACCTTGGGTTGGTAGTGCAGCACGAATTCGTTGCGTTCCAGTGCGGTGCGCACGGCCTCAAGGCTTTCGTGGTGGTCACGCAGGTGGCGGTCGTGCTCTGCGTCGAACACGTGATACCGGTTTTTGCCACTCAGCTTGGCCTGGTACATGGCCTGGTCTGCCTGGCGCAGGAGCTGGTCGGCATCGATGTCCTCGTGCTGCGGGTAAAACGCCACGCCCAGGCTGGCAGACACCTGCACGGGTTCTCCGCCAATGAGCACCGGTTGTGCGGCAGCGGCGCGCAAGCGCTCCAGCACGGGCATGCAGTCTTCGTGCGTGCCCAGGTCCTGCAACACCGCGACAAACTCGTCGCCACCCAGCCGGGCAAGCGTGTCGCCTTCACGCAGCGAGTGGTTCATGCGCAGGGCCAGCGCGACCAGCAACTGGTCACCCACCCCGTGCCCGTGTGTGTCGTTGATGGCTTTGAAGCCGTCGAGGTCTAAAAATGCCACGGCCAGTTGGCGGCTCCGGCGGCGCGTGGTGGCCATGACCTGAAGCAACCGGTCACTCAGGAGCACGCGGTTGGGCAGGCCTGTGAGCGCATCGAAGTGGGCGATGCGCTCCAGCTTCATTTCGTGCTCTTTTTGCTGCGAAATGTCAGAAAACAAGGCCACGTACCGCAGCACGTTGCCATCGTCTGCGCGCACGGCACTGATGGTCAGCATTTCGGCGTACACCTCGCCCGATTTGCGGCGGTTCCAGATTTCCCCCGTCCACTCGCCGGTGCGCACCAACTCTTCCCACATGGCTGTGTAAAAGGCTTTGCCCTGTCTGCCTGAGCCCAGCATGCTCGTGTATTGCCCCAGCACCTCTTCCCGGTTGAAGCCAGTGATGCGGGTGAACGCATCGTTGACTTCGATCATCACCCCTTTGGGGTCTGTGATCATGATGGCTTCTTGCGCGTGGTCGAACACGCTGCCCGCCAGCAGCAGCCGTTCGTGGGCGTGGCTTGCTTCGGTGATGTCTTCCAGCACGCCTGCGTAGTGGTGAATGGTGCCGTCCGCATCCCGGATGGCATTGATGGTCAGATTGGCTTGGAACAGCTCCCCGTTCTTGCGCCGGTTGGTGATGTGACCTTTCCAGTGCCCTTGCGCCTGAAGCGTGGTCCATAACCCGACGTAAAACGCCCGGTTGTGCACGCCTGAGCTGAGCAGGCGCGGGTTGCGCCCGGTCACTTCGTCCAAGTCGAAACCGGTCAGCGTGGTGAATGCGGTGTTGATCGAAACGATCCGTGCATCCGGCGTGGTGATCAGGATGGCATCCGAGCTGCTGTCAAACACTTTGGCCGCCAGTGCACGCTGCGCAGCCATGGCGGACGCTTGCTGGGCAAACTGTTGGTTGCGCCGCACAAACACCCACCAACCGGCCAGCATCAGCAAAATGGCGGGTACCACCACGGCCATGTGGTTGCGTGTGTCAATGACCCATGGCGACAGCACCGCCTCTTGGTCCAGGTAAACGGCCACGGCCACCGGGTAGCGGCTGGAGGCCTGGTAAGCGCGCAGCACCTGCGTGCCATCTGTCAGCGTTTGGGCAGAACGGCCAAACTCCTTGTGAGGCAGGATGGCACCCAGTGCGTTGGTATCGGCCGCCAGGGCATCTGCGTGGTCGGGGTCCGTGCTCCACAGTGCCGATCCGTCGTAACGGAACCACGCCACGCGGCCACTCGCAGCACCCAGCGCATGGGCGGCGTGGGTGATGAACAGATCTGGATTGAGGGCTGCCACCAGCCAATACCCCGCGTGCGCATGGGGGATGGGCAGCATCACCGGTAAAAAAAACGAGGTCTGGGCCAGCGTGGGCCCTGCCGTTGCCGGCGAGCCTTGAGGCGGCCGTGCGGACCAGTCGCGCCCCACCTGCAATGTGCCCACGCGCACCACCTGTACGCTGGCATCGGCCTGTGGAAAGAGGTCGCCCAACGTCACGGCTTCGCCCAGGTTGGCATCGGCTGAACTGGCGACGATCCGTCCTTGTGCATCGGCGATGGACAGTGAACGCAGGAACGGTGCGGCACGCACGGCATCCAGCAGGCGCACGTTTGTTTCTTGTCTGTCCAGCGCGTGGGTCAGCCGTGATTCAAAATTGGCCGCACTCAACTCAATGATTCTGAGCGACTGCGTCCAGTGGTTTTCAATGCTTCGGCTGTGCAGTGCGGCATCGGACAGCCCTTCGTTCAGCACGGTGTTGCGTTGTCCCCAACTCAGGTAGGCCAAGGTGGCCAGCCACAGGCACAGCATGGCGGCCACCATGGCAAGCACCGCGCGGCGGTTGCGTGGGCGATGAACGGGTACTGAGGTCATGCCAGGCCGCGTGGGGCTGTGTTGCAAAGGGCTTATCTGGCCACGATGGGTTCAAGCCCATACCTGCGTGCGTTGATCACCAGGCGCCCATCACGCTTCATGGCTGCCAGCACCTTTTCAACGCGGGCATGGAAGGCGTCGTCCCCAGGTTGCATGGCCCAGGCGTACGGTGTCAGGTGGAAGGTTTCGGGTGGTGAAACCAGGCGTGCCCAGTCAGCATGGTCAAGCATGCGGCGACTGAAAGGGAAGTCGGTCATGAAGGCATCTGCCCGGCCCGATTGAACCTCCTGTTCACGCGCAGCAGGCGTGTCAACCACGCGCAACTCGGCGGCCTTGAGCTTGGTGGCCATCACCGATTCGTGCAGCGTACCCTTGGCCACGACCAGCACGGTGCCGGGTTTGTCCAAGTCGGCCCATTGTTGAATGCGGCGGTTGCTTTGGGTAGTGATGGCGTAAATGTCGCTCACCAGGTGCGGTTGCGTGAAGCGCAGCTTTTCCTGGCGCATCGGCGTGATGCCCACTGCAAACATGGCAAGGTCGCACTTGTCAGCGGCCACGTCTTCGATGAGCTTGGCAAACGAGCTGTCAATGAACTTGACGTCAGCACCCAACTCTTTGGCCAAATCGCGCGCGTTGTCGACGTCAATGCCCGACAGTTGCTGCGTTTTGGGGTTGCGGTACGAAATGCCGTAGTAATCAGGCCAGATGCACACGCGCAGTGTTTTGCTGGCTTCAATCTGCTTGAGCCTGTCCGGCTGCGCCGCCATGGCGGGGGTGACCGCAGCGATCCAGAGGCAGGCCCATCCCAACGCGATGGCTTTTGGGTTCATGAAAACGCCCGTTTTTATATTTGCCAATGAAAACCGCGAAGTGTAGGGACGGGCCTCTCGCACGTGTGGACGGCATGCACGGTTGTTGATGTGGGTCAACAGGATTCGGGCCAACATGTTGCTTTGGCAGTCAACAGGGCGCCGCGCGGGGTCTCATCTCCAAAGACCACTGGTAAACTGGTGCGCATGCCCATCTTGCGTGTCCACCGCCGTTTCACCGCTTGGCTTGCCATGCTGGCGGTGCTGTGGGGTTGCTTGTTGCCGGTGTTGTCGCACGCTGTCGCGGCTCACCAGGCAGGCGACAACGGTTGGGTCGAGGTGTGCACCGTCACAGGCATGGCTTGGGTCAAAAGCGACGGTGCCGCGCAAACCACTTCAACAGGCAGCACCCAAGGTGACACCGGTTTGGGCATGAACATGGCCAACTGCGACTGGTGTGCCACCCACAGCCCGCTGACAGGGTTGCCCGCCGTGTCGCTGCCAGCGGTTGTACCGCTTGTTTTCGGGGTTGACGTGCCTGCCGCGTTCCTCCACGCCCCACGCCCACTGTTTGTGTGGGCCACCGCGCACTCGCGCGCGCCACCCGCTTCCATCTGACCATTTCCCGCCGTGCGCGAAGCATGGGCCCTGTAGGGGCTGGCTTGGCGCGTTGTGTCTGGTTGATGCCCTGGATCTGACAGGGTGGTGTTGGAGTGAGGTGGCGACATGCCCGCAACGTGTGTTTCTTCGGTGTCCCCCAAGGCCTTTTGTGCTGCCGTGGGTTGTGGCTTGACCCGGCGCCGCTGGTTGAGCCTGTCTGTGCCGACGTTGTGGATGCTCACGGGGTGCGATCCATCGCCTGGCGCTGGCAAGGCTGCGGGCTTCAATGGCATTGACGTGACCGGTGCCCCCTATGGCAAAGGTTTTTCGTTGACGGACATGCATGGCCACCTTCGCACCTTGTCGGACTCCAAGG
>JACCDS011884495.1_pt1 | contig 11186 bp, 11 predicted proteins | sample 7446441 | NCBI WGS metagenome assembly JACCDS01 (sample SAMN15323445, study PRJNA562643) | freshwater metagenome | isolation source: river surface water | place: USA:Blue River Watershed | collected 2017-08-17 | reverse complement strand
TTTGGCGACGCCAAGATGACCACCGCGCTGCTCGACCGGCTGACCCACCACTGCCACATCGTGGAGACCGGCAACGAGAGCTGGCGGTTCAAGCATTCCAGCGCAGCACCCAAGACCGTTCAGAAAAGGCGGCCCAGGACGGCCCCGCCGGATGTCATCGAGAAAGGAGAAACGAACGCACCAACAGTAGACTTATCCACAGACGCGTAGCCCGGCTACGACCCAACAGGTGGGGTCAATATTGGATGGAAAACCGGGGTCAGGATTGCGCGGAAATCAACAGATGAGTCGATACTTGTTCTTGGCGTTGTCAACAATCAACCTCAGGCCCTCATCAATGTCGAAAATAGGCAAAAATTCTGGCTCTACCAGTTCCACCATCGCTGTGGTGAGGCGCCTTTTTTCGGGGATGCCGAGCCTGCATTTTTCCTCTGTGGTGAGTGCTCTGCCCATCTGCCTGAGATCCACTTGCTTGAAGTAGTGGGCAACGACAAGGCGTTTTTTGTCCTCGCGAATGACCGTGTACTTTTCCAGCTCAGTGCGGATAAAGTAGTTTTGGCTTGGGATCTTGTTCATTTTTGTTCGGCTCGATTGTCAAAGCTTTTGTGCTGTGACCCAAACTGGACGGGAGCAGATGAAGGCTCGGGGGATTGATCGGTGCTCCCAAAGTCATCCAAGAACTGCAGGCTCCTGCACAATGGCAATTCGGCCACTGCCTTTGCGGCAGAAAAAAGGCACCGGGTCCGCAAACAGCTGCCTGAGCTGCCTCTTCGGCAGGGTGGGGTCAAACAGAAAGGAAGACTTCTGCGCTGCTGCCTGAGCTGCCTTTGCGGCAGAGAAGAGACCCTGGTGAAGGCAACAGTACGACTTCATGAGCTGCCTGTTCGGCAGAAGCGGATGGCTAAGGTTTCGCATGGCCACCGTTGTGATCAAAACCAGGGGACAGTGGCTTTTTGAGCCAGTCCGTAGGCATTGAACGTCCCCTCGGTTGGCTGGCTCTGGAGCTGGCCGTGCTCGATAAAGAGCCAGAACGGCTGTCCGGTACTGCTGCTGCGCAGCCGGACGAAAGGCAGGTCGGGCCTGCGCTCGATGCCCTCGGGAATGGCTGCGGCAGCTTGCTCTGCAGACTCTCCTTTGCGCATCATCCTTCGGCGTCGCAGGCGCTGGACGTTCGTCTTGAATTGCTGCCGTCGTACCGTGCGATGCTTGACCTCATCGGGCACCTTGGTCATCTGGGTCACTGCGATGTGATCGTGCATGCCCTTGAGCCAATGCTGTGCCATCAGCCGCGCAAGAGAAGCCTCATTGCCATGCAGCCGCAGCACGTTGCCCAGCGTGCGGCTGGCAATGGGTTGGCTGACGTGCCGGGGAAAACTCACCCCGATGTCCTCGTGTCTGCCCTCAACGAGCGCTTTGTGGAGCTTGGATACCAACGCTGAGAGCAATTGCGCCTGACTGAACTCCGGATCGGCCAGGAGCGTGATGTCGATGAAGTGCGATGTCATGACAACCCGAACTCAGCTGGCGTCGCCGAACACACCGCCTCGAATGAGAACGGCCATGACATAGTGCTGTTGCTCGGTGGGGGGCGTCTTATCGTGAAGGACCCAGCCATCTAGCAGGCTGTAGAAGTCAAGCTTGCTCCTGGGCTGGCGAAAGGCTTTTCCGAGCGTGGTGACCGATCCGTAGGGCTCAACTGGAATGGGCCCCAGCTCGGAGGCTCCCTCGTACCAGGTGTCGATGGTGCGCAGGGCATTGCCAATCTTTTGCGAGTGCATGGCTGCTACGCCATCGATGTCGTACAGCGTCCTGCTCTTGCCCGAGCTTTCCTTGTTCAGGATCAGGGCCTGTGATGGAAAAATTTCCTGTCCAGCGCCCTGACGAACAAACGCTCTGACTCTGAGCAGGACGTGTGAGTCGCCAGCCAGTCCGTCTGCAATGGTCTGCCCCAGCTCCTTGAGCGACTTGTTCTTGCCCGCTGGCCGGTCCATGTCCCGCAGGCTGATGGTCAGTGCGTCGAATGTCCAGCTCTTGAGGGCCTGTGACTCCTGCAACAACTCGACCACAACCTCAGCGGATTGCGCGCCCACGCGGTTGCGCCAGAGAAAGCGCCCGTTGGCCAGGTTTGTCGCATACCGACGCGCCAGTACGGCAAAGCCGTGTTCGCCAACGTAGGCCTGAACCACGGTCTGCAGTCGCGACTTGTAGTTGACGCTGTTGCAAGCGGCCGGTACTCCGGCCCCGGGGAGCACTCGCAGGGTGAACTCAAGCTTGAGGGTGTCGCAATAGGGCGGCAGCGTGGCGACGTCCACCGTCTGCAAATTGGGTGCCTCGATGGCCGCGTCCAGCCTGGAGGGCTCTTGGTCTTTTGACTTGAGCCTGTTTCCGATCGTGCCGCGTACCGACTTCTCCCGAATGACGATGGGCTCCCAGGTGTGAGATGTGGCGCGGCTCTCCCATGCGCCTGCGTGGAAAGTTGCGTCAGAGGGGTCCAGCTTTCGCTCGAAAGCAAGAACTGAAGCGGTGGCAAGTTTGTCTTTCATGCTGGCATGTGGGCTTGTCTTGGGGCGTCTTCAAAGCCTGTGGTCGCGGCAGGCTCGGCAAAGCGCTCGTAATGGTTGCGGCAGCGGTATAGGCCCAGTTCGGCATCGTGCTCAGGAAACCAGAGCAACTGGTGGACGTTCTGCAGATGCAGGGGGTTGAGCCATTGACCCAGGGAGTAGACCGACTCCACAAAATCAAAAGGGCTTGTGTCATCGCGTGCGTTGCGAACTTCTCCGGCGTTCAATGACCGCCCGATGAGCGACGCATATCCCACTGGGATGGGGACCAGCCAGCTGTCATCAGTGGGGCGCGATGGATCGCGCCAGGCCACTTTTCCATCAGCGGGCCGCGTGCCGTCAGCCCTTGGCTGGGCTCGCATGTTCAGGCTTGAGGCGTCCAGCCATGCATCGACGAGTGTTGCCGTCGGATCCTCGGCCTGAAGGCGTTCGAGGTGGCTGGCGAGCAAGTGGTCTCTGCCTACGAGCGCATACCCAGGTATCCACTGCCTGCGCCAGCGACGAAATGCGCTCGATGCTGCCCCAGGGTCTTGCGGCAGAACCTCAATCCAGGGCTGTGTCCTTTTGCACGGTTGCGGGCGAGTGGGCGCAACGCTGCCACCAGCTACACGCATGCCGCCTAGCGTGCGGCCAGCGAGCTGGGCCCACTGTGAAAGCTGCTGCGCACTGGCCTGCCTGACGGACTCGCAGCTTTGGGGAACACGTTTTTCCGTCACGCCCATCACGAGCGTGATCTGCAGATGCATGCGGCCTTCTTCCACTATCGGGCTGGGCTCGCCATGCCTGTCCAGCGGACCGCGCGAGAGCTTGAAGTTGCGCACAAAGCTGCTGGTGGTGTGCTCCTGATGGTGGTGACACACAACGCCAACGCCATGCAGGTGCAGTGGAATGCCCTGGCTGGAGAGCTTGCGTTCAAGCGCCCACATCAGGCCCATGAACGCCGTGATGGACGGGAAGCCGTGGGTGAGCGGACTCGCGGTCGCAGTGGCGTTCTGTATGTTCAGGTGCGGCAGAACCAGCACGGCGTCAAAGTGCTTCACACGCGGGCCTCCTGGCCACGGTCCATGCGGGCACGAAGGGCTTGCAGGTGACACGCATAGCTCTCGCCCTGCGTCAGCAACTCCTTCCAGTCCAGCCCTGCAAGCCCAAGGTCGAAGTGGCTGCCCAGCTGCGTGTCCAGCCAGGTCTCAAAGCGATGGCCCACCTGCGCCGGCCATTGAAGCTGCAGCCACTGCTGCGCAAAAACCCGCTGATCAGGCCGCTCTGCTCGAAAAGGGTCCAGCCAGAGCTGCTCACTGAAGTGCAGCGCTGCGAACTCCTGTTGGTCCAGCGTCCAGCCGGGCTTGTGCTGGTGCAGTCGAATGGTCAGCAACACGAGCTCATCGAGCAGCGTCTCCAAGTGCTCAGCAGCTGTTTCTGGCGATGCCTGAATCCTCACGATGGCATCTCTTACCTGCGGCCGGGAAGAGAACACCCCGTCGAACACTGATCTCGCGTTGGAGGGCAGGCGCCTGAGCTTGGTGGCAGCTGCGGGCGGCTGGCTCGAGAGCAGGTAGTTCAGACCTTTGCGCTCGCTATTGAGCTGGCTGATGTTCTGCGGCTGCGTGCCACCCAGGCTCTTGGCCGCCAGGGCAGGGTAGCTCCGATGGGCCTGGTCATGCCATCTGTTCTCGCGCATGGCCTGTCGTGCCAGCTTGTTGGCCTGTCCATACCGCGCCTGCTCAATCCTGAGGTGGATGGCGTGGGCCAGCGACGTTGCATACAGAGGCGCCAAGATTGTGTAATCGTCATCCCGGCTGGCATCTGAGCCCGTAAGCCAGTACAGCTGTTTGGCCAATGCATGACTGCTGGGTTGCCCCTCACGGTGTTGGGCAACGCTGACAAAGGCGTTTCGCAGCCGGTGTGATCGCGCCTTGTCACTGTGCAGGGCGCTCATGGCCTCGCGATCCTCGTCGAGCAGGGCGCTCAGTAGCGTGCGCCCCCTGCTCTTGAGTTGCAGAAATTTGTAGACGTCCAGAGCAGAGGCTGATCCCACCACATCCACAGCGAGTTCATGCGCCAGTGCATGTGTGCCCAGCTCGTGCAGTCGAGGCAACTGGTCGGGATAGACCAGTAAGTTGGTGCCTCGCGCGCTGGGATGGATGGGCTTGATGCTGTGGGTGACGGCCTGGATCTGGCGCGCGCGTCTTGCAGCGTCTTCGAGCCAGACCTCTTTGCTGTGCTGCTCAGCCAATGCTTCGCGCACGGCTGGGTCTTGCGGCTTGAACTTGTCGAGCTTGAGTTGCAGACGGTCCCGAAGAAAGCTGTCTATCGCCCCAGAAAAGCTCTCGTCCCGTGTGGCTGATGACTCGGCAGCGAGTTCCTCGACACGCTCATCGCCGTAAGTCCTGAGATCATCCTGAGTCATCTGATTCGATTGACCGCGGTCATGTGGGGCGAGCGCTTAGCCCACGTCAACACCATCTGATGTCCAAAGCAAAGCCCAAGTCACGAACTCATCGCTTCAAGTTAGCAGCATCCTCAGCGAAGCGTTGCTCTGCTTCGGGTCGCCTGCCTTGCGGCTAGCCTTCTTGGAAGCCACGTTGCCTTGAGGAGTGGACTGTGTTCGTGCATTATAATCTGATGATATCAGTAAAACTGATTTACGTCAGAGGTTGTCATATTTTGTCGGTGCGGATTCCGACCACTGCAAGCCAAGCGCTCAGAGCTTTGAATAGTCAGCCCCGCATATAAAACTTCGTGCCTATACAGGGGTGAATGTATGAATCACCTCACTCCAAGGTCTACAGCGTCGGCGCCTTCGCCGGGCTGATAGGCCGGCACCCGAACACTCTGCAAGGCTGGGACCGCGCTGGCGTGCTTGTAGCAGGGCGCACGCCTACAGGCCGTCGGTTCTACACCCACGACCAGTACCTGGCCTACTTGGGCCAGAAGGGCGTCGCCGCCCGCAAGACGCTGGTGTACTGCCGCGTGTCGAGCTCCACCCAGAAGGCGGACCTGGCAAGCCAGTGCGCGGCCATGGAGCAGTTCTGTCTGGCCAAGGGCTTGCCTGTTGACGAACTGCACACGGACGTCGGCTCTGGGCTGAACTACACCCGCAAAAACTTCCTTCGGATTTGCGAAGCTGTCGAGCGCAACGAAGTCGGGACCCTCGTGGTGGCGCACAAAGACCGGCTGGTTCGGTTCGGCTTCGAGTGGTTCGAGCACCCGTGCCAGCGGCATCACACAACGCTGCTGGTGGCCAACGCGAAGTCGCTCTCGCCTGAGGCCGAGATGACGCAGGACTTGCTCTCCATCGTTCACTGCTTTTCGTCGCGGCTCTATGGCCTGCGCAAATACAAAAAGACGCTTGCGGCGGATTTGGCTGTCTCACCGAAATAACCGCCATGCGCACCGTCCGCCACTCCACCCTGCCGCTCAACCCGGGCAAGCTCTCCGAGCTTACCGCCCTGGCCGCGGCGTTCAACGCCGAGCGTTCGGACTGGCTGGACCGGATTAAGGGGCTGCGGCATCTGCCGCTGCTGGACGGGGCCGGGCTGCGCAAGCTGCGCGACCAGCATGTGAAAGCGGGCTACGTCAGCCCTCACGGGCTCCAAGCCCGAGGCTGGAAGCTGGCCCTGACCGAGGCCGGCAATCTGCTGGACCGGCACTGGCAGGCCCAGCTCGCCACGGTCAAGGACGCCATCAACCAGCGCCGTGGCCAGCTGACAAACAATGAAGCGCATCTGCTGTCCTACGCCCTCAAAAGCTACGGCATGCTCAGCGATGTGCTGAACGGGACCGTGCCGGCTTCGGTGGAAAAGAAGTTCTGCGATCTCGTGCCGCACGAGAGGCGCCGCAAGAGCTTGCTGCGCTGGCTGCGTCGCCGCCTTCGAGCCATGTTGCGCGACAACCGGCTGCCGGTGGCCCAGGCCTCGCGCTCCGTGGTGCTCGACGCCTGCTGCTACAAGGTCCTGCGGCATGGCGGACGCTGGTATGTGCTGGTCGCCGGGCTCACGCCGCGCAAGCGCATCGCGCTGCCGCTCACCGGTGCCGGCGACGGCATCCGGGGCAACATCTGCATCACACTGGATCGGGGCCAGGTGCAAGTGCACGTGCAGCACGACACCGGAAAGCCCCAAACAGTGCCGGTCAAGCAAGCCCTGGCGGGCAAGACTTCGGCCTCGCATGGACCTGGCAAAGCCATCGACCTCGGGTTCACCGAGGTGGCCGTGGACAACGACGGCACGGTGCTTGGTGCTGGCTTCGGCCGGCACATGGCCCGGTTCGCCGCGGCCCGCAACACCAAGGGCCAGCACCGCAACCGGCTGCGGGCCCTGGCCGACAAGGCGCGCGAGCGGGGCGATGAAGCCCGCGCCCGGCGCATCGAAGCCCACAACCTGGGCACGCTCAAACAGGAAGCCGTGCTGGCGCGCCAGCAGGCGACACTGGAGAAGCACATCAACCAGGCGCTGCGCCAGCTCCTGGCGAGCAAACCGGCCTTCGTGGTTCATGAAGACCTGTCGCGCTCGGGCTTCAAGTTTCGATACGGAGCCGCCCAGAACCGCTCGCTGTCCGCCTGGGTGCGGGGCGTGGTCGCGCAACGGCTCGAGTTTCATTCACAGGTCAGAGGTTCTCACCTTCTGGCGGTCAACCCCGCCTACAGCTCCCAGCTGTGTCCGTCTTGTGGTTTCGTGGACTCGAAGAACCGCAGCGCAGACAGGTTCCAGTGCCTGCGGTGCAGGCACTCGGGAGCTGCAGACCAGGTTGCCGCTACCAACCTGCTCGCGCGAGCCTCGGATGCCGAGATTGCGTGCTGGATGCCGCCCGCCCGTGTGCGCGGTGTCCTCGACGAGCGGTACCAGCGCCGATTGGAAGCTGCGGGGGTCGCGCAAGCGAGCGCCGCGGTGACTGTTGCCGGCCAGACTTCAGACGTCGTGAGTGCGGCCACGCGCACTCCGAGGGGCCGTTCGCGGCCCCACAGCGGGGAGAGCGTCAGCACCGCTCGCACGCACCCGACGACCACTCGAAGAGCGAACAATGCAAAGCCTCAAACGCTCACTTTTTCATAGGTTTGCGTAGAGTTTTTGAAACAGCAAACGAGGTGATCACCATGGACATGATTGGCGAGGTCAGGCGCATGGTCAGATGGTCCGATTTGAATCGGCGCCAATACACAAGCCAGTGTTTATGCGGGTTCCAGGGGTTCTGCAGGGACGACTAGCTACCGACGTTTTGGTCGATTCAAGCCTGGTCATGCGCGTGCTGCCACGCGATGTATTCCGAACGCCGCAGTCGATACCGTGCGACGCTGCCTTCATGCAACTGTTGCAATGCTTCCGTCAGCATCTCCCTGAAGGCGGCCTGGTCGGCTTCTCCGGCGTGAGCATGTGCGACTTCGGCAATGGCCTCAGGACTGGGTTGCCGCAGCCCCTTGACCACCGTCTGAACCGCCTGGATCAACGCTTCCCGGTACTTGATCTTCAGCGGGTCGGGCTCTACCATGGTTTGAGCGATGGCCAGATAGCGCTGGCAGGAGCGCTCATAGGCCCATACGAATACATCGCGCAGTAGCTCGACCTGGTTGAGCTCATAAACGCCCAAGGTCCCTTCAATGTAGGCCCGCTCGGGCACATCGATGAAGGACAGCGGACAGAGGTTGTGCTTGAAAAGCGGAATATTGGCGCCGATGCGCGAGACGCGTTTGTTTACGTCTTCAAATGGCTGCAGGTAAGGCAACTGCACCATCAGGAAGAAGGCCTGCTCGAAGGGGTCGGGGATGGCAGCCGCCTTATTCAGCATCAAGGCAAAACAGTCCTCAATGACCTGCGGCAGTGCCAGCGGGTGAAACACGGTCCCAAAGATATCCACGGGCCGTCGGCGCAGGCGACCACTGGCCTGCGGATCACGCATCAGGTCCTGAGACAACACCGCGTGGAGGTTCTTGAAGGTGAACGCATCAAAGCCCACCTCATCGGCGTCCTCGATCAGCATTTCGATCGCCGCCTTATGGTTCAGGATCATCTGGGTTTCGATGGCGTCCTTACCCTTGGCGACCTGACCGAATTCGATCAGGTTCTGAGTATCGAGCCGGCTGTAGGTGTTGCCCTCCAGCTTCGACGAAGCCCATGACAAATCCACCAGGAGTCGGCCCAAGATGTCCCGGGCGTAGGTGCCCGCCGGTCGCTCATTGGCAGAGGTGCGACCCATCTCGTGCAACTGGCGTCGCAGTGACTCTGGCAGGTAGGAGGTTTCACCAGGCTGGTAGGCCTCCAGGAAATCACGCTGATAGCCGACTGGGCGGCGATGCATCAGCGGGAGCCGAACTTGGTCACGGATCACTGCCCCTTCTGGTGATACTGGGACATACAGCTCCGCTTCGGCCGTTGCTGTGGCGGCTAGCGTCATCGAACCACTGGCCGGCACGACGCTGCCGGAAATCAGTTTGTAGACCAAGGCGATGCTCTCGCCCTCGGTGGTCAAGCGCTGCTCGTCGATCAGCTTTTGCAGGCGTCGTTGCAGCGTACGACGGTTGGGCTTGTCACCTTGGCGCCGAGCCATCTCGGCCTCAATGCCAGTAATGCCGATGCCGCCTGGATGCGCCGCGACGATGGATTCGATCAGTTTAAGTTCTTCGGTCAGCGTGGCTCGTGGCATCGGATTTGGCTCCTCGTGGTGAGTCTGTCACGCAGTGTCGTGCAGGACCGACAAAGCGCGACAAAAGTATGTCGTGCAATCTGTCGCGCTTCAAGCCAATACTGTCGTGCCTCGGTCCAATGTGTCACGCAAGCGCGACACGCGCCTGCCCCGAGTTCGCCACCACCGGCCGCCGCCCCACGACATTCCCCACCACATTGACCGCCTCGAGCATCGCCTGCGGCGACAGGTGTGCGTATGCAAGACTGTTGGAAGCCGAACCCCGCGCTCAGCCAAGCCTGAGGGCTGAGCACAGGTTGTCGAACCGCCAAGCTTGGCGGTCACGGGGGAAATTCCCGGCGGGAAAAAAGCCCTGTTTGAAACGGTTGGCGCGCGCCAACTGTATGGCCGAAAAAAAAACACCCCACACGGGCTATACCGGTGTGGGGTGTTCCAACTGCCCCAGAAGGGCTGTTCTCTCTCGATGTCTTTCGTCAATTTCTGACGATCACCACAACGCCTGAAATCTCGGGGGCCCTGGAGCTTTGGTGCCTGCTCCCGTGACCAGTGTCCTTTCGATGTCTGCTCAGCAGAACTGGACTCTTGCAATGTGTAGCGAGCGCCGGGGCGCATAAAAAAAGCGAGCTGGTCAGCCAGTTGGCGCGCGCCAAGTTCTTCAGGTGGCGATCACTGGACCTTGTCTGTCTTGATCTGCGTACCTGGTGCGCTTTGTGTCTGTGCTGGCGCTCGCCACTGCTCGATGCTGTCAAACTCGAGCTTGCAAACGACACAGCGGTATCGACCGTTGGGCTTCATGGCACCACTGTCATCGCGTGCGATCACCGGTCTGTAGGCAGTCGCACCACAGCGGCGGCAGGCGTTGACTGGGCTCGTGCTTTGCATTGTCGCATTGTGCATGTTGTGCCGCCCAAGTAGCTGCGATTGTGTCTGATGCTGGCCGCAGCCTATGCGAGTAGTCTGAAGCTCGTGGTCTGTCAGGAACTGCTTGCCAGCAAGGCGTCAATGGCCTGCTTGATGGGGTGCTCTGGACTCGATTGGGCCTGCGCCAGTTGTTTGGCCATGCCCAACAGAACGAACATGTGGTGAGCCTGATGAAACTTCTCGCTGGACTGCAGACTCTGTGATTGCTCCATCACCAGCCCGATTTGTGGCGACAAAATGAATTTGCGCGTGAATTCAATCGAGCTGTTGTCTGCGCTTCGTAGAAAAACGGCTATCTGGCCACTTGACGATGCGATTTGAATCATCTGCCGGACATTTTTGTCTGCTGGGTCCATGGCGATGCACACCATCATGCGGTCCATGTGTATCCAAAAGACAAGGATACTCACGCCGAGCAGAGGGATGATGGCCTGTCCGAATCCGTGGATGACTGGTACCAGTCTGATGGGCTGCGTAAAGGCAACATGCAGCTCGATGGCTTCTTGATTGTTGACCAAGCGCGCTGGGCTCATTTTGCCCAAGTTGATGTGTTCTACCGCACCGAGCGTATTGGAGGGGGAGCGCGCAGGCATTTTGGGTTTGTTCGCAGAGCGGTGGTGGATCGCACTTGAGGCAGGGAAAGGCCCTTGTTGGTTTCAGTCATCAACCGGATACAAGCCATCTTGCGTGAAACCGCTTTTGATGGCCGTTTCGGACAGCTCAAGAAGTGCAGTAACGTAGCGGTCTTGCTGTGCGTGGGCACCTTCGACGGTGTACGGGTCGATATCAGCCGAGATGGCCATGCCATCTGCATCAACGGTTTCCTGGAAGTGCTCAGGGTTTCGCTCGACCTGGTCTTCAATCCACCAGCGCGCTTCGTACAGACTGTGAAGCAGCAGGGGAGCGGCAGCGAGTAGTCGCGCAGTGTGAGGATTGGCGATTTGCGATGCTACCGTTTGGCCATGCTCGGTGACGATTTCGTACAGGTCGGGCTGGTTTGCAGATGGCCTTGCAAGGAGTTTCAAAGGTACGCGTTGCTGTTTCAGGACGCGACGAGGTTCGTAAGAC
>JACCDS011140213.1_pt1 | contig 11188 bp, 10 predicted proteins | sample 7446441 | NCBI WGS metagenome assembly JACCDS01 (sample SAMN15323445, study PRJNA562643) | freshwater metagenome | isolation source: river surface water | place: USA:Blue River Watershed | collected 2017-08-17 | reverse complement strand
TTGTAGAGCCAGTTTTGCGTGTCTTTGCTTTTCTCATTGATGAGCGTCACGCTCACGCCGGGCATGAGCACGGCTTTGCTGCGCAGCAAGTGCACCAGCTCGCCCATGGGCAAGGCTGAGGATTCAAAGTATTTGGCATCGGGCCACACGCGCACGGTGGTGCCCTGCTTGCGGTCGCCACTTTCTTGCTTGCGGGTGCTGAGTTTTTCCACCACGTCGCCGCCAGCAAATACCAAGCGGGCCACTTGACCTTCGCGGTGGCTGGTGGCTTCCATGCGTTTGGCCAGCGCGTTGGTCACGCTCACGCCCACGCCGTGCAAACCGCCCGAGAAGCTGTAAGCGCCGCCCGAGCCTTTGTCGAATTTGCCGCCTGCGTGCAAACGAGTGAATACCAGTTCAATCACAGGGGCTTTTTCTTCGGGGTGCATGCCAAACGGAATGCCGCGGCCATCGTCTTCGATGCTGACCGAGCAATCGCTGTGCAAAGTAACAATGATTTTTTTGCCGTGTCCAGCCAAAGCTTCGTCGGCGGCGTTGTCCAACACCTCTTGGATGATGTGCAAGGGGTTGTCGGTGCGGGTGTACATGCCCGGACGCTGCTTGACGGGTTCGAGTCCTTTGAGAACGCGAATCGAGCCTTCCGAGTACTGGGGCGGTGTCGTGGTTTGCTTTGTTGCCATGGGGCGGCATTGTAGACAGTTTCAAAGTTGATACTGTATAAAACAACAGACTGACATTTTTCGCAAATCAAATCAAGGACTTGAGCACTGCTCAAACCCGCGCGACAGCGCATGATGCGCAGTTTGGTTAAAGTCAGCGCCATGACTCACCCACACAAAACCCTGCCCATGTGGCAAGTCTTGGCCTGCGGGGCCGCCATCGTCACCTTGTCCATGGGTGTGCGTCACGGTTTCGGCCTATGGCTGCAACCTATCACCCAAGCCCAAGACTGGACCCGCGAAAACTTCGCCATGGCGATTGCCATTCAAAACTTGACTTGGGGTTTTGCCGGCATCTTTTCAGGCATGTTGGCCGACCGCTTTGGCGCATTTCGCGTCATCGTCACCTGTGCTGTGTTTTATGCGCTGGGTTTGTTAGGCATGGCGTATTCGTCCACGCCAGCGCTGTTCACAGCAACTGCCGGTGTCTTGATTGGCATTGCGCAAGCAGGCACGACCTATGCCGTGATTTACGGCGTGATTGGCCGCAACGTGAGCGCCGCCAAACGCTCATGGGCCATGGGCGTGGCCGCGGCGGCGGGTTCGTTTGGTCAATTTTTGATGGTACCGACCGAGGGCTACCTGATCAGCACCTTTGGCTGGCAAGAGGCGTTGGTGTGGCTGTCGATGGCGGCACTTTTGGTTATCCCCTTGGCTTATGGCTTGCGTGAGCCCGGCTTTGCGGGCGGAGCTACGCCGCACCGCGAGCAGTCCATCATGCATGCGCTGCGTGAAGCGTTTAACTACCGCAGCTTTCAGCTGCTAATGGCCGGCTACTTTGTGTGTGGCTTTCAGGTGGTGTTCATCGGTGTGCACATGCCCAGCTACCTCAAGGACCAAGGCTTGTCGCCCGAGGTGGCCAGCATCGCCTTGGCGCTGATTGGCCTCTTTAACGTGTTTGGCACTTACATCTCAGGCAGCTTGGGCCAGCACATGGCCAAACGCAAAATTTTGTCGTTCATTTACTTCTCGCGCTCGGTGGCGATTGTGTTGTTCTTGCTAGCACCTCTCACACCCATGAGCGTGTACATCTTCTCTAGCGTGATGGGCTTGCTGTGGCTCTCCACCGTGCCGCCCACCAATGCGGTGGTGGCACAGATTTTTGGCGTGGCGCATTTGTCGATGCTCGGCGGCTTTGTGTTCTTCAGCCACCAAATTGGCAGCTTCATGGGCGTGTGGCTGGGCGGCTACTTGTATGACCAAACCGGCAGCTACGACATTGTTTGGTACATCTCCATTGCGCTTGGCGTGTTTGCAGCGCTGGTCAACATGCCAGTGAATGAGAACGCGATTGAGCGCAGCCATGCGCCAAAGACCGTTGCTGCTTAACTGCCCAATATCCAAGCCATGTTGCGTCGCCCGATCAGCCCCACCTTGATTCGCCAACTGGCGATTGGCTTGGTATGCGTGGTGATTTTGTTGGCGGTTTTGTCTATGTATTTACGGCCTGAGTTCTTGCTGACCTTGGCCGACCAAGTCTGGGGATGTTTCTGAGATGAGCACTGTGCTGCACGGGCAAGAGCCCACGTCGAGCTGGGTGGCCCGTTGGTCGCACCTGTTGCCTGCGGCTTGCCATGTGCTGGACTTGGCTTGCGGCCACGGCCGCCACATGCGCCACTTTGCAAGCCTTGGCCACCCCGTCACAGGTGTCGACCGAAATGCTGATGCAATTGCAGCCGTCAGCCCTTTGGGCGAAGCGATTTGTGCAGATATTGAAGCCGGGCCTTGGCCACTGCAAGGGCGTAGCTTTGGTGGTGTGGTCGTTACCAACTACTTGTGGCGTCCGCTGTGGCGCAATATTTTGGACAGCCTCGCGCCCAACGGGGTGCTGATTTACGAAACCTTCTCTGCAGGCAACGAAACTGTGGGAAAGCCATCGCGCCCCGACTTCCTACTTCAGCCCGCCGAGCTGCTAACTGTGTGCAAAGACCTGCGGATCGTCGCGTTTGAAGAAGGCTTTTTGCCCCAACCCGAGCGATTCGTGCAACGCATCGTGGCGGTACGCGAATCGAACAACGCACAAACACCTATGCGTTACCCACTTTCTCACTAAAAACGACACTAGCAATCGCTAGAATGAACGTTTTTCCTTGACCGAACTCGCGGACATGACACCCATTACCGGCAGCATCGTGGCTTTGACCACCCCCATGCACACAGACGGCAGCGTCGACTACCCCACCCTGCGCAAACTCATTGATTGGCACATCGCCGAAGGTACCGATTGCATCGGCGTCGTGGGCACCACTGGCGAGTCACCCACCGTCAACGTCGAAGAGCACTGCGAAATCATCCGCGTGGCTGTCGAACAAGCCGCCAAACACACCGAGCGTCATGTGCCCATCATGGCTGGCTGCGGCGCTAACTCGACCGCTGAAGCAATTGGGCTAGCCAAGTACGCCAAAAAGGTGGGCGCACATTGCCAACTGCAGGTTGTGCCTTATTACAACAAGCCCACGCAAGAAGGCCAATACCTGCACTTCAAAGCCATCGCAGAAGCCGTGGACTTGCCCGTGATTTTGTACAACGTTCCCGGCCGCTCTGTGGCCGATATGGCGCACGACACTGTGCTGCGTTTGGCCCAAGTGCCAGGCATCGTGGGCATCAAAGAAGCTACAGGCAACATCGAACGCGCCGAGTGGCTGATTCGTGATGTGCCCAAAGGCTTTGCGGTGTACTCTGGTGACGATCCCACCGCTGTGGCATTGATGCTGTGCGGCGGCCAAGGCAACATCAGCGTGACCGCCAACGTGGCCCCACGCTTGATGCACGAGCTGTGCATGGCCGCCATTGCCGGCGACGTCAAACGTGCCATGGAAATTCAATTCAAGTTGATGCCTGTGCACAAGCACCTGTTTGTCGAAGCCAACCCCATTCCCGTGAAATGGGCCATGCACCGCATGGGCCTTGCAGGCCCAACGCTGCGCTTGCCCATGACCGAACTCACCAAGGCCAACGAGCCTGTGGTGGAAGGCGCGTTGCGCTCGGCTGGTTTGATCTAACCCGAAAAAAAGGCCTTGGCTGTGAAAATTTCTTTTGTTTCAAATCGCACAGCAGTTGCACTGACAACCCTTGCATTGCTCAGCGGCTGCTCCTCCATCTTGGATGGCGACAAGGTCAACTACAAAACCCAGGGCGGCACCAAGGTCGTGCCGTTGGACATCCCACCTGACCTCACCCAATTGACCCGCGACACACGCTACGCGGTGCCAGGAGGACCCGTCACAGCCAGCGGCATGGCCGTGCGCCCTGCTCCAACTGTGGCCGCAACAGCAGCCAAGCAAGTCAACGATGTGCGCATTGAGCGAGATGGCAAGCAGCGCTGGCTGGTCGTTAACCGCTCTGCGGATGTGGTTTGGCCCATCGTGCAAGAGTTCTGGAAAGAAAACGGCTTTGAATACGTGATCGAGCAGCAGCAACTGGGCTTGCTTGAAACCGAATGGGCTGAGAACCGAGCCAAAATTCCACAAGATTTCATCCGCCGCTCTCTAGGCAAGGTCTTGGATGGTCTTTACTCATCCGGTGAGCGTGACAAATACCGCACCCGCATTGAACGAAACAGTAACGGTGGCGTAGACATCTTTGTCACACATCGCGGTATGGTGGAAGAGTACAAAGATCAATCTAAAACAGGCACGATTTGGGTGCAGCGCCCCAACGATCCTGAGCTGGAAGCTGAGTTTTTGAGCCGCCTGATGATCAAGCTTGGTGTTTCTGCTGACCAAGCCAAGGCCAGCACGACAGCGACCGAAACCGCCGCAAACAAAACAAGCTTGCTGACGCAAGGCAACGCCACGGTGTTAAATATCCCCGACTCGTTTGATGTGGCATGGCGACGCGTGGGCTTGGCCCTAGACCGCACAGGCTTTACCGTCGAAGACCGCGATCGTGCGCAAGGTGTCTACTTTGTGCGCTATGTGGACACCACTCCCAAAGAGGAAAAAGGGTTTTTCAGCAGCATGTTCAGCAAAAAGCCTGAAGCAACAGGCCCTGTGAAGTACCGCATTGCTGTTCGCAAAGCAGCTAATTCGACAGAAGTCACCGTACAAGACGCTGCAGGAAAAACAGAGAACACGCCTGTCACACAGCGCATCTTGAAGCTGTTGGCAGACGACCTGCGTTAACTTAGCGCAGGCCATGGACATGCGCCATGCTGCGCTTTAAAAGTCTGGGCAGCGGAAGCTCGGGCAACGCCACTTTGGTTGAAGCCCAGAGTGGCGCGCATACCACCCGCTTGCTGATTGACTGCGGTTTACGACTGCGCGATCTTGAAGCACGCTTGATCGAAGCGGGCACCTGTGCCGAAGACCTAGACGCCATTTTCATCACCCACGAACACGGTGACCATATTGGTTGCGCTCGGAGCTTTGTCAAACGCTATTCAACTCCGCTTTGGATGAGTCAAGGCACTTGGCTGGCACTCAGCAATGAAGTTTGGGAACCCCACGCGCATTTGCTAAATGTGGCGCGTGATGGCTGCACTATTGAACTAGGCGGCTTGCAAGCCCTACCGTTTACCGTACCGCACGATGCACGCGAACCACTGCAACTGCGCTGTAGCGACGGCAATCGACATTTTGGCATCGTCACCGATTTGGGCCATCCATCATCCCATGTGGTGGCATCCCTGCAGCACTGTCATGCCTTGTTGATTGAAGCCAACCATGACCCAGACTTGCTACAAGCCTCGGCCTACCCCAGTTTTTTAAAGCAGCGCGTGGCTGGTCCTTGGGGGCACTTGTCCAACCATGCCGCAGCCGATTTACTCAAACGGGTGCTGCACGACCAACTGAGCTACGTCGTGGCTGCGCACTTGAGCGAACGTAACAACACGCCCGAACTGGCACGCTCAGTCTTAAGCGAAGCATTGAACTGTGCACCGTCTGAGATCAATGTGGCAGACCCAGTGACAGGCTCTGAGTGGGTCACGGTCTAAACCGATCTTCAAACGCCCATGAAAAAAGCCACCCGAAGGTGGCTTTTGCAGTCAGTTTGGAAACTGATTACTTGCTGGCAGCGTCAGAAGCTGGTGCAGCGGCTTCTGAAGCCACAGCAGAAGCAGCTTCAACTGGTGCAGAAGCGGCAGCAGCAGGAGCGGCTTCAACAGCAGGAGCTTCTTTTTTGCCGCAAGCGACGAGAGCGGCAGCAGCCAACAAAGATGCCAACAGGATTGACTTGTTCATGTGAGTATTCCTTAAGGGGATGAAAACAATTTCCGGAAATTGCTATGGTTTGCACCACAACTGGGCTAACTAGCTCGAGCTTTTTAACCCAGACAATATTATAGGGTAATTCCTATAAACTTTCAAAAGCCTTGTCAGCTTGGTGTCAAGCAATCAAAACTTAAGGTGCGGCATGAAGCCACCCATCATCGCACCATTCCATCAGCAAGCTCAACGCTTCTGGGCTGGCCCTTTTGATCTCATCTGCGCTTAATTGACGCGAATCCGCTAACTGACGCATCAAAGCTGCATCTTTTCCCGCGGCACGCCAACTCTCACCATTCAAAAAGATGTGATGCGCATCGTACATCATTTTGCTGCGTCGATCCAAGCGCACAGCAACGAGCTGTTCAGGCATATCACCCATCTCAAACCATACATTGGCTTTAGGTTCTGTCAGATATTCACCCAAAGCACGTTGCAGTGCTTTGGGGTCTTTTAGCGCCTTTTGGAGTGCTGATTTAGCAAATTCAGCCAAACCTTCAGGCATAGCGGCAGGTTTGGACACAGCAGGCTGAGTGGCATCTTTGTACAAATCGCAACCCGCAACATCCTCAGCACCTTCACTCAAACGAACCAGTAACTCACGAGCAAGGTCACCTGTTTGGGGTACGCGAAAACCTATTGAATAGGTCATGCACTCGCCTTGTGCAATGCCGTCGTGCGCATAGCGCGGCGGCAGATACAGCATATCGCCAGGGTTGAGTACCCAATCGTATTCTGGCTTGAAATTGGCCAAAATCTTCAACGGCATGTCGGGCACGAGTGACAAGTCTTTTTGTCGGCCAATGCGCCAGCGGCGTTGGCCGTGGGCTTGGAGCAAAAACACGTCGTAGCTGTCAAAGTGGGGCCCAACACCGCCGCCCTCGGTGGCGTAGCTGATCATCACATCGTCCAAACGCGCGTCGGGGATGAAGCGAAATTGCTGCATCAAGGCCGCCACACGGTCGTCATGCAAATCCACGCCTTGCACCAACAAAGTCCAATCACGCTCGGTCAGCTTGGGGATGGCGCGACGCTTCAAAGGACCGCGTTGCATTTGCCAATCACGCTTGCCGCCGTTCGAACCGATGACCAGGCGAGATTCCACTTCGCTCTGTTCGGCCAAGTCAAACAGCTCAGGGCGGCTGAGCAAGGCTTTAAATTCAGGGATGGCTTGACGCACCAACAAGGGCTTGCGTTGCCAATAGGTGCTCATAAATTCGGCAGGACTGATGCCGCCAAGTAGGGTCAGGGGTTTGTTCACATGCATCGTGCGACAATTTTGCCCTATGGAAATTACACAACACTGCGTGGTCGGCTTAACTTGGACCTTGAAAGACACCTTGGGCGAGGTACTCGACGAATTGGACAGCCCTGTTGAATTTTTGGTGGGCGGCGATGATTTGCTCGCCAAGATCGAAGAAGCCCTGCAAGGCCACCGCGTGGGCGACCACATCGACTTGCAACTCGAACCTGAAGAAGCCTTTGGGGACTACGACGAAAACTTGGTGTTTTTAGAGGCCCGCTCGCGCTTTCCAAAAGAGCTGGAAGAAGGCCACACACTTGAAGGCCACGCCCTGCCGGAAGGTTGCAACCCAGATGCACCGCAAGACCTGCTCTACACCGTGACCGAGATCTACCCAGAACACGTAGTGCTCGATGGCAACCACCCGCTGGCGGGTATTGCGATTCGCATTCATCTCGATGTGCAAGCCGTGCGTGAAGCCACTCAAGAAGAACAAGAACGCGGTACTTTAGGCACCGGCTTTTTCAAAATTGAAGCCCAAGCACCGGGCAGCAACACCTTGCACTAAGCACTTGCAGACACAAAAAAAAGCAGCCTCTCGGGCTGCTTTTTTTCGTTTGTTATCGCGTTATTTTTTACCAGTCGAGCCGTAACCACCCTCGCCTCGCTCGGTCGCGCTTGCAAATTCATTCACCACATTGAACTGAGCTTGCACCACCGGCACGATCACGAGCTGAGCCAAGCGCTCCATGGGTTCCAACGTGAACGCCACATCGCTACGGTTCCACGCGCTGACCATGAGCTGACCTTGGTAATCGCTGTCAATCAAACCAACCAGGTTACCCAACACGATGCCGTGCTTGTGACCGAGACCTGATCGCGGCAAGATGAGCGCGGCATACGCTGGGTCGGCCAAATGGATGGCGATGCCTGTAGGCACCAATTGCCACGCGTTGGGCTCGAGCGTGATGGGTGCATCCAAACAAGCACGCAAATCAAGGCCAGCGCTGCCAGGCGTGGCGTATTGCGGCAGTTGATCGGCCATACGGGGATCGAGAATTTTGACGTCGAGTTTCATAGTGCGTTGATGAAATGAATGTTAAAAATTTAAACCAATGGCAATGAATCAAGCGACCTTCATACGACTCGCAATTTCAGCAACTAGCTGACGGGCCAAAGTCAGTTTGTTGGCATGCGGCAGCTCTTGGTGACCATGTGCATCCACCAACAACAAAGCGTTGTCGTCCAGCCCAAAGGTGGCAGGGCCAATATTGCCGACCAACAATGGCACACCTTTGCGTTCACGTTTGGCCATGGCGTGCTTGAGCAGGTCATGGCTTTCAGCGGCGAATCCCACGCAATACAAAGCACCGCTTTTCGCTCGGGCTGATTGCGCCACGCCCGCCAAGATGTCTGGGTTTTCTACGAAATTCAGCTGCGGCAACTGACCTGAACCGTCTTTCTTGATCTTTTGACCGGCCACATCGGCCACACGCCAATCGGCCACGGCAGCCGTTGCCACAAACACCGAAGCCGCATCCACATGCTGGACCACAGCAGCTTGCATCTCCACAGCAGAGCGCACATCGACACGCTTTACCCCGCGTGGTGTTGGCAAATGCACAGGTCCAGCAACCAAGGTCACGTCCGCCCCCGCTTCGCGCGCTGCTCGGGCAATCGAGAACCCCATCTTGCCGCTCGACAAATTGGTGATGCCACGCACAGGGTCCATCGCCTCATACGTAGGCCCTGCTGTGACCAGCACATGCTGGCCCGCCAACACTTTGGGCTGGAAGAACGCGATCAGATCTTCCAAAATTTCTTCAGGCTCTAGCATGCGGCCATCACCGGTCTCACCGCAGGCTTGCTCGCCCTGCCCTACGTCTAAGACATGCGCCCCATCCGCGGTAAGTTGCGCCATGTTGCGTTGCGTGGCGGGGTGCTGCCACATTTCACGGTTCATGGCAGGAGCCAAGATCAAAGGCACGCTGTCAATCGGGCGAGCCAAGCACATAAGGCTCAGTAAATCATCAGCGCGACCATGCAAGAGTTTGGCCATGAAGTCGGCGCTGGCAGGTGCCACAACGATGGCGTCGGCCTCGCGGCTCAGGTTGATGTGTGCCATGTTGTTGGGTTCACGGACATCCCATTGCGAAACATACACCGGCCGGTTTGACAGGGCTTGCAAGGTCACTGGCGTCATGAACTGGGCCGCAGCCTCCGTCATGACCACTTGTACCGTCGCCCCAGCTTTGACTAAGGCACGGCACAGCTCCGCCGCTTTGTAGCAAGCGATACCACCACTCAAACCCAAAACAATGTGCTTATTTGACAGATCAGACATGGCTTGCAATGTAGCAGAGCGCCTATAATTTCGATTTCCACCTACCGGGAGCCAGTCTCCCGATCTGGCATGACCCAATTTGTATTCGTCACCGGCGGTGTTGTCTCTTCCCTGGGCAAGGGAATTGCAGCCGCCTCACTCGCCGCCTTGCTTGAATCGCGCGGCCTCAAAGTCACCCTCATCAAACTGGACCCCTACATCAACGTAGACCCAGGCACCATGTCGCCCCTGCAACACGGCGAGGTGTTCGTCACCGAAGACGGCGCAGAAACAGACCTCGATTTGGGCCACTACGAGCGCTTCATCACGACGCGCATGAAAAAGGCCAACAACTTCACCACCGGCCAGATTTACCAAAGCGTTCTCGACAAAGAGCGCCGTGGCGACTACTTGGGTAAGACCGTGCAGGTCATCCCGCACATCACCAACGAAATTCAAGAGTTCGTCAAGCGCGGCGCGGCCTACGAAACGCCTGAAGCAGTCGACGTGGCCATCGTAGAAATCGGCGGCACTGTGGGTGACATCGAGTCTTTACCCTTCCTCGAGGCCGCTCGCCAAATGAGCTTGAAACTCGGCCCGCAAAATACCGCGTTTGTGCATCTGAGCTATGTACCTTGGATCGCGGCAGCTGGCGAACTCAAAACCAAACCCACCCAACACACCGCGCAAAAGCTGCGCGAAATCGGCATTCAGGCCGACGCTTTGTTGTGCCGTGCAGATCGCCCCATTCCTGAAGACGAGCGCCAAAAAATCAGCCTCTTCTCCAACGTGCCTGAGTGGGGCGTGATCTCCATGTGGGACGTGGACACCATCTACAAAGTGCCACGCATGTTGCACGAGCAAGGCTTGGACCGTTTGGTGTGCGAGAAACTGCGCATCAACGCCCAACCCGCCAACTTGCAACGCTGGGACGACTTGGTCCACGAAGTGGCCAATCCCAAAGAAGAAGTCACCATCGCCATGGTGGGCAAGTATGTCGACCTGTCCGACAGCTACAAGTCGCTCAACGAAGCGCTGCGCCATGCGGGCATGAAGAACCATGCGCGCGTCAAGATTGAGTACGTGGACTCCGAGTTCATCACCCCCGACAACGTGAACCAACTCGAGAAATTCGACGCGGTGTTGGTGCCCGGTGGCTTTGGCATTCGCGGCGTGGAAGGCAAGATCGCCGCAGCCCAGTTCGCCCGCGAAAACAAAGTACCTTACCTCGGCATCTGCTTGGGTATGCAAGTGGCGACCATCGAATACGCGCGTCACAAAGCAGGCTTAACCGGCGCACACTCCACCGAATTTGTGGCGGACTGCGAGCAACCGGTTATTGCGCTCATCAACGAGTGGAAAAACGAAGACGGCACGATCCAAGTGCGCGACGAGAACTCCAACTTGGGCGGCACCATGCGTTTGGGTGCACAAAGCTCTGACGTGGCACCCGGCACATTGGCTCACAAAATTTACGGTGACGTCGTAACTGAGCGCCACCGCCACCGATACGAAGCCAACGTGAACTACCTTGACGCACTGCGTCAAGCGGGCTTGGTCATTTCAGCACTCACCCAACGTGAGCAGCTCACCGAGATCGTTGAATTGCCACAAGACGTGCACCCTTGGTATATGGGTGTGCAATTTCACCCCGAGTTCAAGTCGACGCCTTGGGACGGTCACCCGTTGTTCAATG
>JACCDS010540996.1_pt1 | contig 11189 bp, 10 predicted proteins | sample 7446441 | NCBI WGS metagenome assembly JACCDS01 (sample SAMN15323445, study PRJNA562643) | freshwater metagenome | isolation source: river surface water | place: USA:Blue River Watershed | collected 2017-08-17 | reverse complement strand
TGTTGCAGCCCGAAGTGCTGCAAAAAACCCGCATTCTGCGCCAGTTCATGTACAACATGGACGAAATCGAGGCGATGGAGATGGTGCTCAAGAGCATGAAGGCCACCAAGAACAACTCCGAGTTCTTCGACATGATGCGCCGCGGCGGCTGATCGCCTATAATGCTGTGTTTTGCGGAAAGTGCGTCCGGGATGGTCCGGGGCGTGGCTACCGTGGTTTAAAGATCGCAAGACTGCGATACGAAAAGGAAAACCCATGAAAGAGGGCATTCACCCCAACTACCGTGAAGTGTGCTTCCAGGACATGTCCAACGGCTTCAAGTTCGTGACCCGTTCCTGCGTCAACACCAAGGAAATGATCAAGATGGAAGACGGCCGCGAGCTGCCGCTCTTCAAGCTGGACACCACCAGCGAGTCGCACCCCTTCTACACCGGCACCCAGAAGTCGGTGGACAACATGGGCGGCCGCGTGGAGAAGTTCCGCAACCGCTTCGGCAAGACCGCTCTGTCCAAGTAATCAGACAGGCTTCTCGCCACAAGGGCAGCCCGGGCAACCGGCCTGCCCTTTTGTTTTGTCCGTCACCAAACTGTTATCTTTCTGCTGTGAACCCCGTCAGCCCTGCCATCGTTGCCCAGAAAGCCGTCGCGCAATTGCCGCGCTGGGCCTTGGTCCTGCTCTGCCTGATCTATGTGGTCCCGGGCTTTGTCGGTCGCCAGCCATGGAAAAACGCCGACATGGAAGCCTTTGGCTTCATGCTCGCGTTGGCCCGCCCCGATGGCGGCACGGTCAGCTGGCTCAGACCCATGCTGGCGGGACAGATGGAGCCCAGCCTGTCCCTGTTGCACACCTGGCTGGGTGCATGGTTCATTCGGCTCGCTCCGGTGGGATGGGAAAGCGCTGCGGCACGCTTGCCGTTCATGGGCATGCTGATCCTGACACTGGTGTCCACCTGGTACGGTGTCTATGCGCTGGCCAGGACCCGGGCAGCGCAGCCTGTGGCTTTCGCGTTCGGAGGGGAGGCGAGCCCCACCGATTACGCCAGAACACTGGCAGACGGCGGTCTGTTGGCCCTGCTGGGCTGTCTGGGTCTGGCACAACTTTCACACGAAATCACGCCTGCGCTGAGCCAGCTGTGCTTCACCAGTCTGCTGTTTTTCGGCCTGACACCGTCCTCTCATCGCAGACGCTGGCGACATCTGTGCGCAGCTGCGCTGGGCCTGCTGGGTCTGACCTTGTCGGGCGCCCCAGCCATGGCCGCATTGCTTGGCCTGGGTGGTTTGCTGGTGCTTGCACTGGCACCGGCTGATCCGGATCGCCATGCCGCCAGCATGCTGGAGTTGGGCTTGCTGAGCCTGTTTTTGCTGCTGTCAATCACGCTGTCGGGTGCGCTGGACCTGTGGCGCTGGCGACTGATGACACAGCCCATGCTGGATCTGCACGCGTTCGGACGCTTGCTGCTCTGGTTCACCTGGCCCGCAGGCCCTCTGGCACTCTGGTCCCTGTGGCGTTGGCGCCGCCAGCTGCTCCAGGCATGGCGCATTCCTCACATCGGCCTGCCCCTGTGGTTTGTGCTCGTCACGGTAGGCACCACCTGGCTCACGGGGCTTTCTGACCGGGCGCTGTTGTCTGCCCTGCCTGCCATTGCCACGCTGGCAGCGTTTGCCTTGCCAACCTTGCGACGCAGCGTGGGGGCCTTCATCGACTGGTTCACTTTGCTGTTTTTCTCGATCGGCGCACTGGTCATCTGGGTGGTCTGGATCGCCATGCAAACAGGCACGCCCGCAGTGACCGCCCGCAATGTGGCACGTGCCGCCCCAGAATTCGTCTACAGCCTGTCGGTCTGGTCTGTGCTCATTGCAGGCCTGGGGATGCTGTCCTGGCTGGCCTTGGTCCGATGGCGCACCGCACGTCACCGCATTGAACTCTGGAAAAGTCTGGTCCTGCCGGCCGCAGGGACCACACTGTGCTGGCTGCTGCTGATGACATTGTGGCTCCCTCTGTTGGACCATGGTCGAAGCTATGCGCCTCTGATCACCAAGATCCAGCAAACCATCCCACCAACCCATTGCGTACAAAGTTTGGGGCTGACCAATGCGCAGAATGCGGCCTTGCTCTACCACGGACAGTGGCAGATCCGTCCGGCAGGCCCCGCCAGCGCCGATTGCAGCTGGCTGATCACCAGCACCCGCGAACTGACCCGCAACCACGAACGCCTGCAGCAATGGGGCTGGGAAGAGATGGTCCGCCACCGCCGTGCCTCCGACAACAAGGAAACGCTGGTCATCTTCCAGCGCGCCTCGCGCTGACCATGTCCGAATTGCGCGTCATCCTGCGCCATGCAGGCACCGTCCTTGTCGGTCAGCTGGCCGTGATGGCCTTTGGCGTGGCCGACACCATGATCGCGGGCCGCCACAGCCCGCAGGCGCTGGCCACACTGTCACTGGCTTCATCCATCTACATCAGCATCTATGTCGCGCTCAACGGCCTGATACAAGCCCTGCTGCCAGTCTGGGCCGAGCTGCATGGCGCAGGACGAGGCGCTGTGCTGGGCCAATCTGTCCGGCAAGCCCTTTACGTTTGCGCCATGGCCGCCGTGATCGGCATCTTTGCACTGTGCTTTCCGGAACCCTGGCTGGCCTGGACCGATGTACCTCAGGCCCTGTGGCCGCAGGTGCACGCCTACCTTCAGGTGTTGGCCTTGGCCCTGGTGCCCTCCTTGCTGTTTCGGCTTTACAGCACCCTCAACCAAAGCCTGGGTCTGCCGCGCCTGGTGACCTGGTTGCAGGCCGGAGCACTGCTGGTCAAAGTTCCCCTGTCAGCGCTGCTGACCTTCGGCTGGGGCCAGTGGGCAGGCCTCGGCGTGGTGGGCTGCGCCTGGGCCACCCTGGCCGTCAACGCGCTGATGCTGCTGACTGGCGTGTCGCTGCTGCGCACTCAGGACATCTACCGCCCCTACCGCCTGTGGAAGCGCATGGAAGCCCCCGATGCCCGGCAATTGCGCCGCTTTCTGGCGCTGGGCATCCCGGCGGGGTTGTCCATCATGGTCGAGGTGACTTCGTTCACCCTCATGGCCCTGTTCATTGCCCGCATGGGCGAAGTGGCACTGGCCAGCCACCAGATTGCGGCCAGCATGGCTGCTGTGCTCTACATGGTGCCCCTGTCGCTGGGGATTGCCACGAGTGCGCGGGCCGGCTACTGGATCGGTGCCGGTCAACCCGCACGCGCTCGCAAGGCGGCACACACCGGGCTCGCCGTCGCGGCGACTTTGGCCGTGCTTTGCGCTGGTGTTCTGGCCCTCTCTAGGCATGCAATAGCCAACACATATGCCAAGGATCTGGCGGTGGCCTCGGCCGCTGCCGTTTGGCTGGGCTGGGTGGCCTGGTACCACCTGACCGATGCGCTGCAAGCGGTCTGCGTGTTCGTGCTGCGCTGCTGGCGCATCACGCTCTCACCGCTGCTGATCTACACCGCGTTGCTCTGGGGCATGGGCCTGTACGGCGGCTATCTGCTGGCCTACAAAGGTCTGGGCCCCTGGCACGCCACCGTATCCGTCGACAGTTTCTGGCTCACCAGCACCCTGGCTCTGGCGCTGGTCTCGCTGCTGTTCCTGGCGCGGCTGGAATGGGCCATGCGCCGCGCGCCCGCTCAGCCCTGAGCCAGACGGCCGGCGGGCAGGACCAGCATGAAGGTTGAACCTTCGCCCAAACGGCTTTCGATCCGCAAGGCGCCGCCGTGGCGCTGCGCCACATGCTTGGCGATGGCCAGCCCCAGGCCGGTCCCGCCGGTTTCGCGCGAACGGCTGCGGTCCACGCGGTAAAACCGCTCCGACAGGCGCGGCAGATGTTCGGGCGCGATGCCCGGCCCGGTATCGCGCACCGACAACACCAGCTCCTGCCCCTGCTGCTGCCAGTCCACATCGATGCGGCCGCCGGCAGGTGTGTAGCGCACCGCATTGCTCACCAGGTTGGAGATGGCGCTTTGCAACTCGGACCGTGCACCCGACAGGAACCACGCTGGCGTGGGCGCGAAATGCAGTTCATGAACCGCCTGACCGGTTTGCCCCTGCACGGACGACAAGGCGCGCGCATCCGTTTCGATCTGCGCCATCAAGACCGTCAGGTCCACCTGCTCGGACTGGCCAGGCAAGGGACTGCCTTCGAGTTGTGACAGCGTCAGCAGATCGCTCACCAGCGTCTGCATGCGACTGGCCTGCACCGCCATCAGCCCCAGGTAATCCTGTTGCTGGGCGGGCGCAAGCGGCAGGGTCTGCAAGGTCTCGACGAAACCGGCCAGCACCGTCAGAGGCGTGCGGATTTCGTGTGACACATTGGCCACAAAATCGCGGCGCATCTGGTCGGCCTGAATCTTGGAAGTGATGTCCCGCGTCAGCAGCAATTGCTGGCCATCGCCGTATGGGTAGAGCTGCACGGACAACTTGATGAGCTGGCTGATGGAGTCTGAGCGCCCATCGATCTGTACTTCGTTGTCGTGCCGATCCTGCTGAAAATAGCGCGCGAACACCGGGTCACGCACCAGATGCACGACCTGCTGGCCCAGATCCCTGCGGGCATCGAGCCCCAAGTGCAGGCTCGCTGCGCTGTTGCACCACGCGATGCGGCCTTCAGGGTCCAGCAGCGTGACACCATTGGGCGAAGCCTGGATCGCATCCAGAAACTGCTGCAAGCGCTCTGCGTGGGCCTGAACATTCTGTTCCTTCTGACGCAGCACGCGACGGATGCGATCGGAGACCTCTCGCCATAGCCCGGCCAGGCGAGGCGGCTCGCCCTGAGGCCCACTGCGAAACCACACCTCCAGCCGGTGTGCATGCCAAAGCTGTTGCAGGCCCCAAACAAGGCTGCCGCCCCAAGCCCCAGCCATGACGGTCGACACACCAAAGCCCAGCCAGGCGACACCGGCGCCCAGCAGGCTCCAGAACAACAAACCCACAAGGTAAATGAACATGCTCAGGCCGAAGGTGATGCGGTCAAGCGGTAACCGGCCCCGCGCACGGTCTCGATCATCTTGCCCGCCTCGCCCAGTGCTTCACGCAGACGTTTGACGTGGACATCGACCGTGCGCTCTTCGATGTAGACATGGTCGCCCCAGACCTTGTCGAGCAACTGCCCCCGGCTGTGCACCCTTTCAGGATTGCGCATCAGGTACTGCAGCAGCTTGAATTCGGTCGGGCCCACCTTGAGCGGCTGGTCCTGCCAATTGACGCGGTAGGTATCCGCATCAAGATTCAGTCCCCCCACACTGACCACGCCACCCGATTGCTCGGGCGCACGGCGACGCAGCTCGGCGCGGATGCGGGCCAGCAGTTCACGCGGAGAAAAAGGCTTGACGATGTAGTCATCGGCCCCTGCATCCAGTCCGGCAATCCGGTCAGGCTCATCGCCTCTCGCGGTGATCATCAGGATCGGCACCTGTTGCGTACGCGGGTGGCCTCGCCAGCGCCTGGCCAGACTCAAACCACTCTCACCGGGCAGCATCCAGTCCAGCAAGATGACATCGGGCAACACATCGTCCAGCTCTTTCTGGGCCGTGAGCGCATCCATCACCCACACCGGCTGAAAACCGTTGTGGCGCAGGTTCACAGCCATCAGCTCGGCAATCGCCGGCTCGTCCTCAACGATCAGAATCCTCGGCTGATTTCTCATTTCACGGCAGATTCGATGTCGGCCATGGCCGTGTGGCGCACATCGGCTCCTTTGACCACATAGATGATGAATTCGGCGATGTTCTTGGCATGGTCACCAATGCGCTCGATGGCCTTTGCCACGAACAGCAGATCGAGGCTGGCCGAGATCGTGCGCGGGTCTTCCATCATGTAGGTCACCAGCTTGCGCAGGAAACCGTCGAATTCGGCATCGATCAGATCGTCTTCCTTGAGGATGGTCAGCGCGGTCTGCACGTCCAGCCGCGCAAATGCGTCAAGCGCCTTGCGCAGCAGGCCCGAAGCCATGTCGGCCGAAATGCGCAGCTCCGACGCGGGCAGGGAACGGGTGATGCCCTGGTCCACGATCAACTTGACCATGCGGGCAATACGCTCGGACTCATCGCCCGCACGCTCCAGGTTGCCTGTGATCTTGGAAATGGCCATCAGCAGGCGCAGGTCACGCGCGGTGGGCTGGCGGCGGGCAATGATCGAAGACAGTTCCCGGTCAATGTCCACTTCCATGGCATTGACCTGCCTTTCGGTGGCGATGACCTGGTCGGCGACTTCAACGCTGAACTGGGAAAGGGCATACACCGCATGGCGGATCTGCGACTCCACCAGACCGCCCAACTCCAGTACGCGCGAGGAAACACCAGAAAGTTCAGCATCAAACTGGCTGGAAATGTGTTTGTCCATGGTGTGGCTCCTGGTAGATCAGCCGAAACGGCCCGTGATGTAGTCTTCGGTTTCCTGGCGGTTGGGCTTCATGAAGATCTGTTCGGTCTGGCCGAACTCGATCAGCTCCCCCAGGTACATGTAGGCGGTGAAGTCAGACACACGCGCCGCCTGCTGCATGTTGTGGGTGACGATGGCCACGGTGTAGTCTTTCTTGAGTTCGCCCACCAGCTCCTCGACCTTGGCCGTCGAGATCGGGTCCAGGGCGGAAGTCGGCTCGTCCAGCAGGATGACCTTGGGCTTGACGGCCACCGTGCGTGCAATGCACAGACGCTGCTGCTGACCACCGGACAGCGACAAGCCGCTCTGGCCGAGCTTGTCCTTGACCTCGGTCCAGATGGCCGCCTTGGACAAGGCCCACTCCACGCGGTCGTCCATCTCGGAGCGGCTCAGGTTTTCATAGAGCTTCACGCCAAAAGCGATGTTGTCGTAGATGGACATCGGAAAAGGTGTGGGCTTCTGAAACACCATGCCCACACGAGCGCGCAGCAGGTTCAGGTCCTGCTTGGGGTCCAGGATGTTTTCACCGTACAGATTGATCTGCCCTTCGGCGCGCTGGCCAGGGTAGAGGCTGTACATGCGGTTGAGGGTGCGCAGCAGGGTGGACTTGCCGCAGCCCGAAGGGCCGATGAAAGCTGTCACCTTGTTTTCGGCAATGTCCAGGTTGATGCCCTTGAGGCCCTTGAAGGTGCCGTAAAAGAAATCCAGATCGCGGATTTCGATGGCGTTTTTGACGCCACTGGGGGCCAGTGCATTGGTCTTGTTCATGGTTTGTTCGCTCGGTTCGTTTTCAGTGTGCGCTCTTTTCGCGGAAGAAGACGCGGGCAATGATGTTGAGCACCAGCACCGTCAAAGTGATCAGCAGTGCGCCGCCCCATGCCAACCGGATCCAGTTGTCGTAAGGGCTCATGGCAAACTGGAAAATCACCACTGGCAAGTTCGCCATTGGGGCGTTCATGTTGGTCGAAAAAAACTGGTTGTTCAGCGCAGTGAACAGCAATGGCGCCGTTTCACCGCTGATGCGGGCCAGCGCCAGCAGCAAACCGGTCATCACACCCGCGCGTGCAGCGCGCAAGGTCACAAACGTGGACACTTTCCAACGGGGTGCCCCCAGGGCAAAAGCGGCTTCGCGCAGGCTGCCTGGAACGAGCCGCAGCATGTTCTCCGTGGTGCGCACGACCACAGGAATGGCGATCAGGGACAAAGCGATCGACCCGGCCCAGCCGGAAAAATGCTTGACCTGTGCGACATAGGCGGCGTACACAAACAGTCCCAGCACAATGGAAGGCGCCGACAACATGATGTCCGTCACAAAGCGCGTGAGGCTGGCGGTCTTGCTTTGGTCTCCGTATTCGGCCAGGTAGACCCCAGCAAAAATACCGATGGGTGTACTGACGACTGCCGTAAAAATCACCATGAGCAGACTGCCCACGATGGCATTGGCCAGGCCACCGCCTTCCGTGCCTGGCGCGGGGGTGGATTCGGTGAACATGGCCCAGTCAATCGCGGCAAAGCCGTTCTTGAAGAGCACAGTCAAAATCCACAGCAGCACCAGCAGACCCAGTGCCATGGCCCCCATGGACAAGGCCAGGCCTATGCGGTTGGTGATCTTGCGGCGTCGGTAAATGGCTTGATCCATGACGCACTCGCTTTCAGGTCTTGCTGCCCTTGGCTTTTTCGCCACGGGCAATCAGCAGTTTGGCCAGCGCCAGAACCACAAAGGTGATGACAAACAGCAGCAGGCCCAGGGCAAACAGCGCTGACATGTGCAGATCGGCCGCTTCACCAAACTCGTTGGCCAGCGTGGACGCGATGGATGAGCCTGGCGAAAAAAGCGAGCCTGTGATGCGCTGCGAGTTACCGATCACGAAAGTGACTGCCATGGTCTCACCCAGGGCGCGCCCCAGACCGAGCATGATGCCGCCAATCACCCCTTTTTGGGTGTAGGGCAGCACGATGTTGCGCACCACCTCCCAGGTGGTGCAGCCCAGGCCATAGGCGGACTCGCGCAACACCGGCGGAACGATCTCGAAGACATCGCGCATGACCGCGGCGATGAAAGGCAGGATCATGAATGCCAGCACGATGCCCGCAGCCAAAATGCCGATGCCGTTCATGGCACCGCCAAACAGCGCGCCAACGATGGGCATTTGCCCAAGTGTGGATTGCAAGGGTGGCTGCCCGTATTCGGCAAACAGCGGCGCAAAAATAAACAGACCGAACATGCCGTAAATGATGGAAGGCACAGCGGCCAACAACTCAATGGCCGTGCCCAAAGGGCGACGCAAGGCCACGGGGCAGTTCTCGGTCAGGAACAGGGCGATGCCAAACGACAGGGGAACAGCGATCAGCAAGGCAATGGCGGCGCTGATCACGGTGCCAAAAATGGCGATGGCGGCACCGAACTCTTCATTGACGATGTCCCACTCCACCCGCCAGATGAAATTCAGACCAAACTTGGACAAGGCGGGCCAGGCCGAGATCACCAGAGACACGATGATGCCCATCAAGGCCACCAGCACCAGCATCGAAAACAGCCAGGTGACTTTGTGGAAGAAAAAATCCTGCAAGCGTTGGCGCTTGACCACCATCGTCACCCGCGCCTCGGAAGAAGCCGTCGGGGTTGGAGACATGCTCATGTCAATTCCTTGGGTGTAAGACATCCTCGGTTCTCATTCAAAAAGGCGGTCCCGACCATGCAAGCCGGGACTGCCACAGTGGAAGCCTCGGACTCAGTGTTTGATCTGCGACCAGACTTTCTGACGGATCTGGGTCGTCAGCGCATCCGGCAGGGGCACGTAATCCAGTTCGGAGGCCATCTGCTTGCCGTTCTTGAACGCCCAGTCAAAGAACTTGATGACTTCCTGCGAAGCGGCCTTGTCACCGGGTTCCTTGTACATCAGGATGAACGAAGCGGTGCTGATGGGCCAGCTGGTGGCGCCCTTGGCGTTCACCATGGAGATACCCATGCCCGGCACACTGAACCAGTCAGCGCCAGCCGCTGCAGCGGCAAAGGTCAGGTCATCAGGGCTCACGAACTTGCCATCGGCGTTTTGCAACTGCAGGAAGTTCATGTTGTTCTTCTTGACATAGGCGTATTCGACGTAGCCGATGGCGCCCTTGACGCGGTTGACGTTGGCGGCCACGCCTTCGTTACCCTTACCGCCCACAGAGGAAGCTGCAGGCCACTTGACGGCGGCGCCTTTACCCACTTTTTCAGCCCAATCCTTGCTGATCGCGCTGAGGTAGTCGGTGAAGTTGAAGGTGGTGCCCGAACCGTCGGCGCGGTGCACCACGGTGATGGCCTGGTCAGGCAGGCTCTTGCCCGGATTGAGCGCCGCCAACTTGGCGTCGTTCCATTTGGCAATCGTGCCCATGTAGACCTCGGCCAGCACCGGACCGGAAATGCGCAGCTCACCGGGCTTGAAACCTTCCAGGTTCACCACAGGCACCGTGCCGCCAATGATGGCGGGAAACTGCACCATGCCGTCCTTGTCCAGCTCTTCACCCTTGACCGGCGCGTCCGATGCACCGAAGGCCACGGTTTTGGCACGGATTTGCTTGAGGCCGCCGGACGAACCGATGGACTGGTAATTCAGACCGGTGCCCGTCTGCTTTTTGTATGCCTCGGCCCATTTGGCGTAAATGGGATAGGGAAATGTGGCACCGGCACCCGTGATGTCCGCCGCAAAAGCCGTCAGGGCTGCGGCACCAAAGCCAACAGCAACCAAAAAGGATTTGAATTTCATGGAAAAGCTCCTGTTTGAAACACAAGTGAGGAATTCGGACCTGAACCACCTCATGTCGGCAGAAGCAGGGTCTGTATTCAGACAGAAAGGACTTTATGGCGCGATTGTGACAGTGTGATGTCAAAAACACTTTTTCTCGTTCCGGCTGTTCGAGCAGACTTTCGAATATGAATTCCATATAACTCATTATTTGACGTCAAAACTTCATCTGACATTCACAAAAGGGTCATCCCGGCTGGCCAATATCTCAGGCATCACCCAACCCGTCACATTGGAGTTCACGATGCAACACAGCCCCGCCCACAGCGATGACCTGCCCACCAACACCAGCGCCAACGAACACTTTCAGGAAGTCGTTCAACGGGCCGTTGACCGCCGAGGCTTCCTGAAGTTCGGCAGTGGTGCCGCCATCGCCAGTTTCCTCGCCGGCCCCCTGGCCGCCTGCGGAGGAGTAAGCACTGCCCCCGCTAAGCCGTTACTGGGCTTCAAGGCCGTCGCTGCATCCACTGCAGACAACGTGGTGGTGGCCGAAGGCTACACGGCGACGCCTTTTGTGCCCTGGGGCACCCCGCTTTTCTCCACGGGCGCCGGTTCGACATGGGGCGGGGCTGGCGCGGAAACCGCCGCCGACCAGGCGCGACAGGTGGGCGACAACCACGATGGCATCCACTTCTTCCCGATCGATGGTTCGTCAAGCAGCGAAGGTCTGCTGGTGATGAACCACGAATACAACACCACAGTGGGCGCCGCCTACGATCAGTACCTCACCCTGTTCGGCGCCACACCTGCTCCAGCCAATACGCTGGAGCGCGTCAACAAAGCCATCAACGCCTGGGGCTGCTCGGTCATTCACATCAAGAAAACTGACGGGGTCTGGCGCGTGCAGACCGATTCTGTGTACAACCGCCGCATCACGGCCGCCACCCCCATGCTGCTCACCGGTCCTGCCGCAGGCGATGCCAAGCTGCAAACGAGCTCAGACAGCAGCGGCACCGAAGTGCTGGGCACCATCAACAACTGCGGCAACGGCTACACCCCTTGGGGCA
>JACCDS010435124.1_pt1 | contig 11190 bp, 8 predicted proteins | sample 7446441 | NCBI WGS metagenome assembly JACCDS01 (sample SAMN15323445, study PRJNA562643) | freshwater metagenome | isolation source: river surface water | place: USA:Blue River Watershed | collected 2017-08-17 | reverse complement strand
TCGATGCGCACTTCGTCGCCGACGTGCGGTGCGTATTTGCCCATGTTGAAGTCGGTACGCTTGACCGTGGTGTGTGCGTTCGCACCGATCGCGTCCTTCTTCTGCATCGGGTGCGGCATGGCGAGGAAGTCGGTGACGGTCAGGGTGACTTTCTTCGTTACGCCCTTCAGCGTCAGGTCGCCTTCGATGCTGACCGGCTTGTCGCCCTTGAAGGTCACCTTGGTCGACTTGAAGGTCGCGGTCGGGTACTTGGCGGTATCGAGGAAGTCTTCAGCCTGGATGTGCTCGTTGAACAGATCCGAACCGGTATCGACCGACTTAGTGTCGATCACGATATCGACCGAACCCGTCTTGGCAGCCTTGTCGAACACCACTTTGCCCGTGGTCTTGTTGAAGCGCGACAGCTGGGTCGAGAAGCCCAGGTGGTTGTACGAGAAACGCGGGTAGGTGTGGTTAGCGTCGAGCACGTAGGTTTCCGGCGCAGCCAGCGCAGGTGCGCTGACGGCAGCGGCGAGCAGCAGGGCGGTAGCGAGTTGGGTCAGTTTGGTCATGAGTCTTCTCCGTTGAATGAAAGTGGGGATAAAGGTAAATCTAAAAGGTGAATCTAAAAATTAGACTAAAAGTAAGGCTAAAAATCAGGCGAAGTAAGCGCAAGCGAGGCTTACTTTGCGGCCGTTGCGGTGATGCGGAACTTCACTTGAACGTCGTTGGCGACGATGTCGAACTTGGCCCACGGTCCTTCGCCAATGGCAAAGTCCGCGCGCTTGACCGTGAAACCGCCCGCGAACACGCCGCTGTTACCTTGCTGCGTGAACGTGGCCGGTACCACGATGTCCTTCGAGCGGCCCTTGATGGTCAGACGGCCGCTGATTTCATACCGGTTGCCGCCGAGCGCCTTCACGCTCGACGATGAGAACTGTGCTTTCGGGAAGCTGGCAATGTGGAACCAGCTGCGGCCGGCAACCTCCTGATCCGACTCCGCAGCACCGGTGTCGATGCTGGCGAGGTCGATGTCGAGCGTTGCATGGGCCTTGGCCGGTTGCGCCGGATCGAATGCCAGCTGGCTGCTGAACTTCCTGAACTTGCCGTCCATCGACACGCCCATTTGCTGGTAGCTGAAGCCGATGCTGCTTTGCTGCGACTGTACCTGATTGAATTCGACCGCGTGCGCAAGCGGCGCGCCGAGGGTCAGGGCAGTCAACAGGGTCGGTATGAATTTTTTCATCATGTGCTTTCCTAGATATCGTTGTGCCGGCGTGTCGGCAGCATTCGTTTCAATATGTCATCGCGGTCGATGAAGTGGTGTTTCAGGGCTGCGCCGACGTGGACCAGCAGCAGGGCCACCATCGTCCAGCTAAGGAATTCATGGAGCTCGGCCAGCTGAGCGCCCAGTGCCTTGTCTTTTTCCAGCAGATCCGGGATCGGCAGTACGCCGAACCAGACGGTCTGCACGCCCTTGGCCGAGCTCATCAGCCAGCCGGACAGCGGCAGCGCCAGCATCAGCAGGTATAGCCCGAGGTGGCCGACATGCGCCGCCAGTTGCTGCCCGCGCGACATCTGCCCCGGCAGTGGCGGCGGCGGGAACGCGAGCCGCCAGCTCACGCGTACCAGCAGCAGCACGAACACCGTGACGCCGGCCCACTTGTGCCACGAGTACAGCTGCAGCTTTTGCGGCGACAGCGGCAGCTCATGCATGTATAGGCCCAGCGGAATCAGCCCGATGATCAGCAGCGCCATCAGCCAGTGCAGACCCTTGGCAACGCGGGTGTAAGCGGTTCTTGTCGTGTTCAAAGTGCTCATAGTTTGTCCTCCGCTTATTGCAGTGGTGTGAATGCATACGCATCCATCGCCAGCACGTAGTCGCTGATGCCAGTGTGCAGATGCTCGACACGCGCATTGCGGCCGGCCGCACCCAGTGCCACATACAGCGGCTGCAGGTGTTCATCGGTCGGGTGCGCGCGCACGGCCTGCGGTGCCTGGCGCCGATAGTCCAGCAAAGCATCCACGTCATTGGCCTGCAGGCGCTCGGTCATCCATGCCGGGAAGTCGCGCACGTAATCCAGCCCCGCGCCGTTGGTCATGCGTGCGATGCGGTAATCGCCGAGGTTGTGAGTGAGGTTGCCCGAGCCGATGATCAGGAAGCCCTGTGCCGCCAGCGGCGCCAGCGCCTGGCCAAGCCGATAGGCACCGGCAACGCCGAGGTGGCTTTGCAACGACAGCGGTACCACCGGCACGTCCGCATCCGGATACATCAGCCGCAATGGAATCCAAGCACCGTGATCGAGCCCGCGTGCCGGCGCGTTATGCACCGGCAGCCCCGCCGACCTCAGTGCGGCAGCGACATCGCGTGCCGCCTCGGGGCAACCGGTCGCCGGGTAGCTGATCTCGTAAAGCTCAGCCGGAAAGCCGTAGAAGTCATGCACGGTCTCCAGCTTTTCGCCGGTGCCCACTTCCGGCTCGCCGGTCTCCCAGTGCGGGCTCACCATCACCACGGCGCGCGGTCGCGGCAGGCTGGCGGCAATGTGTGCCAGTGCTGCGCCGGACGGACCGGGGCGCAGCGCAAAGGTCGGCGCGCCATGCGGGACGAACAGGGTGGGCATCAGGTTCATGACAGACTCCTTGATAACGAAGCCAGAGCATAAATCGACAGATTGGATTGAAATAGGGGACAATTCGCAAATCATTATTGCTGGGGTCGCAACAATGGATCGTCTCGCCGCAATGCATACCTTTGTCCGGGTGGCCGAGCTGAACAGTTTTTCTGCGGTCGCGCAGCAGCAGGGCGTGGCACGCTCGGTGGTGACGCGTCAGGTGGCTGCGCTGGAGGAGCATCTCGGCGTGAAGCTGATGGCACGCAGCACGCGCCGGCTGACATTGACGTCGGCCGGTGCGGCGTATCTCGAAAAATGCCGCGTGATCTTGAATCTGGTCGAGACGGCAGAAGCCGGCGTGGCTGAGCAGCGCCAGCTGGCGCGCGGGAACATCCGGGTCAGTCTGCCTTTGTCATATGGGCTGGCGCGCATGGTGCCGCTATTGCTGGACTTCGCGCGCGCTCATCCCGAAGTGTCGCTGGCGATGGATTACACCGATCGTCGCGTGAACCTGATCGAGGAAGGCATTGATCTGGCGATCCGCATCACCGGCAAGCTGCCGCAGACGGCCGTAGCGCGACGCATGGGCACCATCCGCATGGTGACCATCGCATCGCCGGACTATCTCGCGCGTTTCGGCCGGCCGCGTCATCCGTCCGAACTCGCGCAGCATGAATGTCTGGGCTACACCGGCGGCGGTGCGCAGACGAGCTGGACTTATTGTGTCGATGACGCGTGGGTGCCCTTCACCGTGAACGCCCGCATCAGTGCCAGCAATGGTGAAGCGCTGACCGAGGCGGCGGCGCAAGGCTTTGGTCTCACGATACAGCCGGATTTCATTGTTGATCCGTATCTCGCGGATGGCCGGGTGGTGAAGGTACTGGAAGACTTTCCAATGCCGGAGCTGGGTATCCATGCGGTCTTGCCAGGCAACCGGCAAGTGCCGCATCGCGTGCGTGTGCTGATTGATCACCTGGCAGCGCGCATCAGCGCGATGTCGCCTGCCGGCTTATCATGACCCGCCCGCCTCTGACGTCACCCCATGTTGAGTTTGCCTGCCGCGCCCATGTCCAATGCTTCTGATTCTGCTGTCTTCGCCTTGCTGGACGATGCGCGCAGCACGGACGATGGCGTAGAGCAGCGCCGATCGCGGTTGTATGTCGGGCTGGTGCGTACGCTGTCGTTGAGCGAAGGCGAGGATGTCGATGCATTCTTCAATGCACTTGACGCCGCGCTGGCGGCGGGCCTGCACGCTGTTGGCGCGTTCAGCTTTGAGCTCGGCTATGCGATGCAGCGGCTGCCGTCAGGCCAGCTCGCTGGAACGCCGCTGGCAACGGTACTGCTGTTTCAAGGCTACGAGCGGCTGACGCGCGCCGAGACCGATGCGTGGCTGGCGCAGCGTGCGGGCGGCTTGCCCCATGCGGTGACGCAGCTGCAGCCGATGCTGAGCGAAACCGATTTCATTGCTGCCGTCGACGAGATCCACCGGCAGATCGTCTCTGGGGATACCTATCAGGTGAATTTCACCTTCCCGCTGCGCTTCGACGTTCATGGTGAACCTTCCGCCTTGTATGCGGCGCTGCGTGCGCGGCAGCCGGTGCCTTATGGCGCATTGCTGGCACTGCCTGGTGGACAGACCGTGCTCTCACTGTCGCCCGAATTGTTCGTCAGCCATGTGGATGGCGACTTGCTGTGCCGCCCGATGAAAGGAACTGCCGCTGCGAGTGGCGATGCCGTGCTGGATGCACAGCGCACCGATGCCTTACGGCACAGCACGAAAGAGCGTTCAGAAAACCTGATGATCGTCGATCTGCTGCGCAATGATCTCGGTCGTATCGCTGTCAACGGCACGGTGCGCGTACCCGAGTTGTTCGCGGTCGAGCGCTTTGGCGCGGTGCTGCAGATGACCTCCACCATTGCGGCACGCGCACGCGAGGACATCGGCTTGCGCCAGGTGTTCGATGCGCTCTATCCCTGCGGCTCGATCACGGGCGCGCCGAAGCGACGCACGCTGCAGATCGTGCAGTCGCTGGAGCGCTGGCCACGGCGGCTGTATACCGGTGCGATCGGCTGGTTTGAGCCGCCATCACAGGGACGGTCGCTCGGCGACTTCATGATGTCGGTGCCGATTCGTACCTTGCTGCTTGATGCGCCTGACGCCAATACACGTCGGCATGGCGAACTCGGCGTGGGCGCAGGCATTGTGTATGACGGCGATGCGCGCGCGGAGTATCAAGAATGTCTGCTCAAGGCGCGCTTCCTCACCGGTATGGCGCCGGGCTTCAAGCTGTTTGAGACCATGCGTGCCACGGCTGACGGATGCGCATTACAGTCGCGGCATCTTGCACGCCTGTCGGCGTCGGCGGCCGCACTGGGTTTTGCCTACGATGACGCCGCGGCCCGCCACTGTATCGCCACCGCCTGCGCAGCGATGGCGGCGGGCCAGGATTACCGGCTGCGTCTGTCGCTTGCGCCCGGTGGTGAGCTGCAGTGCAGCCATACGCCCGTGATGCCGCTGACACAGCCAGTGCGCGTATTGCTGTCACCATTGCGTATGCCGTCGGATGATGCGCTGCTGGCGCACAAGACCACATTGCGCGCTGTGTATGACGCCGGCTGGCGGCAGGCCGAGACAGTCGGCGCCTTCGATACTTTGTTTTTCAATGAGCGCAATGAACTGACAGAGGGCGGACGCAGCAATGTCTTCGTGCGTATTCATGGTCGCTGGATCACGCCCCCCTTGTCCTGCGGTTTGCTGCCGGGCGTGATGCGGGCCGAGTTGCTGTCCGATCCGGCGTGGTCAGCGATCGAGCGGCCGCTGACCTTGCAGGATTTGCGCGACGCCGATGCGCTGGTCGTGTGCAATGCCTTGCGTGGTGCGTTGCAGGCGGAAGTGATCTGGGACCGCTGATGTGAGCCGCGTGTCTGAATGGCAGGCTGCTGGTCGCTGATCTCCTGTTGCTGATCACTCCTTGCTGGTCACTGGTTCCTGATTGCAGGTCGCGGATGATGCGACGCGGATAGCAGGGGCATCTTCGAGGCTTGATCCCTGCCTATTTTTCGACCAGCGATTCACGCATCGTCTTCACGATCGGCTTGATCAGATAGCGCAGCACGGTATTGCTGCCGGTCTTGACCTCGACGGTGGCCGTCATGCCGGGCTGCAGATCAATGGTCTGGCCAGGCTGGCCGGCGAAGCGTCGGTCGCCGGCCTTGACCTGTACCCGGTAGTACGCCTGCTCGCCCTGTTTCAAATCTTCCGTCAGCGTATCGGGGCTGATGTAACTGACCTTGCCTTCCAGCCAGCCATACAGCGTGTAGTCATAGGCATCGATTTTCACGCTGGCGGGCTGGCCAATTTTCACGAAGGCGATATCGGCGGGTCGAACGCGTGCCTCGACGATCAGCTCGTCTTCCAGCGGCACGATTTGCATCAGCTCTTCAGACGGCTTCAGCACGCCGCCGAGCGTGGTCACACGGATGTTCTTCACCAGCCCGGTCACCGGTGCCCTGATTTCGGCGCGTGACAACAGATCCGCCCGCTGCGCGAGCATCTGCTGCACGCCCGCCAGTTCTTCTTCTGCACGAGTCAGATCGGACTGTGCATCCTGCAGATACTTGTTGTTGCGGTTAGTGATCTGCCCCTGCAGTTCGGCAATCTGTCGCTCGAGTTTCAGCAGGTCGGCTTCGGGTGCGTCGCCGGTTTTTACCAGCGGCGCAACCATCGCCAGTTCACGTTTGGCCAGCGCCAGCATCGCCTCAAGGGCTTCGGTCTCTTCCGTAATCGATGCCTGCCGCTGTTTCAGCAACGCGCGCTGGTTGTCGACAAATTGCGGATAGGCGTCGCTTCCGGCGTCGAAGGCCGGTGTGTCGCCGGACAGTTCGGCGCGCAAGCGGGTGACGGTCGCCTGCAATGCCACAGCGCGCGAGCGCGTTTCATTGTAGGAAGCACGCAGCTTATTGGCATCCAGCTTGGCCAGCAGCTGGCCGCGCTTGACCTTGTCGCCCTCCTTCACCAACAGCGCAGACAGGATCCCGCCATCGCTGGCCTGAATGATCTGCGTGCGCGAACTCGCCATGATCTGGCCCTGTGCCCGTGTGATTTGTTCGAGTTCGGCTTGCCATGCCCACAGGACAAAGCTGACCAGCGCCATCAGGCTGGTCCAGATGATCCAGTTGGGGCGCGAGCGCGCGCGAGATGGTTGAGGTGACAAGTCATTCATGCCGGCGCTCCCGTGGCAGCTACGTTACTCAGGCGGGCCAGCACGTCGGCGCGCGCACCATCGAGGATGACGCGTCCCTGATCCATCACGACGATGCGGCTGACCAGCCTCAGCAGGCTGGCTTTGTGGGTCACCATCACCAGCGTTGCATCGGCGGGTAGTGCAGCGAACACCTGTTCCATGACTCGCGCTTCGAGGTCGCCATCCATCGCGGCGGTTGGTTCATCGAGCAGCCACACATTGGGTGCGGCAATCAGCAATCGGGTCAGTCCGACCAGTTGCCGTTGTCCGCCAGAGAGACCCCGGCCACCTTCGGCAATCGGCAATTCAAGTCCGAGCGGATGGGCGGCCAGCACGCGGTCAAGGCCGGTCAGCGCAGCAGCGCGCAGGATCTCGCCATCCGGTGGCGGGGCGAGTCCGAGCGTGAGGTTCTCGCGCAGCGTGCCACGCATCAGCCGCACGTCTTGCGGTAGATAGGCGATCTTTTCATGCAGGAATTCGGGTGCGATCAACGCCATGTCAACGCCATCCAGAAACACCTTGCCGGTACTGGGTCGATACAGCCCCGACAGTAACCGGATCAGCGTTGATTTGCCCGAGCCGACGGGCCCGATGATCGCGACACGTTCACCGGTGCGCAGCATTAATCGCAGCGGCAGCAGTGCCGGCAACTTGCCGTCGAAAGTGAACGTGGCATCGTCGATCCGCAGCTCACCCGCACAGGACGAGGGAATGATGCCGCCGCCCTGCGCATGTTCGATCGGCAGGGCCATGAGGTCATCCAGTCCCTTCAGCGCTTCCTGCGCGTGCTGCCATTGCGAGACCAGCATGGCGATCTGCGTGATCGGCGACAGTGCGCGATTGCTGAGGATCGAGCAGGCAATCAGCGCTCCCATGGTGAGGTGTCCCGTGCCGACCAGCCATGCACCCAAACCAATCATGCCGACATAGCAGAGCTGTTGCAGCAGCTGCGCAAAATGCGCCGATGTACTCGACAGATGGCGCAGCGTCAGTTCAAGCTCCGAAGCCGCTGCGGTGAGCTTGCGCCAGTCGTGCATCATTTTCCATTCGGCGCCGGCGGCCTTGATGCTCTCAATGCCATCGATGACGTCGACCAGCAGCCCGTTTTTATGACGCGCATTTTTCAGCTGCGATTGTGTCAGCTGTCGCATGCGCCAGTTCAGCCACGCCGACGAAATGATCACGACCGGCAGCAGCAGCAGTGGCAAGGTTGCGAGCGGTCCACCGATCACACCGATGACGCCGATGAATAGCAAACTGAAGGGCAGGTCAGCGATCAGGAACACGGTGGACGAGGTCATGAAATTACGCACCAGTTCAAACTGGCGGACCTGTGCAGCAAAGCTGCCCACCGCGCGCGGACGCGCCTCCATGCGAATGGCGAGCATGCGGCCGAAGAAGACGTCGGACAGTTCTTCCTCGATGGCCTTACAGCCGCGGTCAACCATCAGCGATCTGACTTGCTTGAGGATGAACTCGAACAGGACAGCGATGCCCACGCCCACCGTCAGCGCCACCAGGGTTGAATGGGCTTGCGTGGGGATCACGCGGTCATAGACCTGCAAGCTGTAGAAAGAGGCACCGAGCCCGAGCACACTGACGACGAAGGTCGCAACAATCGCCTCAATGAAGATTTGCTTGCGCTGAACGATCGCGTGCAGGAACCAGCGTCGCGCACTGTCGGGTCGTGCTGAAGCGTCGCTTGCTGTGCCCGCAGCCGGCGTGTGTGTCGGGATCAGCCTCAGCAGGCTGCCGGTGGCCAGCAGCGGGCCTGCGAGCTCGATGGTCGTGCCGTCGCTGCGTTCGCCGGTGTATCGGCCACTGCTGCTGCGGCCGCGCAAGATCAGTGCGTCGCTGTTATCGTCGGCGACCCACAGCAACGGTAATTGTTCGCGTGTCGGTGACTCAGTGATCCGCTCACTGCCGCCCTGCGGAAATGCGGTTTGCCATAGCGCCTCGGCGATGGTTGACGCAGGTGCGGATGGCGCCACCTCGGCGATGACCTGACTGAAGCGGTGAGCCGGCATGGCATGACCGAGCAACGCGGCGATGCGTGACAGCAGCGCCGGCAGCCTGCCAGCATGAATTTCTTCGCTCGTCGTCAGTCGCGCTGCAGCGAGAGGAGCTGGTGCGATGCTCATTCAGCGGGCTCGTATTCAGGCAGGAATTTCCCACCTGCCATTCGTCCGGCGGCAATCTCCAGCCTTAACACGGCGGAAAAGCGGGTCCATTGGGCGTCGGCCAGCGAGTATTGCGCCTGAGTCGCATCGCGTCGTGCGAGCAGTACTTCCAGCCAGGTACGGCGACCGGCCGGAAATTGACGCAGGCAGGATTCGTAGACTTCCTGGGTTGATTTGACGAGTTCCTTCAGCAGAGCAAGTTCGATGCGCGCGGATTCGGCGAGATTCCACAAGCCCTGGGTGCGGTCGACAATGTCACGCCGCGTGGTTTCTCGCGAGTGAATCGAGCCGCTGCGCCGTTGCTGGGCTTCTTTGATTGATGTCATGGATGACAAGCCGCTGCCTGGCTTGAACGTCACTCCGACAAACACCTGGTCGGACGGATAGAGATTGCCCCCGCCGAACGTGCGCTGGTAGCGCAGAGCAAGCTCGGGCCACAGACTGCTTTTCGATATCGCGATGGCCTGATCGGCGACGCGTTCTTCAGCACTCAGACGTTCCAGCTGCGGCGCCTGCGCCAGTGCTTTGTCAATGGCCTCATCCAGCGTGGCGAGTGTCAGCTTGGGAGAGCGCGGCATGGCCAGATCGCTGAACTTGCGACCGACCAGCATTTCGAGTTGGGTAATCGTGCTTTTTTTCTGCAGCGTCAGTTGCAACTGCTCACTTTGGGCTTGCTGCATCCGTGCGTGCACGGTGACGCCGTCGCTGCGCGGACTGATGCCGCTGGCGACGCGCCGATCGATCATGTCGGCTAGCTTGACGTAGTCGGCAATCGTGGCTTCGGCAGCGGTCATTCTGGCTTGCAGCCGCATTGCTTCCGCATAGTTGATGACGATGCGCTCGAGGATCTGTTGACGCGCTTCGGTCACGCTCGAACGCGCGGCATCGACGCGCGCCTCAGCCGCCCGTATCGAGGCATCGATCCGTCCGCCAGCCCATAGCGGTTGCGCGACCTGAACTTCGGTCAGTGAGTGTCCCAGCGGCCCGCGGGAGGAAGACATCGATACCCCAGGCCAGCGCTGCCAGCGTGCGCCATCAAGGCTGAATTCGCTGGCGCCTTGTTCTGCGAGTTTCAGTGCAACGGTGGGGTGAGATTCGACGGCGCTACGCAGGGCATCGTCCAGCGTCAGCAAACTGAGCGGCACAGCCTGCGCTGTCGGTCGCCCGACAGGATCATCCGCAGACAAGGTTGGCATGTCGGCGGCAAACAAGGGTGGCATTAGCAGCAGGGCGCCCAGCGCAACGGTGTGTCGACTCATCGGGTTACCTCCGGTTGGGTCGGCTGGGTGCGACTGCATCAGCGACCTAGGTTGTCGATGATTCTGATTGCTTTTTTGACACAGTTGGCCTGGGGATTTGTGTTGTTGAAATACTAATTTTGGCGGGCGTTCCATACGGCTTCGGGTGTTGAAATCGGCCTGCTGATGGCAGCCTGCTTGCTCACATCAGGGGAATTTGCAACGAATTTTGCAAGCGAAACAATGAGGTACGACCAAGCTTCGGCGTGCCGAAGCTTACCGGAGTTGAGTTAGCAAAAAACAAATGTGTTGTCATTACAACAATCAAGGCTTGTCAATAGCGCATCATTCCACCGCACCATTAAATGGGTGGAGCCACACATCAAGCGGCTCGTTGTGAAATTGAAACAAGATGAGGAAGAACGATGGCACAGGCAGATTCGGCTCGATTCAAACTACTCAAGCGCAGTCCTGCAGGAAAAATTTCCTCGCAGGAACTCATCAAAGAGGCGATACCGGTTGAAGGGTCTTATGCCTATACCGTGGTTGAGGTCGAGACGGGAAAGTTGCCCAAAAAGCTGCAGGCCCGCCGTGTCGGACAAGATTTGCAGGTGTTTGCTGACGGCGAGCCGGTCGTCAGATTGGAAGGCTTCTACAAGCCAACGAACGGTGACACAGCGTTTGATGGTTCGGGAGAGATGTTTGCTGCGACGCCAGGCCAATACAACAGTGGCTACGCGCTATTGACCGGTACGCCGCTGAATGCGGGTGAGCAAGTCATCGTTGGGACGTCGAATACGACGGCAGCGGCAGACGCGGGCGAGTCCTCGTTGTTTGGCCTTGGGGCACTCCTCGGGCTGGGCGCAGTCGTTGCCGCACAGCGCAAAGGCGATGACGGTTCCACGACGCCGCCGCCACCACCACCGCCGCCACCACC
>JACCDS010540079.1_pt1 | contig 11192 bp, 8 predicted proteins | sample 7446441 | NCBI WGS metagenome assembly JACCDS01 (sample SAMN15323445, study PRJNA562643) | freshwater metagenome | isolation source: river surface water | place: USA:Blue River Watershed | collected 2017-08-17 | reverse complement strand
TCAGCACCTGCGGGGCGATGCCCACCAGGTAGCCGCGCCGCCCGCCGTTGATGAAGATGACGGGCAGCGCGAGGATGCCGGCCTCGACGTAGACCGGCACCGCCTTGCGAAAGCCGAACGGGCTGGTGCCGCCGACCTGGTAGCCGCTGTGGCGCTGGGCCACCTCGGGCGTGCAGGGTTCGACCTTCTTGGCGCCGATCTGGCGGGCCAGGTTCTTGGTGCTGACCTGCCGGTCGCCGTGCATCAGCACGACCAGCGGTCGGGCGTCCTGGTCCTGCATGACCAGCGTCTTGACGACCGCGTGCTCGTCCACGCCGAGCTGGCGGGCCGACTCGGCCGTGCCGCCGCGGTCGACGTAGTCGTAGGGGTGTTCGGTGAAGGGGATGCCGGCCTTGCGCAGCATCTGCGTGGCCGGGGTCTCGCTGACGTGGACGCCTTTCTTGGCCACGGCCTCAGCCCTCCAGGCCCAGCACGGACGGATCGCCACGGCCGGCGCGTACCAGCACCGGATCGCCGCCGCACAGGTCGACCACGGTGGTCGGCTCGGCCGGGCAGGGACCGGCGGCGACGATGACCTGGACCAGGCGCTCGTAGCGCTCGCGGATCTCGTCGCAGTCGTTGAGCGGTTCGCGCTCGTCCGGCGGGATCAGCGTGGTGCCCAGCAGCGGCTGGCCCAGCAGGTCGAGCAGGTCGTGCGTGACGCGGTGGTCCGGCACGCGCAGGCCGATGGTGCGGCGCGAGGGGTGCGAGACGCGGCGCGGCACTTCCTTGGTCGCCTCCAGCAAGAAGGTGTAGGGCCCGGGCGTGGCGGCCTTGAGCAGGCGGAACTGGCGGTTGTCGACCCGGGCGTAGCTGGCCAGCTCGGACAGGTCGCGGCACAGCAGCGTCAGGTGGTGCTTGTCGTCGACGCCCCGGATGCGCCGCAGGTTGTCGGCGGCGGCCTTGTCGTCGAGGTGGCAGACCAGCGCGTAGCTGGAGTCGGTCGGGATGGCGGCGATGCCCCCGGCCGAGATGATCGCCACCGCCTGCTTGAGCAGTCGCGGCTGCGGATTGTCGGGATGGACGTCGAAGAACTGGGCCATGGCGCGATTGTCGCGCCGGGTCGTTGCCGCTCAGGTCATGGCTGTGGCGCCGTCGCTTCAGTTTGCGGCGGCGCGGCCCGCTCAGTCGTCGACCGGGTCGTCGTTCAGGGCCGAGGCGGGGCCCGAGCGGTGGCGGGTGTTGAGCCAGGCGGTGGTGCCGCCGCACAGCGCGATCACGGCCATGCCGATCCAGCCCCAGCGGTCGGGCAGGTCACCGAACAGCAGCCAGCCGAACAGCGCGGCGTTGGCGATCTGCACGTACATGAAGGGCACCAGCCGCGAGGCCGGCGCGCAGCCCAGCGCCAGGATCAGCAGCAGGTGACCGCCGGTGCCCAGCAGCCCGATCAGCGCGATCAGCGCCCAGGTCAGCGCCGAGGCGTGCAGCAGCTGGCCGTCGACGTCGATCGGGCTGGCCAGCACCACCGGCAGCAGCAGCAGCGTGCCGACCAGGCCGGTGTAGAAGTGCGTGGTGTACGGGTTCTCCAGCGCCGCGAGCTTGCTGGTCAGCAGCTGGAAGCTGGCGTAGGTGATGGCCCCGCACAGCGGCAGCAGCACGGCCCAGCCGAACAGGCCGCTGCCCGGGCGCATGACGATCAGCGCGCCGGCGAAGGCGCCCAGCACCAGGGTCCAGCGCAGCGGGCTGACGTCTTCCTTGAGCAGCCAGGCGGCCAGCAGCGTGACCAGCACCGGCGTGAGCATGTTGATCGCGGTGAACTCGGCCACCGGCATGTGCTGGACCGCGAAGAAGCTGAAGGCCGACGTGGCCAGCAGCAGCGCACCCCGCGCGGCCTGGAAACGTGGATGCGCGGTGCGCAGCGCGGGCGTGCCCTGACGCAGCAGCCAGATCGCCATCACGCCGGCCTGCGTCGCGTAGCGCAGCCACAGCAGCAGCAGCACCGGCAGGTAGCGGCCGGTGTGGCGCACGGCGTTGTCCATCGCCGCAAAGCAGACCGTCGCGCCCAGCAGCAGGGTGATGCCGAGCCAGGGTCGCGAGGCGCTCCCGGCGACGGCGTTCAAGCCGCCTCCGGCCGGGCGATGCGCGCGTCCAGCGCCTCCCAGACCGGCGACAGGCTGCCGGGCAACCAGGGCAGCTTGCCCAGGTCGGTGCGGCTTTCGGTGGGCGAGTGGAAGTCGCTCCCGCGCGAGGCCACCAGGCCCAGTTCCTTGGCCAGGTCGGCGTACTTCTGGTATTCGGCCGTGGTGTGACTGCCGGTCACGACCTCGACGCCGCGCCCGCCGTGGCCGATGAACTCGGTGAACAGCGCGTATTCCTCGGTCGGGCTGAAGCGGTAGCGGCCCGGGTGGGCGACCACCGCGATGCCGCCGGCCTCGGAGATCCAGCGCACCGCCTCGCCCAGACCGGCCCAGCGGTGCGGCACGAAGCCGGGCTTGCCGTCGGTCAGGAAACGGCGGAAGACCTCCGGCGTGTCGTGGCACACCCCAATCTCGATCAGGTAGCGGGCGAAGTGGGTGCGCGAGATCAGGTCGGGGTTGCCGACGTACTTCAGCGCGCCCTCGAACGCCCCGTGGATGCCGACCGCCGCGAGGCTGGCGGCCATGTCGCGGGCGCGGGCTTCGCGTCCGCCGCGGGTCCGGCCGAGGCCTTCGACCAGTTGCGGATCTTCCGGATCGAAGCCGAGGCCGACGATGTGCACCGTCTCGCCGCAGAAGCTGACCGACACCTCCACGCCGCTGAGCCAGGCGATGCCCGCGGCGAGCGCGGCGTCGCGGGCGCGTCGCTGGCCGCCGATCTCGTCATGGTCGGTCAGGGCCCACAGCTCGACGCCGTTGGCCGCCGCGCGCTGGGCCAGCGCCTCGGGGCTGAGGGTTCCGTCCGAGACGGTGGAATGGCAGTGCAGGTCGGCGTTGAGGATGCTCACCGGGGCATTGTAGGAAGCGGTCACGGAACGCGTGCGGGTTCCCCCGGGGTGTCGGCCTTGTCGGTGGGTGCATCGGCCAGAACCGGCAGCCAGGCACGGACCTCGGCGGCCGGCCGGGGCTTGCTGAAGAGGTAGCCCTGGGCCGACTCGCAACCCAGTTCCTGCAGGTAGGCGAGCTGCTCCTCGGTCTCGACGCCTTCGGCCACCACGGAGATGCCGAGGTTGCGGCCCATCGCCACCATGGTCTGGACCAGCTGGGCATCGCTGACGTCGCCGGGCAGGTCACGCACGAAGCCGCGGTCGATCTTGAGCTTGGAGACCGGGAAGCGCTTGAGGTAGGCCAGCGACGAATAGCCGGTGCCGAAGTCGTCGATCGCGAGCTGCACGCCGATCGAGCGCAGGTTGTGCAGGAAGGCCTCGGCGCGTTCGCCCTGTTCCATCAGGCCCGACTCGGTGATCTCCAGTTCGAGCCGATCGGCCGGCAGGCCGCTGGACTGCAGCGCGGCGCGGATGCGTTCATCGGTCTGGCCGCGCCGGACCTCCAGCGGCGACAGGTTGATCGCGATGCGGCCGAAGTCCAGGCCCTCGTCCAGCCAGGCACGGCCTTGCCGGCAGGCCTCCTGCGTGACCCAGGCGCCCAGCGCGGTGATCTGGCCGGTCTCTTCCAGCACGGGGATGAACTCGGCCGGACCGACCGGCGGCAGGCCGGGCTGGTTCAGGCGCACCAGCGCCTCCAGCCCGATCAGGCGACGGTCGGCGATGCGGTAGAGCGGCTGGTAGTACAGCTCGAACTCGCGCTGTTCGAGCGCGCGGCGCAACCGGGTGTCCAGCGTCAGCTTGGTCTGCGCGGCGGCGGTCAGGGCCTCGGTGTAGTAGCGGAAGGTGCCGCGCCCGGCGCGCTTGGCCTGGTACATGGCCGCGTCGGCGTCGCGCACCAGCTCGCCGGCCTCGCGGGCGTCCTCGGGATAGATGCTGATGCCGATGCTGGACTGCACGTAGACGTCCTGCCCGGCGATGTGGAAGGGTGCCTCCAGCAGCGTCAGCAGTTCCTGCGCGACCTGGGCGGCCTCGGGCGCCTCGCGCACCTGTTCGAGGATCAGGATGAACTCGTCGCCACCGAGCCGCCCGAGCGTGTCCTCGCGCCGGGCGCGGGTGAACAGGCGTTGCGCGACGGCCTCGAGCAGCCGGTCCCCGGCGGCGTGGCCGAGGCTGTCGTTGACGGTCTTGAAGTTGTCCAGGTCGATGAACAGCACCGCGACGCGGCGCTGCGCCCGATCGGCCGCCGCGATCGCGTGGTCCAGCCGGTTGAGCACCAGCAGGCGGTTGGGCAGCTGCGTCAGCGGGTCGAAGTGGGCCAGGTGCTGCAGCTGCGCCTCGGCCTGCTTCTGCGCGGTGATGTCGGTGAACACCGTGACGTAGTGGGTCGGCTCGCCGGCGTCGTTGCGCACCGTGCTGATCGACGTCCATTGCGTGTAGAGCTCGCCGCTCTTGCGCCGGTTCTGGATCTCGCCCTGCCAGCGGCCGTGGGTCAGCAGGCTTTCCCACAGCGCCGAGAAGAAGGCCGGATCGTGGCGGCCCGAGGTCAGCAGCTTGGGCGACTGGCCGGCCACGTCGGACTCGGTGTAGCCGGTGATCTCGGTGTAGGCGCGGTTGACCGAGACGATGCGCGGGCGCAGGTCCGTGACCATCACGCCGTCCTGCGTGCTCTCCAGCGCGGCCGCGTGCAGGCGCACCCGGGCGAGCGATTCCTGCAGGCGCGCGTCACGGCTCAGACGCGCCAGCGCGTGCGACAGGTCCAGCCCCAGTTCGCGCACGACCTCGTGCTGGTCGGCATCGTCCGGGTCCAGGCGCGGGCCGACCAGCATCAGCACGGCCACCACCGCCTCGGCATGGCGGATCGGCAGGGCCAGCAGGTCCAGCGGTTCGCCCGAGGGCGAACGCACGCAGCCCGGTCGCCACTGCGTCAGGCCGCTCAGCAGCGCCTGGGCCAGCGCGGCGGCATGGCTGTGCGTGGCCGGCGGCAGCGAGGCGGCGCACAGCTCCATCAGCTCGGCATCGCCATGCTGGGCGCGCAGGCGGGGCGGACGGCCGGTGCCGCCGGCCTCGACCAGCCAGGCCAGCTGCAGCCCGGCCTCGCCCACGGCCACGCGCACCACGCGGTCGAACAGTTCATGGGCCGAGCGGGCCCAGACGATCGCCTGGTCGACATGGCTCTTGAAGCGGTGCAGCCGGCTGCGGTCCTGTTCGCGCTGGCCGGCGGCCTGCGTGGCGGTCACGTCGCGCGACTGCCAGACCACCAACGTCGTGCCCGGCATGGCCTGCACCCGCGCCTCGTACCAGCGCGGGCCGTTGTCGGTGTCGAGCCGGTAGGGCAGGCTTTGCGCCCGTCCGCTGGACAGGGCCGAGCGCACGCAGGCCAGCATGCGCTCGCGCAGCGGCGGCTCGGCCAGGTCCAGCGGCAGCTCGCGCAGCGGTCCGGCCACGCGCTGGCCTTCGCCGTCGATGACCCAGTAGGGATCGGGCATGGCGCGGGCGGCGCGGATCACCAGGTCCGTGATCGGTGCATCGGCCGGGCCGTTGGCGTCGTCGAACGGGTCGTCCCGTCCGGCCAGATCCTCGCCGGGCAGGCTCGAGACGCTCTCCACCGCCTCCACCGCCTCCATCGCGCCCAGCGCGCCGACCGGTGTGGCGCGTGAGGCCTGCCAGCCCGTGCGGATGGCCTTCGGGCTGCGCCGCTGCAGTCGCCAGATCAGCGCGGCGATGGACAGCGCCGACAACAGCAGCGCCAGGCTGGCCTGCTGGCGCTGCGCCCGCGCCATGTGGTCGAGCAGCAGGTGTTCGACACGTTCCATCTCCATGGCCATTGCGGCGGTCTCGCGCCGGCTGGCCAGCGCCTGCGGGCCCATCACCCAGTCCGACGGCCCGTGCGTGAGCTGCTGGTGCAGCTGCCGGATGCCGTCGCGGAAGCGCCGCGCCGCGGCCGTGAGCGCGCGCGTGGTCTCGGCGTCCGGGCTGCTCTCTTCGGCCAGCTGCTGCCAGGTGTCGAGCAAGGACAGCGCGCTTTGCAGCTCGGCCGCCTGACGGACCCGGATGGTGGAGATCGCGCCGTTGCCGGCGCCGTCTGTTTCGCGGATCCCGGCGCGGTTCCCCGGGCTGTCGCCCAGATCGGGTTCGGCGATCGGATCAGGGCCGTCACCCGGCCTGGCCGGACGCGCCGGCTGCACGACAGGCGCGGCGGCGGTCCGGTCCTGCGCGGCGAGCTGTTCGCGCGCCAGGCTCTGGGCCTGATCGACGTGGCGCAGGGTCTCGCCGAGGGCGTCTTCCAGGGCGTGGGCGCGCTCGAAGTGGACCGACCAGGCGTGGTGGGTCCAGGCGATGCCGCCCAGCGCCGTCGACGTGCAGGCCAGCACCAGCGCCCACAGCGGCGGGCGCAGCCGTTGACGCAGGCGGGCGAGTCCGGCTCGCCAGCCGGAGCGGCGATGGCGGGGTGAGCGTCCGGGCGCGTTCATGCTCACGGCTGACGCTCCGTTGCCTGCTCGACGGGGGGCTGCGCGCCCGATCCCGCCGGCTCGGCGGGCTCCGTGCCGGCACGCACGGCCATGCGGCCCAAGGCCTCGGCACGGCCGGCGGCGTCGGCATGGCGACGGGCCTGCAGGACTTCGGCGGGCGTGTAGCCCAGCGCGCGCACCGTCTGCAGGTGTGCCGGCGTGCCCAGGTACTGGCCGAGCGCCGCATCGAAGGCCGGCAGGCGCGGATCGCCCTGTCGCCAGGCGAAGGCGGGCAGGCCGATGTCGCGGTCGGGGTCGAGATCGGCCGGCTCGATCCATTCGAGGTCGGTCTCGCGGCGCACCAGCTGGCGCAGCGACGGCGTCGACAGCGCGAAGGCTGCCACCTCGCCCTGACGCAGCAGCTTCAAGGCCTCGGCGACGTCGGGCACGCTGACCAGGGCGCGCGAGGCGATGCCGTGACCGCGTGCCAGCCGTGATTCGGCCGCGCCTTCGAGCACGGCCAGGCGCAGGTCGTTGTCCGCGCTCAGATCCGACAGGCTGTGCAAGCGATCCGGATTGCCGCGACGCACCAGCAGTGCGGTCCCCACAGCCAGCGTCGGGCGGCTGAAGTCGACCCGCCGACTGCGTTCGGGCGTGATGAACAGGCCGGCGGCGATCACGTCGATGCGACCCATCTCCAGCTGGTGGATCAGGCGGGCGAACGGAACCGGCACCCAGACCGGCTCGGGCTGACCGAGCGCGCGCAACGTGGCGCGCAGCACCTCGGCGGACTCGCCACCGACACGGCCCCGGTCGTCGAGTTCGATGTAGGGCGGCTCGACCGCGTAGCCGACCCGCAAGGGCATCGCGACATCGCGTTCATGTGCGCTGTCCGTGCCGGTCCAGACCAGCACGAGTCCGAGCAGCGTGCCCGCGAGCAACGTCATCAACAGCCATGCGACAGGCCTCGTCAACATCCTGGAATCCATCCCTGCGCCAGGTCGGCAGCCGTCTTGTTCAGGTTCTGCGATCGATTGTGGTCCAAGGCCCGGCCGCCTTCGCGCGGTGACTGGCCCCGAGCGGGGATATTGCGCAGGGACCCCGGGTGCGTCACCGCCAGGGTCTCGCCGCAGCGCGGCGCCCGGTTGATGTCAAACTGGATGTCCATACAGTGTTTCGGCAAGGAGGCACCCCTTGGCACCCGGCAACGTTCATCAAGACGACGACCCCCAGGACATCGGCCGCGACGGCGCTGACCTGAACCTGCCCGAGCCCCTGCCGTGTGAGGAACGGCCGCATGTGCCCACAGGTCTGCACGGCCGCGGCACCGGCTGGCGCATCGCCCACCGGTTCGAGCCGCAGCAGCGTGCGGCGATCGACGACGGCTGGCCCGGCGAGGCCGATTCGGCCGGCGTCACGGCCCCGGTCGACCGGGGCCCGCGCACCGTGGTGCGGATCGAGACGGCCGGGCGCATCCTCAGTCGCAACGACTCGCCGGACGTGCCCTTCGAGCAGGCCCTCAACCCCTACCGGGGCTGCGAGCATGGCTGCATCTACTGCTATGCGCGGCCGACCCACAGCTACCTGAACCTGTCGCCCGGGCTGGATTTCGAGACCCAGTTGATCGCCAAGACCAACGCGGCCGAACGGCTGCGCGCCGAGCTGGCCCGCCCGGGCTACCGGCCCAGTCCGATCAACATCGGCTCGGCCACGGACGCCTACCAGCCCATCGAGCGCACCCATCGCCTGACACGCGCGCTGCTGGAGGTGCTCGACGAGACCCGGCATCCGGCCACGGTCGTGACCAAGTCCGGCGGCATCGTGCGTGACATGGACTTGCTGGCGCGCATGGCCGCGCGAGAGCAGCTGATCGTGTTCGTCAGCGTGACCTCGCTGGACGCGCGCCTGTCGGCCCGGCTCGAACCCCGCGCGGCCTCGCCGGCGCGACGTCTGGCGGCGATCCGGGCGCTGGCCGAGGCGGGGGTCTGGGTGGGCGTCAACGTCGCGCCGATCATTCCCTTCGTCAACGAGCCGGAGATCGAGCAGATCCTCGCCGCCGCCGCGCAGGCGGGTGCACGCAGCGCCCACTGGACCGTCGTGCGCCTGCCGTGGGAGGTCGCGCCGCTGTTTCGCGACTGGCTGCAGGTCCACCTGCCCGACCGCGCCGATCGCGTCATGGCCCGCATCCGCGAGATGCGCGGCGGGCGTGACTACGATGCCGATTTCGCCAGCCGCATGAAGGGGCAGGGCACCTGGGCCATGTTGCTGCGCCAGCGGGTCGAGAAGGGCGCCGCCCGCGTCGGCCTGGTGCGCCAGACGCCCGTGCTGGACGTCAGCGCCTTCGTGCCGCCGGCTCGGCCGAACACCGCGGCGCCGGCATCCTCGCCAGCCGACCCGGTCACACAGCGCACGCTGTTCTGACGCACGCCGTTCTGGCGCAGGCTGTTCTGGCGCAGGCTGTTCTGGCGCACGCGGGGCGCGTCAAGCCGTGGGCAGCGGCGCCGGTGCGTCGACCTTGACGACGCGGTCCAGCCGCAGGGCCAGTCCGCCGGGGCTGCGGCCGTTCTCGTTCAGGCTGATGCGGGTGCCCTTGGCGCAGTGCTGCCTGAGCAGGCCGTCGACCTCGTCGCGCAAGGCCGCGTGGTCGCCGATGCGACTCTCGTAGCGCTGCAGCACCTTGGCGGCCAGTTCCAGCAGCTTGGCGTTGAGGGTCTTGCGGGCCTGGCCGATGAGGGTGCGCACCGCCGCATCGGGATCGCCCTTGATGCTGTGGTTCATGGCCTTTTCGGCCGCCCCCGAGATGGCCTGGTAGGCCGACGCGATCAGGCCCCGGTAGACGTCGTGTCCGCGCGTGGCGGCCGACAGCAGGTCGACGGCGGCCTTGGAGACGCAAAAGCGCAGCGCCACGTCGCGGATCCATTCCTCGGCCTGCGGCAGTTGCACCTCGGTGCGGCCCAGCAGCGACAGCAGCGCGATCAGGTTGCTGGCGGCCTCGAAGTCGAAGTCCTCGCCGTCGATCTCCCCGGCCAGGTCCCGCACCCGCTCGATCACCACGCCGATGCGACGTTCACCCAGCGCGCGCAGCACGTTGACCATCGCCAGCATGCGATCGAGCCGGCTGCTGCCGGGGTTCTTCTCGACCAGGTGATCGAGGTTGCCGGCCACGCGCTGGAAGGCGCGCGGATCGGACGAGTCAAAGCGCATCAGCGCCAGCAGCAGCAGCGATTCGGCGTCGAACATCTTGCTCGACAGGCCGGTGACCATGGCCCGCTCCAGCGCCTTCATCGCCTCGGGCCAGTCGCCCACGTAGAAGCCGAGCGTGCCGAACTTCTGCAGCCGCGTGATGCTGGCCGGCGTGATGTCGCAGGCGCGCCGGTAGGTCGCCAGGGCCTCCACCAGGTCGCCCTGTTCGACCTGGACGCGGCCCATCACATCGTAGGCATCGGCGAAGCCGGCGTTGTTGCTGATGAGGTTCTCCAGCGTGCGGCGGGCCTGCTGGGGCGTGCCGCTTTCCATCTCCGCACGGGCAATGCCCAGTCGCGCCCAGGGCAGCGCGCGGGTCGCCCGGATGGCCTCGAACACCGCGCGGGCCTCGTCGTGCCGGTCCAGCCGCAGCAGCAGCTCCGCGCCGATGCGCGCGGCGTAGAGCCAGAACTCGCTGCGCTCCTCGAAGCGCGTCATGCAGTGCCTCGCCGCGTCGACCAGCCGGCCCTGCTCGATGGCGTCGAAGATCGGCTTGAGCACGCGCTTGCGATGACGCGACTGGCGCACCCGCTCGCGCAGCGCCTCGGCGTTGTGCGGCTTGAGCAGGTAGCTGTCCAGCGCGGACTCGGCGGCTTCGGCCACCTTGGCGTAGGTGGCCTCGCCGGTGACCATCACGAAGACGGTGGAGAAGGGCAGCAGCTGGGCGCGGCGCAGCTCGTCGAGCAGTTCCTGCCCGTTCATCGCCTGCTGCTCGAAGTACTGCTCGCAGACCACCACGTCGTACTGCCGATGTTCCAGCAGCCGTCGCGCGTCGACCGTGCGGCCGCACTGGTTGACCACGCCCACACCCATCTCGCGCAACATGCCCACCAGCGTGCTGCGTGAGGTGATGTTGGCGTCGATCACCAGGGCTCGGCAGTTCTGCAGGTCGGGGTCGGCACGGGTCATGGCGGGCGCTGGGGGCTGGGGGGCTGGGGCTGCGGGAGCCGGATCGATCGGCGGTCTTGGGGGGCCGTCCATCACGCTCTTGCAAGATCGGCAGCGGGATTGCCGACTTGAGCCACTTCGAGCCCCCCCGCGCCACGCAGGCGCCGGCCGGCGCGCCGGACATGAAAAAGGCCGCACATGGCGGCCTGGCTCGGATCGGTCGTTCAGGTGTCGGTCAGGCCGTCACTTGAACAGGTCCTTGACCCGGTCGGTCCAGCTCTTGGCATTGGGCGAGTGCTTGTCGCCGCCCTTGCGGAACGAATCGTCGAGCTCCTTGAGCAGCTTGCGCTGGTGCTCGGTCAGCTTGACCGGCGTCTCGACCGCGATGTGGCAGTACAGGTCGCCCGGGTAGCTCGACCGGATGCCCTTGATGCCCTTGCCGCGCAGGCGGAAGGTCTTGCCGTGCTGGGTGCCCTCGGGCAGCTCGATCTCGGCCGAGCCGTTGAGCGTGGGCACCTCGATGCTGCCGCCCAGCGCCACGGTGGTCAGCGGGACCGGCACGGTGCAGTGCAGGTCGTCGCCGTCGCGCTCGAAGATGTCGTGCTGCTTGA
>JACCDS010148949.1_pt1 | contig 11195 bp, 22 predicted proteins | sample 7446441 | NCBI WGS metagenome assembly JACCDS01 (sample SAMN15323445, study PRJNA562643) | freshwater metagenome | isolation source: river surface water | place: USA:Blue River Watershed | collected 2017-08-17 | reverse complement strand
CTCTTACAGCGAGTACTTCTACTGCTGAGAGACTTACTACCTGTTGAGGTTGTGTTACGACATTGATACTCATAATTTTGTTTGGTTTGTTGTTATGGATTCGTTGTGTCCCCTCTCCACTCAGAGAGGGCGATTCCTTTCTATCAATACTTATCTATATAAAATTAAGGTTTTGCTAAAATAGCACAAAGAACATTTGTAATCGTAGTAAGCTGTTCAGTGATATTTACAGGATATACTACTTGAGCAAATAAAGGAATTCCCTGATCATTATTAACTGTAATCCATGAATTGTTCCAAGCTATATTTGGATTGTATGGTACTGTTGTGCTGGATATTGTAGGTGATAATGACATATTGTATAAATTACTTATTAATAAGTAAGTCTTTTTTTTTATTTTTTAAAAAAGTCTAATATCTTATTAATTCCCTTTTTCAGGAAACTCTTTGGTTTGCTTTTTCTTATACCTTTTAGAATTTCTTCTTGTATTTCATCATCCACAAAATCTCTATATTTTCGATTCTGTGTATATTTTACTTTGGTTTTCATGCTCTATAATTGATAGCCCTATCCAACATCCTCCTTATTCCCTTTGATTTGGATTCTTCGGGTTTAACTCTATCGAATTCGATAGATTTCTTTTTTTCTATCAAAGTATTATATGCTAGTACAAGAGCAACAGCTAAAGGATCGAATACCAAAACAATAGCCAAGGTGAACCACTTTACAACAGTGTCCATGTCAACTCCAAATGCTTTGGCAACATATTTAAGTGTTCCGATATCAACTTCTTTTGATCCTTCTATTTTTTGGTTAATTGATTCTTGACTTGCTTCAAACAACTGTTTCGTAAGTTCGTCAACTCTTGTTCTATTTTTGGATATTTCTTCAGAAGATCTTTTGATATCTTCGTAGATTGGGGCTGCTGATTTTCTTGAGAGTTCTGGTAATCTTTTTTCTTGTGCTTTTCGAGCTTCATTTAATGTATTAATTCTACCATTTAACTGATCTATTTCAACTTTTAAGAATTCTTTTTTAGATTTAAGAGCTTCTTGTTTAACATCTGTGAGTTCTACTTTGGTATGACTTTGTTGATATGCTCCTGTTAAGAATCCAAAGATACCAAGAGATGTTATTCCCATTAAGATTACAACTGCAACGGTTAAATAAATTTTAAGTAACCAACCTATTGTTTTCCAATAACGATGTAGAAAGGAAGCAGCTATTAATTTACCAAGTTCCAATCCACCTGCCATTACACAAACAGCAATGAAACGAGCAGCATAAAGTGTTGCTAATCCTTGAACCGAAAAGAAAGCTGCACAACCAGCAACGATAAGTGCAGACAAACCAACTAAGAAAGTAAACATATATAATACTTATTCTATCTACTGATCTCTTCCCAATCCATCGAAGCAAATACATCAGAGGTATCAGTATCCGATGCCATAGCTAAAGTCAATTCATAATTAACTCCATTTAAACTATCACGCTCAAGTTGGAATTTAAATAAAGCTTCTTTAAGAACATCAACCTGTGTAGATCCTTGATTAGATGTTGTGCAGTAACCACTTGCTAATGTTCTACCACCAGTAATCACAGTGGCATCAAGTTTATATTCTACAGCAGAATCATCACCTGCACTAATCCATGTACCGCTACCACCGCTTGTTGTACCACTTGCAATGACTTTCCAATTATATGCACCAAGAGATTTACCAAGTATGGATAACGCTGTTAAAATAACAATAGCATCATTCTTTGCCGATTTAAGTCTGGTGGTTATAACAGGATAGAATACACCTTTTGTTGCTAATCTTTTTGGTGTATCAACAGGAATACCAACAGCTTGTTGTAATCCTCTTAATTCATAACCGCCTTCTGAAATTACAGAAGAACATACTTGCTTCATGGTTTTTGAGCCGCCTGTAATATCACCTTTATTTGTAATTTCGTATCTCAGAGGTAGAGATGCTGTTGTTATATATGTAGAAGCTAATCTATTAGCATGATGGAATGAGTGACAAATAATATAAGTCCCATCAATAATAAAACCTACACGAACAGTTCCAAGACCTAGCCATTCTATGTCCATCCACATGATCTGTGCTTTTGTAACATCAAGAGTTATACCCGAAGCTCCTGTTCCATCAAGTTTATCACCATTCCAAGAAGATCTTGGGACGATATTTTCTGTGGCTGGAGAACCATTGACTAATGTTCTTTCGACAAAACTCATCACACCATCGTCTAGTTGGAAATAGATGCCATTGTCTTTACCAAAGTAACCAACTCTCTGTCTAAGATTGTTGGTAGAAGGAGCGAATACAAATGTATTTAAAGCTAATAAACTTTTACCCGGTTGATAGGAAAATACTTTTGTGGTTTCTCTGATAACTGAAGAACCAGATAATGAATTAACTGTTAAATCAACTAATCCTTGATTTTGATTAAATGCATAAGATCCACCAACTGCTGTTAACGATGACCAAAGATTATTATCTCTATAGCGATGAGAAGAATCAAATAAAGTAAGTGGTGTAGAAACTCTTAAACGACCAAAGGCATCAAGTTGAGTTGGTAGTGGTTCTGTTAATATTGTATTTGTAACATTAACATTTAAAGATGATGTGGGTACTGTTACGGATACATTATTTCCGTTTACATCCTTAAGTGAAATAGGATTTATATTAAAAACATTTAATGCACTGTTAGTAACATATGCAAGTTTTCCATTTGTATCTCCAATAGAAACTGTGTCATGATATGGTTCTAGATCCTGAGAGAGTACTCTCATTGCTCCCAAACCAGCACCTACATCTGCAATACTAGCTGCTAATCCAGTATCTATATCTGTAATATGAACAGAACCTATATCAACACTAGATGCTGAAAGACTGATATTAATGTCATCTAAATTAGTAATATAAGAAGCCTCTGCATAAAGAGGTCTTCCTGCGTTGTTCTGTACTTCAATCCAAGAATTGCAGTATCCTACATTAGGATTGGGAGCAGAAGAAACAACATTTCTAAGTGTATAGTTAGATGGCATATCTAACCATACTTAGTAAGATGGTATTAATCTTTTAGTGCAAAAACCAATTCTTTCCAAGATTCAAACTTTTCTACCTTCTCTGGAACTTCCCAACCAAAGAACCAAAAATGTCCTTTTCGGTATTGGGCAATTTCATTTAAGGCATTACCATTTTCATCTTTGTCCTTGCTTGTAACAAGGTAGATATGTTCTTCTTTAAGTTCTGTATTATTTGTTGATTCTGACATAATTTACTCCTTGGAAACAACTCAGATCAGTACCACCTGCATAGCTAATAGAGCTTTGAAGTGCTTGTTTAATTTCACTAAGTCGTTCTTCTAAACTTACTCCTGCGTTTTCAATTTGCAGATCAAAACCTTCAACATGTAGATTTTTTCCTTTTGCAACAGCAGAAGCATTTCCGAAGTAACGCTTCTTGCCATCAACTTCTGGTGCAGGGGAATCTGTACATGCTGCAAACATTCCACCACTCATTACGAATGTTGCACCTGCTACAAGAGCCTTTGCAATGTCTCCATAATGCTTTGCTCCTCCGTCTGCAAAGATTGGTTTCTTTGCTACCTTCGCACATTCCTGAATACATGAGAATGAGGGAACATGAAAACCTGTTTGGAATTTTGTAGAGCAAGCAGAACCTGTTCCGATCAAACATTTGGTTGCATCTGCTCCCCATTCTTCCAATGCCACGGTTGCCTCTGGTGTAGAAGTATTTCCTGCAATGATAAAAGCATATGGGAAAATTTTCCTAATCTCTTCGATACGATTCTTAACCTTAATATGATGTCCATGAGCAACATCAATCGTGATGTAATCAACTCTACATCCCTTTACTTTTAGTAAGCAAAGTTCTTCTAATGATTCGCTGTTAACACCTGTTGAAATACTGATTGTTTTCCAATCTTGTTCATTAGCCTTCTCCACAAAAGGAACGGTGATTCCATGAAAGCGATGCATGACATAAAAATACCCATTTTCAGAAAGATACTTCGCCCATTTCTCGTCAATAACAGCCTTCATATTAGAAGGAACAATCGGGAGATTGAATGTCTTTTCTCCAAGTTTAACAGTCGTATCTGCTTCACTCCTTGAAGAGAGTTCAGAATACTTGGGGATTAAATAGATCTCGTCGTAATATAATGCTTCTTTGATCATGTACCTATAATAACATGATCAGCAACGTAGTCAAGAAGTTTTTAACTTTTTAAGATTCTTGGCTTCAAAACAAGATCTTTGATTAAGCTCATCCAATCTTGTTTCCAGATCATCTAAATCAGATGTATCGTAAAGTTCCTTTTCTTCTTCACTTAAACCAGCATTTGCTTTTATTTTTTTGATAACATGTTCTACTTCGGTTATCTCTTCACTTAACCATTTTATAGTATCATGGCTAATCTGTAGCTGTTCGGCTTTGTTCATTTAACACCTATTTCTTTTACGTTACAAAACTCAAACAAACTTTCTTGTGCGGAACCTATTTTCTTAACTGTTCCTACATATCTCTTATTCTCAAATGAGAACTTTAACATATCTCCATCTTCAATAGAGATGTCACTATCATTTTTCCATTCCTCTAAATCAAGGAAGAAGCGACCATTTTCTTTGATCACAAACTTATCAATATTAAACATATCAATCTAATGCTTTATTATTTTTTAAAACCAGTTTCTCTAACAATTTGTTTCCCCAATATGCGCTCATACAATAAAGAAATGTACCAATAGCGCATCCGAATGTCAAGCTTCCTAGTATAAACCAGAAGCATTCTGTTCGTCCTGTAGTATCATAAAGATACATACTTGATGAAACTAGAAGTGCTCCGATTGCGAACCCATATTTTGCATTGAGTATCATCATAAATTATTTACACTTTTTATAATACTATTTAATCTTTTTGTGTGCATTTTCGATATAAATATATCATATCTGCAATTTACAGAAAAGCAACTAAATAATTTTATGGAGTCAAAAAACCTAAATCCCCTAGTATGGGACGCTAAAAAAGAATTACACGAACCCATAAGAAAAAGATTGCTTATGATAGCAAAAAAGTTTTTAGAGGAAATAGAAGTTCCGCTTGAAGTTCAGCATGTATATCTCACAGGATCTCTCTGTTCTTATATGTGGAGTGCAGAAAGTGATTGGGATTTACATATCATCGTAACACCAGAAGAAGGATATTGTGGACAAGTAACAGTCCAAGATTACTTCGATACCAAGAGCAAGCTCTTTAATAAGGAGCACAATATTTTTATCAAAGGATATCCTGTAGAAGTTAATCTAAAAGAGAAAGAAGTTCTTTTAAAGGATAAGGCAGTTTACAATCTTGTAAAAAATAAATGGGTAGCCGAGCCTGTACATCCTGATGTTACTTTAAGCAGTCCTGAAGTAGTTAGACAGACAAAGGATATACAAGAAGAAATTAACATGGCAATCAATCACGATGCTTCTATTTCAGAGCTAAAAGCACTTAGAGATAAGATTAAAGATTTGAGAACCAGCGGTTTAGCAGAAGGCGGAGAATTTTCCGTGGGAAACCTAGTATTTAAGAATTTAAGACACAGCGGCTATATAGCAAAACTCTATAACTATAAAGCCAAGATCCAAGACGCAGCCTTGAGTTTGGAGTCATTCAAAGATTATTTTAATTATAATAAACGCTAGTATTTTTAATAAGTATTAGTGTTATTATTATGAATAGAGTTTACTCTTTTTTCGATCTTTTTATGTCTGCTTTAACAGCGACAGTGATACTATTAAGTTTCTTCCCTCCGAAAAAGAAGTAATTATTTTAAGGCTGCAAAGATTAACAGCAGCTTATGGAAATCGCTTGGACAGTCAACATCATCAAAGAATAAATCCCCAAGGATAGAATCTTCTAGACCGTCTTTATATAGTTTTTTCACATGAACTAATAGTTCTCTGTCTTTTGGTTCTTTATCGTCGTTTGCTAATTTAAAATCTTTGATCAAAAGCTCGTGGGCTTCATCAACCATTTCTGATAATTCTTTGATTGTCATGTTAAAATTTATCTCTTAGCATGTCCAATTTACACAGAATTTGTATAGCAATTATTTTTTCTTGTCAAATATATAAGCAAGATCAGGATATTTGTGGATATTTCTTGCCAGATATTCCTTAAAGGAAAGTTCTTCTTCTGGTTTATCCATGATCTCTGGAGTTTGAATATGCGGGAATTTCTCCTTGGCTTCTTCTTTCTTTTTCTGAAGAAGCTCTTTAAGTTTAGGAAGTTCTCCCTCATCAAAAACCATCTTCTTTCCATCTATATATGCAACATAACCAACACCTTGCACATGCTCATAATCATCATTTGATGGTGGTGATTGAGTAGGCTTTTTCTTTTCGTCTTCTAATCTCTTTAAAAGTTCAGGAAGTTCATCACGATCATAGACAACTTCTTTACCGCCTATGTTGGCAACATAACCACGACCTTGAACATATCTGTAATCACTTGGCATGAATCTACTTACTGATCAAATCTTCCAGATTGTAGTTCCATCATAATGACCACATGTTTCGCATCTGCTACCATCTATATACTCATCATACTGAAAACAGTGCATGAGATCATCAAAGGTAATAGTTCCATCCTTGATTCCTTTTTTAAGGTTTTCAAGAAGATAATCAATCAAAGCCTCATCCTTTTCAGGAGATTCTTCTCTTTCAGTATCAAATAGCTTTTCGTCTACATTCCAGAAAGCACCGAAACAATGTTCAAATTTTTTAATAGTCTTCATTAACCAACCAGTTTATCTGACTCATTGGCATATTCCTCATCCTTTACATAAGGCTGGATTCCATAGATATCATCGGGATAATCAGCAGGATTAACAGTGCTGTTTTTATTATGGTACTCATAATAATCAACAAGAACTTTCTTGGCATTATCAGAATCAAAACTCTCCGAATAAAGAGCATCCTCAAGAGCCTTTGCCAAACGAGCAGATAGATCGGTATAGGATATAGTCATGTTGATAGTTTATTATATTTTCAAAGAATGTCAATAAGGATTTGAAGCCCATGCTGGTTCCCTACGAACATGCTTGCTCTTGGACTTGGCTACCTCTTTCTGCAATGCTCTGATATCCAAAAGAATCTGACGAGCACGAGGTTTTGTAATCTGGATGGTAGAATTTCCCACACGATCTGATAGTTTCATTTCAAAGGAAATAAGATCTGCGACTTGTTGGAGGATAACTGTGCTATTCATAAGAGAGAATATTAGACAAAATTTATGGAAAATGCAAGAACAAAAGTAAATATAGAATAGACATGAGAAACAAAGACACTATTATGCTCGAAGAAGCATACAAAAATATAGTAAACGAAATGGCATATAGACCAATCATGCCAAAATTTTCCAAGATGCCTTCTGTTACAAAGGTAACAAATGTTGCAAAGAGTGAAGAAGAAGCCGAAGAGAGAAGAGTAAAGGCTGGTCTTAAGATCAACGAGAACATTCAACTCCTTGAGAAAGATCCAAACAACATTGCAGCAGCATGGGATATCATCAATATCCTAAACAATTTCGAAAAGACAAGAGACGAATTCCTCGTAGGTGATGAGGAAATGTCATATCAGCAGATTTTAGAAAAGGTATTAAAATTAACAACAACACAGGAAAACGATCCTGCTCTCCTAAAGGTAGAAAGAGATCCTGTAACCTTTGAAGAGAAGCCAGCCCTTACTGTTGATCAGTATCTCTCAAAATGGAATCCTGATACAAAGACAAAGGAGAAGATCGAAGGAAGAGACGCAGAACACTACTATCTCTTCAGAGCAATCTTCAAGGCTCTTCCAGACGTAGAAGCCAAGATCAGAAGTAGAAGAGAGAAAACCTATGAGGGAAGTTCTTCACAGGATCTTTTCTATTTTGCAAAGAGATATAAGGTTACTATCGACGGAGATGATTCTGGATTCTTTGAACCCGGTGTCGGATTCTTCCCAAATGAAGAGGGAATCAAGAAGGGATATTACGATCAGAATATTCTAGACAAGAAGGGATACTACGGAATCGCAACTCGTGCATGGAAGAACTTTAAGAAGAATCACAGAGTTGATATTTCTGATATGGAAGTTCTTCCATATAGAACATCAGTATTCGTTCCTCCTACAGGAAAGTTTGATAAGACTCTCTTCTGGGAAACAAACAGAAGAATTCCTAGAAGAAAGTCAGAGCCTATCTATGCTCCTGCTCCAATGCCTTTTGATGTTTATCGTCCAGAGCAACTTGTTGGATTAACACTTGAAGAAGTTCGCTTTGCTATCAATAGTTACGAAGCCGAAGAAGAATTCAGAAAACTCTATCCAGAAGACAAGTATCCATTCCTTTACAAGCACGGTAAGGTTGCTGGTAAGGTAGAGGATGAACAAGCCGAAACAGTAGCACCTGCTCCTGAAACAACACCTGAAGCCTAATATGAAATTCCAAACACTAGAAGAAACCTACATGTCCATTTATAAGGAAGACATTCATGATCTTGCCAAACAAGATCCAAGAGAAGCATATCCTCATCATGATGATATGGAAGAATTCGAAAAGGAAACCGAATCCGATCTTTATAGAGACGAAACCGAAGACAAGAAAGAGGAAGAGGATAAGTGTCCTTGTGGTGGAGAAGATAAAGAGGAGTGCAGTTGCCATTAATATGAGAAACGACAAAGATGCACTTCTCTTAGAAGAAGCCTATAAAAATGTTCAGGTAGTCCAAGAAGGAAAGTTCAGAAGTGCCATTGCTGCCGCTGCTATGGGTCTTGGTGCAGCACACGGTCAGCAGATGACAGCCGATGATTATGCCGATAGAGCAAATCCTCCTATTGAGCAAAAGCACAGAGAAGAACAAAAGCTAGACGGAGAGACTTCCTATCACAAGGCAAAGGTAGCCTTTGATACCGCTATCAAGCAAAAGTTTGTGGATGAGCTTACTCTTCAGAGAATTGCCCTTGATAAAGACATTGCACAAAGATATGCTCTCTTCCTTATTCAACACGGAAGAGAAATTCCAAAGACAATCAAGAGTGTCATTTCAAGATATGCTTCTGAATTGGAAAGAGACTTCTCTTCCAATATTAAAAATTAATTGACAAGGCATATAGGTGGTGATATAATTCCCACCATATGACTACTCAATATGAATTCGGTTTTAGATTAACCCAAGCAGAACAGGGGGATATGGTTAACCAGCCTCCAGAAAATCCAAATGAAAAATGGAAGGTTCATCCCCGATTCAATTCCTATGAGATCAGTGATCTAGGAAACGTCCGAAATATCTACACAAAGAAGCTACGCAATCTTATCAAGAAGGATAAGAATAGTTCTAATAGCTATCTTAAGGTAGGAATCCATGATCCTTCCTTCAATAAGAATTATGGATTTGTTTCGGTTCACAAGCTGGTAGCCGAAACATGGATGGCAGAAGAATATGACAGGAGCAAGCAAATCCATCACCTAGACGGAGACTGTTCCAACAATATACTCTCTAATCTCCAACAGCTTACCAGAGCCGAACACAGGGCAGAACATGCGGCTATCTATGCCATGTTTACCAAGGAAGGTGTTCTCCTAAATATCTTTACCAATAGAGGAGAACTAAAAGAGTATAATCTTAATATATCATCTATTGTTCAATCAGCAGGAAGAGTAGGTAAATTCTATAAGAAGCATATCTTCAGGAATATCAGAAGATTTCCAAAGATTACCCAATGGCAGATTGGTAATACCTATGATTTCGTAATCAATAACGCAAAAGGAGATTTCTGTGTCTAAGGCAATATTAAAGTTTAATCTTCCAGAAGAACAGGAAGAATTTGAAATGGCTCTCAATGCCACCAAGTATTGTGTTGTTCTGCATAATATTGATCAGACTCTGAGGAACAAGATCAAGTATGCCGATGAGAATGCAACAGATGAATATATTAATACTCTTCAGATGATCAGGGATGAACTCTGGATTTTCCTAGAGGAAAACGATATCTCCATATGAAAGACCTGTCCCTCCATAATCTTGTACTCCGACACGGAGATAACATTCACTTCCATGAAGCCTGTGACGGTTGTATGAAGACGCTCACAGGAGATAACTTTGATGGTAATGGGGATAATCTCTGCCTAGACTGCTATGATGAACAATATAGCGGTTGTTATGGTGGAGGATGTGTCAAGGGAGATTAATATGATAACAGAATCCTATTTATTTCCCTTCCACATAGTTATGTTAATAATGGCAATAGGATTCTTTATATTTTTTTGGATGATCCTAAAAGGAACCAAAAAGGTTTGGAAAAAATCTAGAAAGGCTTCGAGAAGATATAAAAAATATAAGAGGTATCTAAAAGCTAAATCTCTTTTAGAGAAACGTTTCCCTTCTGATCAATAGTAAGGTAGTGACAAGGTTCATCACAGAAGGAACCAGAATTATGATATTCCTTTCCTGTCTCTGAACAGACAAAACTCTCGGCATAATGAATATGCCCTCCAAAGATTGCGTCATATTCCTTATCGTTGATATAGGCAAGTGCCTTTGATCTGATATTGGACTTTACCTTTAAAAAGGATTTGGAGGTTCTCTTGAGCCATCTACTGAACTTCTTTGACCTGTCTATACTCTGGAAGAAATAATAAATCTGCTCGGCTAGGTTGGTAATCCAAGGATGCTTGAAGATAAAGGGATCAAATTGATGGAAATGGATGAATAACATCTTCTTTCCATTTATTTCTAGTTCTAACTTCTCCACAAATTCCAGACCAAGTATCTTGATAATATTCTTGGATTTAATATCATGATTACCAATAATGAATGTTACCTTCTTCTTTTTGGCTATCTTTCTTAAAAGGCTCAATATATTCCAATGTCTCTTCTTATATCTATGAATATACTTGTTATCAAAACAATCTCCGTTAATAACCAGATGATCATACTTTTCATTCTTTAAAACCTTGGCTAGGGACTTTACCTTGGAAACAGGACTACCAAGATGAATATCGGATATGACAAGAATATTTGACATCAAAAATACTTATTGACCTATTCCAATAAAGAGATATAATAGGATTATGAACATACCAGAAGGTACAGATTTACAGGATCTTAGTATAAAGGCTCTGATGAAAGTCATCGAAGG
>JACCDS012478015.1_pt1 | contig 11196 bp, 7 predicted proteins | sample 7446441 | NCBI WGS metagenome assembly JACCDS01 (sample SAMN15323445, study PRJNA562643) | freshwater metagenome | isolation source: river surface water | place: USA:Blue River Watershed | collected 2017-08-17 | reverse complement strand
GGCGAGATGACTCTTTCCTCGGGCGAAATCTACGAAGCACCCGCATTAGTTTCAGTGTTCTCATCTGAGGGCATTGATGGTGTCAGCGCTGCGTATCACTCACATCTTCGTGCCCGACCAATGCATCCAAAACGTCCTCGTCCACTCACACTCAATATGTGGGAAGCGCTGTACTTCGACCACAATGAAGAAAAGATCAAAGCTTTGATCGATGTTGCGGCCGAGATTGGTATCGAACGTGTCGTGCTTGATGATGGTTGGTTTCACTCACGCCGAGATGATCGTGCCGGTCTAGGAGATTGGGTCATCGATCCTGCGGTTTGGCCACATGGTTTGTCACCGATTATTCAATACATCAATGACAAGGGAATTGAATTTGGCCTTTGGTTTGAAGGCGAGATGGTTAACCCTGATTCAGATCTCTACCGCGCACATCCTGAATGGATTTTGCATGAGGGCGATCGTGTTCCACCTCTGTGGAGGCACCAATTAGTTTTGGATTTAGGCCATGAGGGCGCTTTCAACCATGTTTTGGAGCAAACCTCAGCTGTGCTTTCGGCGCACAACATCGCCTACATCAAGTGGGATCACAATCGTGTTTTGGTTGATGCGGGCCACCTAGGCCAAGCCGGTGTTCACCGCCAAACTCAAGCTATTTATCGTTTGTTTGCAGAGCTGAAGAAGCGTCACACCGCATTAGAGATTGAATCTTGCGCATCCGGTGGTGCACGAATTGATCTTGGTGTGATTGATTTAGTTGATCGCTTCTGGACTAGCGATAACAACGATGCGTTAGAGCGCCAAACAATTCAGCGCTGGACAGCGCAAGTCATAGCTCCAGAATTATTGGGCACTCACATTGGACCAACTCACGGTCATCAAACAGGCCGCACCCTTGAACTATCGATGCGTGCAGCTACTGCACTATTCGGCCACGCCGGTATCGAATGGAATATCACCGAAGCAAGTGAGCAAGAGCGCAAGCATTTAGCTACTTGGGCGCAGTACTACAAGGACAATCGTGCGCATCTGCATTCAGGAAAAGTGGTGCGGGTTGATTACCCAGAAGCACATGCATATTTGCATGGAGTAACGGCTCACGATAAATCTCGAGCAATCTTTGCTTATGTTCAATTGACGCCAACAGTTGCTATTCATCCATCACCTTTGAAGTTTCCAGGGTTAGATCCATCAGCAACTTATATGGTTAAAGCGGTCTTCCCTGCGGGTAAGCCACGTTTCATGCTCATCACTCCACCAGAATGGATGAGCGGAATTTCACTTTCAGGATCTGCACTTGCTTCAATTGGTGTGACTGCACCAATTCTTGCTCCTGCAAATGCTTTCTTGATTGAAATTACTAAGGCTTAATCCACCCAGTTCAAGGTTCGCTCAACAGCTTTCTTCCAGCCGGCGTAACCAACTGTTCGTTGCTGCTCAGTACTTGTAGCGTTCCAACGTCTTGATTGTTGCCACTGCTTTCTAACCTCATCAGTGGATGACCAGAAACCAACTGCAAGTCCTGCCGCATAGGCGGCACCAAGTGCTGTTGTTTCGCCAATTAATGGGCGGGTGATATCAATTCCCATTACATCTGCCTGCATCTGCATACATAGAGAGTTTGCGGTGATTCCACCATCTACCCGCATCTCCTTCATCGGCACTCCACTATCTGCAACCATCGCATCCATGACATCGCGAGTTTGATAGCAAATTGCTTCAAGGGCTGCTCGTGCAAGGTGGGCCTTTGTTGCCGCGCGAGTTAATCCAACAATTACTCCGCGGGCATCGCTTCGCCAGTAAGGGGCAAAGAGTCCGGAAAAGGCGGGAACAAAGTAAACACCCGCAGTGTCTGCAACAGATGATGCCAAGCTCTCCGTTTCTGCGGCGCTTGAGATAACTCCTAATTGGTCACGCAACCATTGAATTGCAGAGCCAGTGACCGCAACTGATCCTTCAAGAGCGTAATGAGCTGGCTGATCACCTAACTTGAAACAAACAGTTGTTAGCAAACCATTTTTTGATCTAACAATCTCTGTTCCGGTATTTAATAGTGCAAAGTTTCCAGTTCCATATGTTGTCTTGGATTCTCCGCGCTCAAAACACACCTGTCCAACCATCGCAGCCTGTTGATCTCCCAAAATTCCTGCAATCGGAATAGCGGTACCAAATGGTCCATGCGGATCTGTCATCCCGTAAATTTCAGAGGAAGATTTGATTTCAGGAAGTGCGGTTGGTGACACTCCAAAAATTGTCAGTAACTCTTGATCCCAATCAAGGGTTTCAAGGTTCATCAAAAGAGTACGGCTGGCATTGGTGACATCTGTTGCATGGACTCCACCACGAACTCCGCCTGACAGGTTCCAGAGCAACCAAGAATCAATGGTTCCAAAGCGGGCATTGCTACCGCTTGCCGCTGGAACATTAGAAAGGAACCAGTTCATCTTGCTGCCAGCAAAGTAAGGAGCGATTGTTAATCCGGTCTTGTGCCGAATTGTGCTTTGCTGCTCCTGAGTCAGAGTTGATAAGAAATCAGTTGTACGAGTGTCCTGCCACACAATCGCATTACTAAGAGGCTGACCAGTAGTTACATCCCAGACAACGGTGGTTTCTCGTTGATTTGTTAAACCTATAGCCGCTAAATCTGAGCCCAGGATGTTGGCTTGCTTGAGCGCCCCAGCGATTACCTCTTGAACTCTCTCCCAAATCTCAGCGGCATCATGTTCTACCCAACCAGCTTGAGGCAGTATCTGGCGATGTTCTAATTGATGTTGTCCAACCACTTGGCCGGAATGATCAAAGATCATGAATCGAGTACTGCTAGTCCCTTGATCCAAGCTGCCGATGTAAGCCACGATGCACAAAACCTCTCGCCGTAAGTTAGTCTTAGAGTACTCAGTCGTTACGGAGATTCAACGCATATGTTCTTGTCGCAACTTGGCCCAGACCAGCATGACTCCGCTATTTCACAATTAGGCGCTGAGCAGTTCGACATCCTGGTTATTGGCGGGGGAGTAACTGGCGTTGGTGCAGCCCTTGATGCGGCATCACGTGGATTAAAGGTTGCCCTCATCGACTCTCAAGATATTGCATCCGGTACATCAAGTAGATCCAGCAAGTTGATCCATGGTGGCCTTCGTTATTTAGAGCAGTATGACTTCAAACTTGTTCGCGAAGCACTTCATGAACGCGAGCTTATGGTTTCTACCTTGTGCCCTCACCTTGTAAAACCTGTCGGGTTTTTATTTCCACTAACTGAAAAATTCAAAGAGCGCACATATGTTGGAGCAGGTTTAGCTCTCTACGATGCACTTCGCGGTTTCCAGCGCGCATTGCCATGGCATAAGCACTTGAGTCAACGGCAGATCAATGAGATCGCACCTTCATTGCGCCATGACATCGTTACCGGCGCTATTAAGTATTTTGATGCACAGGTCGATGATGCAAGACACACAATGTCGGTTGCACGCACAGCAGCACGCCACGGAGCGATCATTGCAACACGTGTAGCTGCAGAGTCTTTGATCCGTGAGGGTAAGCGAGTAGTTGGAGTTAATGCCCGCGATCTTGAGTCAGGTAAGAAGATAGCGATCAAAGCTGGAGCAACAATTATGTGTGCCGGTATTTGGAGCGATGAGCTTCATGAAAAGTTTGAACTGACGGCCGGATACGGTGTAACCATGAGCAAGGGTGTGCACATTGTGCTGCCTGGCTCTGCGATTAAATCTGATGCAGGAATTATTTTAAAGACCGCGGTTTCTGTCCTCTTCTTGATTCCTTGGGGAGATAAGTGGATTGTTGGAACAACCGATACTCCATACGAGGGTGATCGTGCAGAGCCATACGCTTCACGCGAAGATGTTCAATACATTCTTGATCAAGCAAACCGTGTACTCGAGCCAAAGTTAAAGGCTGAAGAAATTATTGGTGTGTATGCAGGGTTGCGACCATTGGTTGCCAATAAGAAGAGTTCAACAACTACAAAGCTTTCCCGCGAACACACCGTTGATCGCCCTGTTCCAGGTTTTGTTTCAATAGCTGGTGGTAAGTACACGACCTATCGAGTTATGGGTAAAGATGCTGTCGATCGCGCAGTAATTGAGCTTCGTCGCATCACACAAGATTCAGTAACCGAAAAGTTGCCTCTAGTTGGTGCAGATGGCTACTTTGCTTTGGAACAACAGAGAGATCGAATTGCGCAGGAGTCAGGACTCGATGTTGACACCGTTACCCACCTGCTAAATCGTTATGGCTCACTGATTAGTGAAATTCTCGAATTAATTACGCAAGAGCCAAAGCTTGCCAAGAAGTTAGATCCTGAACTTCCATACATCAAGGCTGAAATTGTTTATGCGGCAACCCATGAAGGTGCACGAACCGTTGATGATGTTATTTCACGTCGTACACGTTTGGCTTTCGAAGCCCAGGATCACGGAGTACACCTTGCTGATGAGGTGGGAGCGCTCATTGCACCAGTGCTTGGTTGGAGTGCAAAAGAGCGCAAAGAATCAGTTGCAGCTTACGAAGAACTTGTTGATCGCGAATTAGCAGCGCTAGATGAGCTCCTAGAGGCTAATTCTTAATCTGACCTCTGCAGCTATCTGTTGTTGGCTTCTTTGTTGCAGTAGGTGAGGGTGTTGGCTTTGGCGAAGGTGTAGGACCTTGAACAACATCAAAACTTACCTCTGAAGTTGATGTTGCGTGGGTACCTGAAATATCTTCAAAGACAATCTTTCCTTTGAAGCTTCCTGCAGCAACTCCTCTGAGTTCGAGCGTCCAAGCACCACTAGTTTCACGCACAATACGTTGAGTTGGCCTGATTTCTGGCGTCGTTGATTTATCAAAGACAAATTTCACATTTCCAGTTACAACAGGTAAACCAGATGGTCGGGTCACGCTGACTCTGAAGGATGCAGGCTTATTAGTTGTTGTTGATGATTGATTTATCAGACTCATAATTGTTGCCTCTTGTTGTGGCATTAAGTCAACCAGTGTTGGCTTCCAAACACCTTTAACTAACTCTAAGAATGATGCTGGGGTGCCACGGAAAACATTGAGATCCAATCTATTTCCAGGGACTCCATACTTAGGTGCAATGCCACATGATGAGTACTGCCATACCGTCCATTGCGAATCACAGTTTGCACCGGTCCATGAGTGAACAAAGCAACCACCAGGCTTTACTCCTGGTTGATTAATCGGATTTGCTGGATCGATTCCATATTGAGCTAGCCATAGTGGGTACTGGGCAAGCTCAGGTGAGCGCACCATAGAACCTTCCAGAAATGCTGGATAGGAGTACAAAATTGGAGTGCGACCTGTTTTCTCTTTCAATGAAGCAAGAAATGTCAAAGCCCATAAAGTGACAGCGCTTCTAGTTGCATACTTTTGGCAGGCACCAGTTGATGAGTAGCGCACACACTTGTTTTCAAGATCAAGAGCGTAAGGCAAATCTCTATCGGAGTATCCGCCCATAGATGCTAAGCGCCACACAACTTTTTGTGCTTGAGCTAAAGCATCCTGCTTAATTTGTTCAGGTGTTGATACATCTGGCAAGACTGCGTAATGATAAAAACCTGTATATAAACCCGCGGCTTGTGCAGCGTGATGATCCATCGCCGCATACTTCACCGCAAGGCGATCGGCAGTCTCTCTAGTATCTGAAGCTTTAATGAAAACAAATCGCATTCCAGCTTCATACTTCTTTACAAAATCAATTGGCTTGTCGTTGGGATGCTGCCAACGGCTTACATCGGTGCCATGGATTCTTCCACCAGGCCCCTTCAAATCAATAAATTGTGCAGGGTCATTGTTAGATAACTCAGGTAACTGCTTAATTGTTATGGCGCGAATTGGTGAGTACAAACTCTTACCTGCGACTACAGAAACAGCGCGATAACGAACCTGGGCGTTAAGGGCGGTGGCTAGTGCCGTTACCTTCCACGTTCCAACCTTGGTGACCTTTGTTGTGAAGCGAGTTGTGGTCCACTTTCCATCGGTATCAACTTGAATCGTCACAGTTGTACCGGAACGATTTGGCTTGAGATTTCCATACATGGTTAACAAAGTTTCAGAGGCGCTAGGTGTTTGACGAACCTGCATGCTTAAGGCCGAAGTTGCTGCAAAAGATTGAGGTGCGCCTGCAACTCCGATGATTAGCGCTACAGATAAGAGAAAGACCTTAATTTTCATTGTTCTTTGATCTCCATAGTTACACCCAAGACTTCTTCTATTGATGCAACAAGTGCAGCCTTGAGATTGGGGCGGGTTTCTGAGTACTCATGAGATGCTGCAAATTTACGACTATCGGAGAAATCAAGGGTGAGCACGCCATCGGTAAATGAAATCAAACGGGCATCAAAGTAGGCGATCCAGGCAACTCGATTGTGTGATTCGAGAGTATCTAGAACATCATTCCATCGAAGGCGAATCTGCTCTATCTCCATAGGGTCGAACTTTACCTTTCAACCCCCATACATTCTTTTCTTAGTGAGTCGGCGCGCCAATCCATTTCATGTACTCATTGATTAGTTGAACTCTCATGTTTTTTCTGTGATCCGGCTGAATGTTTAAGGAGATTGCAACCCTCGAAAGTACCTGTTCAATCGCCTTTTCACTAACAAAGCGAGCTCTTCCGATTTCTGCATTAGTAAACCCTTCAGCCACATATCGAAGAGTCTCAACTTGAATATCGGAAAGCCCGGACATCAGTGGTTGGGACTCTCTGTTATGCAAGGTCACTCCACCATTTACCCACACAACTGGATCGTCAGCGTTGAAAGATCGCGATGATGTGATGACATCACACAAGGTTGCCAGATTATTAAGGGAGTTCTTTAGCACCAATAAAGTGCCAGCTGGAAGTTCAGAGAGCTGCTTACCAATGAGTCGAACATCTGCGCAGGGAACAAGAATGACAATTCCAATTGTTGGTGATTCTTTTCGAATAGTTACCGCAATATCTATCGAGCACTCCTGCGATTTGTGCATATCTAAGAGCAGAATATTGGGTTGCAAACTTCTAAAGAGATTAAGTGCGGTACTTTTCTTGCGAGCCTCACCAACAACATTGATGCCATGGAGCTTTAACGCTGCCCCGACGGTAGATAGTTCAAAGGGATCATCAATGATCACCAAAACACGATCACTCATAGTTAAAAAGTTACGCTCAGTAACCTTTAATGGGAAGTATCTACGGTACTTAGTGAGAGTTAGCGCTACATAGGGTTTCCCCTAGATTCCTACCGCTTCAGTAACCGTGCCAGCGTCTCGGGGATTGCAGCGATGATCGCTTCAGCGTTGATAGGTGCACCACCCGATGCCTTTACCGCTGCCTGATTGTGAATAAATGCAGCTGTCGCAGCAACATGAGCTAGATGGTTGTAATCATTGAGAATCTCAATCGCATTTGTTGCAACAAGAGCGCCCAAGATTCCCGCTAAAACATCTCCGCTTCCAGCTGTTGCAAGCCAAGGAGTTGCAACTGGAAGTTGAATCAAGATCTCATCATTTGCAACATATGTTGTTGCTCCTTTGAGTAGAACCGTTACACCTAATGTATCCGCAGCGTTTTGGACCCATTTCTTGGGATCTCCTTCAATCGCCTCAGCTGTTACCTGCACGCCACGTGCTGTTAGCAGTGTTGCAAGTTCGCCGCTATGGGGAGTTATCACTGTTGGTTGTTCTAGAGATCCAGCTAATGAAAGTGCTCCAGCATCCAAAACTGTTGGCACAGATTGCAAGCGAATTAACTTGAACCAACGATGGCGTAACCAGGTTGTGAAATCCGAATACTTCTTGGAATCAATTCCACTTCCAACCACCCATGCTGCAACCTTTCCTGGCTGCACAACCGCCGATGGCGTTGTATGTAAAACTAAATGGGAAAGACCTGATGAGCTATGAAAACGAACCATGCCAACACCAGTTGCCGATGCAGCAGCTGTTGTTAAGACTGCGGCACCTGGATACTGCGCAGATCCAGTAATGAGACCCAACACTCCTCGACTGTATTTATGGTCGAGATCGGAAGGGGTGATGATGCATTGAGCAGCATCTTTAGCGCTCCACTTTTTTACTGTTCTGGTCATGATCAAAGCCTATCTCTCATAATTTGCGGGCAAACACCGTGCAACCCATACTTAGGGCACTTCACTGTATTCCTAGGAGGAAATCATGGACGGAAAGTGCCCAGTAGCTCACGGTGCAAACACTCACGGAGCTGAGACAAATACATATTTGTACCCAAATGCACTCAACCTAGACATCTTGCATCAACACGATCGCAAGACAAATCCTCTTGGTGAAGATTTTGATTATCGCGAAGAGGTTAAGAGCCTCGATGTCGCCTCATTGAAAAAAGATTTGCATCAATTTATGACACAGACGCAAGAGTGGTGGCCAGCTGATTGGGGTCATTACGGCGGATTAATGATTCGTATGGCTTGGCACTCAGCGGGTACGTACCGTGTAGCCGATGGACGTGGTGGAGCAGGTACCGGAAGTTTTAGATTTGCACCTCTTAACTCATGGCCAGATAACGGCAACCTGGATAAGGCCCGTCGCTTGCTATGGCCAATTAAGCAGAAGTACGGAAACAAACTGAGTTGGGCAGATCTATTTATTTTGGCAGGAACAATTGCCTACGAAAGCATGGGGCTCAAGACATTTGGTTTTGCTTTCGGCCGCGAAGATGTCTGGCACCCAGAGAAGGATATTTACTGGGGTCCAGAAGCAGAACTCATGATGGCAAGTGATGAGCGTTATGCAGATACAACAAATGCAGCATCTCTTGAAAACCCATTAGCTGCTGTTCAAATGGGATTGATTTACGTAAACCCAGAAGGCATCAACGGAGTTTCAAATCCTTTGCTTACCGCACAACATGTTCGCGAAACCTTTGCACGCATGGCGATGAATGATGAAGAGACAGTTGCATTAACTGCAGGTGGTCACACCGTTGGTAAGGCACATGGAAATGGAAATGCAGCATTGCTAGGACCAGCTCCAGAAGCCGCAGATATTTTTGAACAAGGCTTGGGATGGAACAATCACACCAAGCGCGGCGTAGGTCGCAACACAGTTACAAGTGGAATTGAAGGTGCGTGGACAACTGAGCCAACAAAGTGGGATGCCGGTTACTTTGAAATGTTGTTTAAGCACGAATGGGCACTTGTTAAGTCACCAGCAGGAGCGCATCAGTGGGAGCCAACAAATATTGCAGAAGCTGACAAGCCGGTAGATGTTGAAGACTCATCAATTCGCTACAACCCAATGATGACCGATGCTGACATGGCGATGATCAAGGATCCGATTTACCTTGAAATTTCCAAGAAGTACCATGAAAATCCAGCACTTCTTGATGATGCATTTGCTCGCGCTTGGTTTAAGTTAACCCACCGCGACATGGGTCCAAAGGTTCGTTACATCGGACCAGATGTTCCACAAGAGGATTTGATTTGGCAGGATCCAATTCCTGCAGGCACATCTTCTTACGATGTTGCAGCTGTTAAAGCAAAGATTGAAGCAACTGGCCTATCTGTTTCAGAGCTAGTAGCAACCGCTTGGGATAGTGCTCGTACATTCCGCGGTTCAGATCTTCGCGGCGGTGCAAATGGTTCTCGAATCCGTTTAGAACCTGCTCGCAATTGGGAAGGTAATGAACCTGCACGCTTGAACAAGGTTCTTGCAGCACTTGAGCCAATTGCAAAGGAATCTGGCGCAAGCATCGCGGATGTCATTGTTTTGGCTGGAAATATCGGAGTTGAAAAGGCTGCAGCTGCAGCTGGAGTAAAGATCGCTGTTCCATTTGCGCCAGGTCGCGGCGATGCAACCCAAGAGCAGACCGATGTACATAGCTACAAGGTCCTTGAACCAATTCACGATGGTTTCCGTAACTGGGTGAAGAAGGTTTACGCAGTTTCTCCAGAAGAGCTACTTCTCGATCGTGCACAGTTGATGGGCTTAACCGCACCAGAAATGACTGTACTAATGGGTGGAATGCGCGTTCTTGGAACAAACCATGCAGGAACTTCACACGGTGTATTTACAAAGAATGTTGGCGCACTTACAACTGACTTCTTTGTGAACCTAACCGACATGAAATATGTGTGGGAGCCAGCAGGGGAGAACCTTTACAACATCCGTGATCGCAAGACCGGATCTGTTGATTGGACCGCTACTCGTGTAGATCTAGTCTTTGGTTCAAACTCGATACTTCGCTCATACTCTGAGGTCTATGCCCAAAATGACAACAAGGAAAAGTTTGTTCAAGACTTTGTTGCAGCGTGGACCAAGGTGATGAACGCAGATCGCTTCGATCTTCAGTAATTGCCAAAAATCTAGTAGGGCAGTTGAATATCTATGCCCTACTAGGTTCGTGGGCGATGCAACTGAATCCAGGAACTCTCAGCATTAAATCCGACCTTCTCATAAAGCTTGAGTGCGCCGGACTCATTGCCAGTATCTACATTGAGTTCTACTGAGTCATATCCTTTTGTAAGGCAATGAGAAATTCCGGTCTGCAGGAGGGCTTCGCCTATTCCCAATCCCTGGTTCTCTTGGATGACACCAAGAAGATTAATAAAACCCCTATTGTCTTCAACATATTCATCATTGCATTGGCAAAAACCAACGGGCTCTCCACCCTTAAAAGCCATGAATACTCCCTTTGGATCAGTTGCTGAATCCAGTACGAGTTCTCGCCATTTATCTAACTCTCTCGGAGCAAACCCAAAGTGATTTGAGAATGAGTCTTGGTGTGCCGCATGAAAAATAGCAATCTGATTGGAATCTTCGATGTCAATCGCTTTGATTTCGAGATCCTGAATCTGCCGAATAGAGGGTGCGGAAGAGATCTTCATTCTCATTGTGTAGTAACGACGCAAAAATTCAAAGCCATGTTTAGCCCAAGCACTTTGTAATCTTTTATCGAGGGAGTTCACACCTGGCCGAATATCCCAATCAGCGTGCTGCGAATCTGCCAACTCAAGTGCCCAAAGAACTACGTTTTCTAGGTTCTGTACATTTGGTCTTGCATAGACATCTGTGTAGCAACGACGAGTAAGCGAATCTGGATGTAAGTTAACAACCGCCGAGAAGCCAGATTCACCATCAAGACTCACTAGGAAGGCAGGGCTCGGATCGATGTATCCAGCAATAAACTCAAGCGCTCCTTGCTCACCGAACAAACTACTT
>JACCDS010144820.1_pt1 | contig 11199 bp, 9 predicted proteins | sample 7446441 | NCBI WGS metagenome assembly JACCDS01 (sample SAMN15323445, study PRJNA562643) | freshwater metagenome | isolation source: river surface water | place: USA:Blue River Watershed | collected 2017-08-17 | reverse complement strand
CCGGATGGTTTGCCAGTGAATGGGACGAACAGGTCATCCGCGAGGCCATACCGCTGGCGTGCCCCGACGTGAGGGTATTGATGGAAGATGGTCGTACGCCCGAGGCGCGCAGGGGCGTATGGCATGCGGCAGACATTTTCACCAGCCTGGTCGATAACATCCAGGAGACTTTTGGTCTGACGCCTATTGAGGCCATGGCGGCCAGCTTGCCTGCGGTGGTCAGCGATTACGATGGCTATCGCGAGTCGGTTCGCGATGGCGTGGACGGTTACCGCATCTCCAGCTGCCAGCCGCCTGCAGGTGCAGCTATCGATATCGTGGACAAGCATGCAGACCACATGATCGGGTACCGGGAGTACGTCAGCCAGACCAGCAGCGCCATCGGCCTGGATCTTGCGCAAGCTTGCCAAGCTTTTGTGCGATTGGCCAGCGATGGCGAGTTGCGTAAGCGCCTGGGCGCCAACGGTCTGGCCCGCGCCCGTGCGCAGTACGACTGGACGCGCTTGATTCCGCGTTATCAGGACCTTTTTGCTGAATTGGGCCTACTGCGCGAAAACGCTGCGCACAGCGCAGAGTGGTTTGACCCTTCAGCGGGCTGGGGCCAGCGCCACCCTCGACGCAGCGATCCCTACCACTCCTTCAGCCACTACCCCACAACGACGCTCAGCCCGAGTGGGCGTCTTGTGCCAGGCCCCTTGTATTCGGCGGATGTTGCTGTGCGCGAGAAAAGGCTCAGTCAAATGCTGGCACGCCCTGTGTACCAAAACATCCAGGCCAGCCTGGATGCCGCCGATTTGCGCAGCTTGCTCGCTATGGTGAGCACTGCGGATCACAAAGGCCTGGCCATGCCTTCGCCCGATCATGTCTTGGCTGTGGGGTGGCTCATCAAATGCGGTCTGCTGTCTTATAAATCGGCCGACTCCCACGCAGAGCTGATCATTGCCCCTTGATGAGTTTGATGTACTCCGGCAGTGAACGTGTCCGAAAATCGTAGCGTTTGACGATGGTCTGGCGTGCAGCCTTTCGCAGCGGAGCAAATTTTTTGGGCTCGGCCAGTGCGGCGCAGACGGTTTCGGCAATTTGCTTTGGGTTGAAGAAATCGACCAACAAGCCGTTCTTTCCATCCTTGATCACCTCGCGCACGGGTGCCGTGTCTGAGCCAATCACCAGTGCCCCTAGACTCATGGCTTCGAGCATTGACCAGCTCAAAACAAAGGGCACAGTCAAATACACGTGAACAGCAGACACGCGCAGCAAACTGATCAGCGTTTCATACGGCACACGGCTCACAAAGTGCACCCGGGACATGTCAAGTTGATCGCGCACCTCATTGAGATAAATCTCCTTGTAGCCTTTGTGCCCAGCAGGTTTGGCGCCATAGCTGACTTCGTCGCCACCCACGATCACGACACGCGCATTGGGCCGGTTGGCCAAGATGAGTGGCAATGCACGCATGAACTGGTGGTAGCCCCGCATGGGCTCTAAATTGCGATTGATAAATGTCACCACCTCATCACCCGGCCTGAGCACCAAGCGGTCTCTGCCCAGCCGAATGAATGCACTGGCATCGGGCACCAATTTGTCGGTGTGGATGCCGTCATGTATCACTCGAATACGCTCTTTCAAGGTCGAGGGAAAGCAGTTTGCCTGCCAATGCGTGGCAGTTATAGCCTCATCGCATGCCAGCAAGCTGCTGAGCAAGTGCATATTACGAACCTGCAAGCGTTTACTCGCACTTGGGTCGGCGGGGAATTCCGGATCGAAATTCACATCACCTCCGTCGGCCTGGTAATAAAGCTCGTTGAATCCCAAGATGCGAGCCTTGGGCAGCACGCTGCGCATGAACAGCATTTCTCCCCACCCTGTGTGACCCAACACCACATCGGGTGTCCAGCCTTTGGCCGCAATCTCTTGTGCCATGTTGGCGGCAGCTTCGCCTCGAATGATGGCCGATTCGGTGTTCGTCAACCAGGGGTGCAGTTGTGCGCTCGAATTGCGTCTTGGCTGATAGCAGAAATTTTGTACTCCAGCCAATTCGGGCTCAGGCCGCATCGAGATGGCTTTGAGCGCAAAACCATTGCGCATGAGCTCCGGTGCCAACCCGCGAAACTGTCCCGGGAAATTCTGATGAACCAGTAAAACCTTCATCCTGTGTTTTCACTCTCGTGTTGAAGCTGCACCCAGCCAATTTTGTGCATGAACGCTGCATCCTGCAGCGCTTGTGGTAAATCCAGGCGGCACGCCGCAGCCCATTGGGCTACGCTCATGCAAGTTTGACCTGCCATTGGCAGCTTGGCACGCGCAGACCATAGCCAGGCGTGTGCAGAAATTCTTTGACCAGCAAAGCCCCACATGCTCAGACTGCCGGTTTGAGGCTCCGCCATGGGGTCTTGCCAGAGTCCGGTCTGCGCAGTCAGGGTGTGGGTAGGGTAATGATCAAACAACTTGAGTGGATGGGTGTAGGCCGGCTCGCGCACGATGCGGGCAGGCGTATGCCCTTGGCGAATGGCCTCCTGCTCTGTCCATAACGCCTGGTACTGGCGCATCACCACCGACCAGTCGTAGACCTCTTGTGCTCTGCGTCGTCCGGACTCGCCTAATTTTTGACGTAAAGCCGGGTCTTGCACCAAGCTCACCAAAGCGCGGGTGCAACGCTCCACATCCACAGAGGCCAACAAATGCATTTGTGCTATGTAATGATCATAGTTTAGGCGTCCATCTTCATAGCCATGGCTCACTGCTCGGTCAACTTCAGGCATGCTTGGTTGGCTCGTGGGCACCAGCAAGCCATCAACACCATCGCGTACTGTCTCTCGGTAGCCATCCCAATCGCTGACCACCACCGGCAAACCGGCGGCCATGGCCTCCAGCGGGGTCAGCCCAAACGTTTCCTGAATATTGTCTGAAAGCGACACAAAAATATCAGCGCCCGCAAATGCACTGCGCGTAGCCCCTGGCTCCCGACCGTCGATCCGCGTTACCTGCACACCAGCTGCCGTCGCGGCTTCGTCAAAGGATTGACGAATCGCCTCGTTCGCAAACCAGCCGCACTCTAGTACCCTCAGCTTGCGCCCTGTTTGCTGTGCTGCGCGAGCACAGGCCAAATACATGGGTAATGGATTCGCTTTGGCATGCAAGCTCAGGCGACCCACAAAAAGCACCACCAGCTCGTCGTCTTGTACGGCCCAATGGCTTCGAGCCTGATGCCGCAGCTGCGGCGCTGGTGCAAAATCTTGAGTGTGCACACCCAGCGGAATAACCGGTGTCATTGGCATCTGAGGGTGAACCTGTGGCACCCCTAGCCGGTGTGCCAAATGTTCACGCTGCAATTGCCACACTTGCAGCACTACCTTGCGCACACTCTCAGAGGTACAAACCAAGGCATCCCACGGTCCAAACGGCCCGTGCACATAGTCCGCAAACTGTTGCAACACTGTGTTGGAGCTGATGGTGTGCGTCACCCCGCAAAACGCCAGCTTTGCCTGTCCCCTGCGAGACCTTTGCCACGCCATGCGCGTGTTGAACGGGGCAGGGTAATAGAGCACTCCCGTTGGCCAGTTGTCGGGCTGGCTGCTCATGTGGTGGGTGATCTCACCTTTCCAGCCCGCTGATCGGACTTCCTGCTCCAGCGCATGCTGGTCAGTCGCCACACCGTGCACCAGGTTGAGCGCGCGCCTGTCGGTCGCATAGGCCAATGCCAGAGCCCTCATAAAGCCCCGTCCAGCAGACTGTCGCCCCATGAGTTTGGAGCTTCGGGTTTGTACTGCATCCAAGGTCAGATAAATAGAAGGCAAGACCATACTTGGAATTTAAAGGGGTTGAACTGCGACGACGTCTTGGCTTGCAGCTGGCTTTTCGGCCACCAGTACATACTGCAAAGGCAGCGAGAGCTGACGTAAAGCGTTGGCTTCTACTCCAAGCACTGCCGCAGCAGGTGCCAAGGCATCCAGAAAGGTGTTTGCCTTTTCAGCATTGAACACGCGCGGAATTACCTGCTTGACCTGCAGCCCCGAGCTGTTCATCAGGGCAATCATGTCTTTGAGTGCAAACCAGCGGATGTGCGTTCTGTCAAAAATACCACTGTCGGTCTGTGGCCAATGCCCCAGGATCAACTGGGCCATCACACTCCAGTGCTGCACATTGGGCATACAGATCAAGGCCGTACCCCCAGGACGAAGGCAGGCAGTGGCCTGCTTCAAAACACGTGCTGGGTCATACAAGTGTTCCAGCACATCGCCAAAAATTACATGGTCGAACTCCGCATCAACAAGTGCTTCAGCCATTTCTGGGTCCTGGTCCCAATCAATGATCTGGTTCAAGTCTTTGATCAAAGAAACATCCAGTGTGTCGCTGGCCAGAGCAATTTGCTCTGCCATCAGCTCCACGCCCGTGTAATGCACTGTGCCCAGCTTGTTCTTGATGGCTCTGGCTAAAGCACCAGCACCACAGCCAAATTCACAAATCTTACGGGCCTGCAGGCTCACTACCTCTAACAGAGTGTGGTTTACATTGCCGTAATAGGTGGAAGCGATCATTATTTGAGCTGAATGCTTATGCGTTTATCCAATAGGACATAGCCCATTGGGCAATCCAAGGACTGAAAAATACCCTAATCCAGCGCACCATTGATCGTGACCTGAACAAAAACAGTGCTCCATCACTGTCTCGAGGCATGCGCCGATACTTTCGGCATCGAGTTAACTGAGCCCCAGCTTTTACAAAGTATTCATTGCCCAATTTCCGACCCATGAGTTGCAGATCAGAGTCCATACAGCTGTACTTGGCTGGAATGCGGATGACGCAGTTCATCGTGCACTGGCTTCGACGAGCAAGGGCGGGCTGTCAGGCTCACTGCTGAAGCTGTACATGCAGGTGGTACCTCCGGAGGCGCGATCAAATTCAGACCCTGCTGCCAGCCCTGCCCGGGCCACCTCTATAGGGTTGTCTGATTGTTGATGTGCGGTATACATGGCACCCAGTGCATAGGCTCGACCTGTTCCATTGGCCCAGAATCGATCAAATTCCAAAATCTCTCGGTGAGCGTAAACACCAAAAATACCACTGCTGTTGGCGATCATGGCTGAAATGTGATTGCCTTCATAAGGAGCGTCAGCCTGCTTTTGAGGATTCAGAAAAAAATCTTCCTTAAGGATTTTGTGCAGTTTTGTGAATGTCTGGAAGATTGATGCGCGGCCGTTCAGTTGACATTCTTCACCCAGACTTTTCAAGGCTTCGGTCAGCGCCATGTAATGGGCTGCGCTGCCTGCCAACCCGATTGCGCTATTGCCAACCAATAGAATTTTTCTGCTCAGGTTGTACTTGTCGGTGAGTAACGCATCTCCCTGAGTCAGAAGGCTGTCCGCACCAAGCACGATCTGATTTTTATTTCTTGCAACAACGATTGTCGTCATGGTCAATCACCGGGTTCGCCGCTGTGGCTTTGGATTGGCGAGTCTTATCGAAGCTCAATATGACAGCTCAGTGCGTAGCCAAAGCCACGCAGGGTGCGGATCGCATCATCGGGTGCACCGCATGCGCTGAGTTTTTTACGGAGTGTGCTGATCCGCATTTCGAGATTTGCGGGCACAAGTCCCTTGTCGTTGGGGTCGACCAGCTGCATGGCTTGCCAGCGCTCGAGCATGTGCCCGGCTGCGCGGATCAGGCCGGCCAGCAGCATGCTTTCTCCGTGCGTGACGGCCACCTCGCCCAGCGGTCCCCGCAGGCACAGTGTCTGACTGTTGAGCTCCAGAAGATGGACAGACTGTGCGGTCGCCGGCTTGAGTCGTCTGGCCAGATTGCTGATGCACAGCAAGAGCTCGGATTGCTCGACGGGCTTGATCAGGTAGTTATCGGCGCCGCATTCGTAGCCTACCAGTCGGTCGTTGAGTTGGCCTCGTGCGGTCATCAGTACGATACCGGCCATGGGCTGGTTCTTGCGCAGGCGGGTGGCCAGGCTGAAGCCGTCTTCTCCGGGCAGATTCACGTCAATCAGATACAGGTCGGGAACGGCACGTGTCGGGGTGTCGTCCACTTCTTCTGCACAGACCAGGCCTGTGGCCTGATGTCCATGTGCGTTGAGAAAGTCCACGGTGGCTTCGCGCAGCCCATCGTTGTCCTCGATCACGAGGACGTGCAGGGAAGGGGGTGTGATCATGCGCGTGAGGTACTTAAATCTTCAAAATGACAAAAATAATAAAAAGTATGAGGCGGTGCCGGCCAAACCAAGCCAAATCATGCACTGGCCTCTGACAAGGGTAGCCACACGACAAACCGAACTGTGCTCTCGTCGGGCTCGTACTTGATATCACCGCCAAGCACCAGCATCAGCTTGCTGACCAGGTACAGCCCCAGACCCGTTCCGGCCTGCCGTTTGGCATGGGGGCTGCGGTAGTACTTGTCAAAGACTTGGCTGGCTTCGGGCCAGCCTGCAGTGCCCGGCAGATTACAGACCTCGATGCGGGCCTGCCATGCACTGGCTGACAACCGCACATCTATGGGGGTGTCGGCGGCTGCGTATTTGCAGCTGTTTTCCAGCAGATTGCTCAAAACGATGAACAGCAATTGCTGATCGGTCTTGGCCAGAAGGCTGGGGGGCAGTTGCAAGCGCATGCGCTCGGGATGCGCGCAGGCAGAGACCGCTTCCCTGATCATCCCTGCCAAATCGACGTATGCCATCTGGGCCTGCAACTGACGATCGCTGAATTGGGCGGTTTGCTGGCATCGCTCGATAACGGCATTCATGTCGCGGATCGCGTGTCGAATTTCGCTGCTGCCAGATGCTGTGGCATCGAGTCTCATGCTCATGATGGCCAGCGGTGTTCTGAGTTCGTGTGCCAGCATGGTCAAAAGCTGTTCTTGTTCTTCCCGGATGTTGCGTTCCTGGCGGGCCTGCAACTGGCTCTGTTCCAAAGCCATGGCGGTGTCGCGCTGATGTTTTTGCTGTATATGAGCCCTGTATTGCAGCATGAGCAAGACCAGAAATGCGGTGACCAGGCCATGTGCTTGCACCACATAGAGGGGGACCTCTCCACCTTTTGCCCAGCCCAGACCGGTCAGGCCAGCGACCAGCAGGATCAGCAGCATCGAGACATAGAAACTAAAGACTACCCAACGCGTCAGCACAGGGCGTTGCGGCGCTTGCTGTTGGCTCCACGCCCGCGCCACAAGCACGGATAGCATGAAGATGAAGGGCGCCAGAAGCACTTCGGCCATGTTGATCTGCAAGGCAAGCATGCTTTGTTGAGCTGCAAGCAACGCCAATTTAACAGGCAAGAGACCCAGCATCATGTGATGGACATGCACGATCCAGCGTGGAGGATTGAATTCACGCAACAGCACCACATGGAAATACACCGCGGAGCTGACGGCCAATATGCCTGACAAGGTGGTGGTCTCATCCAGCCAGTGTGCACTCCAGCTTTCTGGCCAGAACACCCTGGAGTAGCCCAACGAGCTGAGTGCAAACACCAGTGCAGCTGCTTGCTTGAGACCGAAAGCGCCGATCACCAATTCGCGGCTGAAAAGCCAGTAAACCACGCCCCACACAATGAACACGAGAATCACACCGATGTAGAGGGCAAACACCAGATCCTGGATCTGGCTCAGCCTTTGCAGATCGTCGTTGTGTAGGGCCTGGACTGCAATCTGCCGTGTGCTGGTGGAAGACAGCCGTAGCCAGATGTCTCTAGGCAGCTCACCGCGTGCGATCGGTAGGAGGAAGTCCGGCCCTTCCATGGGCTGGCTGCGGGGATGGTGCAGGTCTCCTGTGACGCCGGCGCGACCTTCAGGGGCCAGCGGGTCGAACACCTGAATGTCATCCAGATAGACCGGGCGAATGCGCAAGATGAGCTGATCGGTTAAGCGCTTGGGCCTCGGGTGTGCACCGGGGTCAATCCTGAGCTGGACCCACACGACGGCCTTGCCAAAGCCGCGACTGAGCACACCTTCAAATGACTGTGTGGGCTCCGATGCCACTTCTGGCCAGGTGAGCTGGCCTGTCGGGTCTTCCAGCCAGGCCCGATGGGTGATGTGGTCCTGGGCCAAGGCGGGTTGCACAACCCAAGCCCACAGCAGCAAGAAGCTCAAGCTTTGCAAGAGGCGTTTGAAGAGGCGGGTTGGGCAAGCCATGCCGAATTGTAGAAAGCCGACCCGGTCAGCGGTACCGAGTGCTTTGGCTTTCTTTAGAAACATCAAAAATAACAATATAAGGTAGAAAAGTGGTGTCAATCCGCCAAAAGTATGATTGTTAGATTTTGACTAATAAATGATTCAAAAAATGTTTCTGGAGAATCCCATGAGTCGCAAAAACAGTGTCGCTTGGATGAAAAAACCTTTGCGCCTGAGCTTGATTGCCTTGGCCTGCGCGATGGCTGCCGGCTGTGCCAGCGTGCAGCCCGTTGCACTGACGCCACAAGACATGCAGGCTCAGCAGCAGAAAGACACCGATGCCATGCGCAAGGATGTGGAGCCGATCACAGGCCCCCTCACGCTGGACGAGGCCATGGCCCGAGCGCTCAAATACAACCTGGACCGCCGCGCCAAGATGATGGAAGAGGCGCTGGCCATGGGGCAGATGGATGTCACCAAATTCGACATGCTGCCCAAGATCATGGCGCAGGCGGGTTATGCCTACCGTGACCGTACGCGTTTCACGCACAGCAGCTCGTATCCCATTGAAGATCCGGACACCAGCCGCTCGTCCACTACCTCAGACCGCAATCGCAGCACTTACGACCTGGGTCTCACATGGAGCATGCTGGATGTGGGTCTGGGTTACTACGGCTCCAAACAACAGGCGGACCGCTTCCTGATTGCGGGTGAAAAGCGCCGCAAGGCCATGCACTTGCTGATGCAGGATGTGCGCACCGCCTACTGGCGCGCCGCCAGCGCCCAGCTGCTCAAGGCCGACGTCCAAAAGACGATTGTGCTGGCCGAAGACGCACTGGCCGATTCGCGCAAGGTCAGCGTCGAGCGTGTGAAGAACCCGCTGGACCCGCTGCGCTACCAGCGTCAGTTGCTGGAAAACCTGCGCTTGCTGGAGTCGATCAACCAGGAGCTGTCTTCGGCGCAGGTGGATCTGGCCGCGCTGATCAACGCACCTCTGAACCAGCCCATCCAGATTGCCACCACCGACCTGAAAAACATCAGCGATGAACTGGGCAAAGTGCCGGTGGACAAGCTGGAGGCAGCTGCCCTGCAAAACAACGCCGATTTGCGTGAGCAGCACTACAACGCCCGCATTGCGGCCGAGGAAACCCGCCGCACCTTGCTGCGCATGTTCCCCAACCTGTCGTTCAACTACGGCACCAAGTACGACACGGACCGTTATCTGCTGAGCAACAACTGGAATGAAGCCGGCGTGCAGCTGTCATTCAACCTGATGAACCTGTTTACGGCGGGCACCCAGATGAAGCTGGCCGAAGCCGGTGTGGCCCTGGCCGACCAGCGCCGTGTGGCGGCCCAGGCGGCTGTGCTCACGCAGGTGCACCTGTCACGCTTGCAGGTGATCAATGCGCGCAGCCAGTTCGACCGTGCAGACTCGATTTACGAGACCGACCTGAAGATCGCCCAGGTCATGCGCAACCGTCAGCTGGTGGCTGCGCAGAGCAAGCTCGATGTGGTGAGCACTGAGACTTCGTCCATCCTGAGTCTGCTGCGACGCTACCAGGCGCTGGCCCAGGTGCAGGTGGCCGAAAACCGCATGCTGGCCACATTGGGTCTGGAGCCGGAAATTGGCAGCACCCACGAGCTGTCTCTCAAAGACCTGACGGAACAACTGGCCCGTGACAAAGCGCCCTGGGCGCGACTGACTCAAGGCGCCAAGGCTCAGTGATGCGCGGTTATCTGGTTTTGCTGACAGCGGCCTGGACCTGTTCAGTTCTGGCGCAGGGGACATCTGCTCCGGTGCCTGCGCAGCAGCCTGCCTCTGCCTCGGCGCCCCGATCTGCCGTGAGCGTGGGCATGGCTCGCCAGGACATCCGCGCCCAGCTCACACCTCGCCGGTACACCACGATTGCCGCTGAAATTGGTGCCAAGGTGTCGGCCATCCCGGTCTCTGAGGGCGGGGCCTTCCGCGCTGGCCAAACGCTGGTGCAATTTGACTGCTCGATCCAGAGGGCTCAGCTGGAGAAAGCCGAGGCCGAGCTCGAAGGTGCCGATCAGACGCTCAAATCCAACCTCCGGCTTGAGCAGCTCAACTCGGTGGGGCAGCTGGAGCTGGACTTGTCCAAGTCGGCCGCCAACAAAGCCAAAGCCGAGGTGGGGGCCAACAAGGCGGTGCTGGCCAAGTGCCAGGTGGCTGCGCCATTTGCAGGCCGCGTGGCCGAGCAGAAAGTGCGCGAGCAGCAGTATGTGCAGCCCGGGCAGGCCTTGCTGGACATCCTGGACGACAGCGTGCTGGAGCTGGAGTTTCTGGTGCCCTCGGCCTGGCTGCGTTGGCTCAAAGTCGGTGGCAGCTTTGAGGTGCAGATCGACGAAACCCGCAAGACCTACCCCGCGAAATTCACACGCATTGGCGCCCGGGTCGACCCGGTGAGCCAGTCGGTCAAAGTGGCTGCGGCCATTCATGGAAAGTTTCCCGAACTCATGGCAGGCATGAGCGGCAAGGTGCTGCTCACCCCGCCCGAAGGGCAGTGATATGTTAAAGAAAAAAAATGCCGGTTTGACCCGTAGCGCAGCCGGCCTGATGGCGCTGGAGCCACGTTTCATGTTTGATGGGGCGGCGGTGGCAGAGGCGCTCAGCCTGGTTAACGAGGCCCAGCCTGTAGGCAAGCTCGAAAGTACAAGTGATGCAGCCCCTAAGAGCTTGTTTGAACTCGGCAGTTTTTCCGCGCCCCCAGCATTGGCCCAGGCACAGCTTGAAGCGAGCAAGTTGATCACGGACTACCTGTTGCAGCCACAGGCGAAAACTCAGCTCTACCAAATATTCAACGGTGGACGCACCGACGTCGAGCCCTCGGCGCAGTGGAAGGCGGCATTCGATGGCTTGTTGGCTGAAATTGCGCAAGGTCGCAGCCCGGTGCAGGTGCAGTTGCTGAGTTCGGCGGATTTACAAAACGTGTTCGGTGCCTTTACCGAGCGCGGCCTTGGCGGGGAGCCCGTGATTTTTCTGAACGCCGACTGGATTCAGTCAGGTGCCAGCACCCGGGCGATCGAATTGGTGTTGGCCGAAGAATTTGGCCATGCGATCGATGCACGCCT
>JACCDS010351939.1_pt1 | contig 11201 bp, 7 predicted proteins | sample 7446441 | NCBI WGS metagenome assembly JACCDS01 (sample SAMN15323445, study PRJNA562643) | freshwater metagenome | isolation source: river surface water | place: USA:Blue River Watershed | collected 2017-08-17 | reverse complement strand
TGAAGCTATCAGCCATCTATGGGGCTAATGGAGCAGGGAAATCTAATCTTATACATGGATTGGCTATGCTGAAATTCTTGCTTTTGGAAGAGCATATTCCTTCAAAATTAAAAAATGGGCAATTCAAGTTTCAAAATGAAAAATCAGCTACTTCTCAATTGATTGCCATTGAGTTTATGCAGGCTGATACAACATTTTATTATGGAATAGAGATAAAAAATGGGATTGTTTTAACCGAGGAATTATACGAATCTGGATTAGGAGTTAAAAAAGACATTTTAATTTATGAACGAAAAACAGATTCTTTTGAAAAAACAACTATCCAGTTTTCAGAAAAGTTTGAGAAAGACGAAAGAAGTCAAATCATAAAAGAGGTTTTACTTCAAGAGTTTGTTAGACCCAACAAGCCTATTTTGAAATTACTTGCCAACAGAGATAATGAGCATTTGAAAGTTATAAAAAAAGCATTTGATTGGTTTGAAAACTCTTTAACGATTATTATGCCTGACTCCAAAGCAACTGCCTTACCTCAGCGAATAGATTTAGATAATAAATTTAAAAACTTTGTCGATGTAATTATGAGTTCTTTCAATATTGGTATTACAGGTTTGTCAATTCAGAAGATAGCCATAGAAGATTACTTTGGCAAAAATGACCAAGAAGAGCTTGAGCGAATTAGAGAGAAAATAGATGAATCGGAAAATAAAGTAGTTTCTGCCCGCCTAAATAATGGCGATGAATTAAATTTTGTCAAAGAAAACAATCAGATTTTTGTAAAGAGAATACAGTTTAGTCATAAAGGTGAATCATCCATGATTGCTACTTTTGATATGAATGAAGAATCTGATGGAACTGCCAGACTATTAGACTTTACACCTGCTTTTGAAGGGCTAATCAGTGGCAATAAAGTATATGTGATTGATGAAATTGAAAGAAGTATTCATCCTTTGTTGATTAAAGAACTGGTAAAAAAATACTCCTTAGATACGGAAACAAAAGGACAACTTATATTTACAACTCATGAGTCGAATTTGTTAGACCAAGAGATTTTTAGACAGGATGAAATTTGGTTTGCAGAAAAAGATGATTCTGGAAGTACAGATTTATATTCGTTAAGTTCTTTTAAAGAACATAAAACCATTGATATTCAAAAAGGATATTTAAATGGGAGATATGGTTCTATCCCTTTTTTAGGAAATTTACACGACTTAAATTGGCATCATAATGTTACTGAAGAACAGACCATTTAACCGAGAAGAGCCTGAAAGAAGTGCCACAAAAATCTACATATTTTGTGAAGGTAAAGATAGAGAATTCAAGTATTTTCAGTACTTCGAAGGTATCGATTCAAGATTGAACCTTATTGTACACGAGTTAGCTTCAAGTGATGATAATTCACCTAAAGGTTTATTGCTATTAGCACAAAATTCTCTGATAAAAAGCGAAAAGAATTTAGCACCTAAATACGATTATAGAGAGGACGATAAAGTATGGATTGTTTTAGATACAGATAAAGATAAAACGAATAGTCGAAAACCTCAATTAATAGATTTAAGAGCCTACTGTGATAACAGAACAAATTGGAATGTTGCTCAAAGTAATCCATGTTTTGAGGTTTGGCTATATTATCACCAAGAAAAAAATAAACCAGATTTTAAAGGCTTAGATGTATGCAATGAATGGAAGCCTTTTGTAGGTAACACAATTAAAGGAGGCTTTAATCCACGGAAGCATCCTATTCTTATTCAAAACGCTATTACCAATTCTGAGCCACATTTTCAAGTCAATGATAATGGTTTTCCAGTCGTTGCAACTACAGAAGTATTCAAACTTGCTAAAGATATTTTATCAATAGGTAAAATTAGCGATAAGATTTACCATGAGTTATCTGAAAATAACGATGATAACTTAAAGCCGTAGTACTTACTGACCCCCAATCTCCCCTCCAAAAAATTTAACATAACTTTAACGATTTTTATACTTACTTTTGCAACCCAAAATTTTAGGTGTAAATGCAAGATAATCAATATATTAGTTTTTCGCCCACTTCTATTATGCAGGAAAAGGTATTTTCAAAAGAGGCTTTCGGGAAAAATTTTGCTTGGGGAGTGGCTATGGCGGCTTTCCAAAACGAAGGTGCTTGGGATAAAGATGGTAAGGGGGAATCTATTTGGGATAAGTTTTCTCATAAAAATAAAATCAAAGATAAACAAAACGCTAAGGTAGCTTGCGATTTCTATCATCGTTTCGAGGAGGATATTTTACTGGCGAAGTCGCTCAATTTTAATACTTTTCGTTTTTCTATTGCTTGGACTCGTATTTTGCCCCACGGTACAGGCAAAGTAAATCATGCAGGATTGGAGTTTTATCACCGAGTAATAGATTGTTGCTTAGAGAACGGATTAGAACCCTACGTTACGCTGTATCATTGGGACTTACCCCAAACTTTAGAAGACAAAGGCGGTTGGACAAACCGTGATATTATCGAATGGTTTTCGGCTTATTGCGAAGTCGTTACTCGTGAATTTGCTTCTAAAGTAAAATACTGGATGGTTTTGAATGAACCCGCAGGTTTTACAGGTTTAGGCTACATGACGGGCTATCATGCACCCGGTCGCTTGGGAATGAGGAATTTCTTGCCAGCCGTGCATCACGTAGCGATGTGCCAAGCCGAAGGCGGAAGAATTGTCCGTAAAAATGTACCCGATGCTGTGGTTGGCACTACGTTCTCTTGTTCATTCATAGAGCCTTATAGCGATAGCGACAATGACAAACGTGCCGCCAAACGAATTGATGCTTTATTGAATCGTCTGTTTCTTGAACCTACTTTGGGTTTGGGCTATCCTGTACATGAATTACCTTTTCTTCAAAATATGATGAAAAAGTACGTTCATGCAGGCGATATGGAGAAACTAGCTTTCGATTTCGACTTTATTGGCGTGCAGAATTACTTTAAGTTGGTAGTGAAAAGTGCCTTTTGGATTCCTTATTTGAAAGCACTTGAAGTAAAACCCAAAACCAGAAATATTGATGCAGTAACGGATTTAGGCTGGGAAGTATCACCAGACGGTATGTACAATATTTTGAAACAATTTGGTGAGTACGAAGGCATCAAACAAATCATTGTTACCGAAAACGGTGCGGCTTTCAAAGATGAATTAATTGACGGAAAGATAAATGATAGCGAAAGAATTGCTTTTTATCAAAGTTATTTACAGCATATTCTGAAAGCCAAACAGGAAGGAGTAAATATAAACGGATACTTGGCTTGGACACTCACCGATAATTTCGAGTGGACGGAAGGTTATAAACCAAGATTCGGCTTAGTACACATAGATTTTAAAACCCAACAAAGAACAGTAAAAGAATCAGGGAGATGGTTTGAGGAGTTTCTAAAGTAATAATTTGAAGATTTGGAAATTTGAAGATTTGAAAATGAAATAGGATGTTTCAAATCTATCATTTTCAAATTTTCAAATTAACATCATCTTTCAATAAACTCCTTAAATGCCTTGCGATAAGTATCTGAAATCGGTAAAAATACTTTGCCGATTTGTACTTTTTCTCGGTGAACAGATTCTATCCATTCCAACGCTACGATATAAGAATTATGAATTCTGATGAATTGTGTTTCGGGCAATTGTGCTTCCAAAGCTTTTAAAGTTTGTAAAGCAACTACTTTTTGTTGTGTAGTATAAATGGTGACGTAATCTTTCAAACCTTCAATATACATAATTTCTGAAAGACGAATTTTCACCAATTTTGTCCCATCTTTTACAAAAATAAATGCCTGCGGAGCGTCGGGTTGATTAACGATTACTTCTTTGATAATTTTTTCTTGAATTATAGGAGCTTGTGGCTGAGGCTCTGGATTAGAAGTATTCAATCGTAAAGAAGCTTTTTCAACTGACTTTAGGAATCTTTCAAATGTGATGGGTTTCAATAAATAATCCAACACATCTAATTCGTAGCCTTCAATGGCATACTCTGAATATGCCGTTGTAAGAATAATTAAAGGCTTTTTTTGTAGAATTTTTAGCAAAGTAATACCTGTAATTTCGGGCATTTGAATGTCCGAAAAAAGTATGTCAACCGTATTTTCTCTGAGAAAATCTAAGGCTTTTAATGGGTCAGAAAAGGACTGAACTAATTGCAAGTACGGTACTTTCTGCACATAAGTTTCCATTAAACTACGAGCCAAAGGTTCATCTTCAACAATGATACAAGTATGAGGCATCTTTTTTAATTGTGATTGAGTGATTTAGTGAATGAGTGATTATTTTAATTGTGAATTAGAGAATTGCGAATTAATGAGTAATGTTTTATAGAAATCACTAATTCACTCAATCTCAACTCACTAAATGACAAGCGTTAGTTTTACTTTATAATCCGTTTCTCCGTCTTCCACTTCCAATTGGTACTTGTTAGCGTAGCTTAAATCCAATCTTCGTCCAACATTTCTTAAACCAATACCAGATTTTTCATGATTTGATGATTTTAATTTACTGTTTTCTACCGTATAAATTAACGACTGATTTGTTACGGCTAGTTTTACAGTAATATAAGCATTTATAGAATTGTTACTTACGCCATGTTTGAAGGCATTTTCCAGAAAAGTAATCAAAATTAATGGTACTATTTGTGTCTGTGTAATATTGCCTTCGATTTCAAAATTGATAGGAATTTGATTATTCAAACGTAGTTTTTCAAGGCTAATATAATTTTCGATGTACTCAATTTCTTTGCTCAGCAACACCTTCGCATGATTGGAATCATAAATCATATAACGCATCATTTGCGATAATTTAGCAATTACTTCAGTTGTATTGGGCGAGTTGGTAAAAGCCAAATAATACAAATTATTTAAAGTATTAAACAAAAAATGTGGGTTGATTTGGGCTTTCAAGAAAGTAAGTTCAGCCGTTAATTTTTCGTTTTCCACTTCTTTGCGTTTTGCTTCAAGCTCCAACCAGTCCTCTGCAAATTTTAACATTCCTACAAAAACAACAATAAAAATTGTTCCCACTGAGTGTTGAATCACAAACTTGCTGTGGTAAAAATAACCTATATGCTCACTACCAGACATTTGGTATCTTTTTACAAAAACGTATCCAGTAATCATTATGGCAAATAAAGGAAGGAACTCAAGAAGGTACCTTATGATATTCTTGTTCTTTAAAAAACGAGGAAGAAAGATAAAGTAGTTGATATAGGCCACCATTGCTACAAAACCTACGTGTAAAATAGATGTAATGAGTGCTTCGAACAAATCGGGTTCTTCGCCAGGGCGAGTAAAGCTTACTTGATAATAAAAGAATGAAAAATAAACACACCAAAATGATAGGTGAATGAGTAGTATTCTATTTCGTTGGATATAAGCTTGCATAATAAATGAATAATAATCAGTTTGGTATCAGTTCGGTTCAAATTTCTACAAAAAAAATTATATATGAGCCTCTCGGCTTAGTGAAGTACGCAAAATGACTAAACTATTGGATAACTCAGTTGATTTAACCGATGTTTGAGCATAAAATACCGATAATTCCGCCTTATCGTAGCACCGCCCGACTGGTCGATTTTCCTGCCTTGATTGTCTATTGAAAATTTTAATCTCATTTTAATGTATTTGTTTTGTCCAAGAAAATTAAAATACAGTAAGACTAAAAGTGCTTTCGCAACAATCAAATATATTACTACTATGAAAAAAATAATCGAAATATTGTTAATCATCCTTACTACAAGTGGGCTTTCAATGGCACAATTTGGAGGGCGCCCAAATGGTGGCGGTGGAGATGGCAACGGCAGAAGCCGCTCGACGGCACAACAAACAGTGCCAAGCTTTGAAATCAACACGCCGAAAGGAAACTCTAAAATTTCTGGTTTTATCATTGATTCGGCGGCAACAAGTGCTGTAGAGTTTGCTAATATTTCATTGATTAGTAAAGAAACTAAAAAGCCTGTTGACGGCACAATGGCCGATGAAAAAGGGAAGTTTTCTTTGACAAAAGTAGCTGTTGGTGAATATAAGTTAATGATTTCATTCATCGGTTTCGAAAGCAGAACCATTGATAATATTATTGTAGAAAAAGGAAAAGACATAGATTTGGGCGTATTGAAGTTATCGGCTATTTCGCAAATGCTAGACGGTGTAACAGTAACCGCTGAAAAATCATTAGTAGAGGAAAAAGTTGACCGACTGGTATATAATGCAGAAAAAGATATGTTAGCAAAAGGCGGAGACGCTTCGGATATTTTGAAAAAAGTACCAATGCTTTCGGTAGATTTAGATGGAAACGTATCCTTGAGAGGAACAACCAATATAAAGGTTTTAATCAATAATAAGCCTTCTACAATCGTAGCAAGCAGTATTGCTGATGCCTTGAAAATGATACCAGCAGATTTAATCAAAACGGTAGAAGTAATCACTTCGCCATCGGCTAAATATGATGCTGAAGGTTCGGCAGGGATTATCAATATTATCACAAAAAAATCATCGATTGAAGGTTTGACTTTGAATGTTGATTCTGGCGTTGGGCTTCGTGCTTCAAACTTAGGCTTAAACGGAAGTTATCGTAGTGGTAAATTAGGTGTTACTTTGGGCGGTTTTGGAAGATTATTCTACAACAAAGCAGGTACTACTTTAGAACAATCTTCTGTAAGAAATGGCGTAAGTCAGTTAACACAACAAAGTTCAGATGCGAAAGATAATGGTGTTTTTGGAAGATATAATCTAGGTTTTGATTACGAAATCTCAAAAAGCCAGTCGTTAAACGCTTCTGTAGCATTTGGCACTAGAAATATGGAGCGTAACCAGAATTATTTAACCAAGCTTTTCTTGGACAACACGCTTAGTTCTACTTCTTACAGAGATGTAGAGAGTAAAGATTTATCAAATTCTGTGGATGTTAATCTTGATTATATCAAAACTTTTAAGCCACAACAAGAGTGGTCGATTTCAACCCAGTTCAGCCAAAATAATCTAACGAATAACTTCGATGCCAATATATTGAACGCCACAAACGAATTACTCAGCCGCCAGAGAAATATCAATGGAAATACCAATCGTGAAATTACTTTGCAAACAGATTACCAAACACCAATCAAACAAAATCAGATGTTTGAAGTAGGTTTGAAAAGCATTACACGACAAGTAGATAGTGATTATCAATATTTATTTGCTGGTAGTACAGGTGGTTATAGTACAGATGCCAACAATCCTTCGGGTCTATTGAATTATAGACAAATGATTTCTTCGGGCTATGTTTCTTATACGTATTCTACCAAAAATAAGTACACATTCAAGGTAGGTACTCGATATGAATATACAAGCATTGATGCAACGACTGATAAAAATTCTATTAACATTCCATCTTATGGAAATTTAGTTCCAAGTATTAACATTTCTAAAAGTTTGGGAGATGCTACTTTAAAGTTAGCTTACAATAATAGAATACAGCGCCCTGGCTTACAGCAGTTAAATCCAAACTTTAATGCTTCCAATGCGCAAAATATCACAATCGGAAATCCTAGCTTAAAGCCAGAAGTAACAAACAATGTAGAGCTGAGTTTGAGTAAAAATATCAATAGAACTTATTTGAGTATATCTGTATTTGGGCGTCAGACAAATAACTCAATTGTGAGAATTAGTACTCCTTCAGATACACTTGCAGGAGCTATCGTTACTACCTTCCAAAACATAGGTAAACAACAAACATTTGGTACAAACATTTTTGGAAATACCTTCATAACACCAAAATGGTCGTTGAATGGTGGTATCGATATTTATTACAATTATTTAGAGGGCCAAGCAGCAAACGCCACCGGAACAACCTCGATGATTAACAACTCGGGTATTGTAATTGGAGGAAGAATTACTTCACAAATACAATTAAATAATGGTTGGGGCGTTCAGGCATTCGGAGGTTACCGTGGCAACCAAGTTCAATTGCAAGGAACACAATCTGGAATGGGTATGTACTCGTTAGGAGTAAAGAAAGACATCAACAACAAAAAAGGAAGTATTGGTTTGGCCGCAGAGAACTTCTTCGGAGGAATGACCATGACCACAACCTTAAACACAGCGCAGTTTAATCAAAAAAGTGTAAACAATATTTATAACCAAAACATCAAATTAACGTTTAGTTATAAGATTGGTAACATGAAATTTGTAGAACAGAAGAAGTCAAAATCTGTTAAAAACGATGATGTGAAAGCAGGAGATTCGAATAATTAAGAATTAAATTTGTAATTTTGAGTCCTAAAGTCAATTAATCTAATCAATCTAAAACAATGAAAAAACTTGCAATCTTAGTAACAACAATTGTGGTGTCGGTAAGCTCATCATTCGCCCAAAAATGGAATGTTGATAAAGCGCACGCTAAATTAGGTTTTACCGTAACGCACCTGATGCTTTCGGAAGTAGATGGTAATTTTAAAACTTTTGATGCCACAATAACCTCATCGAAAGAAGACTTTACAGATGCTGTTTTTGAATTGTCTGCAGATATTGCAAGCGTAGCCACTGATAATGAAATGAGAGATGGCCACTTGAAAAAGGCTGATATGTTTGATGCTGAGAAGTTTCCAAAATTGACTTTCAAAAGTACTTCAATCACGAAAGTAGATGCTAAAAAATATAAATTAGCAGGAAATATTACGATTAAAGGCGTAACAAAACCCGTGACATTAGACTTAACTTTGAATGGTGTTGGTAAAAACATGAGAACCCAAAAACCAATTGCTGGTTTTAAATTAACAGGAACGATTAAACGTACTGATTTTGGAGTAGGCGGAATGCCAGCAGCAGTAGTTAGTGAAGAAATTGAAATTAGAGCGGTTGGAGAGTTCGGTAAAGAATAGTACCAAAGGGTAATCTGATGATTACTTAAAAAATATAGTCAGTCTGGAACACACGTAAAGTTGTGTTTTTGATTGAAAAAAGAAAGGCTTGCTGTTTTACGGCAAGCCTGTTCTCTTTTATAAGCCCTATCATTTTCCGACAAATCTATATAAATATGGAGCTTTGTTGGCAGCGCCAGTCATTTTTTTATCCAATCTTTCCAAAATACCAGAACTAAGCATTTTGCGCTGAAAGTTTGTACGAAGTAACTTTTTATCTAAAATTGTTTCATACACATTCTGCAAATCGTTCATGGTAAACACTTCTGGCAAAAGGTTGAAACCAATCAGTTTTTCATCTAGAAAGAAACGTAAAGTTTCTAACGCTTTCTCTACCATCAGCGAGTGGTCGTAAATTAAAGTAGGAATTTCCTTTATATCATACCATTCGCAAGTATCAGAAAGTGCGTCAGGTGTGGGAATGGCTTTCGTAAAGTCAATAAGCGCATAATATCCAATAGAAATAAAGCGGTGCATCAAGAAATGGTCTGGGCCAATAATATTTCCACTAGCTGCCATCGCTGATTTCATTACTTCATTATCTCGTCTATTTCTATCACCAAAAACATGAAATTGCTCGAGGTAAATATCCGTCAAACCAGTACGTTCTTTTAAAATACGCTGGGCTGCTTCTTCAAGGTTTTCACTTTCTTTAATAAAGCCCCCCGGAACAGCCAGCCAATCTGTACTTTTGAAGTTGAGTAATAGTATTTTTAATTGATTGTCATGAAATCCAAATATGACACAATCAATCGAGATTCCTGGAAGATAATCAATAGAATTTAATAGCGTACTCATGTTTTTGAGAGATGTTTAAGCGAAATTTTGTTAAATGTAAAGAAAAATTTGGTAAGATAAAAAGGTTCAATTATCATTGTACCGCAATGATACAATAATTTAAGTACTATTTAATCTAAAAAAATAAATATGAAATCGTTGAATTTCTTTTTCGATTCACTCTATCATTTAAGTATTTTTGCTCAAGGTTTTTTGCGTTTCAGTACTAACAATTTTAAATTGAAGGCCTTGGGTTATCAAATCAAGTACATTTCCTGAACGCTACGATAAAGGGGAAAAAAGCAGACTAATACTCTTTTTGAGAAGACATTTGCCATCAATAAGTAGGTATTCATGAAGTAAGTCTTTTAAATATTTTGAAAGAAGAAAAACGTACAACTATAAATTCCGACTAAAGCTTGCTCCCGCCAGAGCAGGCGATGTCAAAAGCCTGTAAATACTCTTTATTTCCAATTTCATACAACGCTCAAAAGATAATACTCTAACAAAACAAAGCCACTTAGAAAAATACTAAAATCTGATAATTATGTAAATAGAAAAGATTTCCTAAAAAAGCCGGTGCATTTACCATAGGCGAAATGCTTTTTCCTGATTTGGCAGACGCATTCAAAGCATAAATACGCCCAAAAGCTTTGGTATGCAATTGTTCCAAGCGATGTCGATAATAAGGCAATTGCTTGTATTGGGAACAAAGAAATACAAGACGGAGCAACAACATCGATTTATCACCTAACAACAAGCTTAGGTAATTTTAAAAAAGATTAAGGCAATAGCTTAATAGAAATACATAAAAACCCCACAAGCCTTTTTAAAGTGCTTGTGGGGTTTTTGTTTGATTGTAATGTTGCTTAAAAAGCACAGTTTGAATAGTACTAGAGATAAAGTTTTGTTGCCTTCATGTTACAGAATACTTCTTCTAGAATACAATGTTTTTTACCTATTACTTCTCTTTTTTGCTTCATACGTTCATTTCAATGTTGTTAAAAACTAAGGGTTTTCCCTGAGTTTTTAAATCAGGGGAAAGCCCTGATTTATATAATACAAATTAAACCCAATTTTGTACTATTATTTTTTAGACTATCCCGATATAAAATTAAATTTTTCTTAGCATATCGTTTCGCTCTAATATTTTGAACACATTATACCCAATAAATTCTTTACGATGAAAACAACTTTCCAAAGCAGTGATCCACCAAAAGTGGACAAAAATCTATTCTTTAAATTGTCATTTATAGTAATGATGCTTGTTTTTCAAGTGAGTAATCTTACAGTACAAAAGGCTTTTGCCCAAGCAAAAAAAATTACAGGTAAGGTTGTTTCAAGCCAAGATAATCAGCCTGTTCCTGGTGCAAGTATTTTGGTAAAAGGTACTACTACTGGTAGTACTGCAAATGCTTCAGGTGAATTTAGTATCGACGCAGGAAGTAATGCTACTTTACTAATTACTTCGGTAGGGTATTCTTCACAAGAAGTAAAAGTGGCTGGAAGACAAAAAATAGATATTA
>JACCDS011590335.1_pt1 | contig 11202 bp, 9 predicted proteins | sample 7446441 | NCBI WGS metagenome assembly JACCDS01 (sample SAMN15323445, study PRJNA562643) | freshwater metagenome | isolation source: river surface water | place: USA:Blue River Watershed | collected 2017-08-17 | reverse complement strand
GGGGCGCATGCCACCACGGGCCAGGCACAAGATGGTGTCGAATTCCCAGCCGGATTGGTGGATCTTGATGGCGAGCTTTTCGATGAGGTTGTGGTACTCGTCGTAGCTCACGTACAGGTGCTTGCCGTCTTCGGTCAACATGGGGTCACTCCAGTCAAAGGTTCTGTGAAGGTTTGAAAATTCAGCCCGCAGCGCTTCAGGCGCTGAAGGGGTTGTGCAACAAGATCGTGTGGTCACGGTCCGGGCTGGTGGACACCATGTGTACGGGCACGCCGGTCACTTCTGCAACGCGGGCCAGGTATTGGCGGGCATTGGCTGGCAGCTTGTTCAGGTCAGTCACACCCACGGTGGTTTCTGTCCAGCCGGGGATCACTTCGTAAATGGGCTTGCAACGGGCGATCTCGTCAGCGCCCATGGGCAGGATGTCAATCACTTCGCCGTCCAGTTCGTAGCCAGTGCACAGCAGCAGTTCTTTCAGGCCATCGAGCACATCCAGCTTGGTGATGCACAGACCTGTGAGGCCGTTGACTTGTGCGCTGCGCTTGAGCAAGGCGGCGTCAAACCAGCCGCAACGGCGGGCGCGGCCTGTGGTGGTGCCTTTTTCAGCGCCGACTGTGGCCATGTGGTAGCCGGGCGTGCCTTCGGTCTCCCAATCGAGTTCCGTCGGGAATGGGCCGCCACCCACGCGTGTGCAATAGGCTTTGGTGATGCCGAGGATGTAATGCAACATGCCAGGGCCCACGCCCGAGCCTGCAGCGGCGTTGCCCGCCACGCAGTTGCTGGATGTGACAAAGGGGTAAGTGCCGTGGTCCACGTCGAGCAAGGTGCCCTGCGCGCCTTCAAACAGCAAATTGGCACCGGCCTTGTTGGCGTCGTTCAGTTCACGCGACACGTCGGCCACCATGGGCAACAAAGCCTTGGCGTAGGCCATGGCTTCGTTGTAAGTGGCATCAAAGTCCACAGGCGCAGCGCCCAGGAAATTGACCAACACCTGGTTGTGCAGGGCTAGGTTCTCGCGCAGCTTGGTGGCCAAGCGATCGGGGTATTTCAAGTCTTGCACGCGGATGGCGCGGCGGGCGACTTTGTCTTCATAGGCCGGGCCAATGCCGCGACCGGTGGTGCCGATCTTGGCGGTGCCGGCTTTTTCCTTGGCCGCTTCACGGGCCACATCGAGGGCCACGTGGTAAGGCAAGATCAATGGGCACGCCTCGCTCACGCGCAGACGTGAACGAACTTCGACACCGGCTTTTTCAAGACCCGAAATTTCTTCGAGCAGCTTGGGCACCGACAACACCACACCGTTGCCGATGTAGCACCTGACGCCTGCACGCATGATGCCGCTGGGGATCAGGTGCAAGGCGGTTTTGACGCCGTTGATCACCAAGGTGTGCCCTGCGTTGTGACCGCCTTGGAAACGGACCACGCCTTGGGCGCTTTCGGTCAGCCAGTCCACCAGTTTGCCTTTGCCCTCGTCGCCCCATTGGGTGCCCACGACGACCACGTTACGGCCTTGCGTCTTGTTCATGCTTGAAATGTTCTTTCTCAAAGAGCCTGTACCAACCACTGCCCGGCCGCTTCAACAAGTTCGCGGTCGCAATGGAATTCATCAACTTCACTTTCGTGGCCCGGCAGGACGCACACCACGGTCTCACCACGGCTGCGCAGGCCGGCAATGGCCTCACGCAAAGCCGGCGAGTTGCCCCAAGGGGCACGAATGGCGGCGCGCAAAGCCAGGGGCGCAACGGCAGACACCAATTCTTTCAGATCGAGGCTGAAGCCCACGGCCGGACGGTCACGCTCGATGCGGTGACCGAACACGGCGCCCACGCCGTCGTAACGGCCGCCTCGGGCCAAGGCATCGGATGCACCTTTGGCGTAAATGGCAAAGCGCATGCCGCTGTAATAGGCATAGCCACGCGAGTCGCCCAAATCAAAGCTGATGGCAACGCCGGGGATCTGCTCGGCCAACCAACGCAGCTGCGCCAAGGCTTGGGTGATGGCTGGGGTTGCGGGCAAACGCTGGGCCGCTTCGGCCAGCACGCTCGCATCGCCATACAAACCCACCAAGGCCAGCAAGCCTTGTCGGCTGTCGGCAGAGAAATCGGCAGTCAGGCGGGCCAGCTTGGAGGCGTCTTTGGTGGCCAAGGCGGCATGGATGTCGTGGCGCAGGGCCTCGGACATGGTTTGGCCTTCCAGCAAACTGCCCACGATGCGGGCGTCTGCCAAATCGACTTGCAAATCGCTCACGCGCGCAGCGCGCAGGCAATCCAGCGCCAACTGCAAGATTTCCAGATCGGCTTCGGGGCCCGCATGGCCATAAATCTCTGCGCCCAGCTGCAGGGGTTCACGCGTGGCGTGCGGGCGCGCAGGACGGGTGTGCAAAACCGGGCCGCAATAGCAAAGACGGGTCAAACCCGCGCGGCCAAGCAAATGGGCGTCGATGCGGGCCACCTGGGGGGTGGTGTCGGCGCGCAAGCCCAGTGTTCGACCTGAGAGCTGGTCCATCAGCTTGAAGGTTTGCAAGTCGAGAGCTTCTCCCGTGCCGGTCAGCAGGGATTCCAAATGCTCCAGCAGCGGCGGCATGACCAGCTCGTAGCCATAGCCACGGGCGGTGTCGAGCAGTTCGCGACGGAGTTCTTCGATGTGACGAGCCTCGGAAGGCAAGACATCGGCAATGTGATCCGGGAGGACCCAAGCAGACATGGGATTGGAGGGGGACGGTTAAAACAGGGATTTTACCGGCTTGCAGGCCGGTTTTCTGCCCAAGGCGTCAGGAAACCCACCAAAGCAACAACAAGCCTGCGAAGACCATGAACAGTCCGAAAAAACGGATTTGGCCATCTTGCAGCTGCAAAAGCTGCTCAAACAGGCGCCGCCAGCGCAGCGGCGAGACCATGGGCATCAAGCCCTCCAGGATGAGCATCAGGCCCAAAGCCAGCAGGAGGGTTTGACTCAAGACTTACTTTCTGGGCGAAGTGCCCGCACCAGCCGAGCTGCGCATGGCCTTGAAAAAGTCAGCGCTTGCCGGGTCGAGCACCATCACATCAGACTTGCTGGCGAAGGTGGTTTTGTAAGACTCCAGGCTGCGGTAGAACTGCGCAAACTGCGGGTCTTTTCCAAAAGACTCGGCATAGATGCGTGCGGCGTGGGCATCGCCCTGCCCTTTGATTTTTTGCGCTTCACGGTAGGCATTGGCCACCGTCACCTCGCGTTGGCGGTCGGCATCGGCGCGGATCTTTTCGCCCTCGGCACCACCGGTGGAGCGCAGCTCGTTGGCCACGCGCTTGCGCTCAGCCTCCATGCGGCGGTAAACCGATTCGGTGATGGTGTCCACATAATCGGCACGGGTGATCCGCACATCGACCACATCGACGCCCCAGGGCTTGCTGCCCTTGACGACTTCCAGCACGGCGCGCTTGACATCCTCCATCAATGCTTCACGCTTGAGTGACAACAATTCCTTGACGGTGTGTTTGTTGATTTCTTCCTGGAAAGCATTGCGCACCACGCGGTTGAGCTGGTTGGCACCCGACTTTTCATCGAGACCCACATTGCGGATATACGCTTGTGGATCGCTGATGCGCCAACGCACATACCAGTCGACCACCACACGCTGCTTCTCTGCGGTCAGCATGGGCTCATTGTCAGGACTGTCAAGAGTCAACAAACGCTTGTCGATGTAATTGACGTTTTGCAAGGGCGGCGGCAACTTGAAGTGCAGACCGGGCTCGGTGATCACTTCCTTGATTTGACCCAAGGCATAGACCACACCAAACTGGCGCTGATCGACAACAAACACGGTCGAGCTGAGCAGCGCGAACGCCACGAAAAGGCTGGATATCCAAAATCCAATGCGGTTCATGTCAAGTGTCCTTATCGTGGATCGCGTTCGCGTGTGCGCATGGCATCACGTGAACGGCTGTCAGGGGTGGCAGCCGGCACCACAGTGGTGGCGGGCAATGGCGTATCGACAGAAGCAGAAGGCGTCTGAGCAACTTGTTGCATGATTTTGTCCAGAGGCAAATACAACATGTTTGACCCTTGTTTGCTGTCCACAAGCACCTTGGTCACGCTGCTGTAAATCTGCTGCATGGTGTCGGTGTAGAGGCGATCGCGCATGACCTGCGGTGCCTTTTGGTACTCCGGCAGGATCGACTTGAAGCGCTGGGCATCGCCTTCGGCTTGCGCAACGATCTTCTCGCGGTAAGCATCGGCCTCTTCCTTCAGGCGAGATGCGGCACCTACTGCACGGGGAATCACGTCGTTGGCGTAGGCCTGTGCTTCGTTTTTGGCGCGCTCGCGCTCCTGACCTGCTTTGAGAACATCGTCAAACGCCGCTTGAACTTGCTCGGGTGGGCGCACGCCACCTTGCTGCAAGTTGATGCTGACCACTTCAATGCCCACTTTGTAGCGGTCAAGGATGGATTGCATTTTTTCACGCACCCGGGGCGCAATTTGGTCGCGCTCCTCAGCCAAGGCGGAGTCCATTTTCATTTTGCCCACCACCTCACGCACGGCTGTCTCAGCAGACTGCACCACAGCCTCGGTGGGGTTTTTGCTTTCAAACAAGTAGGCCCGGGCATCGTTCAAGCGGTACTGCACTGCAAACTTGATTTCAACGATGTTTTCGTCTTCGGTCAGCATGGCCGACTCGCGCAAGCCCGTGGCCTTGATCACCGTATCACGGCCGATGTCGACCGATCGGATTTGAGACACATAGACCAGTTCGTGGCGCTGCAAAGGATATGGCATGCGCCAGTTGAAACCGGCCCCCACCGTGGATTTGTATTTGCCAAACTGGGTAATGACCGCTTGTTGACCTTCCTGGACGATGAAAAAGCCTGTGCCAAGCCAAACCAACAAGGCTGCAGCAACGATCACCCCCAAACCAAGGTTTTTCACAAAACCAGGCAAACCAGGCCCGCCGGCAGAACCACCGCCCCCGCCCTGAGGACTTTGCGAGCCGCCCTTGCCACCCAACATCTGGCCCAGCTTGCGGTTGAAATCACGCCACAATTCGTCGAGATCAGGTGGGCCGCTGCTTTGCGGGTTGCCTCGGCCGGGTGGATTTTGCGGCCAGCCATCAGGCTTTTGACCCGTCGGTGGTGGCGTATCACCGCTGGGTTTTGAGCCCGTGTCGCTTGGCGACTTGTTGTCGTCGTCGCGCCCCCATCGGGGGTCATTCAAATTGAACATGCCGCGGATCTTTGCAGGCAGCAAGGACCATCGCAGGGTTGGCAGTTGAAAATTCATGGTGAAGTGTCTTTGTCAGAATGACGAATCCGCATTGTGCCGAATTCAGAAGGCGTTCAAGCCAGATCACCCGGATATTCCCGGGTCATGTCACGGGGATCTGCTGTCTCAGCCACCACAGGTGGCAAAGCCGTGGTCACGATGCCCGACAAGGCCGTGCGCAACACATCCAGGCCTTTGCCCGATTTGGCGCTCACGAACACGCGCGGCACAGGCTGGCCATCGAGTTCATAACTGTCTTGCAGTTGCAAGGGGTAGCGCTCGGCATTCAGCGCATCGAGCTTGTTGAACACCAGCAATTGCGGCACCGTGTCGGCACCGATCTCGGCCAGCACTTTTTGCACCTCGGCCATCTGTTCCGGAAAATCCGGGTTGGCCGCATCGACCACATGGAGCAACAAATCGGCTTCGGTGGCTTCTTGCAAGGTGGCCTGAAAGGCCTCCACCAATCCGTGCGGCAGATCACGGATGAAACCCACGGTATCGGACAAAGAGACCGATCGACCGGCCTCCCCCAAGTACAACTGGCGGGTGGTGGTGTCCAGCGTGGCGAACAACTGATCGGCGGCATAGGCTCGCGCTTTGACCAAAGCGTTGAACAAGGTGGACTTGCCCGCGTTCGTGTAGCCGACCAGGGAAATGTTGAAGGTGTCGCGCCGCTCACGCTGGCGGCGCTGTGTGTTGCGCTGCTTCTTGACCTTGACCAAGCGCTCCTTGGTGCGCTTGATGGCCTCGCCAATCATGCGGCGATCCAGCTCGATCTGGGTTTCACCCGGGCCGCCGCGCAAACCGATACCGCCAGTTTGGCGCTCCAGGTGCGACCAACGGCGCACCAGCCGGGTGCTCAGGTATTGCAGTTTGGCCAGCTCCACTTGCAGCTTGCCTTCGTGGCTGCGAGCGCGCTGCGCGAAGATTTCCAGAATCAACAAGGTCCGGTCATTCACCGGCAAGCCCATGTGCCGCTCCAGATTGCGCTGCTGTGCGGGGCTCAGCGCTTGGTCAAACAACACCTCTTTGGCGCCATGCATCAGGGCCAATTCCTTGATTTCATCGGCTTTGCCACTGCCCACAAACAAGGCAGGATCGGGGGCTTTGCGTTTGCAGGTCAGGCGTGCCACCGGCTTCAAGCCACCGGACTCGGCCAACAGCCCGAGCTCTTGCAACTCCGCATCGAAATGCGGCAGCCCAAAGTCAACGCCGACCAATAAGGTCGGCGCGGGCTGTTTGAAGGAGGTTTCAGACAATGTCAGGAAGCGCCAGTGGCCCAATCAGGCCAACCGGGCAGATCAAGCGGTGATTTCGCCTTCGCCGGGCGTGTTGAAGGTCACAGAACGGCCGGGAACAATGGTCGAGATGGCGTGTTTGTAAACCATCTGGGTCACGGTGTTGCGCAACAAAACCACATATTGGTCAAACGATTCGATCTGGCCTTGCAGTTTGATGCCGTTGACCAGGTAAATCGAGACCGGCACATGCTCGCGACGCAGTGCGTTCAAGAAGGGGTCTTGCAGAAGTTGGCCTTTGTTGCTCACGATATTCTCCGTGTTCAGAAGTTATAAAGTTGTGACCTTACCACAGGCTCGGTCGGTGCTTTTTGGAAAAACCCAAATCCACAAAATTCAAGCGGAATCTTTGTTGGCGTAAGGGTTGTTGGCTGTTTTCATTTCAATGCGCAAGGGTGTACCCGACAAATCAAAGGCCTTGCGGAATCGCCCTTCCAGGAAGCGCTTGTAGGACTCGGTGACGTGCTCCAGCGAGTTGCCGTGGATCACGATCACCGGCGGGTTCATGCCGCCTTGGTGCGCATACCGCATTTTGGGACGGAACATGCCGCCGCGCTGAGGGCTTTGGAACTGAACGGCTTCCAGCAGCAAACGCGTCAGGATTGGGGTGCTCATCTTGACCATGGCGGATTTGTGCGCTTTGATGATCGATGTCCACACCGGGCCCAGCCCCTGGCGCTTTTTGGCCGAAATGAAATGCATGTTGGCAAAACTCAGAAACGGCAGGCGCGTTTCAATGGAGCGCTGCACCAGCTGGCGCTGGTACTCGTCTACCGCATCCCATTTGTTGACGGCCAGCACCATGGCGCGGCCACTTTCCAGGGCAAAGCCTGCGATGTGGGCGTCCTGGTCTGTCACGCCCTGCTCTGCGTCCAACAGTAGCAAAACCACGTTGGCCGACTCAACCGCTTGCAGGGTTTTGACCACCGAGAACTTTTCGATGGCTTCGAACACCTTGCCTTTGCGGCGCAGACCGGCTGTATCGATCAGCTCAAACTTCTGACCATCACGCTCAAAAGGCACACTGATCGCGTCACGTGTGGTGCCCGGCATGTCGAAGGCCACCAAGCGCTCCTCGCCCAGCCAGGTGTTGATCAGGGTGGACTTGCCCACGTTGGGGCGCCCTGCCACCGCCAGCTTGATGATGGTTTTGTCTTCTTCGGTTTCTTCGGGGTCTTCGGGCAGGTTCAGTGGCTCCAGTGCCAGATCCACCAGGCCTCGAATACCCTGTCCGTGCGCAGCAGAGATGGCCAAGACCTCGCCCAAGCCAAGCTCATAAAACTCTGTGATCTGTATGCCTTCGAGCATGCCTTCGGCCTTGTTGGCCACCAGCAAGCAGGGCTTGCCGATCTTTCTCAAGTATTTGGCGATGTCGTGGTCTTGCGCGGACAAGCCACCGCGTGCGTCGACCACAAAAATGACCACATCCGCCTCTGCGACCGCTTGCTGGGTCTGCTTGGCCATTTCCTTGTAGATACCGCTGCTGGCATCGGGCTCGAAGCCGCCCGTGTCGATCACGATGTATTCATGCTTGCCCTGCTTGCCCTGGCCGTAGTGACGGTCACGGGTCAAGCCTGCAAAATCGGCCACGATGGCATCCCGGCTCTTGGTGAGTCGGTTGAACAGCGTGGATTTGCCCACATTGGGGCGGCCCACCAGGGCCAAAACGGGTTTCACTTAAAAATTTTCCGATCCATCATTCAGGGCGATATCCAAAAACGCCCCCGGCGCGTGTCACCACCACCAAAGTTTGATCCACCGCGACGGGGCGACCCACGATGGCACTGCCATCTGTCACCACCCGCAGCAGTGGCTTACCGTCTTGGCGCGACAGAAAATGCAACAAGCCATTCTCATCGCCCAAAACCACTGAACGGCCCAGCACCAAAGGCGCCGTCAAGCCTCGGAAACGAAGCCCTTCCTGTGACCACGCAATTTGTCCGCCTTGACGCTGCCAAGCATGGACTTTGCTGTCCGACTCGGCACCAAAAATCAGTTTGTCATCACCGGCCAGACCGGTATGACCTTGCGCACTGCGCGACCAGAGGTTGCTGCCGCGGCTGGCATCCACACACGCCACGGAAGACTGAAAAGCCCGTGCGCAAACTGTGGAGCCTTGTCGGTCAGCACCGGCCACCAAGTCGACCAGGCGCTCCACTTCGTTGGTGCCACGTGAAGTGGCCAACAAGGTTTCCCAACGCACGCTGCCGTTGTTGGGGTTGAGCGATGCGAGACGGCCGCCCCAACCGACCAACAAGGTGTCACCAAATGGGATCAAAAGGCCCGCTTGGTTGAGCACCAGAGGATCGCCAGCGCGCTGTTGTGTCCAAATTTTTTGACCAGAAGCGCCATCGAGTGCGGTGACCGTGCGGTCCGCGCCCAGAACAAAGACTCGTCCACCAGCCACCAGCGGTGGGGTCAATGACACTGCGGACAAAGCGTAGCGCCACAGGACTTTGCCAGCCTCCATGGTGACCACTTCGTTGCGTTGATTGACAACCGCGAATCGACTTCCATCACCACCAACGCCGGCCACGATGCCCTCAGATAATTTGAGTCGCCAGATGTCTTTACCGGTCAGGCCATCCATGACTGCGACCCAGCCCTGGCTCGATGCCAGCGCCACAAGGCCGCCGTGGACCGATGGCAACAGCGGTGATGTGATCGGGCCCAAGTTGTTAGACCACACTTTTTTGACAGTGAACTCGCCCGAGACCGATGGCAAAGGCGCCGGATCCGGTTTATTGGGGGCACTCGAGCAGGCGGACAGCAAGACCCAAAGGCCGCAGACGCAAGCCCAACGAAAGCCAGTCAGTTGCGTCATGCGTTTCACTTCTTGCGCTCCACCGAGGATTGAGGGTCTGCACCCAAAGCGTTGAGCTTGGCCTGGACCAGGCGACGGTAATCGGGGCTATCCGCCAATTGAGTCCAAGCTTGCTGGTAGGCAGAAACTGCCAGATCTGACTGGCCCTTGGCTTGCAAGACGTCACCGCGCAAGTCCGCAGCCAGACCTGCCATGGCAGGCGTGAACGATGAACTCAATTGCTTCAAAGCTTCATCGTAGCCCTTGACATCCAATTGCATGCCTGCAAGGCGCAAACGTGCCACATCGCGGTAGGCTTCGTCTGCGGCAGTTTCAGCAACCCAGAGCAAGGCTGCACGTGCAGCGTCTGATTTGCCTTGCGACTGCAAAGTTTTTGCGGCCAACAAAGCCGCTTGTTGTGCGAACTGAGTTGAACCGAACTTGTCTTTCATGTCTGCCAAGCTGCGCTCAACGCGCGCCAAATCGCCTGAAGCCACCGCGCGATCGACCTCATCGTAAAGGGCAGAAGCTTTGACTGCCTGCGTCCGCTGCCAATACTGGTAACCATTCCAGGCGGCATAGCTGCCCAGGACCGCAATCAGCACCCAGGAAATCAGGTTGCCCCAGGTTTTCCAGAAGTGTTTGAGCTGGTCAAGTTGTTCTTGTTCTTCGAGATCGAGTGCGTTGGACATGGTGTAGAGCGTAAATGCGCAAATTAATGAGGGGATTGTAGGCTCTGGGCCCAATCGGTGACATGGGCCAGGGACTCCGTCCGTTGAGCGCCGAGGCCATCGCGCAAAGACTTGACCGTGACCTGTCCGTTGGCCAATTCATCACCCCCGAAAATCAGGGCAAAACGGGCACCGCTGCCATCGGCTTTTTTGAATTGCGACTTCATGCTGCCCATGCCTTCGCCACTGCCTGCATGCATTTGGGCCGACACGCCTTGCGTGCGCAAAGCCTGCAGCACTTGCATGGCCACGGGCAAAGTGGCGGTTTCGGGGACGATGGCGTACACATCGGGGGCCAGATCAGGCAATGCCTCGCCCTGCTCCTTGATGAGTTCGAGCACGCGCTCGACGCCCAGCGCCCAGCCCACGGCAGGCGACGGCTTGCCGCCCACTTGCTCAATCAGGTAGTCGTAGCGGCCACCACCGCAGATGGTGCCTTGCGAGCCGAGGCTGGTGGTGATGAACTCGAACACCGTGAGGTTGTAGTAGTCCATGCCGCGCACCAGGCGCGGATTGATGCTGTAGGCCACGCCGTTGGCATCCAGAATGGTTTTGACCGCGTTGAAGTGGGCCAAAGACGCTTCACCCAAGAAGTCGAGCAAGCGAGGGGCCGCCTCCACCACGCTTTGCATGGCCGGGTTTTTGGTGTCCAGAATGCGCAGCGGGTTGCTGTACAGACGGCGTTTGGCTTCTTCGTCCAGCACATCGCTGTGCTTTTCGAGGTGGGCGATCAGGGCGGCGCGATGAGCTTGGCGCTCAGCGGGCTGGCCCAGGCTGTTGAGTTCCAGTCGCACGTCTTTCAGGCCCAACACTTTCCACAGGTCGTTGGCCAGCAAAATCAGTTCGGCATCGACCTCAGGCCCACCAAAACCCAGCACTTCAGCGCCGATCTGGTGGAACTGACGGTAGCGGCCGCGTTGCGGGCGCTCATGGCGGAACATGGGGCCCATGTAATACAGGCGCTTGCCGCCTTCGTACAGCAGGTTGTGCTCGACCACGGCGCGCACGAGGCCCGCCGTGCCTTCGGGGCGCAGCGTGAGTTGTTCGCCGTTCAGGCGGTCTTCAAAGGAGTACATCTCCTTTTCGACGATGTCGGTCACCTCGCCCAGGCCACGCACAAACAGCGCTGTGG
>JACCDS011080325.1_pt1 | contig 11203 bp, 13 predicted proteins | sample 7446441 | NCBI WGS metagenome assembly JACCDS01 (sample SAMN15323445, study PRJNA562643) | freshwater metagenome | isolation source: river surface water | place: USA:Blue River Watershed | collected 2017-08-17 | reverse complement strand
GCGGGGGGGGGGCACGGGCGGGGGCGGCACCGCCTCCGGGGGCGGGGGGGGAGGCGGTGCGGGACGGGGTTCGGGCGCCGGCACCGGCGAGGGCTCCTCAGACGGCGGCGGTGTGCCGGCTCGACCGCCGCCCACCTGTGGGGTGTCCGCCCACAACTCGGCGGTCAGCACCGGCACTTCGCTGCGTTTCCAGCTCACGCCCAATGCCAACGCCGCGACCAGTCCCAGGTGGACGACGGTGGCCAAGGCCGTGCCGCGGCCCAGGCCGTCCAGCGACGGGGGACGACGGGGCACGTCGGAGCCGGGCGCCTCGGGCGCCGGGGGCACCTGCGATCGATTCACAGCGTCAGGCCCCCGTGGTGCGGACCGCCAGCCCGACGCGTTGCACACCCGCGCGCTGAAGCGTGTCCATCACCTTGACCACGGCCTCGTACTTCACGCCCTTGTCGGCGGCGATCACGACCGGGGCATTGGGAGCGCCGTCCTGGAGTTCATGCACCCGCACGGCCAAGCGCTTGAGCTCGACGGTGGAGGCGTCGCCGGAAGCGGAGGCCGGGGCCTCTTGGCCGTTCACCCGCAGGCGCAGGGCCTCGTCGGTGTCGACGATGACCTCGATGACCCGGTCGGGCTGGCGCTGCGCTTGCCCGACGGTGGGCAGATCGACCACGCCGGGGCTCATCAGCGGCGCACTCACCATGAAGATGATCAACAGCACCAGCATCACGTCGATGAAGGGCACCATGTTGATCTCGCTGACGACGCGGCGTCGGCGCCCACGTCCCGATCGGGAGGTCACGGCGGCCATGTGTGCTCCTGGCTCAGCGCTGGGCCACGCCACTCACGGCGGGCGGGGTCTGCGGGGCTTGCGCGATGTTGCGTGCCAGGATGTTGGCGAACTCCTCGATGAAGTTTTCCATCTGCGTGGCGATGCGGTCGCTGTCGTGGGAGAAGCGGTTGTAGCCCACCACGGCTGGAATGGCGGCGAACAGGCCCGTGGCGGTGGCCACCAGTGCTTCCGCAATGCCGGGGGCCACGGTGGCCAAGGTCACCTGCTGCAGGTTCGACAGGCCGGTGAAGGCGTGCATGATCCCCCAGACCGTGCCGAACAGGCCCACGTACGGCGAGATCGAGCCGACGGTGGCCAGGAACGACAGCCGCGCTTCGATCACGTCGAGTTCGCGCTGGAAGCCCGCCCGCATGGCGCGGCGCGCGCCGTCGATCAGGCTGCCGGTGTCGGTGATGCGGCGCTCGCGCAGCTTCATGAACTCGCGCATGCCGGCGGTGAAGATGCGGTCCATCGGCGCCCCGGCGTCGGCGCGGCGCTCACTCTGGTTGAACAGCTCCTGCACCGGGCGGCCGGACCAGAACTCGCGCTCGAATTCGTCGTTGAGCGCGCGCACGCGGCGCAGGCCCATCCACTTGCCGAAGATGACCGCCCAACTGGCCAGCGAGCCCAGCAGCAAGATGGCCATCACGATCTGGACAATGAAGCTGGCGTGCATCACCAGCTGCAGGATGTTGAGGTCCTGGTTCATGCGAGGGGGATCTGTTCGAGGAGGAGATTGGGGATGCGGCGCGGGCGAAAGTTCAACGCGTCCACGCAGCCGATGCGGATGCGGCCCTGGCACAGCAGGTCGCTGCCGCGCCAGGCCTGCTGGTCGATGACCAGGCTGGCTGGCCGGGCCTCGACGATGTGCACGGTCACGTCGAGCAGATCGTCGAGGCGGGCCGGCCTCAGGTAGCGCACGGAGGTTTCCGAGACCACGAACAGGGCCTGGGTCTCCAGCCGCAGCTGTTCTTGCGAATGGCCCAGCTCGCGCAGCCATTCCGTGCGGGCGCGTTCGAAGAACTTGAGGTAGTTGGCGTAGAACACCACGCCGCCGGCGTCGGTGTCTTCCCAGTACACCCGAACGGGCAGGCGGAAATGGGCTTCCAGGCTGGGAACGGCCAGCGCCGGTACGTGGGCCGAGGCGGGGGCCGGCACATCGGTGGTGCGGCGCACCGGATGGGAAGACGAGTCGGAGTTCGTGCTCATGTCGGCTTCTGGCGGGATCGGTTCAGGACGTGGAAAGGGTCGGAAGGACGGTTTCGAGCCGGGCCATCGCCTCGCGCAGTTGCGGCAGGCTGGTGGCAAACGACAGGCGCGCGTAGCGGCCGGTCTGGGCCAGACCGAAGTCGCGGCCGGGCGTGAGGGCGATCTGGGCGCGGCGCATCAGTTCGAAACAGAAGTCCCAACTGCTGGTGGCATGCCGCGTGACGTCGAACCACACGTAGAAGGCTCCGTCGGGCTGCACCGGTACGTGCAGACCCAGCCGTTCGAGGGCCGGCACGACATAGTCGCGTCGGGCCTGCAGTTCGGCGCGGCGGCGTTCGCATTCGGCCAAGGTCTCCGGCTCGAAGCAGGCCACGGCCGCGTGCTGGGCGATGCTGGAGGCGCAGATGTACAGGTTCTGCGCCAGCTTCTCGACGGCGGGCACCAGCGCTTCGGGCAGCACCAGCCAGCCCAGTCGCCAGCCGGTCATGCCGAAATACTTCGAAAACGAGTTGACCACCAACACGTCGTCGCCCAGGGCCAAAGCGCTGGGCGACGGGGTGTCGCCATAGGTCAGGCCCAGGTAGATTTCGTCGACCACGGTGATGCCGCCCCGGGCACGCACGACCTCGACGATGCGGGCGAGCTCGGCCGGCTCGATGCTCGTGCCCGTGGGGTTGGAGGGCGACGCCAGCAGCACACCGCGCGTCTGGGGGCTCCAGGCCTGGGCAACGCTGTCGGCGTCGAGCTGGAAGCGCTGTTCAGGCCCGGCGGGCAACAGGCGGGCGTGGCCGCCACAGGCGCTCACGAAGTGCCGGTTGCAGGGGTAGCACGGGTCCGGCATCAGCCATTCGTCACCGGGCTCGACCAAGGCGCTGGTCAGCAACTGCAGGGCCGCCGAGGCTCCGGCCGTCACCACGATGCGCCCCGGGGCGATGTCCAGCCCGAAACGCGTGCGGTACCAATCCGAGAGGGCCGTGCGCAGGGCCGGCAGTCCGGTGGCGGCGGTGTACTGGGTCCGGTTCTGCTCGATGCAGGCCATGGCGGCGCGCTGGACCGGCAGCGGCGCGGTCTGGTCGGGCTCGCCAATGTTCAGGTAGATCATCGGGCGTCCGCCCGAGGCCAGATCGCACAGTGGGCCACGAGCGATCTCGTCGGCCGCCTTGGCGCATTCCATCACCCAGAAAGGTTCGATCTGCTCGACGCGTTGTGCCAGTCGCCAGGGGGTGCTCATGGGGCGCAAAGGGTTCTCGTCAGGGCCGGCGGCGGGCAGGTTGCTGGGCCACTTCGACGGGACGCAGTTCGGCGGCTGCCTTGTCGAGCACGCCGTTGACGTACTTGTGGCCATCCGTGCCGCCAAAGGCCTTGGCCAGTTCCACCGCCTCGTTGATGGCGACCTTGTAGGGCACTTCCACACATTGCTTGAGCTCAAAGGTGCCGATCAACAGCACACCGTGCTCGATGGGCGAGAGCTCCTTGATCGGACGGTCGAGGTGCGGAAGGATCAAGGCGTCGAGGGCCTCGGACTGGGCGATGCAGCCATGCAGAAGCAGGTCGAACAGCTTGCGGTCGCACTTGTCGAAATCACCGTGCTCACGCATCTGCGCGTCGATTTCGCCCGCGTCGGCGCGGTTGATCTGCCAGACGTACAGGCCCTGCAGGGCAATTTCACGCGAGCGGCGGCGGGCCGACTTGGGCTTGCGGGCGGGGGGCGTGGCCGGAGCGGTGGCGGGTGCGTTCAAGTGAGATCTTCCAGCAGATTGGCCATTTCGACCACCACGCGGGCGGCGTCACGGCCTTTTTCTTCGACTCGGGCCCAGGCCTGGGCCTCGTTTTCGACGGTGAGGATGGCGTTGGCGATCGGCAGCCCGGTGTCGAGCGACACCCGGGTGACGCCGGCGCCGCTTTCGTTGGCCACCAGTTCGAAGTGATAGGTTTCGCCGCGGATGATGCATCCGAGGGCGATGAGGGCATCGTGGGTCTTGGTCTCGGCCATGGCCTGCAGGGCCAGGGGCACCTCCAGAGCCCCTGGCACCGTGACGTGGTGGATGTGCTTGAGCGCCACGCCCAGCGCCACCAGTTCATCGATGCAGTTTTGAGCCAAGCGGTCGGTCATGGCCGCATTGAAGCGGGCCTGAACAATGCCGATGCGCAGATCGTCGCCGTCGAGTCGGGCGGTCAGCGTGCCTTTGTCAGCGCCTTGCATGGGGACTCCTTTGGACGGATCAGACGTCGGAGGTGGACAGGAAACCCGTCACTTCCAGGCCGTAACCGGTCATGCTGGGCATGCGGCGACGGTTGCTCATGACCTTCATTCGGCGAACACCCAACTCACGCAGGATCTGCACGCCCACGCCGTACGTGCGCAGGTCCATCGTGGCGGGCTGCGGGGCCAGTTGGGCGTCGGGTGCGAATTGGGCCGCCAGGGCATCGGCATCGCGTCCGCCGTTGAGCAGCACGGCCACGCCGCGCGGGCTGCCGGCCAGCGTCGACAGCGCCTTGGGCAGGGCCCACGAGTGGCTGCCCGTGCCGGCGTCGAGCAGGTCCAGGACCGACAGCGGCTCGTGCACACGCACCAGCACCTCGTCGTCGCCGGTCCATTGCCCGGTGCTCAGGGCCAGGTGCACTTGGCCCGTGCGGTCGCGGAAGGTGGTGCCTTGGAAGCGACCCCACGGGGTGTCCATTTCACGGGTGTGCAGCCGCTCGATCAGGCTTTCATTGCGGCTGCGGTAGGCGATGAGGTCGGCGATGGTGCCGATCTTGAGGCCATGTTCCTTGGCGAACACCTCCAACTGCGGCAGGCGTGCCATCGTGCCGTCGTCGTTCATGATCTCGCAAATCACGGACGTGGCCGACAGGCCGGCCATGCGGGCGAGATCGCATCCGGCTTCGGTGTGACCGGCGCGCATGAGCACGCCACCGTCCTGGGCCTGCAGGGGGAAGATGTGACCGGGCTGGACCAGGTCGGCCGGCTTGCTGTCCCGGGCCACCGCAACCTGCACCGTGCGCGCGCGATCGGCGGCCGAGATGCCGGTCGTCACGCCGGTGGCGGCTTCGATCGAGATCGTGAACGCCGTGCCATGGCGGGTGCCGTTGCGGGCCGCCATGGGCGGGAGCTGGAGGTACTCGCAGCGCTCCCGCGTGAGGGTCAGACAGATCAGGCCACGGCCGTACTTGGCCATGAAATTGATGGTCTCGGGGGTGACGAGATCGGCGGCCATGACGAGGTCGCCTTCGTTTTCGCGATCTTCCTCATCGACGAGGATGACCATGCGACCAGCCGCCAGCTCAGCGACCAGCTCGGGAATCGGGGATATTGCCATGGTCCCGATTGTAGAGGGGGCGTGCACGCACCCGCAGGTCAGGGCCGATTCGGGCCACGTCGACGAGGTCGAGTGACAGTGTCCGGTCCAGTGCGGTGAGCTCGCCGAGCTCGGCCATTCCCCGTCCTTCCCCCAGCAGTCGGGGGGCCAGGTAGAGCAGGCATTCGTCGACCAGGCCGGCTTGCAGCAGCGCGCCGTTGAGCGTGGCCCCCGCTTCGACGTGCAGTTCGTTCACGCCACGCTGCGCCAGATCGGCCAGGACCCAGGCGGGGTCGAGCGGGGCACCGGGGCCGCCTGGCGCAGTGCACACGTGCACGGAGGCCATGCCGGACACTGCAGGCTGGGCCGTCATCTGGGCGTGTCGCCAGGCTTCGACCTCGGCTGACTGGGCTTCGGTGTAGATCAGCACGGGAGCAACGGCACAGAGCAGTTTTGCGGAGACCGGGGTGCGCAGTTGACGGTCCAGCACGACGCGCATCGGCTGTCGAGCGGTGTCCACCAGCCGCACGTCGAGTTGGGGGTCGTCGGCGAGCACGGTGCCGATGCCAGTCAGGACGGCCGAGGCCCGGCGGCGCCACGCATGCCCGTCGGCACGGGCCTCGGGGCTGGTGATCCACTGGCTGACGCCGTTGGGCAGCGCAGTGCGGCCGTCCAGGCTGGCCGCGATCTTCAGGCGCACCCAGGGGCGACGGCGGGTGACCCGCGACAGGAAACCGAGGTTGAGTTCCCGGGCGGCATCGGCCATCAATCCCACCGAGGTCTGGAGGCCCGCCGCCCGCAGTCGCGCCAGCCCCTGGCCGGCGACGGCTTCGAACGGGTCTTCCATGGCCGCGACGACCCGGGCCAGGCCTGCGTTGACCAGGGCATCCGCACAAGGTGGGGTCCGGCCGTGGTGAGCGCAGGGTTCCAGGGTGACGTAGGCGGTGGCGCCTCGCACGTCGTGTCCTTGCTGAGCCGCATCCCTCAGGGCCATCACTTCGGCGTGGGGGCCTCCGGTCTCCTGGGTATGGCCTTGCCCGATGACGTGTCCGGAAGCACTCACGATCACGCAGCCGACGCGGGGGTTCGGGTCCGAAAGCCCGATGGCGCGTTCGGCCCACTTCAGCGCGAGGGCCATCATGCGCGTGTCGAAGTCGGTGGAGGAGGGGGCGTGCGAGGGGTTCATCCGGTCGATTGTCGCGGGTGAGGTGTGTCCGTGGGGGTCAGGGCTGGTGAGGCTGGGTTGTCAGGTCGGTGGTGTCCTCTCCCGACGCCTGGGCTGTGCCTGGACAGGCGCGATCTCCCCGCACGATCAGAAAATTCTGGTCGTCGAGCGACGTGTCCAGTTCCACGTAGGTGGCCGGGTGTTCGGCGTTGTCGATGCGGCCGTTGCCGTTCTGGTCTGCGCTGTAGCGACAGACCCGCCAATCCGAGGCCGTGGTGCCGAGGGTCCAGCCACGCGGAACGATGTCGATGCGTCCGGACCATGTGGGTGGGGTTCCCCAGGTCGGGAGCCGGCAGTGAAAGCGCACGTGGGTGCGAGGCAACGGCGAGGGCGTGTCCGGGGCGTTGTCGACGCAGGACCCGCTGGAAATGGAGGCCGGCGCGCCCTCGGACCGAATGTTGAGGTCCAGCCCGAGGGCGACGCCGCCGGGATCGGGCTTGGAAACCTCCGGTGTCGGGTCCTGTGGATCGGCAAAACGCACCGAACCGCTCAACCACATCCCGCTCAGCGCCGAGCATCCCTCCAGGTGCGCGACGCGGAGGGTGCTCGGGTCCCGTGAGGGAGAGACCCAGCAGGACTGCGTGATCATTCCGGAGAGCCGATCCAGGACCCAGACCCGCCCGTCGTCAGGCCACAGGCGCAGCATGGCCAGGCCGCTGTCGAGCACGATCGCGTCACGCGGCAGGGACGCTCGCGCCTGCGTGGGGCTGGCCGGCGCGTGGGAGGGCGTGTCGTCCGGGTCGAGAGCGTCCCGCACCAGGGCCGCCACCGCTGGCAGCCGGGGATCCACACCACTGGCGAGGGTGTGCAGCGCGAGGTGTCGAGGCCGTCCTGCGAACGACCAGGACACCCCGGCCGTCACCGACTTGAGCAGCGGGAGGGCGGTATCGGACACTTGAAGTTGCACATGGGCGAGAGGCGCGTCGGTTCCCAGCGGAACGTCCTCTTGGATGGGGGCCAGCTGGGCCCAAGCGCGCAGGGGGACGGAAGGCGGTGTCGGGCCGACAGGCGCTGAGGCTTCAACGGTGGAAGTGGTGTACCGCAAGGCGTCTTCCAGTCGGTTTTGGGCCAGACGGTTGGCGGCGTCGCCCAGTCGCGTGATGACCATGGCTGTCGACAGCCTCTGGGTCAGGTGCCACCAGGCGGCAGCGCTGACGGACAGCAGCAGGAGGGTGAGCATGACTTCGATCAGTGCCACCCCTGCGAGGCCCGCACGCCGCCCAGCCCGATGCCGCTGTCCGATGGGGGGCTGTCGGGGTTCAGTCATCGGTCACGTCTTCCCAGGACCCCGCCACGGGAACCCAGGCGGGGGTGGCGCGAGCGAGCGCGGCCAGAGCGTCCGCGTCGGGCGTGATGTCCAGGGGTCCGGAGAGGGCGAGGGTGGTGGCGCTCCAGGCCGCGCCCTGCAGGGACGAGGCCCCCGGGCTGGTCCAGTGGAGGGCCTCGGCCATCAAGACGCCGCGCATGTGGACGCGGGCTCGAATCTCCAGCCGTCCCTGAACCACCAGCAACACGGGGTGGTGGGTGCCGAGATCCAGCCCTTGTGGGGCGTCCAGGCGAAGGTTGCCCAGGACGGCGATTCCCGGGCGACCACTTGCCAGGGCGAGGAGGAGCTCTTCGTGTGTACACCCCGTGACAGGACACGAAACCCGTTCCACCGTTGGCAGGCGAGACCACCAAGCCAAGGGCAGGCCCAGCAGGCTGCGCAAAGCGGCGTCCAGCGTGGAGGGCAGGCCGGAGGCACCCTGTTGCATCAGCAGGTCGGTGGGCGTGCCGGGCGGTCCAGTCAAGCCGCTGGTGCTGGCTGCGAGGTCCTGGCCTGCGACCAGCGCCCATCGGGGGGTGAGGGGCGGGGTGGGCGGTGCAGGGGGCAGGTGGATGCGGACGCCGGGCTCCACGGTGAGGCGGGTGCCCGCGACCAGCAGGGCCGGTGGCACCTGGCGCCATGCCCCCAACTGGGAAAACGATTGCCGGACCGCCCCACGTCCTCCGGACAAGGGGGCGTGCGACGGGTCGACACAGGCGTTTCCTTGGCACGCCTGGCTCAGCAGCGAGCCGGTCCATGCGGAGGGTCCAGGCGCCCAGGAGAGGTGGAATCGGGCCTCGTCCGAGGGGGCCGGATCGGCGGCGGTGTCCGGTCCGGTGCGCTCGGCTGCCGATTCGGTCGAGCAGCGGCACTGCCAGGTGTCGGCCGTCCGGGCGCACGAGGTGGCCACGCCTGTGGACGAGATGGCCGCCACCGCGTCCCCTGGCGGCAGTATCGGCGCGAACAGCACCTGATGCCGCCAAGGGACGGGGGCCGAGGTGTCCTCGGTGCGACAGGCCGCTTCCGCGTTGACGGGCGCGTTGAGCGCCGCCAAGGCCCAGGCTTGCCCGGCTTCTGCATTCAGCAGGGCCTGCACAGTGCGCTGGTGGTGGACCGAGGACCGCATCTCCACCAACAGGGGGTGGGCGGCCGACAGGAGGGCCAGCGAAGCCAGCGTCAACAGAATCATCGCCGCGGGCAGCGTCAGCAGCCCAAACGATGGGGCAGGCCTTTTGCCGACGGGGACCATCGGGTTCACTGGCCCGAAGGGCATCGCCCCACCAGTGCCACGTTCCTGGACCGGACGGACGCGGACCAGGTCAGGGCCGGTGCGTTCGGCGTCGTGCCCGTCACCCGACCGGTCACGCCTGCGAGGTGGCGCGTCCATGCCGGAGGGCAGTGATCATCCGATTCGGCGCACACCTGTCGCGGGCAGGCATCCAGGACCGTTGCCCCGTCTTCCTCCACAAAAAACTGGGTGTGGGTGGCTTCCCACAGCCGCGTGTCTTGAACGGCTTGCCATTGATCGTCGGTCGACGGGGCGAGGGTGCTGCCTTGAAGGCGCAGGTCGATGGTGCTGGAGCGGGCGTTCTGGCGCCAGCCGTGGTGTCCCCGCCCGTCCGGCGCTTCGTGGCTGTACAGCAGTGTGCGTGCATCGGTGGAGATCCACAGAGCCGCCCAGGGGTTGTCCTCTGCCAGGTGAGCGCCTGGGGGCCAGAGGCTCTGTTCGGCGTTCTGCCAGCGTCCGCTGCGGCGGAGCTCGCGTCGAAACAGTTCGTCCATGTGCCGCAGGTCCTGCTGCACACGGGCCTGGCTCAGCCATTGCCTCTGCAGCCGGATGAGTTCCAGCGAGGCTTGTGTCACACCCACCAGGATCCACAGACCCAGCGCGGTGGCCACCAGCAGCTCCACGATTGAGAAGCCTCTTGGCATGCGATGTGGGTGTGGTGTCAGCATGCTGGCCACCCCCCGATGCGGGCATCGCTGCACACCCGCACTCGCCCGAGCACGTTGACGATGTGCTTGACTTCCAGGTCGCCCGTTCCTTTCAGGCTCAGGGTGCCGGTCGGGGTCACGGTGCCCAGGCGCGGATCCATGCGCAGGGAACCCACGTTGCCGGCCAACGTCAGACCGTCTGCATGCCGAACAACCCAGTCCTGAAGCCGTTGAGCCGGGGAGCGACACGAAGTTGCCGGCAGGTCCTGCACCTCAGGGCTGCAGCGGCAGTCGGTCGGAGACCCGGTGTGGATCAGGACGCACTGGTGGGGCGGGGTTCCGTCCGGGCTGGGCGCCGGGTATAGGGACAACCGCACCGGTTGCTGCGTGTCCAGGCTCATGCGCCGCCACTGAGCCAGCACGGACTGCAATTCTCGGGATGCCATCTCCAGCTTCTGGCGCTGGATCCAGTGGCTCCACGAGGGGGTGGCCAGTGAAAGCAGCAGGCCCAGCATGGCCAGGGAGAGCATCAGTTCCAGCAGGGTGAACCCGCCGTGACAGAGAGGGGGCCGTAGGCGGGCCTCCAGGACTGGGGATGTCATGAACCCAGTCTAGGCAGACGCAGAAGGACTGGCATCGCCCCGAAGAGGGACGAAAAAGGGGGGCGGAGGGGGCGCCCGTCAGATTTCCTGGATCAGGCGGCTGAACGCGTCGATGTCCTCGAACTGTCGGTACACCGAGGCAAAGCGCACGTATGCCACCTTGTCGAGTCGCTTGAGCTCGCGCATCACCAATTCGCCGACCTTGGCGGTGGTGATTTCGCTGGCACCGCTGGAGAACAGCTGGTCCTCGATGCGGGCGATGGCCGCGTCGATCAGGTCGACGCTCACGTTGCGCTTGCGCAGCGCGAGCATCACCGAGCCGCGCAGTTTCTCGCGGCTGAATTCGGTGCGCCCGCCGTTCTTCTTCACCACCAGGGGCATGGCCAGTTCCGCCCGCTCGTAGGTGGTGAAGCGCTTGTCGCACTGGCCGCAGCGCCGCCGACGGCGCATGGCGTCCCCCTCGTCGGACGCGCGCGTCTCGACGACCGTGGTTTCACCGTGACCGCAGTAGGGGCAGCGCATGTCGGTTCAGGGCTTCAAGCAGGTCGAACGGGCGGACCGTCAATGATCGCTCAGCGGTAGACCGGGAACTGACGGGTCAGTTCGGCGACCTGTGCCTTGACGCGCTCGATCACGGCTTCGTCGGTCGGGGCGTCCAGCACGTCGGCGATCAGGTTGGCCACCTGGCGAGACTGCTCTTCCTTGAAGCCGCGGGTCGTGAAGGCCGGGCTGCCCAGGCGGATGCCGCTGGTCACGAACGGCTTTTGCGGGTCGTTCGGGATGCCGTTCTTGTTGCAGGTC
>JACCDS011848001.1_pt1 | contig 11204 bp, 11 predicted proteins | sample 7446441 | NCBI WGS metagenome assembly JACCDS01 (sample SAMN15323445, study PRJNA562643) | freshwater metagenome | isolation source: river surface water | place: USA:Blue River Watershed | collected 2017-08-17 | reverse complement strand
TTGATACACCCGTGCATCCTGCTTGATAACCAAACTGCCCTCGGCACCGTCCGGGCTTACCGCCAGGGTCAGGCCTTTGTTGCGACCAAAATCTTTTTGCTGGTAACCCGGCGCCTCACCGTACACATTTGGCTGAATCCAGATCTGCAAAAAGTGCAGGGGCTTGGTGTCGGATGGATTGAATTCGCTGTGGCGAATCCCACTGCCCGCCGACATCAACTGGAACTCACCCGGCGGCAGGGTAGCAACATTGCCTTCGCTGTCTTTATGGGCGATTTCACCATCCAGCACATAGCTGATAATTTCCATGTCGCGATGACCGTGAGTGGCAAAACCGGCACCGGGGGTGACGCGATCATCGTTGATCACCCGCAGGGCAGAAAAGCCCATATGGCGCTCGTCGTAATAATTGCCAAATGAAAAGGTGTGCTTGCTATCGAGCCAACCAAAGTTGGCGCCACCGCGTTCATTACTGCGTCGAATACTGATCATAGGTCACCTCATTTTTTACCGGCAGCGCCCCCATTGGCGCTGCGAATAGCGAATTGTGTTTGTTACGCCTGTATCAGTCCTGCTACTCAGTGCTTGGCCAGCAGGCGATCGATACTGGCGCGACCACCACCGGAGATCAGCAGGGATACTGTACCGGCCAACAACGCCAGACCAAATTCGTAACCGTTATTGCTCATAAACAGGCCGTTGCTGATGTGTACGGTGAAAATTGCCACCAACATGGTCACTGCCAGTACCAGTGCCGCCGGGCGAATCAGCAAACCCAGAATCAGCGCCAGACCACCAAAAAATTCCGCCGAACCGGACAGTGCAGCCATCAGCACGCCAGGGCCAAGGCCGATAGATTCCATCCACTGACCAGTGCCTTGCAGGCCATAACCGCCAAACCAGCCGAACAGTTTTTGCGCGCCGTGGGCGGCGAAGATGATGCCCAGAGGCAGGCGCAGGGCCAGTGCTGAAAAGGAGTTATTGGTTGCCAGTGTTTTGTTGATGATGCTCATGATGTTCTCCAAAAAGTTTGAATAAAAAATCAGGGTTCATGTGGGCTTTTGCGTTGTTGATTTCGCGTTTCGCCTCACTTGTTGCCTAGAGTAGGCTTGATCCTGGCAGGAAAAAAGCGGAAGATTTTGAGCCATTAGTTCAAATTTTTTGAACACCCATTGAGAACCCTTCGCTATGCACCACGCCATCACCCTTGATGCCCTGCGGGTATTGGATGCCATCGACCGCAAAGGCAGTTTCGGCGCCGCCGCAGAGGCCCTGTTCAAGGTGCCCTCGGCACTGTCCTATACCGTGCAAAAACTGGAGTCGGATTTGGGTATCACCCTGTTTGATCGCCGTAAACAGCGCGCCCAACTCACCGCTGCCGGTCGCCTGCTACTGGATCAGGGGCGCCAGTTGCTGCAAGCCGCCAGCGCGATTGAGGATGCCGTGCAACAACTGGAGTCCGGTTGGGAGACCCGCCTGCGCATCGCCAAGGACACGATTCTGCCGCTGGCGCCACTGCTGCAACTGATCAACGCGTTTAATCAGTTGGATAAACGCGTGGCGATCAATATCGGCGAGGAAGTGTTGGGTGGCACCTGGGATGCGCTGATCGCAGAACGCTGTGACCTGGCCCTGGGTGCCAGTGGCGATTTACCCAAAGGTGTTTTTGAATATCGCTTGCTCGGTGAAGTGGAATTTGTATTTGCTGTGGCGCGCAATCACCCCTTGTGTTTGCACAAGGGGCCGGTGGATGCGGCGGCCATCCAAGCCTTCCCCACCATTGTTGCCGGGGACTCTTCACTCAGTTCACCGGGGCGCTCATCGGGGTTATTGGAGAGCCGGCAAATCATCCGCGTCGCGAATTCATCGGCAAAAATTCTGGCGCAAGTGATGGGCGTAGGCGTGGGCTTTTTGCCCACTCATTTGATTCGCGCGGAAATAGCCAGGGGCGATCTAGTCTTGCTGGAATGCAGCGTGCCGCGCCCCAATATTCCGCTCTATCTGGCTTGGCGCAAAGACCACGGCGGCAAGGCGCTGCAATGGTTTATCGATGCCTGCCTGAACGCAAACTGGTTTGGGAGCGAAGCATCACCAACTCAGTGAATCGCCCCCAAGGTGAGGGCGATAACCAATGCATAACGCAGGGATTTGCCGAGAGCAACCAACACAACGAATTGCCAAAAGCGAATACGCATTACACCGGCAAAAAAAGTCAGCGGGTCACCAACCACAGGCAACCAGGCGAACAGCAGTGACAAGACGCCATAACGCTGGAACTGTTGTTGCGCACGTGCCAGCTGTGCAGGCGAAAATGGAAACCATTTTTTATCTTGCCAGCGCAAACATTCACGCCCCAAATACCAATTCACACAGGAACCGAGGGTATTACCGCTGGTGGCAACCAGCCACAACAGAAAAGGTGAATAACCTTGATACAAGAGTGTCGCCAATAAGGCTTCAGAAGAGAGTGGAAACAAGGTTGCAGCGATAAAGGCGGTCAAAAATAAACTGGCATACACCATAGTCAAACCGCACTCACTGTATTTATTGCAGATTGGTTTTATTGTGAATGACTAACACCTGCTGCTGTGCATCACGCAACAACGAATAGCCGTATTGAAAACCGGGCATGCTAAAAAACAACGCATCAAACGAGCCATCCGCCTGCGCCAGACGCAAGCCGCGCTCAATTCTATCGGCCAGTGCCGTATTTTCTTTGTTCACAAAAAAACAGTAGTGAACCGGGTGATCGTATTTGAGTAACAGGTGTGGTGCCTGTATCAAACCCAAATCGCCATAGGCCGCGAGGTCGCTGTAAATTTCATGCAGCCCGCGCGAGAAAAAATCAAAGCGCCGCAAGCTGAGCATTTTAAATAGCCCACCGTAATTGGAACCATAGGTGAGCATAAAGCCGTTGTCCTTGAGGATAATACCATCCGTCCAATAGGGGCCGGTGCCGGTTTTGAATTTCTTTAAATCATGCAGTGTTTTTACGCTGGCGAATCGCGCTTTGTTATTCTGGTGAATTAATAAGGCGCGATAATTATTCAAACCTTTCAATAAATCGATATCGATTACGCGCAATTTCTCCGCGCGCTCACGCGTCACTGAGGCCCACATAGCATCGATGCCAGCACCGGCAATTAACATCGCCCTGTCGCGTTCAATTCCGCCGCCGTGGTCGTGAAAGTTAATGTCAAAATCGCCATCAGTAGCCCGGGTCTTTTCCAATGCCAAACGCAGCATATTCACATAATAGGCATAGGGATCATCGGTATTGGTAATGCCATTGCCAGAGAGGGTAACGGTGAGCAATGGCGAGGCTGACGAGGTACTCGCCACCGCTTTACCCAACGATAGGCTCTCCCCCAATAGCAGCAATGTAAGTGCACCCCACCGGCGTAACAAACGGTCGGCGCGCCAAATACTCGCACTCCCCGATTGAACGCTGCGTAGGGTTAAGATCCACATCACCGGGTTATTTTTTCTCCGCTAATTGCCGACGCAGGGCCGTAATTACCGGTACAACTTCGGGGCGAATTTGTCGCCATACATAAAATGCCTCGGCAGCCTGGCCAATTAACATGCCCAAACCATCGGTAGTGTGCGCCGCGCCCTGTGCTGCGGCCCAGTTTAGAAATACGGTTGGCTCTGCGGCGTACATCATGTCGTAGCAGCAGGCGTTGGCGGCGAGCAGATTATCCGGTAGTGGTGGCAACTCACCCTGCATGCTGGCAGAAGTACCGTTAATCACTATATCAAAATGGTCGCCATTGAGTTGCGCAAAACTTTTTGCACTGATGTCGCCCAGATCGAGGAAACTTTTTGCCAGGGCTTCCGCTTTTTCCAGGGTGCGATTGGCAATCACCACCTGCGCCGGATGTTCTTCCAACAGGGGCTGCAAAATACCGCGCACGGCACCGCCGGCGCCAAGAATTAATACGCGTTTGCCTTCCAATTCCCAACCGAGGTTGTGCATATCGTGAATCATGCCGATGCCATCGGTGTTGTCGCCAAGGATGGTGCCATCACTGAGTTTTGCCAGCGTATTTACCGCACCTGCGCGCTCTGCACGTGACGTGCGCTTCTGTGCAAATGAAAACGCATTTAATTTAAACGGCACAGTAATGTTTAAGCCTTTGCCGCCCTGCGCAAAAAAATCTTGCGCGGCAGTTTCAAATTCACCTTCATTCACCAGCTGTTTGTTGTAATGCATATCCTGCCCGGTCTGCTCGGCAAACTGGCGATGGATAGCGGGGGACTTGCTGTGATTAATCGGGTTGCCAAAAACGGCATACAAATCTGTCATGGGGTATCCGTTGTCTATTCGCGTTAGGGGTTCACGCGGTGTATTCACTTGTCGAATGGTTTACTCAACTGCGCTGCAACCTACATTATTTTTATTTCAACCAATCGCGATGAGGTAAAAATTTTTCGTAGAGTTCTGCTTCTGCACTGCCCGCTTCCGGTTGCCAATTGTATTCCCAGCGCACCAGTGGCGGCAGCGACATTAGAATCGATTCCGTGCGCCCGCCGGTTTGCAAACCGAACAGGGTGCCGCGGTCATAGACCAGGTTAAATTCCACGTAGCGACCACGGCGGTAGAGTTGGAAATCGCGCTCGCGTTCCGTAAACGGCTGATCTTTACGCGCATTAACAATGGGCTGGTAGGCGGGCACGTAGCTGTCGCCCACCGCGCGCATCAACGCAAAGCTGTGCTCAAAGCTGTTCGCATTGTAGTCATCAAAAAATAAACCGCCCACACCGCGCGCTTCACCGCGGTGCTTGAGAAAAAAGTAATCGTCGCACCAGGTTTTGAATTTAGGGTAGAGGTGTTCACCCAGAGGATCACAGGCGTTTTTGGCAGTCTGGTGCCAATGAATAACATCAGCTTCATTGCCATAGTAGGGCGTTAAATCATAGCCGCCACCGAACCACCAGACAGGCGCCGCGCCCTCTTTTTCAGCGATAAAAAAACGCACATTGGCGTGACTGGTGGGCACGTAGGGATTGTGCGGGTGAATCACCAGCGACACCCCCATGGCCTCAAAAGCGCGCCCTGCCAGTTCCGGGCGATGGGCCGTGGCTGAAGCGGGCATTTGGGTGCCGTGGACATGGGAAAAATTCACACCGCCTTTCTCAATCACCTTGCCATGGGTTATCACCCGCGAGCGACCGCCACCGCCTTCGGCGCGAGTCCAGGCGTCTTCAACAAAGTCGGCGCCGCCATCTTCCGCCGCCAGTGCGGCACAAATGCGGTCTTGCAGGTCAAGCAGGTAGGCTTTTACTGCTGCTTTATCGGGCCCATGGGAATTGCTCATAGGAAATCCTTGCGAATAAGAAGGTCTAGTATAGACGAGCCTAAAAGGCCGCCATTCTACTCAGCCACATAGCAAAGCAGTACTACAGAAATGCCAAAAAAGGCGGGCGGCGCGAAAACCTAACTGGGGCGAACAATATCGCCCGTGAGCAAATCGCGAATCTCGGAGGGATTTTTGCGCTTGCCAACAGCACCGGCGGTAATCGCCGATAACTGATTGCCAAAGTAACGATGCACTTGATGGATATCCCGCGCCGGTTCACGCCCCTGGGGGTTGCAAGAGGTGGAGACTATGGGCCCGCCAAACGCGCGCGACAGGCCTGCAGCAACCGGGTGATCGGTGACACGCAGGGCGACACTGGTGAAGTTACCGCTGATCCAATAGGGAATTAGCCCATTGGCAGGCACCAGCCAGGTGATGGGCCCCGGCCAGCTATTTTTCAAGCGTTGGCGCTGAAGATCGTCCAAATGATCGAGAAAAGGGGCGAACATCTGGAAACTCGCCGCCACCAGGATCAGCCCTTTTTGCACCGGACGCGATTTCAACGCCAGCAACTCGGTCACCGCCAACTCATCAAACGGATTACAACCCAAGCCCCAGACGGCTTCTGTCGGGTAGGCAACTACGCCACCAAAACGCATTTGGCGGGCAGCATATTGAACACGGGGGTGAATCGACCAATCGAGCATAAGCAATTACCTGTAAGGCTGTATCAACATCGGGCGGCGGTGCCGTCTGGCGCGAATCTACCCCAGCCACAGTCCAAGCTCAACCCACAGTCAGCCAATCCGTGCTTAACAGCGCTGATAGGAGGCGCCCACTTGCTGCACCAAGCCTTTTATTTCAAGACCAATCAACGCAGCCGAGAGGGCGCCTACCTCCTGCCCGATACGCTCCGCCAATAGATCCAGCGGCAACGGGTCATAACCCAAGGCCTGCAGTAATTGCTGCTCTTGCGCACTGAGCGACGGCGACGCAACAGCGGGCTTGGCGGCGGGTGGCGTAGCCTTTGTTGTTGTCGAGGTGTCATCCTGAAAGAAGTCATCCTGTTGGCTGGCCTCGCTCAGTTCCTGCCGCTTATAGCTGATTAGACCGGACAGTTGATCGACTATATCTTGCGCCGTTTCCACCAGTGTCGCGCCCTGCCGGATTAGCTGATGGCAACCACGCGCCAGTGGGTTGTGAATAGAGCCGGGAATCGCGAAGACTTCGCGATTGTGCTGTAGCGCATAGGACGCCGTAATAAGCGAGCCGCTTTGCACTGCCGCCTCAACCACCAGAGTGCCACCACTCAAGCCGCTGATAATACGATTGCGCTGGGGAAAGTGACTGGCGTGGGATGAAGTGCCCAGCGGAAACTCACTGACTAATGCACCACCGCCATCGACAATGGCCTGCGCCAATTGATGATGACGGGAGGGATAAATCCGGTCGATACCGGTTCCCATCACCGCAATTGTAATACCACCTGCCGACAGCGCACCGCGATGTGCCGCCGCATCAATGCCCAAAGCCAAACCACTGGTGATGGCTAAACCGCACCCCGCCAGATACGCCGCAAAGCGCTCGGCATTTTCGTTGCCACCACCACTGGGGCTGCGACTACCGACAATCGCCAACTGCGGCAAGCTCAGGCAATCCGGATTGCCGCGCACAAATAACAGCGGCGGCGGTTTGGGAATTTCACGCAATAATCGCGGGTAGCGCGGGTCATCAAATAACAAGCAATGGAGCGATGGCTGCGCATCAAGATAGGCCAAATCAGTGGCCAATAACCGCGCCAGATGGCTGTGTTGCGGGTTGGCTTGATAGTCAGCCAGTGCCTCAATCGCCACAGGCTTGAGGTAGGGCGCCAAACTCCGGGCGGGAAGGCTGAGCAATTCCTGAGGGCTGGCAAATACCTCCATTAACTGCCAGTAGCTGGCGGTTCCGGTATCGGGCAGGCGAAGCAAGAGTAAATGGGCAGCGAGAGGGGAAAGCATTGCATCATCCTTGAAGCTGGCTGCCCGCAACGGGGCAGCGCGATAAACTCAAATTAGGGGTTACGCACCTTGTCCCTGACGGCCAACGGGCGATCAGATTCCAGTACCAGCGCAAAACTCATTTTTTCAAAGGTGCGGAACACCATCAATAAGCCGGCATGCTCATCAGGCAATGCCACTTTGCCACCGCGTACGCGGTCAGTGACAATTTCACCCGCCTTGAAAATGGCCATAACATTGCCGATTTGCAGGCCTTCGCGCTCGCCCTTGTTGATCATAACCACATTGAACTTACCAATCTGGCTCACCCCGCCTTCCACCGCGATGATCTGGGCTTCTACATCCACGTCCGGCGCACTGGGGAAGAAAATCGAATCCACCGAGCGATCTTCGCTGGGCAGCAGGTTGTCACCGGGGCGAACCTCTTCATAGGTGCGCAAGACATCCAGAGTAGCGATATCACCCGTCATTTTATTAATAGCAACAGTACCAATACCCTGAGCATAGACCCCGAGCACTTCTTTAGTAATCGGATCCTTAAACAACTGGCCTTTGCGATACACGCCATAGTTGGTGTAGTTAGCATCAAACAAACCGCGGGCATAACCGCGATCATCTGCACCGACAATCAGGCGCTGCTGCTGGCCAGCGAGCATGTAGGGCGCTGCCTCGAGCACACCGGGCTCCACAATACGACTGCGCGACAGGAAGGCATCGATTCGATCCAGAGGAATAGCGCTGATGGCTTCATCCATATGCTGCACACGGATGCTAGGGCTGAGTTTGGTAGCGCCAGCAGCGCCGGGCACCAGTTTCATGGTGCGCTCAAGTGTCAGGCGTGGTTGGCCGTCGAGGTAGATCAATTTGATCAAGTCGCCGGGAAAAATCAGGTGGGGGTTTTCAATCTGGGGGTTCACGTGCCAGATTTCAGGCCACATCCAGGGGCTATTTAAGAAAGTGCCGGAAATGTCCCAGAGGGTGTCACCTTTTTTAACGGTATATTCATCGGGGTGACCCGTTTTAAGCAGTGCATCATCTGCCCAGGCAAAAAGGCTGATCAACGAAGCGGCCGCAACAGCCAATAATATTTTTTTCATAGAAACCGATCCTGTTTTATTCGGTCCTGAGGCAGATAGACGTATAATAATAAGTTAAAGTCCATGCTGTTTCCGTGTGCACCGCATAAATCCTGTGCGATCATCATGTTAGCAGCGCTTATTACCTTTTTACTAGAAGTTTGTCACAAACACTATGGCCTTGTTACCTATCCTTGAATTTCCCGACCCGCGGTTGCGCACTGTCGCCAAACCCGTCACAGAAGTGGACGATAAAATCCGTCAATTGGTAGCCGATATGTTCGATACCATGTATGACGCACCCGGTATTGGCCTCGCCGCATCGCAGGTGAATGTGCATAAACGCGTGGTCGTTATCGATGTGAGCGAAGACAAATCCCAGCCGCTGGTCTTTATCAATCCTGAAATTGAAGTGCTCGACCCGGAAGTGAGCGAGTACGATGAAGGTTGCCTGTCAGTTCCCGGCTTTTATGAGACCGTGGTGCGCCCCAATCATATCCGGGTAAAAGCGCTGGATCGCGATGGCAATCCCTTCGAAATAGAACCCCAAGGGCTACTCGCGGTGTGCATCCAACACGAGCTGGATCACCTGAATGGCAAGCTGTTTGTCGACCATATTTCACCACTCAAGCGCACCCGTATTCGCGCCAAGATGGACAAAAAACACAAGGCAGAAGCGCGCTAAATTCGCGCGCAGTCAATAAAGGCGCTACTGGCGCCTTTTTTATTTCTATCGCTTCAACGATTCCCTGAATTCAAAAGGTTAGTCATGGCTCACGGTTTGCGTATCATCTTTGCGGGCACCCCTGAATTTGCAGCAGCCCATTTAACGGCACTGCTTGGCAGTCATCATCAGGTCATTGCTGTCTACTCCCAGCCGGATCGCCCTGCTGGACGCGGCAAAAAACTCACTGCCAGCCCGGTCAAAGAGGTGGCACTGGCGCACAATATTCCGGTCTATCAACCACTTAATTTCAAAACAGCAGATGCAGTGGCCGAGCTGGAAAGCCTGGGGGCCGATTTAATGGTGGTGGTGGCTTACGGGTTAATCCTGCCCAAAACCGTACTCAACGCACCGCGACTCGGTTGCATCAATGTCCACGCCTCGATCCTGCCACGCTGGCGCGGCGCCGCACCCATCCAGCGCGCCATTGAAGCAGGCGACAGCGAAACTGGTGTGACCATTATGCAAATGGATGTAGGCCTGGATACCGGCGACATGCTAATCAAGTCATTTTGCCCGATTTTGCCCGAGGATACCGGCGGAAGCCTGCACGATAAGCTCATCAGCATAGGTACACCGGCACTGCTACAAGCGCTCGACCAGATTGCAGCAGGCACTGTCACCCCGGAAAAACAAGACGACAGCCAGAGCAACTACGCCCCCAAGCTCAGCAAAGAGGAAGCCGCGCTCAACTGGCAGCTTTCCGCGCCGGAACTGGCACGCAAGGTACGCGCTTTTAACCCATTCCCCGTGGCACATACCAAACCGGCTGGCAGCAGCGATGACCAGCGCATCCGCGTATGGGCAGCCGAAGCGGTGAATAAGCCCCATAGCGCCACACCCGGGACCATTACCCATATTGACGCCAGCGGCTTGTTGGTCGCCTGCCGCGAAGGGCAATTGCGACTTGAACTGCTGCAACTTCCGGGTAAAAAGGCGATGAATGTCGGCGATATCCTGCGCGGCCATCCGGACCTGTTTACAGTGGGCGCACAACTGGAGCGCCCTTCATGTTAAGCGTGCGCGCTGCAGCGGCGCAGGTGATTACGCAGATACTGGCAGCAAAAGGCTCGTTATCCAGCCTACTGCCTGCCATTTCAGCGAAAATTGCCGAAAATGATCGCCCATTACTGCAAGAATTGTGTTTTGGCACTTGTCGCTTTTACCCGCAACTTCAGGCCTATACCGAATGCTTGCTGGACAAGCCACTGCGCGCCAAAGATGGCGACGTACAGGCACTCCTGCTGCTTGGGCTCTATCAGCTACTGCACACTCGCATCCCCGACCACGCCGCCATCGGCGAAACCGTGGAAGTTACCCGGGCAATCAAAAAGCCCTGGGCAACCAAACTGGTGAATGGCGTATTGCGCAATTTTCAGCGCGACAATGCCAAGATCAACGAATTACTCAGCCAAAATCGTGCATTTCAAAGCAATCATCCCGCCTGGATGGAAGCCATGATCAGCAAGTGTTGGCCACTGCAGTTTGATGCCTTAATCGCCGCCAACAACCAGCACCCACCATTTACCCTGCGCCTGAATACTCGCAAGGTCAGTCGCGATGACTATCTGGCACTACTGCAAGAAGCAGGAATAAGCGCCGGCGCAACTTCATACAGCCCCTATGGCATCACCCTTGAGCGAGCCTGCGATCCACGCAAGCTGCCGCATTTCGCCGAAGGCTGGCTGAGCGTGCAGGATGAAGCCGCGCAACTCAGTGCCGATTTGTTGGAATTATCGCCCAATATGCAGGTATTGGACGCCTGTAGCGCACCGGGTGGCAAAACCGGGCATTTACTGGAGCGCGAACCCAGCTTGCAAGTGACGGCACTGGATGCCGACGAGCGTCGCCTGGCACGGGTGCGCGATAATCTGGCACGCCTCGGCGTGAGCGCCAGGGTTGTCTGTGGCGACGGTACCGCCCCCGATAGCTGGTGGGATGGCGAAACCTATGACCGCATATTGCTAGATGCTCGCTGCTCCGCTACCGGCATTAGTCGTCGCCACCCCGATATAAAAGTGCTGCGTACACCCGAAGAACTCGACAAACTCGGCGAGCTGCAAGCACGACTCCTGAAAAACCTGTGGCCACTGCTCAAACC